>Ga0247823_10004003_pt1 | contig 11840 bp, 9 predicted proteins | sample 13C_PalmiticAcid_2_FD_192426 | JGI IMG/M metagenome (GOLD analysis project Ga0247823, IMG submission 192426) | Soil microbial communities from agricultural site in Penn Yan, New York, United States - 13C_PalmiticAcid_Day30 | ecosystem: Environmental > Terrestrial > Soil > Agricultural land...
GGTGGGGGTGGGGGGGGGACGGTGCCGCTTGCTCCCGCAGCTTGTCCGTTCCCCGAGCTCAGTGAGCCAAAACCGGTGGGCTGTTTGAAGCCGGTGTTCTGTCCAAAGAGGCTGGGGCCTGGGGCAGGGGAGTTCGAGATGGACTGCGAGGAGCCAAATATGGGCGTTGTGGAGCTGGTGCCTTTTCCAAAGAGCCCACTGCTACCTTTTCCAAAGAGTCCACCGCTACCAAACGCACCCGTGGGAGCGGCGTTGGAGCCGAACAGCCCCCCCGTTGACGAGCCTGAGGCAACGGGGGGCTCTGCGGGTACTGCCGCTGAGGACGGGACTGGGTCCCCGAGCGGAGTAGGCGACCTCGATGGGGTTCCAGTATCTATACCCATCAGCCATTGCCTCCATCCTTGTCAAAACGCGGCGTACTTACTTGACGCTGGCGGCGCAAGCTCGGAGGTGGATTGACGGAACTGAGCCGTCGATTCTTTGGGCTTGTGCTTTCGACACTTGCGAAGGCCCTCTCTCAAGATCCTGACCTCCTCTTGGAGACGGCTCCGATTCATCTGGGTTTCCTCGGACTCAGACGCCAACTCTCTCAGTTCGTCGACAGTCATTGCGTCAACTTTTCTCCCAGTCAGAATGTTGGGAACATCCGCGATGAGACAGTTTTCCACCGCGAGATTGACGACGTTGTCCTTGAATGTCCTCACCGAAACCTATGAAGTGGCCGCTCGCGTCAGAAAACCTCTTCAAGCTTGTTTTGCTGTTCCCACAATAGGGCAGGGCTGACACACCTCGTAGTACGCAACCATCATATCGAGAGCCTTCTCAGTGCCAAACTCGCTGGTCTTGGACTCGTCCCAGTTTAGAATTGCCCGCTGGATCTGAGTACGGGTCAAGGGCTTTTTGGCATTGGGTTGAAACAACTCAGGATGCTGCTCTTCCAACTGGTCCGCGAGCCGAGTGGCGAGCCGCTGGAGAGTCTTCTTGGAGACAATTGCAAGGAAGTCTCTCTCGGGCGGAAGGCTGCGGGCGTTGATGTAGGGAAGGAGGAGTTCTTGCAACTTGGCCCGGAGAACGTCCTTTTTGTCATGGAAGAAGGGCTGTACGCAACCCCTCCAGATCGCATCGGCGGTGGTCTCATCAGCTCCAATGAGGTAGTCGAACCCCTTGACCACGAACTCCTCGGTCCTTTCGAGGACTTGATCGAGGTGCGCCTGGGCGACTTCGGGCCATCGCTTGGCTTGGTCCTTGAAGAACTGCAGGACGAGCTCCCCGCTGGGCATTCCCGGGAGTTCCTTTCCCTGGGTGAAGGCGGCCTGTGACCGGAGACGGACGTTGAGAGCTGACTCGGTGATTGGTTCAGGTTCTGGAACGTCGTAGAAGTCGATGTATTCCTGCAGATAGTCTGGGAACTGTTCAAGGCGCTCGTCTAAGCTTCCGTCGTCGTCGTCGTCGAAATTTCCGTCCGCTTCTTGGCTGTAATCGTCAGAGTCCTCGTCCCAATGAATGTCGTACCGCGCCCCCTTGGTCTGCATGATGGCGTAAAACGCGCGGTTGAGATTTCGGAGTACTGCCCGTAGCTTGAGTGCGTTCTTGTCATTCTCGTCAATGGTTCCAAAAAACTTGTCGCCGTACCGCCCCTCGATGGCATCGCGCGCTAGGCTCTGGAAGTCCTCAGCGATGCCGTGGAGGTACGATCGTAGCTCATCCGGGGTCGATCTCGAGTCGCCAAGACGGTCGAGGTCTTCCTGGCAAGTCCGCAACCTGACCTCAATCTGTCGAACCAGGTCAGGCAGGCTCGTCTTGATATGGTCGAGGAGCACCTTGCTAAGCCTCTTTCTCAGGCTCTCGATGCCCCTGTTCGTGGGGCTGATGGAACTCCAGGCGCCTGTCTGAAAGAAGCGCTCCTCGTTGTCATCTCTCGCGTCGACCTCCGACGTTCTCTCTTCTTCAGACCTGTTCCGCAAAACGTACCAGCCGAGGGCCAGCTTGTGCACGCTCTCACGGCCCTTGGCGAGGTCAAGGTACTTCCGCTCATTTGAAGAACCGGGGCCGGCCAGGTCGGGTTTGGTAATGACCCCGATTGTGCGTTCCTTTGTGGGATCAAACTTGCGGGCTTGCTGGAGGACCATCTGGTTTGCCAATTGGTTATTCGCTGCAACGACGGCCAAGATGATGCTCTTGGGCTGCTTCATGTAGCTCTCGATGAGTTGGTCCACGACCTTTTTGCCTTCCAAGTCTTGGTCGGCGGTCGCGCTGTGGAAGATGCCTGGGAGATCGACGAGAGTGAGGGGGTAGACGCCTGGACGAGCGATCTCGACGCGGAGGATATCCTTGGAAAACTTCTTGGTGCCGCCTTTACGGATGCCCATGAGCTCCTTGGCCTCCTTGATGATCTCGGGCAGCGCATCCTTGTCGAAACTCTGTCTCTGGAACGGCTGTTGCGAAGCACCGCGTTGAGAAGTCGGATTCACAGATGACTCGGGTTCCTCGGTAAACTGGATGGTGACCTTGACTTCGGTTACGTCGGCTCGTCGGAGAACGAGCTCAGTGGCAAAGCGCGTACACAGATCGCCGTCGACTGGAAAGCGCACGCGAGAGATGGCCTCAAGAACAGAGCTCTTTCCAGAGGACTGGTCGCCGACCACGATGATCTGAGGCAGATCAACAAAATCGCCGACCCCAAGTTGTCTGAGGCTGTCAACCGTGTCGAGCAGTGCCTTTGTGTCGGAGCTGGTCAGCTGCGCCAGCGAGCTGGTGTCGAGGACCAATTGTTGGGATGAAGCAGGGTCCATTTTGTCGTTTGGTAACTCTCAACCGATGGTTGATCAGGGGGTCGTTGAAAGGCTGAAATTAAATCATCCGTGAACCACCTTACCAAGAAAAAAGAATGCCAGCAGTAAGACCGCAAAGCTGGGTGGGAAAATGGCGTATTTATGAGCACGTAGGGCAGAGGATATTTGATCAGTTGTCAGTACCAGCCTCGCCATATTTTGGCGCCCTGAACTTCTGAAGGGGTTAGCCCATGCACGCTTCATGCATCTGTCACCAACACACGTTTCATGTGACATACCAAATGCCTGGCAGCGGCTGAGAGCCCCGCCCGTTGGCGGCCGCCCGCCGAGACAACCAAAATGGCGGCCAGAAAACGCAAATTCTGTCGTATGATTTGTAGTCCGTCCCCATGGTTCAAGTTGTTGCATCCGGGTCCCCAACCAGCTCCATCCCCTCGAAAAGATCGATCCAATCTTCCAGCCGATCTCGGATGAACACGTCCAAGTCCCACGCTTCTGATGACACGTCGTCCATCTCGCCGTCCCAAACATACATGTCGGCCTCGACCGTCTGGTGCGGCCCACCGCTGTTCTCAACCAAGACAATAACCCTCGCCACCCTGTAAGCCTCCCCTTCGAAATCGTCCAGTTTCCGACGCTGCGAGGCTGTTTGGGGGACTAGAAGGTACCCGTCGATGGATGAATTCTCATCCTCGACTGCAGCGGGGAAGTCGCGGTGGTGCAGCGAGCATCGTTTGTATCCGCGGACCGTGGCTTTGCGTAGCAGTTTTGTGACAACGTCGACCAGGGACGCTTCTCCGGTCAGGGCCCATGCCAGTAAAGGGAGGGCGCATAGAGTGCCGTAGATGAAGAGGGGTCTTGAGTTCGTCGACATCTTTCAACCAAGTTGGAGAGTTTGGAATGAGATGAAAAATTGATACAGGTGGTGAAAACGCTATCGTAAAGTTATCAGTACATCGAAAATTGTATGTACACACAGGCCAGACGGGCCTTCCAAGAACCCGCTCGCATCTAGACCGAATGCATGTCAGGCGGTCAGTCAAGTCACCTGATAGTTTCTTCCCTTCATGCAGCGCCTCTATCAGTACCGAAGGCAGTTGGTTTCCAAATATCTCGCCCGCGGGATATTGACACCAGACACCCTGCCCGCCGCTTTCTTGCCCACAATCATCCAAGGGCTGATATGGCACAGACTTGCCTCTGAATCCCACAACCAGGCCAGGCACGCGCGTGATCGGCGGTCGCAGTTTTTCTTGCACGCCTCGGCTGTCTTGACCTGACCGACGGTGAGCGTGGACTCGTCCAGGACCCCGACGTGGTCCCAGTCGTCGTGGAACGCGCCGTCGGTCAGCCTCCAGGGCGGCGTGTACCCGTGCGTCTCCCAGAGGTCGTTCCACATCAGCGGCTTGCTGACGTTCCTGAAGCTCTCGCCAACTTCCCGCATGGCTGCAGGCGAGGGCAGCTTGTGAAAGGAGAGGACGGGCGAGCAGAGCCTGCCGGGGCGGATCTTGCTGAGGAGGGGCGGCTCGCCGTTGAACAGGTGGCTGTAGGTCTCGTCGAGGTAGATGCCGAGGCGGAGCAGGGCTTTGGCCAGCAGCCGATCGCCCCATGTCTCGTCGAGCGAGTCGACATAGATGGATGCGAGCGCTCGCTGGTTCTGGATCAAGGCGCGCATGGCGGCGTGGGAGAGGATGACGGCAGATCCTCCGTGGGCAAAGCGGATTCTGAAATCGCCAACGGCGTTTCCGAGATAGTGTGGCTGCTCCGGATCGAGGTGTTCGAGGAGCGGCTTGAGCGAGGGCTGGATGACATAGGTGTCATCGTCCACGAGGAGGTACCAACTCTTGTCGGGGTACTTTTGGTAGGCCATTTCAAGGCCCGAGATGAACTGTGAGTCTGCGTTAGTCGTCACAACACACAAATCAATTGGTGCAGAAACCAGGATGTCCCTGCCTCCAGCCTACCTTCATCGCGTCCAGTTCCCAGCCAAACGACCGGCAGTGATCAAGCGCCAGCGCCTCATCACTCTTGTAGAGAGCCTCAGCCAGCTTGTGATACTTCTTGACCCTCGGATGATCCTTGTAGGCGCGCAGATGAAGTTGGAGCGAATGCCCCACTGCATCGTGAACGTGGAGTCCCTGATCGTGGAATTGATCGGCGAAGTCAATGTGGCCCTCCGAGTCGGCGATGACCATGATATCCCGAAACTCATTCACACGGCTGAGAGCGTCGAGCCAGGCTGGCACCCGCTCTCTCGTGCCGTAGCCCGTCTTCACGATGACCACCACATCGCGACCCAGGTCGACGGGGAATTCGGGATGCGCATAGACCCAGCGCTCACTGGGGCGCGAGATCCACGAGGCCTTGAACCTCTTCCAGTTGAACCGAAAGGCCAGCCGCACGGCGTTATCGTACGGCAGAACCAGCCACAAGAAGCAAAAGACGGAGAGGGCAACGGTCAGGAGGCGACGGAACCGTATCCGGGGACGTGGTCGTGCACGCGTCCTCGGGCCGAGACCCACGCGGTTCCACGACCCTTTTGACGTCATACTCAAAGTCTGACAAGCGAGTCAGTTCACGGGCACGTCCAGAAAAGGAACATACAATGGATGCGAGCAGCGATAAACCTGGGGGTGCTGAGGTTGCACTGGGGTGTTACCCCTGAATCTCCTCTTCTTGCACGAGCAAAATCATGGCTGGTGCACGGAGCGGAGCAAATGATGACCCCAGCAGGCCCAAATCCCACGTTTTCCCGATGTTTTGCCGGACGATCACCCGTTCGCGTTCCGGACCCGTGCCGCCTCCGTCAGACTACAAACGGCGCCGGCGACGGGGGCCGGAAGGCGTCGCCTATTCTACTTCGTCCACACCCATCGAGTCTTCCGGACTGCCTCAATTCACGTCCCAGCATTTGCCCTAATAGGCCCAACCGCCATCATCATTGTCACTGCCATGTAAGCTTCAGAGTATGATGGAAGCATCATCGACACTGCGTGAGCTCGATACGGCCACCGCTTGATGTCGCCCTGAGACAGAGAGGGCTAGTGATGATTGCAAGCTCTAACCTCGGAACCAAAACAAGGAAATTTGATCGAATGAACATGCTCGAATGACGAGATCCGGAGCGGCACGCTGTAGCATCGACTACGGATCACCTTGACCACCCGCTAACACCCCGACTGGAAACGTCTCAAACACAAAGGAGAACAGGCAAGACACCAAAAGAATAAACAAGACGTCCACAGAAAGGTCTACTCGGCCTGTAAGCGGCAGCACCACCTAGCAGTAATTCCGAACATAAACTGCTAACGGGGACCCAAAACCAGCTAGCTCTGAGGGGAAGGGAAACTCGGTATAATCCTTGATCATTTCCTCGACACGGGGAGAGATGTTATCGGCTCTATTCTAGCGCGTTAGCTTACTCGAGACACCGCTATAGGAGACTCTCTTCAAAAATAGACTCACTGCTCTGCCCGCCCAACCCAGGAACCCTCGCGTGGAATTTCACAGACCTTGTCCCATATCATGAGCGCAGGCCTCGCAATGTCAGCCACGATCTGCCGTATAGCTATTCCTGGCGCTAGCGAGAAGACAGCTGTAGACTCGTCGACTTCGAGGAAGCCACGTGGGTGATCTAGTACTATCATGCCGAGCTCTTCCAACACCTCACGATCGATATCCTCATAGAGAGGATCTTGTGTGTAACACCGTACTGTCGTCGTTGGGCTGTGCCGTGTGAAGAAGTCCTTAATGCTCAGGACTAGTGCGTGCTCTATAGCTACCCGTTCGGCCCTCTCGACGACCGAGGGGCGGTGGCAGGCAAATGCAACTACTTTGTCGACGTGGAGGCGGGCATCGGCCACAACTTGGAGGGTCGCTATAAGCTCGCGGCAGGCGGCACTGGCGTCCCATTTTGCCTTTTCCTGCTGTAGGACGGCACGCGTCTCAGATGCCGGGCGGATAGAGGTATCGGGTACGACCTCGCCAGTAGCTGGTAGCACCGGGACAGTCAGGACATTTACAGTTATAGGAAGGAATGCTTTGCGAAGATCGAAACCGGAGACGTAGAGAGAAGCAATCGAAGTTAGGTGGTCTATCGGCCGGAGGTCGATCGAGAGCATCGCGTCCATCAATACCGAACCATCTTCCGGCGGAGGCCAGTGTAGAGGTATAGGATGTTTGACGCCGATCTGGAGGGAAGTGTCTACCGTCTTGCCATCGATTCCCATTATCGAAACTTTAAGCGAGCGCGGCTCGGTCTGGACGCGGCGTATATCCGCCTCGTCTATTTGCTGAACGAGGCTACCAATTGCAGCCTTGGTGAAAAATGGCGTGCCGGAGTCGTAGATGGCGTTGATAGGGGCCCAGAGGGCCTGGATCTCGGCCCGGATCTTCGCCCGTCGCTCCATCATCTCCTCGTCTCCCCACCAGCGTCTCTCCTCATTTTCGACTTCTTCGATGACATGGGCGGGGATGGGCAAAGGATAATACGGCATGGCTTGGTCTGAGTTCAGTCGAAGCGATGGACTAGCAGGGAGAAAGCAGTCCGAGTGTTGATTGATGATGGCGGGGTGTTGCATGCGAGGAACGGAGAGAAACTGGTTGATAATCGACGGTCTAGTGGATGCAGGCGAGAGGAGAATTTCCCCGCCTGGAGCCAGAAAAGCTGGTAAGCAGTGTGGGGCAGTGGGCGGTCTGGGCGGCCAGGGTCGGACCCGCAAACAACAGGTGTTACCTGTAGTGCATGGCAGGCGGTTGCTGTGTCGCGCCAGCCCCCAATCCCAATCGAACCGAGATCAGGGGCTGGCTCATCCGACACAAATACCTATGTACATACAATTTGCACACCCCGGTTGCAGTTGTGACAGAAAGCTTCGGCTTTGTATTGTCCGGTCCGGTAAGCAGCACAAGGCCCGCCACATGTGCCTACCAAGGGACCTACATACGCTTCTTCCAGACCTAACCTCTCTATCTACCCCCCAAGAAACACGTCCTAACCGAATGCCGAGTACCAGCCTCAACACCCGTCCGAATCCCTTCGGTCAGCAGCGCCGTCTTTCCCCTCGACGTGACCCACACGCTTCACTTCCTCGGCTTGGAACCCGAGGACTTATAGCTGCCGCCGTAGTGGTGATGGTGGCTGTCGTACACCAAACAGCCGCAGTTTCCCGGCCTAGGCAAAGCCGGCCCCCTTCGAAAGTTTCGAGCGACGCAGGTAGGATAATAGGAGCACGGCCCGATCATCGCGTCGGGGGCAGCGTGGCCGCGTGGTCGAATCGGTCTTGGACTAGCAGGGCCGTTTCACCTGCGGCCTCGTCGCTGTGGCTATTATGGTGTTGATGCATTGCAGGGAGGCACTGCTCGTGCCTGCCGCTAACCAGCCTCGCGAGTGATAGCTCAGCAGACACCGAGAGATAATTTGGACAGGCGGGCCAACTGCCAACCTGCCAACTCAGGGGGTGGGGCCGATGCTGTTGGCGACGCTTGTTTGAGGCGCCGGCAGCTAACCCACTCAGCTGCAGAACTTGAAGTCCACACAACGTCGGCCGGGCCAACAGGCATCTAAATTTATCATCGAGGGCAGAGTGTTAGGGCCGGGAAGGCGGTTGGGATCAAACGAAAGGCGGCCACTCCCACGTGTCTCCAACACCCGCCGAAAACCTATGTTGAAACATGTCGGCCTAGGAAAGTCTCAGACAGAGCGGTGAAACCAACAAGCAGTGAGTAACCTAGCCTACGAAGACGGCCCGTCTCTCAGGATTGTGATACCGGTCGGGAACCTGGAACCCGATGGTTTCAGACAGTCAGGCAGTCAACTCGGCCGCCGACCTTCGTCACCAGCCCAAGGCCACCGGGCATGCCAACGATAGCTATCCGGCCCCCCGCCCAAATCCGTCGCCGCCTCCCCCTTAACTTGGTTGGGGTCTACGAGGTTAAGAAGCCGGGTTGGGGTGGCGGGGCTGTCCGTGGCCGTTGCTGTGATCTTCCCACCAGTTTTTCCGAGTCTCGATTAAAGAGTCCTGCGCAAGCCCTGTCATCACCATCGAACACGCCCTCCGCTATGAACAGCAGTTCATTTCGAGCACCTTCCATACATTGCAGGGACCCATCAGATCGGACGAGCCTGGTCCTCGTGGTCGGCAAGGACGGGTCAAACAATACCACCGATCAGGGTGATGAGTATGTTCTTTTCCTCTCTTTCCTGCTCTTTTGTCGACATCCTGCGATGACGGCCGCGTTTACTTTGAACCAATCTTGACCAAGGGAAGCATCTCTAACCGGATCTCCCGGTTTCGGAACGCCCTCCCGTCAGCCGCCGAAGCGCGGCAGGTCAGCCAGACGGGGGAAGCCATTCCCTTCTTCGGGTCCAATGCTGGTCGTCGCCGCCGTGAAGTGCTCCTCCCTCAGCGGGTTCGTGCCCCAGGACGGCTCCACATAACCCATTGTCTTGAGCACGAGCGGGGGCATCTCAATCATCTCACCCGGGTTAATATGAGAGCCCGGCTTCGATTCCGGCGCGTCGTCGTCCTCCTGCTCGGCCTCGCCATTGCCGAACTCGCCCCCGCGGAGCGCGTAGAGCGACAGGTGGCGGCGCGAGCGCGAGTGCGTCTCGCGGGCGAACTTGCGCCGCAACATGTCGACGGCGTCGGCCCAAAGGCCGGTGCGCAGCCTGACGTTGGACACGGCGGGCCGCGCAGGCCGCCCTCGGCGCCCGCCTTGCGGCAGAGGGCCTCGAGGTCGGCCTGTTCCAGCTCCAGGCCCTTGATCCCGAGGGTGTGGAGGCGCGGCAGCTCCGGCAGCGCCGCGACCTGGGCGTCGGCGTGGTCGAAAGCCGCCTGTGGCGGTTGCGGGGCAGTTGAGCGTCCATGCCGGACTGGGCGAAATTCAAGTAGAGGTGCCGCAGGTTCGACCCGCACTGGGATAGGACGGAACTGAGGTAGTTGTCCAGCGGGGTTTTGTCGTCGTCGTGGAACTGCTCGCGGTCGGGGTTGGGACGGAGTTCCGGGACGATGAGCTTCTCGCATGCGGCGCTCGGCGCGTCCCAGGGGGTGGAAATAGTGTGCTGGGCCTGGGGCTTGTGAGATGAAGGACAGAATGCGGAGAAGTTGTGGGAAAGGTAAGGCAGCGTGTCGAGCGTCAGGTCCGTCGGAGGCGCCCCGGCGTTGTTGAGGGCGATGGGCAGTGCCCAGATAATTCTGGCGCATGCCGCATGGTAGTTTGACCGGGTCGGCGCCCACGCCTCGACGATGTTCCACGCCATCGGCTTGAAAAGGAGGCTACAGCGCGCGTCGGTGTAAGTAGCAGAGAGATGAGGATCGTCGCGGTAGAAGAAGCGCATGTTCTCCCCGTCACTCGTCTGGACGAAGAAAAAACAGCCCAGTTTTCCCATTCGAGCAACTGCCAACGACAGGGTTCGAATGAACGACCCGTTGTAGAGCAGTTGATGTTGTTCTCGCTGCAGACGACCGAATCGTTTATGCCTCTCCAGTATTAAGCGCTCCTGGCCCCCGGAAATCAGCTTCTCCTTCTCAGGGCCGTCATTTGGCCCATTCGACCGCGCGGCGGCTACCTTTCACCGCAGGCTCTTAGAATGGATCGAAGGTGACCCCCAGCACGTCCAACGGGAGGTCCGTGACCTTTAGCAGCCGGATCTTGCAGCGCGAAAGCTCGCGTGCCCGTGAGCGAAGCGCACGTCGGCGGGCATCGAGCCCAGTACTTGGGCCATGGTGTCTCGGAAAACATCAAGGTTTGTTTCCTCGTCGCCACTCTACAATATCTCGACCATCTTGACCAGCACCTCATAGGCACGTGAGAGCGGGGCGAGTTCCCCGGCGTCCTTCATAAGACGTTCCTCGCCAGCTGGGTCATCTCGGCCCGTGAGTATACGTTCCGTTCCGGGGGTAGGGAAGACGGGCAAGGACGATTAGGTCACTCAGACGAGCAATCCTCCGTTTCGACCGCGCCTTCCAACCGGCGGGGTAGAGGTATTCGTAACGGGAACCGTCGTCGCTCGAGCCGCTCAAACCGCCGCCGTCTTCCACCCGGCGCTCGATCTCGAGACCGCCCAGCAGAAACGACTCGGCATTCTCGACGCGGCCCAATTCACAATACGTTTCCAGTAGGGTCAGACAGGCCACATCCGGCCGTGTCTCGCGTGTTTGTCTGCTTGATGATGCCGATGGATCGTAACAGCAACTCGGCTCACTATGCCAGCTCCGATCCATGGTGTGGCGTCCCGAGGAAGGCGATGCCGCGCGTCAACTGGAGAACGTTGTGGAGGTGTGGCTCCGTCCGCTGTCTCGATGTGACCTATGCCTCTCGAGCTAATTAATTATCGGTTTGGCCGAGACTCGGAGAAGACGTATATCTTCGCAAACTAGTCTACCTAGGCTGTGGTAACTAGACGAAATTCTATCCGCGTTAGCGTCGTGCCTAGTCTACGCGCAGACGTGTTTGGTTGGCTTAGAATAAAATGTGCAACGCGTTGGGGGAACTTGTGGTAACAAGGCGATGTTATGATCACGCCCCAGCGAAGATAGGAAACGGAGTTGGAAACGGAATAGTGAAAACTGAGCGCATACGCGCTTACTACCGTTTGATTCTACGTGACCTACGCTCTGCTGAGTTAGCGGTTTCGACCCAAAAGAAAAAAAAGTGAACGACCAGGTCTAGATCTACGTTCTCGCCCTCCCGGCAATGGCGACAGCTTCTAATCTTCTTGTTGTTCAAAGGGTGCGGTTTCTTGTTTTTAAAACTGCTGGACCCCTTTGAACAGACAGACAACTTTTTTAGGCAAAAACCCAGCCTCTTGTGGGGACTTTTTGTGTTGCAGTCGTGTATGGTGAGTGAGTAAGGAACTGGGGTCAAGCGGCAACGCAAAATTGCGACCCCTGGGTTGACAAGGCCATGGAGGAGGCAGCTCTCTTGGCCAGCCCACGGTAGCCATGGCAACAGCTCAATAGTATCCACGGACCTATCTTTGCCAGCAAATATCCCGCCTCTATTCCCTTCTCGGCCTCTTAGCCTCCCCCTCCCCTTCCCCTACGC
>Ga0247823_10004004_pt1 | contig 11840 bp, 7 predicted proteins | sample 13C_PalmiticAcid_2_FD_192426 | JGI IMG/M metagenome (GOLD analysis project Ga0247823, IMG submission 192426) | Soil microbial communities from agricultural site in Penn Yan, New York, United States - 13C_PalmiticAcid_Day30 | ecosystem: Environmental > Terrestrial > Soil > Agricultural land...
TCCCAGCACAAACCGGTCGAGCCCCCACCCGGTCTCCGCGCGGACTTCATCGATCAGGCCGACGACTTTCTCGCGCGCGGCGGGCAGGAGTTCCGGGAGGTCTTCCCGAAGATCGCGAAAGTCACCCAGCATCATCGCCCGCTGCAGCTTGGCCATGTCGATCGGCCACCACGCCCGGCCTCCGTAGTCGGCCATCTCCACCGGCTCCAGCGGGGCCGCGGGAAAGATGAACTTGACCGTCTCGGCCAGCGATGGATCGCGGTAGACGAGTTCTTCCGCGAGCGGGACGAGATCTTCGCCCGTGGCGCCAAACCCGTGCATCAGGATCAGCGCCAGCTTCTGGCGGGATGTGTCATCCCCTTCAGCAACCATGCACTCGAGATCGCCAAGCAGTTCGGGGCGGATGTTCAGCATGGCCGTAGGGTAAGCAGAACGATGTTCGGCGACACGCCCGACGTCGCCGCCGACGCAGGCTGCGCCGGCCACGGATTCAGGTTACAGCCGCTGGGCAGAATGGCCCGCACACACCCTGGGCTTGGGCGACTACTTCTTCTTAACCGGCTTCGCTGGTGGCTTGGCCTTCGCCACCTTCCGCTTCTCCGGAGCCGCCTCCTTGCGGGGTGACGAGTTGGACGGCTTTTCCGGCTTCTTGACGGTCTTCGGAGCCGGGAGCTTCTTCCCGCCCCCGGCCAGCACCGCGTTCAGCCGCTCGACTGCCGTCGCCGGGTCACCGCCGCCGGCCGCCTTCTCCGAGGGCTTCATCCGGAACGCCCCGTGGAACAGCGGATCGGACGCCATGCTGTGCACGAGGTGCAGGAACACCGGCACATCCGCTTTGCGGACGGCGCCGCGGGCGTCGTCCATCGCCGCCTTCACGTTGTCCGCCGTCACAGCGCCCAGCCAGCCCAGGAATTCGTGGCTCGACGAATCGAGCGGAATCGCATGCGCCGCCAGGCTGTTCAGCAGCGTAAATTCGCGGGCGAACGGCGTGAGATACTTGATCTTGTCGAGTGATTTCTCCGCGACGTCCAGCGTCTTCCGCCGGATTGGCTCCATGTCGAAGGCGAAGAACTTCTCGAAACAGTACTGCAGGATCTCCCGGATCCGGAGCGCCCGCCAGCCGGCGTCGGGAATGTCGCCGAGGGCGTCTTCGATCTCCGCCACCGAGCTGACCCGGATCTCGTTCAGGTCGAAAAAGCCCTGGAGCAGGTTGTCAAAAGCCTTCTCGGCCTGCGGATGCGGAACGTCTTCAAGCAGCACGGCGAAGATCAGCGTCTCGAGCACCGGCTTCGCGTGCTTGGGAGGCACCGACTTGTATCGCTTCTTGAGAACCCCCAGCACCTTGGAGAGAAGTTCCTGGCGATCGTGTGCCTTGAGCTTCTTGGGAGCGTTGGTGGAAGAGGTCATCAGCAGGTCCAGAAGTACGATTGATCGATCAGGTGCAGTGGAGATTTGGCCTCAGGTCTCAGAGGCCCGGTCAGGACGCTCAGCCCGAGTCTTCCATGGTGTCTGCATCATCGAGGTCTTCCTCGCCGGCGCTCTCGGCTTCATCGTCTTCCGGGAGGCCGACACCCGTTTCACGAAGCATCTTCGAGGTCTCAATGCTCTTCTTCACGCCGTTGTCGAGGACGAACTCGAGGATCGGCGTCCACCGCAGGTCGAGTTCGTCGGCGATGCGGCTCTGCAGGAACCCGCGGGCCGACTGCAGTCCGCGAAGGACAAGGTACCCCTCCCGTTCTTCCCCGAGAACCGAGACGTAGACCTTCGCCGACCTCAGGTCGCTCGGGACTTCCACATTCAGCACCGTCACCTTCTTCACGCGCGGGTCGCGCAATTCCGTCAGGATCGCCGTGGAGACGACCTGTCGGATGGCCTGTGCGACTTTCGCGGTGCGACGCTGGGACATGGCAGGATCAGGGTTCAGGGATCAGGGAGCCGTGCGGGACCAGTGTTTTTCCTGATCCCTGTTCCTTTGATCCCTGCTCCTTCATTACGAATCGAACGACCTCTTGCGTTCCTCAATCTTGAAGGCTTCCAGGAGGTCGCCTTCCTTGATGTCGTTGAAGCCGTCGAGGCGGATACCGCACTCCAGGCCGTCGCGGACATCGCGGACGTCATCCTTCTCGCGCTTCAGCGAGGCGATGCCGTAATCGTTGAGGATCTTCTGATCGCGAATCACGTGCACGCGGTTCGAACGCTCGATGTTGCCGTTCAGCACGCGGCAGCCGGCGATCGTGCCGATCCGGCTGATCGGGAACGTCCGCAGCACCAGGGCCCGGCCCGTCGCCACTTCCACGCGTTCCGGCTTCAGGAGGCCTTCCAGCGCTCCACGAATGTCGTCCGCGACGTTGTAGATGATGTTGTACCGGCGGATCTCGACCCCGGCCTGTTCGGCCAGCGACTGCGCCCGGTCTTCCGGAACGACGTGGAAGGCGATGATGATCGCCTCCGCCGAAGAAGCCAGGTACACGTCGCTTTCATTCACGCCGCCGACGGCTTCGTGAATGATCTGGATCCGCACTTCATCGTGCTGCAGCTTGCCGAGTTCATGCCGCAGCGCCTCGATCGAACCCGGCGTATCCGCCTTGATGATCAAAGGCAGATCCCGGATCGTGCCTTCCTTCTTCGACAGGAACTCTTCCAGCGTCCGCGGTCCGCCGCGACGCGCCAGGAGCTCCGTCCGTCCCCGCGTCTGCCGCACTTCGGCCACTTCGCGGGCAATATCGATGTCGTCGTCGGCCAGCACCAGGAACTTGTCGCCGGCGTTCGGAACGTAGTTCAAACCTGCGACACGCACCGGCGTTGACGGCGGCGCCTCCAGGATCGGCTCGTCGCGATCGTTGTACATCGCCCGGATGAAGCCGAACGACGGACCGCACAGGATGAGATCGCCGACGCGGAGAGTTCCCCGGCGAACGACAATCCACGCCACCGGGCCGCGGCCTTCGTCGCGGAACGCTTCCAGGCAGACGCCGTCTGCCGGAGCGTTGACCGGAGCCTTGAGCTCCTTCAGTTCCGCGGTCACCAGCAGCGTTTCGAGCAGGTTTTCGATGCCCGTGCCGTTGAGGGCCGACACGCGGACCACTTCGGTGTCGCCGCCCCATTCAGCCGGAAGCAGGTTCTGGTTGGCCAGGTCGGTGAGGACCTTCTGCTCGTTGGCGCCGGGGAGGTCGATCTTGTTCATGGCGACCACGATCGGAGCACCCGCCGCGCGGGCGTGGGCGATGCATTCGACCGTCTGCGGCATCACGCCGTCGTCGGCCGCAACCACCAGCACCACGATGTCCGTGACATTCGCCCCGCGGGCCCGCATTTCGCCGAACGCGGCGTGACCCGGCGTATCGACGAACGTGAGCTTGTGACCGTTATGCTCGACCTGGTACGCCGCAATGTGCTGCGTAATGCCGCCCGCTTCGCCCGCGGCGACATTCGCCGAGCGGAGCCGGTCGACCAGCGTCGTCTTGCCGTGATCGACGTGACCGAGCACGGTGATGATCGGCGGACGCGGCTGGATGTCTCCCAGCTCTTCATCCGGCAGGTTGAACTGCGCGGAGATGACGTCTTCGACCGTCTCCTCACGCTTGATCGTCACATCGACGCCGAGTTCCATGCCGATTTCCAGCACGGCCGCTTCTTCGAGCGGATCGTTGATCGTCGCCATCTTCCCGGCGCGGAACAACACGCCGATGATGTCCTTCGCGGGACGCCCCAGCTCCGCCGAGAAGCTGCGGACGGTCGCCGGGATCGAAATCTCGGCCGAGGTCCTCAGCTCGACATGCCCGGAGCCGCGGCGATGCCGCTTGAATCCGCGGTTGATCGTGGTTGCCGATTCATCGTCGCCCGGACGGCTCTTCTGACGCTTGCGGCGACGCTCATCGCGGGTTTCCTGCAGCCCGACATGGCTGCCGGCCCGCCCTTTTCCGCCCCGTTCATCGTCGATCATCTCGCCCGAAGGTCCCTTGACCTTCGTGCCGACGTCCTTGTGCTTCTTGATGATGTCTGCCAGCGGGCTCCGCTTGTTCAGCATCTCCCGCGTCAGCGGCATGTCCGGCTTCTGGACCGGCCCTTCATTCCGCTTGCCGGGAACCGGCGGACGGAAATTCGGCGTCGCGATCGCCGGCAGCGCCGGGCCGCGGCGGCCGCGGTCGATCGGCGCTTCGGTCCGTTCCGGACGGGCTTCAGGCCGGGAATCCGGACGATCCTGCGGCTGCGGCGGCCCCTGTGACTGATCGGGACGGGTCGGACGCTGGGCCGGATCGCGAACCGATCCCACCGCGCGCATCTCCCGCATCCCCATGCTTCGTGAACGACCGCCCGGGGCGACGTAATCGGCCCGATTTAGCGGCACAATCTTCGACTTGTCCCCTTCCGAGGGTGCCTGCGCGGCGGGCGCTGAAACCGCTGGCGGAGCCGCCTCGGCGGGGGCCGGAGCAGCCGGCGTCACCGGCGCGGCTGGTGCTGGAGCAGGGTCAGGAGCAGCGACAGGAATTTCGGCGACCGGCGTGGGAGCCGGAGGAGTCACGACCGGAGCAGCCGCGGGGACCGGGACGACTTCGACCGGTTCCGCTTCCGCCGCCGGCTGAACCGGCTCGGGTTCCATGACCGGCGTCTCTGGCTCGACGACTTCCAGCGCGGGAGCTTCAGCCACCGGCGCGAGTGCCGGCTCGTCGTGCCCCGGCTTGCGACGCACCGTGCTGGGCGGAGCTGCCGGAGCCGCCGACATTGTCCGGATCGGACGCACCTTGCCAATGCGATCGAGCGGTTCATCACGAGAAAGAACGGCTTCCGCCGGCTTCGCCGCCACTGCGGCTCCGCCCGACTGACGATTCTTCATGAAGCCCAGGACCATGTCCTTCTCTTCAGGCGAAATACTCGCCAGCGGGGAGCTCTTCACGTTGAGCCCCGCATCGTTGCAGGCCTGAATCAGGTCCTTGCTGTCAAGATTGAGCTCCTTCGCGAGTGCGAAGATCCGAATCTTCAATCGCCACTCCCCATTCCGCGTCCCGAAGCCCCGGAGGGTTTCGAAATGCCTGTTTGAACTGCTGCCGCCTCGAGACGGCTGAATACTGGTTTGATCGGCCGGAATCCGCCTGCATCAGGGGAAGCTTCCGCCGCACAAGTTTGTGGCCCCGCTGGCGTCCGCCCTGTTTCGGCGGCAACACCCCGGTCTGGCTTTCGCAGCCACGCGCCGAACTTCCCGGCCGGGAAGGTCCGTCGCCATCCTGTTGCTGCGAACCGGCCCTCAGGAGACCGGCCTCGCGTGGCGACCAGCGCCACGTCATCAGGGCATCCCACCCTGGCACTTCCACCCAGCTTCGTTCAGCTTGCCGGTTCCGCCTCCGCTTCAGGTTCTGCAGGAGGCGCAGACTCTCCGACATGCTCGCCATTGGCCGACTGACCGTTCGCCGCTGTATTCTCAGCCTTCTCCTCTTCCTTCTTTGCAGCCTCTTCAGGCGGCCCGGCAGCAGGCGCCCCCGGGCTCAGCGACTTGCCGGTCATGCGATCGAGCGCCGCGGCCTGGGCTTCCGCCTGCTTGGCCGCCTTCTCGAGTGACTTCCGGCGATCTTCCTCTTCCTCCTCGCGGAGGCTTTCCTTGTCCGCAAACTCGATGACCTCTTCGCACTGCTCGTCGGTGAGGCCGCTCAGCTCCTGGAACTGGTCGGGCTCAATCACCGACAGGTCCGCAAAGCTGAAGAATCCCTGCGAGACGAGTGTTTCGGCCAGCTCGTCCGTCATGTGCGGCACACTCGAAAACGCGCTCACGCTGCGGTCGAGCTGTTCGTCCAGCTCTTCGCGGGTCATCACCTCGATGTCCCAGCCCACCAGCTTCGAGCCCAGACGCACGTTCTGGCCCCGCTTGCCGATCGCCAGCGACAACTGATCTTCGCGAACGAGCACAATCACGCGGCCCAGCATCGGGCAGAGGATCACGTCCTCCGTCTCGGCCGGCTGCAGCGCATTGGGAATCAGGACCTGCAGGTTGTCATTCCACCGCACGATGTCGATCCGCTCGCCGCCGAGCTCTTCGACGATCGTCTTGATTCGGGAACCCCGGACGCCAACGCACGCCCCCACGGCGTCCACGCTGTTGTCCGAACAGCTCACCGCCACCTTCGACCGGTAACCCGCCTCGCGGGCCAGCGAACGCACGACGATCACGCGCTCGGCCACTTCCGGGATTTCGACTTCGAACAACCGGCGGACGAGCTCGGGATGCACGCGCGACAGAATCACCTTGATCCGTGTCCCCGACTTCCGAACTTCCAGCACCACGCAGCGAATCCGCTCGCCGACCTTGTACGTTTCACCCGGAATCTGCTCGCTCTTCGGGAGCAGGGCTTCAATCTTCCCGATATTGACCGAAGCGGCCCCCTGGTCGACACGGGTGATCGCCCCGGTGACCATCTGCGACCGCATTTCGTTGAATTCGTCGAACAGAGCGTCCCGCTCCGCTTCGCGAATCTTCTGGATCATCACCTGCTTGGCAGTCTGGGCCGCGATCCGCCCGAGCAGGTCGCCCAATTCCTCCTTGGGGAGCGGAGAACCGTCCAGCGTCACCGAGGGCTCGCCGGTGGTGCGGTTGATGCCGATCGTGACGTCACGGTCTTCGCCGTAGTGACGCTTGGCGGCCGACAGAATCGCCTGCTCGATGCCTTCAAACACGATCTCCGGATCGACGTTCTTGTCGCGCGAGATCGTGTCGACCAGGCGGAGAACTTCCGGTCCATTCATCGTGTTACACCGAGCGTAAGGTCAAAAAACGTCATTTCACCCCAGGCGGGACACTTCCCGCATGAGGGCTGCCAGTTTCCTGGTCACCAGTCAACAGCGCCGCCATTCCACTTCCGGCGGGGCTCATCCGTGTCGCCGCACAAGCCCCCACCAAACAAAAAAGGTGGGTTGAATCCCACCGACGACGCACCGGACTGCCGGAAAACTGCCTGTGAAATCGCACCGGCGAACCGGCGCACCCTCCACCTGCTGTTGAAAACCGACCGTGTGTGATCGAAACTGCTTACATCAGCAACCTCGGTAGCGACGTCGCTGCCAGGCAGCCGCCGACTGAGCTCACGAAAGCCCAGTCCCGGACTGCGTTTCGAACCCCGGCACGAACGCCAATCGACCGCCGGAACTCACATTCCGACAGGCAATTCACTGCCCACGCCGACCGGAAGAGGCACGCTCTGGCCCGGCCAGCGCCGACAATCGTGGACGCTTGCGTTCCAGAGGATACGAACGGAAACACCGAAAGTCAACGAAGGCCGTCGCTGGCCCTCCACGGTCGGGAGACCGTGCTACAACCGATTCAGGAGACTCTGCCACAACCGCATCGGCGGACCGTGACTCGACGGGACACGTGCCACAACTGAGGCACTGCGGTTATCTTGGCCGCATGGAAGTTCGCACCTGGGATGGGACGGCGGAAGAGCTGTCGGCATTTGTGATCGCCGTGTGGCGTGAGTCGTACGCTGGGAGGATGGCGTTCCCGTTATGGACGGCCGACTATCTCGAGTGGCAACTGAACTTCTCCTCCGTCGAAGCGCGCGAATCGCAGCTGGCGGCCTGGTGTGACGGCCAGTTGGCGGGGGTGCTGCTGGGGTGGAATTACGTCTGCCGCCGGGGCGATCGCCGGGATCCGGCTGTGCTCAGCAGCTGGCTCAGCGTTCGGCCGGAGTTCCGGGGCCGGGGGGTGGTGAAGGCGTTCAAGGCCGAGCAGGATGCCCGGATGGCCCGGAAGGGGCACGGGCTCGTGTTCGCCTATCGCTATTTCGGGTCGGAGCATTCACTGTCGAAGGGACCGACGCCTGAGCAGCTGGCGAGCGGCCAGTGGGACAGCCGTCGCGTTGGCTTCTGGGTGCGAATCCTGTCCCCGAAGCGAGCCTCGAAGTGGTACCTGCAGCCGTCGCAGCGGTGGATCACGCTGCTCGGTGCGCCGTTCACGCTCAATCCCCGGGCTGCTAAAGAGGGAAGCGGGATTCGGCCGTGGCGTCCGGAGGACGCCAGCGCTTGTGTTTCGCTGCTGCGGGCGAGGAAGCTGGAGTGCACGATCGACTGGGACGAGGAATCGCTGGCCCGGCACTGCAGCGGGTTCGGGCGGTGCCTGGTGATGGAAGTGGACGGCGTCATCCGCGGGATGGTGACGTGGCATGTGCTGACGTTTGTCGGCGCGGTCGAGGAGCCGGTCGGAATTCTGGATATCGTGGCGACCGAAGGACTTCCGAAGTCGTCGCGGCGCGCTATCCTGAACGCGGCGCTGGCGGAGATGAAGCGGGATGGAGCGGTGCTGGCGCTGAAGCTGCGGACTGGCGATTCCTCCACACTGAACATGGTGCAGGCGGGATTTATCCCGTGGTTCACCGATTCGTATGAGACGCTGCACTCGGTTGGCTCGCCGCTGACGCCAGTCCTCGACAGGCCACACCACGTGTTGTGGCGTTAACACTCCTGATCGACCCTCCTGATTTTCACGTGCCACGTTCCAACCCCGTTCAACGCGTCAACGACGTCTTCGCCCGCGCCGCCATCACGTCGGTGTTTTCATTGCGCTGGCCGAAGTTCCGCGCTTTGCTCGACAACGCGGCCCGGCAGCAGGAGGACTGGCTGCTGAACCGGGTGGGTCTGTGCCGCGACACGAAGTTCGGGCGTGATCACGGTTTCGGGGAGATCCGGAGCGTTGCCGATTTTCGCAAGCGGGTGCCGATTTCCCGCTACGACTATTTCGCGCCGTACATACAGGCGGTGGCCTCCGGTGACACGTCGGCGCTGATTCCGGCGAGTGAACAGCTGGTGCAGTTCACGATCACGACCGGCAGCGGCGGGGCGCCCAAGCTGAATCCCGTCAGCAATACGTGGATGAAGCAGTATCGCCAGGCGTGGGACCTGTGGGGCCTGAAGCTGTTCGCCGACCACCGCCGGAACCTCGGCACGCAGATGCTGCAGCTGGCGGGGAAGTGGGACATGGGGCGGACGCCCGGGGGGCACCAGATCAGCATGGTGAGCGCGCTCCTGGCCCGGGCGCAGAACCCGATGATGAAGCCGTACTACGCGACCCCCAGCCCGGTGAACGACATTCCCGATCCGGTCGCGCGGTATTACACGGCGCTGCGGCTGTCGATCACCCAGCGGGTGGGCTGGATCATCCTGATGAATCCCGGAACGCTGATCCGGATGGCCGAGATCGGCAACGAGTACCGGGAATTGCTTCTCAAAGACCTGCGGGACGGGACGCTGTCGGAGCGCTTCGACGTTCCGGCGGACGTGCGGCAATCGCTGGCGGGGCGGATTTCGAAGAAGCGGCCGGGGACGGTGGTCGAGCTCGAAGAGGTGATCCGGCGAACCGGGACCTTGTATCCCAAGGATTACTGGCCGCCGCTGGTCATCGGCTGCTGGCTGGGTGGGACGGCCGGGTACCAGAAAACGGCTCTGCCGAAGTACTTCGGCGACGTGCCGATGCGGGACATGGGGCTGGTGTCGAGCGAGGGGCGGCACACGATTCCGATCGAGGACCACAAGCCGGAAGGGGTCCCGTCGATCGTCAGCGGGTATTACGAATTCGTGCCGGTCGAGGAGATCGATGCGCCGCAGCCGACGGCCCTGGGCGGCCATGAACTTGAGGTCGACCGGGACTATTACCTCTTGATGACGACGGCCGGCGGGTTTTCCCGATTCAACATCGGCGACATCGTGCGGTGCCGCGGATTCGTGGGCCAGGCACCGCTCCTGGACTTCATCCAGAAGGGGGACCGGGTGGGGGATCTGGAAGGGGAAAAGCTGACGGAGCACCAGGTTCTGGAATGTGCGCACGCGGCGTCCCAGGCGGTCGGCGCGCGTCTCACGGAGGTCACCGCGGTGCCATTTCGCGATGAAATGGGACGGCCGAGTTACGTCATCCTCGCGGAGAGTTGTGATTTTTGCGATGATTCTCAGGCCGGTTCGTTCATCGATGAACTGGACCGCCGGTTGATGGGAATCAACTTCCTCGTCAATTACCGGCGGAGGGAAGGAGTCCTCGATGCACCGCGGCTGACGCTGATCGAGCCCGGTTCATGGAAGCGCTACATGCAGCAGGAGAGCGACCGCCGGGGAACCGGAGATTACCAGTTCAAGCATCCCGGCCTGGTTCACGACGCCGATTGGACGAAGCAGTTTCAGGCAGGCAGACAGTTCGAGTCGAAAGTTCTGGCCCGCTAGCTTTGGAAGACGCAGCATTCTGCGCAATCGAAGAAAACAGGGTTTGACGACCTCGCAGACTCTGATTACATCGAGATAGACGGCTCTGCACAGGCGCGTCTCCAAGTTCAACCAACCATCGGCGCCTCGGCCGACCGTCCACTGATTGACTTCAAAATGATCCGGCGGAAATGGATGGTTCCTGAAGGCTGCGTGCACCTGGCGGGGCGTGAGGAACTGTCGCCCGATCAGCTGGAGATTCTCGAAGGGCTGGCCTATCGCGAAGGCGAGGCGTACGACTCGTACCTCGCGCTCGAGCGGGACCTGCAGTACTTTTTCAGTTCGAGCGCCACGGGTGCGGTCGCGTTTACGCAGTGGCGGGGACACCTGTTCGTTGTCGGCGGGCTGCTGGCGCCGGAAGAGCGGCGGGGGCTATTGCTGTCGCAGTTCATGGAATTTGCGAGTTCGAACAAGCTGGAAGTGAGTTTCATGAACGTCCTCGGGCGGGACGTTCGCGCCTTCCGGAACGCGGGGTTCTCCGTCTCGAAGGTCGGGGAAGAACCGGTGATTCCGCTGGAAGACTGCACCTGGAAAGGGGCCGACTTCGCCTGGGTGCGGCGGCAGGAGAATTTCTGCATCCGCAGCGGTGTGCGGTTCGAAGAGATCGTTCCAGATCCGCGCTGCGAGACATACCGCGAGTCGATCGCGCCGGAGATCCTGGAGGTTTCCCGCGAGCACCTGCAGGACACGGTGTACGGCCGCGAGTTGTCGATGATGGTCGGCCGTCTCGATCCGCTGTCAATGTTCCGCAAGCGGCTATTCGTCGCCCGGAAAGAGGGGCGGATCGAAGCATTCGTGGTGGCCAACCCCGGGCGGAACGGCGAGTTGTGGTCGGTTGAAACGTATCGCAAGCGGGTGGATGCGACGCGGGGCGTGATCTCGTTCCTGATCACGCAGATCGCGCGGCATCTTCGGTCGGAAGACGTGAAGCTCCTGTCGCTGTGCCAGGTGCCGGCGCTGCGGGTGCAATGCGGGACGCCATCCGACAGCACGTTCGTCACGAACGGAATGGATTTCTGGTGGAAGCGGCTGCCTTGGTTCTATGACCCGCCGAGGCAGTTCCACTTCAAGAGCCGGTTCCGGCCGCAGTACCGCGAGTGCTTCATCGCGACCTGGCCGAAGACACGCGTCGCCCCGATGCTGGCGTTCTTCTTCAAGTGGGGAGTGATCGTTCCCGACCTGAAGCGGCTGCCGATGCAGATGCTTCGCCGGATGGCGAAATGGAAGAATCGCGAACGGCTGGCGGACCCGGCACATGAGCCGTACGTGCTGTACCAGCCGGCTTCGGAGCGGGGATTGGCGCTCGTCACGACCGATTCGGACGAACTGCCGGCGCTCGCGCATGCGGCGGTGCCGGTGGAGCTGGAACCAGTGGCGCTGGAGTGAGACTGCTGGAGTTCCAGCGCTCAGGGCTTCAGTTCGCGGAGCAGGTCGCCTTTGGTGAGGTTCCAGAGTCGGAGGTCACCGTCTTCGCCGGCGGCCATCAGTTCCTGGCCATCGCTCGTGGCGGCGACCTGATAGATGTAACCGGCGGCTCCGGGGTACGTCCGCAGGACTTTGCCGCTGGAGCGTTCGACGAGCTGGCATTGCCCTTTGTTATTGGCGATGAC
>Ga0247823_10004005_pt1 | contig 11840 bp, 10 predicted proteins | sample 13C_PalmiticAcid_2_FD_192426 | JGI IMG/M metagenome (GOLD analysis project Ga0247823, IMG submission 192426) | Soil microbial communities from agricultural site in Penn Yan, New York, United States - 13C_PalmiticAcid_Day30 | ecosystem: Environmental > Terrestrial > Soil > Agricultural land...
GTACTACCTGTAGGCGGTATCAAAGAGAAGGTGCTGGCGGCCAAGAGGGCTGGAATAAAAGAGATTATCCTCTGCTGGCAGAATGAGAAGGACGTGCAGGAAATTGATTCTGAGTTTATCAAGGGCATGAAGTTCCATTTTGTGAAGACCATGCAGCAGGTTCTGGAACTTGCGCTTGTTTAACATTTATCCAACTATTACTACAAATATTCCCGTAAACGCTGAAACCCGCTGTGGTAGAGCGTTTGCGTGAATTTCAGTTTTTGGCCCCCGGCTTTTTAATATCATTTTAATCGATATATGAGCATGTAAGGCCAACAAAAGGACTCTAATCATGTTATATTTATAGTATCAATTGAAAATTTTTTCATGTTGGTTGTTTTAAGGGTTAAAGGAATTCCTCCATGTCAATGGAGGAATTTTTTTTTGGCTACCTAATACCTTATTTTCGCTTCCTCATCTTTCATGAGAAGCTGGCTGCTAATATCGATCGCTGTGTTCTCACAGTACACGCTCCTGTCCCAGACACTGGGAGGCAGTACTGTTTATAATTTTCTCAAACTTCCCAATGCTCCACAGCTTACCGCACTAGGTGGCATCAATATTTCCCAGATCAGTGATGATATCAGTCTTGCCTTTCACAATCCTGCGTTGCTGAGAAGTAACATGCACACGCAAACGCATCTTTCTTTCAATTCATTCAATGGCGGCGTTAAGCAATATCATCTGATGGCAGGCGTTCACCATGATGCGCTCAATACCAATTTTGCGCTGGGTGTTCAATACCTGAATTATGGTTCGCTGCAGCAGACAGATGCGGCAGGCAATCTGAATGGAAATTTCAGGCCTCTTGATTATGTGGTGCAGGCCAGCGCCAGCAGGCAGTACATGAACAGGTGGCATTATGGGGCCACTGTCAAATTCATGCATTCCTCCTATGGCATTTACCGCTCTTCCGGAATAGCGTTGGATATAGGCATTAGTTATTTTGATTCGGCATCATTATGGCAGGCATCTTTCGTGGCAAAGAATATGGGCGCCCAGCTGAAACAGTATGGAGAGGAAAGGGAAGAACTGCCGTTTGACATGCAACTGGGTATTTCCAAACGTTTGGCAAATGCTCCCCTTCAATTTTCAATCACGGCCTGGCATTTGCAGAGGTTCGACATCCGTTATGAGGATACCGTGTATAACCAGGAGGAGGGGCTTGAAGAAAATGGAAAAGGAAAAAACTTCTTTTTCGATAAATTGTTCAGGCATGTGGTGATCGGTGCGCAATGTTATGTTACAGACAAAGTGGAATTGAGCATCGGTTACAACCATATGCGCCGTAAGGAGCTGAATGCCGGAACTGCCGGAAATGGACTGAATGGCTTCTCCCTGGGGGCAGGGGCACTGTTCAAAAAGCTTCAGATCCGGTATGCCAGAAGCTGGTATCAGAAGAATCTTGCCTTCAACCAGCTGGGGCTAAGCCTGCGGTTGAACCAGTACCTGGGGGGAGGAAAATAGCAGTTTGAGGGTCTCCAATACACGTTTCCCCTTAATAGACCTTAACCAATTTCCTTGACTTTGCCGAAATTGATGGGATCAATTAATGTTTTCTCACCAATTTGAATGAACTTTTGGGCCTTACATCAATTTATTAGTCCATGATAAAAATCGTGATAGCAGACGATCACCGGCTGGTCCGGGAAGCCTGGCGGCTCTTGTTAAGCCGGGACCCCAGGCTGGATGTGATCGCTGTTTGTGAAAATGGCCACCGCGTGGTGGAAGCTTCCCGGGTCTTGCAGCCCCAGGTGATATTGATGGACATCAATATGGAACCGATGAATGGCATTGAAGCCACCCGCAAGATCCGTGAATTTTCTTCAGACATCCGCATTATCGGCATTTCGGTGCATACCGATCTGGCCTATGTGAACGGCCTGATGCAGGCCGGCGCCAATGGTTATGTTACCAAGAATTCTTCTGGTGAAGAAATGATCGCCGCCATCCTCCAGGTGATGGAAGGCCAGCCCTATTTCTGCAAAGAGATCACCAATATCCACACCACATCCACTAGAGCCCGGGCTGCGGGTTAGTGCTGTACCAATTCCTTTTCTTCCTTGAAGGCCTCGCGGGGCTTAAGTCCCAGCAAATCAAACATCGCCATGTCCTCATCAAATGTGGGGTTCGGGGTGGTGAGCAGTTTTTCTCCTGCAAAAATGGAATTCGCCCCTGCCATGAAACAGAGGGTCTGATCCGCTATGCTCATGCTGGTTCTGCCGGCACTCAGGCGCACCATGGCCTTCGGCATCAGGATCCTTGCAGAAGCGATCATGCGCACCAGGTCCCATACGTTCACCTTTGCATTGTTTTCAAGCGGCGTTCCCTTTACAGGCACCAGCGCATTCACCGGCACACTTTCAGGGTGCTCCGGCATCGTGGCCAGGGTGAAGAGCATCTTGATACGGTCCTCATGGGTCTCACCCAGACCAACTATGCCGCCACAGCAAACGGAAACACCAGCCTTGCGGACATTGTCCAGGGTCTGAAGCCTGTCGTCATAAGTGCGGGTAGTAATAATATCGCCGTAGTATTCGGCGGAAGTATCGAGGTTGTGATTGTAAGCATAGAGGCCGGCATCCGCCAGTTTTTTCGCCTGGTCTTCCGTAAGCATACCCAATGTGCAGCACACTTCCATTCCCATCTCATTCACGCCTTTCACCATGTCAAGTACACGGTCAAAATCACGGTTATCTCGCACTTCACGCCAGGCAGCGCCCATACAGAAACGGGTAGAGCCCGCATCCTTTGCTTTCTTTGCATATTCCAGCACTTCATCTTTCTTCATCAACGCCTGCACATCGATGCCGGTATGATAACGGGCCGCCTGCGGGCAATAAGAACAGTCTTCTGAACAGCCTCCTGTTTTGATGGATAACAGCGTACATACCTGCACCTCGCCTGTATCATTGTACTCGCGGTGCACAGTGGCAGCACGGTAGATCAAATCAAGGAGTGGCGTATTGTACAATTCTTCCACTTCGGGTAAAGTCCAGTTGTTTCTGATCATGTCAATTGTTTTTCGGGATTGAAGGGACGAATATAAAGGCTTATTTTGAATCAGTGGTAACAGAATCCACCAGTATTGGTTTATAGATCCTCAGTGAATTATTGGATGTGTCCGGCTCACCCCATTGGAATTTTTTCGATGTTGTACGTTCAAAATATGCCTGCACGGAGCCTAGTTTGTGGCCACTGAACCGGACCCGTGGATTACTGACTGCTTCCCTGAAACCAGTATACCCGAAATCACGCAGCAGGGCCTGATCCCGCAGGCTCAATGGCTGATCCGTGAAAAGGAAATTCCTCAGCGGATACTTTGCAGGCGTTGCAAATATGCTCACATACTTGAAGTATTCATCATCGTTCATGTTGATGTACAAAAGATCCGGCCTTTGAAGGAGTGCCGCATGCACTTTTTGAAATCCTTCATAGCTCTGCCTGTTCACTCTGCCTGTTTTGTAAGTGCGTACTGCCCCCCAGGCAAACAGGAACAGGATGAGCGCAAAAATGATTGTCTTCTTCTTACTCAATGAGCCGGAACCCGGTGCCCCGCTGGCTGCAGCCAGCACTGTGAAACAGATCAGCAGGGTAGGGATCATGAACTCCGGCAGTTTCATGAATGCCAGCAGGTACAGCACAATAGCCAGAGCAGCGGCCAGTGAAGCAAGCATCACCAGGAACTGCCTGCGGCTGGCGTAAAAAATATACAGGCAGAGTAATGCGGTAAGTATGGTAAGCCGGTTATTCATGAAGGTCCAGTACGTTACATCCCTGCTGAAGATCTCAGCAACCGGTCTGCGTGATACGGATTCTTTTGCGATCTGCTGCAAGGCGGCAACAGGAACTGTAACGGTATCCGGCAATATAAGATCATCCAGTAAGGCTAGCTCTACGCGGTAAGGGGCCAGTGCAGGTTTATCTGCATCCCTGAAATAATTGATATTGCTGTATTTGGCCTGCCTGTATGTTTCTTCCGATTGCCAGTTGGCGCAACCTGACTGATAATGTTTTTCCTGGATAAAAACGAACAGGAACGAAATTGCCAGCAGGACAGCCATCAAACCGGCAACCTGGAATTTTTTCTTCCAGCCCTGTACCAAGAGGAAGAAGGGCCCTGCCACTACCAGCAATGGGAACGCTACATGCAGCCTGAATAAAGTGCCGGTAAGGAATAAGAGGGCAGCAACAATCAATGTGCGGCGCGAAGCCGGCCAGGTGAAAGTATGCCAGATCAGTAACAGCGAAGCTGTGATGGCCATGGCGGAAGCCGATGAATTGTGCAGGTACACCAGCAGGAAGCTGCCGTACACACTCATGATAAGTAAAAAGAAACCGAGCGCCATCTGCCAGGAATAACGCCGCAGCAATACATAACAGATGGCAGTAGCAGCGGCATATTCTGTTAAGAGCATACTCCAGCTGAACCAGTTGATATCAGGGTAATGACTGAACAACCATGCAATGGGCGTGGAGAGCCAGTAATGCATATTGTGCAGGAAGGGCAGGCAGGTGGAGGGCCCTGCGCCAAAGCCGTCTCCCAGTATCCAGGCAATATTGAGATCATCGCCTGAATGGTATACCGGGTGGCCGGCATACACCATGAGCGCATAGATCACCGCAGTTACGGTAACCGATAAGGAAAAAGCTTTTTGTACAGGTTGCTTGTATGCTGCCATAGCGCTATTGATCATGCGGAATAATCAATGGAATCCAAAGTCATCCTCCAGGAATACGGTACTGTCTTTCAGCAAAGGGAACTTATCTCCGAACATTGTATTGAAAATTACCCTGAACTGGTTTACGTGGGTCACGCTGTCATAGAACTTGCTATAATCACCTGAAGGCAGGTAAATGGCGTTCTGTGCATAATATACTTCCCTAAGGTCCCTGATATGCCAGCGATATCCATGATCAGACATGAAGATAATGATTGCGTCAGGATTGTTCCGCCTGATGCTGCTTACTATTTTACGCAGTTCTATATTCGCATACTGCACGTATTCCAGGTAGTAAGGTAATGGAGGTAGCTGCTCCAAATGCACGGCATTTACAATGGAATCTGGTCTCGAATTTCCATTTTTGTCCTTGTAATAAGGGAAATGCGGAATCAGGAAATGGCCATATACAAATCTGGGGGTATTGCTTCTTTCCTGCGATTCCTTCATTACGCCTGCAATACATTTATCGTTGTTCTGCTCCTGTTCCTTGTAAGAAGTGACAGGCAGTATCTTCCTGAGGAATTCGTACTGCCTGATGAACCAGCCGAACTCCACACAAATCCTGCTCAACAGGGTCTCTTCCGTGATCAGTTTGGTATCGGTACTGAACCATCGCTGGCTCACTGGTGCAGGGTGACCTTTAAAGTCGAAGAATGAGTGATTCCTGATCTCATATCCCTTTTTGGAAAGGAATGCCATTACTTCGTTATTGCGGATCATATCCGACCAGCGTTGAACATCCTCCCGGCTTACAGGCCTGTCTGTTCTCACGGGGGGGAGATAGTCCATATTCAAACAACTGGCCAGTGACGGAACGGTATTCGGATAATTGCTCTTGCTGTTTGGCAGCAGGTGAAACCCCTGGCTGACCAGGAAACTGTCTGTTGCGCTGTTATCGAAATGATAGTGTTGCTTCAGGCTGAGGCTCGATGCGTATTCGTCAAACAGAAGTACGAATATATCCGGGCGAACATTATTATTACTGGTAGCCGTGGCACTGAGGGAGTGGTTGACTCTCTTCCAGGGTTGTTTCATCAGCAGGCTACAAAGGTCCAACAGGATGAAGAGCGCAAACAGGATGTTGAAAAAGAAAACTGCCCTGACGGGATCTGTTTTTATTTTACGGAGCCTGATAAAGAGAATGATTGCTGTTAACAGGAACCCTGTGCAGAGCACACTGTATTTATAAAAGAACTTCCATGGGGAATAAGCTTTTATGAAATCAAAAACTGCTCCGAAAAAGAGGAAAAAGCTCATGCAGTACAATGTCATCAAACCCGCTTTGCGGGCGTCTTTTAACAGTATCCTGAAGATGAGGAATACCAGGCATGTAGCAAGCAGTAAACTGCCGAACAGAGGAAGGGTGTGACTGAATACAAAGTACTCGGAGTTGGCAGCATAACCATGCAGCACAAAGAATGCAGGTAACAGCAATACAAAAAAAGGTATGGTCCGCAATTTGCGCTTCATATAGGTTAAAAGTTTACAGCCCCTGCTGTTATTTTAAAAGCCATGAACTCCTTCATTTCCGCCAAATATGGTGAAGAAACTGTCATTCAACATCTTGTTTTGCTGGTCAAACAAAGTGTTGAAAAGGATCCTGAACTGGTTTACATTGGTAACGCTGTCATTCCACTGCCCGTAATTTTTGTTGGGAAGGTAAACAGCATTCAAAGTCTGGAACTTGATATAATGATATTCCGGAACATTGATCCCACGGAACCCATGGTCTGACATCAGGATAATCACTGCTTTGTTTTGGGTGTTTATCTGAATACTGTCGACAAGTTTCCGGATCTGCAAATTTCCATACTCCAGGTACTTCAGATAGGGCGCGGCGCTGTCCTTGATGGTACTTCCATTGAGCAGTGAGATCTCCGGCTGCCTGTTGCCTTTGGCATCATAAAGAAAAGGCCAGTGGGGGATCATGAAATGACTGTATACGAACTTTGGCTTATTGCTCTTGCTGGCAGATTCCCTGCAGGTGAGCTGTACGGTTTTGGCACTTTGGTGCGACTTCTCTTCAAGCGTTGTGACGGGCAGTATCTTAACGAGCACGGGGTACTGTTTGATGTACCATTTGAATTCATTGCTGAGCCTGTAGAGTAATGTTTCTTCCATGATCAGTCTTGTGCTTACAGGAATGAACTCCTGCTTCACCCTGGCAGGGTGATTGGCCAGATCGAAGGTGGAATAATTGATTATCTCGTACCCGATATTGTCAAGGAATGATATAACCTTGTTGTTCCTGATCGCTATTCCGCAGTCGATCAGTTCTTCACGCATCGATCCATTCCCTTTTTTACGCCGCTTAACATAATCCATATTCAGCATGGATGCCATGGAATGGGCCGTTGATTCATAGTTACTCCGGCTACCTGGTATTAAATGGAATCCTTTATTACTCAGGAAACTGTCGAGTGGCGAATTATCGAAATCAAAACATTGCTTCAGTGTTGAACTGCCGGTATATTCGTCGAACAGCAGCAGGTAGATATCTGGTGTTACAGTGGTAGCAGGCAGGAGTGTTGCAGCACTGGTGTTCCTGTATTCGTGTTTGTTGAATTGTCCATTGATGTAACCGAGCCCATCTGCCAGAATAAAAATAATGAAGAGCAGGTTCGTGAAAAAGGTAGCCCTTGTAAGGTCTTTCTTTGTCCGGAACAGCAACACGAAGAGTATTATGGCAATTACAATGAAGCTACCCAGCAGTACACTGTATTTATACGTGAAGCGCCAGGGTGAATATGCCCGCAGCCCATCAAAAACGGCTCCGAAGAAAAGGTAGAACCCAAAACAGAACAGGGTTATCAGGCCTGCCTTCCGGGCATCTTTCAATAGCAGCCAGAAGAAAAGGAAAAGGATGATATTACCTGCAAGCAACAGTGAAAATGGCCATAGCAGATCGGGGAATGCAATGAAGCCTGCATTTGCCCAATAGCCATGAAGCATAAAGAATAAAGGTAAAAGGAATACTGTATACGGTCTCTTGCCTAGTAAATTTTTCATCAATAGAATCAGATGTTTCCAGTGGTGTTATCATCATTCCCGTTGACGTCTTTCTTTTTAGACCTGGAGAAGAAGGCTTTCACTTTCCACCAGATATGTTTGAAGTAGAAGAGTGCGCCCAATACGGCGGCGATAATCATCTGGATCAGATAACTACCGCTGCCGGGATCGAGATATAAGAAAATGGAATTGATCACAGGTAACTGAGATTTGTTTTTGGTGTTAATGACAGCACTGTTTCATACATCAGCTGTATCGTTTGTTCGATATCGCGCTTGTGCAGCATTTCCACGGTAGTGTGCATGTAACGGAGGGGGATGGAGATCAGCACTGACGGGCAGCCATCATTCGCGTAAGCGAAAGAATCTGTGTCAGTACCAGTGCTGCGGCTCACTGTGCGCAGCTGAACGGGGATCTTCGCTTTTTCGGCAACATCCTGTACCAGTTGCAGCAGTTTGTTGTGCACTGCAGGTCCATAGGCAAGTGAAGGTCCTTTGCCGCAGGCCACATCGCCTTCAATGATCTTGTTGATCATGGGCGTATAAGTATCATGTGTAACGTCTGTAATGATGGCAACATCAGGCTTTATACGGCGGGCGATCATTTCCGCGCCTCTCAGCCCGATCTCTTCCTGTACGGCATTCACCACATACAGGCCATAAGGCAGGCTTTTCTTATTCTCTTTCAACAGCCTGGCCACTTCTGCGATCATGAAACCGCCCACACGGTTGTCAAATGCACGGCCGATATAATAGTCGTGCGCCAGTTCATCGAAACCGTCCTGGTAAGTTACCACGGCCCCGATATGGATGCCCAGGTCTTCCACTTCTTTTTTATTGCGTGCACCGCAGTCCAGGAAGAGGTTGTCAACCTTCGGCTGTGTTTCCTTTCCTTCATTATGGATCCGTGTGTGAATGGCAGGCCATCCGAACACGGCTTTTACCGGTCCTTTTTTACCATGGATGAATACACGCTGTGCGGGTGCTATCTGGTGATCCACACCGCCATTGCGTTTGAGGTAGATAAGGCCTTCGGCTGTGATATAGTTCACAAACCAGCTGATCTCATCGGCATGTGCTTCTATCACCACTTTGAAAGGCGCTTTGGGATTGATCACACCTACGGCGGTTCCGTAAGGATCAGTGAAAGTGGTGTCTACGTATGGTTTGAGGTAATTGAGCCAGAGTTTCTGCCCGCTGCTTTCAAAACCCACGGGGGAGGCGTTGTTGATGTATTTCTGAAAAAATTCTAAGCTCTTGCTGGTGAGAATGGATTTTTCTTTGGATGCTTTCGCCATAATCGGTGCTTCATTTTTGATGTTCAGAAAATTAAAAGTACAGATTTTTGGCGCTCGGCGCCTCATTTTATCTCCAGGATCACCAAATTCCAGATGCCTGCATCGTGCACTTTATACGCGGCTTTATAGAGCGCTCCTTCCATAAACGACTGCATCTCCCGGGCATTGTTATACCGGAAGAAATAATAGCCGATCCCGTTGCTGCGCATGGCCTGCAGGGTCTCTTCCCATGATGCCCCGGATCTGAGCAGGCTCCAGGTGCTGCTGCGGGTGAGGAAGGCCAGTTTGGGCACCATGCTGTAGTCCGCATTGTCTGCCGTAACATACTTTCCGGTGATATGCTTTTCCCTGGCAAAGTCCGCCAGCTGGAAGAGTTCCCGGTTGCCATTTACTGCGTCTTTGAGCTGGTCCAGCGGCCTCAGGAGAAAGCTGCCGAAAAAGATGGCCCAGCAGGCGATGGCCCATTTACCCCTGATCCGCATCCTGCTTAAAATGGACTGGAGCAGGCAGGCACCCCCGATGAGGAGCAGCAGGCCTACCGGCCAGATGTCGCGGGATTCAATGAACACCAGCAGGTAGCCCAGGGGCAGCAGTAAAGCCGTGAAGAAAAAGATGCCGGTTACCCGGTCCCGCTGCTGTTGCAGGAAAATGCCCATCCCGAAAAGGATGGCAAGGGACAGGAAACTGAGCCGGTTGAAGGCATTCACCCCCCTGATCACATTGGTGAGGAAGAGCCTTGCCTGTTTCACCAGGATGTCTGGCCGGAAAAAATATTCGCCCGGTGTTCGCTCCATGGGGATGGAAATGGGATCCTCCCAGGTGCTGGGTGCATCCGGGTATGGCGGAGGCGTCATGAGAGCGTCTGTGGTAAGCTGCCGGGAATAAAGATGCACATCCTGGTTGATCTTTCCGGAATAACCGATGGTGAGGATATGATATTTCTGGTAAAGAATGGCGATCCATGGACCGGACATCAGTAAAAAAATGCCGATGCCTGCCGCCAGGTTCCTTGTAATCCAACGCTTTTTTTCAGTGGCAGCACTCTGTCTGAAAAACCAGCATTGCATCACTGCAAAATGCAGCAGGAAAAACGGGAATGCATAGGTCTTGGAAAAATACAGGAGGGCGCCCAGCACACCGCAGAGCAGGTTGAGCCTGAGGCTCTGAAAGAAGTTTTCCCGGGTGATCAGGTCAACATATACCAGCACAAGCCAGCAGAAAAGTACATCGGCCGCCACTTCATAAATGGCAAAGTGTATGGTAACGGGGATGGATACCAGCAGCAATGCGGTTTTCAGGCCGCCGGTCAGGCTGGTCCTGTTACTGAGCCTGAAGATCCATACCAGCATGAGGTAGCCAAGGATCCAGTTGGTGATGCGGAACGCTGTGATCTCGGTTAGCCCGGCTTTTACAAGCGGGAATGCAAGCCAGGAGTGAAGCGGGCTCCAGTATCCGTTGATGGCATTGTGCCAGTCGCCCTCCGCCATGCGGCGGGTCACCATCATGTAGCCGATGCCATCATCATCGAAGATGAAGCGGTAGGCAGGATAAAGCAGCAGGCAGCAGACCAGGTAGATCAGGGAAGCTACCATGAGCCTGTATTTTTGGAGCATAGGCGTGTCAGCTTAGGCCGGAAAGATAAAGCATAATGAATTAACGGGAAGGCAGGAAAAGCATCAACAGCGCAGAAAGCATCATCAGTCCGTCCAAAACGAAGTAGAAGAGGTAATCTGAGAAACTTTTTTTGGCATAAGGATAGAGCAAGGCAGTGATGATACCGGGCAATAGCAGGATAACAAAGCTCAGCCAGCCGGTCTGGAGATAAGAGAACCAGGCGGTGGCTGCCGCAAATAACAGCAAGGATACCACGAAGATGGTGTTCACGCCCTTTTCACTGAAATGCGTGATCATGCTGCGGATTCCCTGTTCACGGTCCCACTGCCTGTCGCGGTAATCAAAGATGATACAAATGGCATAGATCAGGAAGAAACGGTGGATACAGAGCAGGGTAGCGGGTAGCCCCCAGTGCTCATTATCGATGGCAATGGGCAGGAAGGTGGTCACATACATCCAGACGAACGCCAGGAATATGGTCTTGCCAACTGCCACTTTGCGCAGGTATTGAAAGAAATTCAGTTTAGGTGCGGAATACAGGAAGGTGAGCACCACGGAGCCCAGGAGCCAGAACCAGTGTTCGATGAAATAAAAGAAATACCAGGCCGATCCGATGCATCCAATTATGAAGAGGGCCAGGTGAAGTTTTCTGTTCCGGCGGGTCCAGCCGATCCGGCGGGTCTCGGATGGCATATCGGGGGTAAGATACCAGTGGAAATTATAGCTGCAGAGCGTGGCAATGAATACGAAGAGTAGGTACTCCGGCACTTCGTAATGCAGCTGCAGCAAGTGGTTGGTCTGATCCACCATCAACAGCGCGCAGCCTGAGATGAACAGGCTGGTGAACAGGAAGAAATGGAAGATATATCTGAACATTACCGGTAGCGAATCACGCTGATCATGCCTACATCCAGGGTATCACTGGTATTACCGGAAGCATCCCTCAACACAAAGCGGAGGTTCATGCTGTCTGGTTCTGCAGGATTGCCCGGGTCCTGGGCCTGGAAGAGATCCTGCGCCTGGATGCGTGCTTCTATCTGTCCGTCCGTTCTTGGTACCACGGGTTCAGGTACCCCCAGGGAAAAAGTATCATTACCGATCTGGGTGGTGATACGCTGGTTCAGTCTCGTCTTTTCCAGCCAGAGGCCATAAGG
>Ga0247823_10004006_pt1 | contig 11839 bp, 10 predicted proteins | sample 13C_PalmiticAcid_2_FD_192426 | JGI IMG/M metagenome (GOLD analysis project Ga0247823, IMG submission 192426) | Soil microbial communities from agricultural site in Penn Yan, New York, United States - 13C_PalmiticAcid_Day30 | ecosystem: Environmental > Terrestrial > Soil > Agricultural land...
GGTCCACCCGCCTGCCGCTGGACGCCGCGCCGTCCCTGCTGCTGCCCCCCGACCCGCCCCGACGGGCATGAGACCCCCACCATGATCATTTCCTCTTCCGCCGACTACCGCACCGCCGCGCAGAAGCGGCTGCCGCCGTTCCTGTTCCACTACCTCGACGGCGGCGCCTATGCCGAGCAGACGCTGCGCCGCAACGTCGAGGACTTCGCGGCCGTGGCGCTGCGCCAGCGCGTGCTGAAGGACATGAGCCAGCTGGACACGAGCATCGAGCTCTTCGGCGAGAAGTTCTCCATTCCGGTGGCGCTGGCGCCCGTGGGCCTGGGTGGCATGTACGCGCGCCGCGGCGAGGTGCAGTCGTCGCAGGCCGCCGACGCGCACGGCATCCCGTTCACGATGTCGAGCGTGTCGGTGTGCGCGATCGAGGAGGTGGCGCCGAAGCTCAAGCGCCCGATGTGGTTCCAGCTGTACGTGCTGAAGGACCGCGGCTTCATGAAAAACGCCCTGGAGCGCGCGCAGGCGGCGGGCTGCTCCACGCTCGTCTTCACGGTGGACATGCCGGTGCCCGGCGCCCGCTACCGTGACGCGCACTCGGGCATGAGCGGCCCGAACGCCCCGCTGCGCCGCTACTGGCAGGCGATGACCCACCCGCGCTGGTCCTTCGACGTGGGCCTGCTCGGCCGCCCGCACGACCTGGGCAACATCTCCGCGTACCTCGGCAAGCCCACGGGCCTCGCCGACTACATGGGCTGGCTCGGCGCCAACTTCGACCCGTCCATCTCGTGGCGCGACCTCGAATGGATCCGCGACTTCTGGAAGGGCCCGATGGTCATCAAGGGCATCCTCGATCCGGAGGACGCGCGCGACGCGGTGCGTTTCGGCGCCGACGGCATCATCGTCTCGAACCACGGCGGCCGGCAGCTCGACGGCGTGCTGTCGTCGGCCCGCGCGCTGCCGGCCATCGCCGATGCGGTCAAGGGCCAGATCAAGATCCTCGCCGACTCGGGCATCCGCAACGGGCTCGACGTCGTCCGCGCCCTGGCCCTGGGGGCCGACGCCACGATGATCGGCCGCGCTTACATCTACGCACTGGCCGTCGCGGGCCAGGCTGGCGTGAAGCACCTGCTCGAGCTGCTCGAGAAGGAGATGCGCGTGGCGATGACGTTGACCAGCGCCGCGAAGGTCTCCGACATCACCGCCGACCTGCTGGTGCGCGAGCGATGAGCACCGCCGACGCGCTGCTGCGCGCGTTGCGCGGCACCGTGGGTGCCGCCCACGTGCTGACCGAAGACCGCGACACCCGCCGCTTCCGCAAGGGCCACCGCACGGGGCAGGGCGGTGTGCTCGCCGTCGTGCGGCCCGGGACGCTGCTGGAGCAGTGGCGCGTGCTGCAGGCCGTGGTGGCCGCCGGCCGCATCGTGATCATGCAGGCGGCCAACACGGGCCTCACCGGCGGGTCCACGCCCGATGGCGACGGCTATGACCGCGAGATCGTGCTCGTCAACACCATGCGCATCGCCGGCGTGCAGGTGCTGGGCGACGGGGCGCAGGTGGTGTGCCTGCCGGGATCGACCCTCGACCGGCTGGAGCAGGCGCTGGCGCCGCTCGGGCGCGAGCCGCATTCGGTGATCGGCTCGTCGTGCATCGGCGCCTCGGTGATCGGCGGCATCTGCAACAACTCCGGCGGCGCGCTCGTGCGGCGCGGGCCGGCCTACACCGAACTCGCGCTGTACGCCCGGGTCCGAGACGACGGTGTGCCGGAACTGGTGAACCACCTGGGCATCGCCCTCGGCGACACACCGGAGGAAATCCTCGGACGCCTGCAACGGGGCGACTACACGGCCGCGGACGTCGCGCACGACCCGGCCCGCGCCGCCTCCGACCCGCGCTACGCCGAGCACGTGCGCGCCGTCGACGAGGACACGCCGGCCCGCTTCAACGCCGACCCCTCGCGCCTCTTCGAGGCCTCGGGCTCCGCCGGCAAGCTGTGCCTGTTCGCCGTGCGCCTCGACACGTTCCCGAAGGAGCCGAGCAGCGTCTTCTACATCGGCAGCAACGACCCGGACGACCTCACCGCGGTGCGCCGCCACCTGCTGACCGCGCTGCCGCGCCTGCCCATCGCGGGCGAGTACATCCACCGCACCGCGTACGACATCGGCGAGCGCTACGGCAAGGACACCTTCCTGCTCATCGACCGCTTCGGCACCGCGCGCGTGCCGGCGGCCTTCGCGCTCAAGAGCCGGGTCGACGGTTTCTTCGAACGCTTCGGCCTGCGGGGCGTGACCGACCGGGTCATCCAGGCGGCGATGGGCCTGCTGCCCAGCCACCTGCCGGCCCGCATGCGCCAGTGGCGCGAGCGCTACGAACACCACCTGCTGGTGCGGGTGTCGAACGACACGGCCGAGGCCACGAAGGCCTTCCTCGCCCGCCACTTCGGCGGCAGCACGAGCGGCGCCTGGTTCGAGTGCGAAGCGGAGGAGGGCCGCAAGGCCTTCCTGCACCGCTTCGCGATCGCGGGCGCGGCCATCCGCTACCGCGAGGTGCACCGGCGCGACGTGGAGGACATCGTCGCGCTCGACGTGGCGCTGCGCCGCAACGACCGCGACTGGGTCGAGCAGCTGCCGGCCGACGTCGAGGCGGACGTGGTCCACAAGCTCTACTACGGCCACTTCTTCTGCCACGTGTTCCACCAGGACTACATCGTGAGGAAGGGCGTGGACCCGCTCGCGATGGAGCACCGCATGTGGGAGCTGCTCGACGCGCGCCGCGCCGAGTACCCGGCCGAACACAACGTGGGCCACCTGTACGTGGCCAAGCCGGGCCTCGCCGGCTTCTACCGCGGGCTCGATCCCACCAACACGTTCAACCCCGGCATCGGCCACACGTCTCGCCTGCGCGGCTGGGACACGTGCTGCGCCGACAAGCCCGCGTGGCCCGCCGCGTATGCAGCCGGGAGCAACGAAGCCGCTGCATGAGAAGATCGGGCCCGATCACCGCATCGGGCGGTGCCGGACCGGAGTGCGGACGATGCGGGCAGTGCTGGGGATCGTGGGGTTGCTGGTCGTGCTGGGCATCGTGGGCCTGGCGGCGAAGCAGATGCTGTCGCGGCCGGCCGTGCGGGTCACGCCGGACGCCGTCACGTCCGCCCCGGCGGAAACCCCGCGCCAGACCACCGACCGGGTGAAGGCGGACCTGGACGACGCGTTGCGCCGGGCCAGTGAACGCGCCTCCGACGCGGCGCCCTGAGGCGCCGCCCGCCACCGATCAGACCACGCCCTGCGCCAGCATGGCGTCGGCCACCTTCACGAAGCCGGCCACGTTGGCGCCGTCGACGTAGCTGACGGTGCCGTCCGCGCGGCGGCCGTGCTGGAGGCACGCCGCGTGGATGCTGCGCATGATGCCGTGCAGGCGCGCGTCGACTTCCTCGCGGCCCCACGACAGGCGCATGGCGTTCTGGCTCATCTCGAGGCCGGACGTGGCCACGCCACCGGCGTTGCTGGCCTTGCCCGGCGCGTACAGCACGCGCGACTCCTCGAACACCTTGATCGCTTCGAGCGTCGACGGCATGTTGGCGCCCTCGGCCACGCACTTCACGCCGTTGCTGACGAGCACCTGCGCTTCGGCGCCGTCCAGCTCGTTCTGGGTGGCGCAGGGCAGGGCGACGTCGACCGGCACGTGCCACGGGCGCTTGCCCGCGTGGAACGTGGCGCCCACGCGCTTCGCGTACGCGTCGACGCGCTGGTACAGGTGGTTCTTCACCTCCATCAGCTCGGCGAGCTTCTCCGGCGTGAAGCCGTCCTCGTCGACCACCGTGCCGCTGGAGTCGGAGACGGTGATCACCTTGGCGCCGAGGGCCATGGCCTTTTCCACGGCGTACTGGGCCACGTTGCCCGAACCCGAGACGCTGACCCGCAGGCCGTCGAGGGCGAGGCCGCGCTGCTGCAGCATCTCCTGGGCGAAGTAGACGGTGCCGTAGCCGGTGGCCTCGGGGCGCATCAGCGAGCCGCCGAACGAGATGCCCTTGCCGGTGAACACGCAGTCGGCGCGGTTGGTGAGCTTCTTCATCATGCCGGCCATGAAGCCGACCTCGCGGCCGCCCACGCCGATGTCGCCGGCCGGCACGTCGGTGTCGGCGCCCACGTGGCGGAACAGCTCCATCACGAAGGCCTGGCAGAACCGCATCACCTCGGCCGGGCTCTTGCCCTTCGGGTCGAAGTCGGCGCCGCCCTTGCCGCCGCCCATCGGCAGCGTGGTCAGCGCGTTCTTCAGCGTCTGCTCGAACGCCAGGAACTTCAGGATCGACAGGTTCACCGACGGGTGGAACCGCAGGCCGCCCTTGTACGGGCCGATGGCCAGGCTGTGCTGGATGCGGTAGCCGCGGTTGACCTGCACCGCGCCGTGGTCGTCGACCCACGACACCCGGAACATCACCACACGCTCCGGCTCCACGAGCCGGTCCAGCAGGCCCTGCTCGGCGTACTTCGGGTGCGCCGAAATGAACGGCCACAGGCTTTCGGTGACTTCCGAGACCGCCTGGAGGTACTCCGGCTGGCCGGGGTTGCGAAGGGCCAGATGCTCCAGGAATGTGCGATGCGAGGTGTGTTTCATCGGAAATGAATTGAAATGGTGCATTGGAAGAACGAAGACTGCATTTTCATCGAAACGACGCACCACAACGATTCACTCGGGCAGCCTTGGATGTTCCTGTTTTGGTGCGGTGGCGCCACCGCCTGCAGCCGCTTGCCGCCCCGGAGTTCCCGCCTCATCATCGAGATGCGCCGCGGCCGCCCGCGGGAGGAGCCGCCTTCCATGACCCGTTCGCCCGTCACCTTCGCCGCCATCCTGCTGCTGGCCGCGGCCCTGCCGGCCGCCGCGGCGGGCACCGCCACCGTCACCTTCGTGGCCCCCGAGAAGTTCACCGACGCCGGCTACACGCGCGAGAACCCGACCGAGCGGGACCTCGCCGCGCTTCAGCGCGACCTCGAGAAACACTTCCAGCAGCTGGCCAAGCGGTACCTGGCCGACGGCGAGGCGCTGGCCATCGAAGTGCTCGACGTGGACCTGGCCGGACGCTTCCAGCCGTCCGCCCGGCTCGACGACATCCGCATCGTGCGCGACATCGACTGGCCCCGCATCCGCCTTCGCTACACGCTCACCCGCAACGACGTGGCCGATCCCTCGGTGGAGGAGCGGGTGAGCGACCAGTCCTTCCAGATGTCGGGGAACCCGTACAGCAGCGGGGACCGGCTGCGCTACGAGAAGGTGATGCTGGACGACTGGTTCCTGCAGCGCTTCGGCAAGCGCTGAGCGGCCCTTTTCGGCTAAGATGAGAATAATTCTTATTGCCTTGCCAATGCGGTGACTCGCGGACGGCACCGAGGTGCCCGTGTCCGCCGCCGAAACCGCCGCCCACCGAGAGGTCGAGAAGCTCTACAGCCACCACCACGGCTGGCTGCAGGGCTGGCTGCGCCGCCGGCTCGGTGACCGCGCCGAGGCGGCCGACCTGGCGCAGGACGTGTTCCTGCGGGTGCTGGCGCGGCAGGGCCGCGGCGTCCCCGAATCCATCGACACGCCACGGGCCTACCTCTCCACCATCGCCCGCGGCCTCGTCGTCGACCACTGGCGCCGCCGCGAACTCGAACGCGCGTGGCTCGAGACGCTGGCCGCGATGCCCGAGGCCCAGGCCCCGTCGCCGGAGGCCCGCCTGCTGTGCCTCGAGGTGCTGGTCCAGATCGACCGGCTGCTCGACGCGCTGAAGCCGGCGGTGCGCCGGGCCTTCCTGTGGGCGCAGCTCGAGGGGCTCACCTGCCGCGAGATCGGCGAACGCCTCGGCGTGTCGCTCGCCACCGCCGAGCGCTACGTGGCCCAGGGACTGCGCCGCTGCTACGACCTTCGCTACGCATGAGCGGCGTGCTGCCCGATGCGGTCGTCGACGCGGCGATCGGCTGGTCCGTCAAGCTCGACCACGGCGACCCCACGCCCGCGGCCCGCGCCGCGTTCGAGCGTTGGCTGGGCGCCGATCCGCAGCACGGCCTGGCATGGGCGCGCGTGGCCGCCATGCGGGGCGACCTGCAACGGGTGCCGCCGCGGCTGGCCCTCGACACGCTGCAGTCCGCCGAGTCGGCGCGGCGCACCCGTGCCACCGGCCGGCGCAAGCTGCTCCAGGGCCTGGGGCTCGGGTTCGCCGGGCTGGTGTCGATCGGGGCGGTGCGCGAGTTCACGCCGTGGCAGCGCCTCGTGGCCGACGTGTCCACGGGCGTGGGCGAGCGGCGCACGGTGACCCTCTCCGACGGCACGCGCCTCGCACTCAACACCGACACCGCGGTCGGCGCCGACCTCTCCGGCGACCGGCGCGTGCTCGTGCTGCACCGGGGCGAGATCCTGGTGACCACCGGCCCCGACGCCGGCACGCGCGGCCACCGCGAGTTCTGGGTCGAGACGTCTGCCGGGCGGCTGCGGGCCGTGGGCACGCGGTTCATCGTGCGCCTCGACGGCGCGCGCACGTTCGTCGGGGTCACCGAAGGGGCGGTGGACCTGCACCCGGCGGACGGCGGCCCGGTGGTGCGGGTGGCGGCCGGGGCATCGCGCTGGCTCGACCGCGGCGGCACGGCCCCGGCCGAACCGCGCGGGTTCGACCCCGGCGCCTTCGCCGAGGGGGTCATCGCGGGCCGCGACATGCGCCTGGCCGACCTGCTGGCCGAACTCTCCCGGCACCGCCATGGCCGGCTGGTGTGCGATCCGCGCGTGGCCGACCTGCGCGTCTCGGGCGTGTTCCACCTCGACGACAGCGATCAGGTGCTGCGGTTCATCGCCCGCACGCAGCCCGTGGAGGTCACCCGGCGCACGCGCTTCTGGATCACGGTGGGCCCGGTTTCGAAAAATTCCTGAGGGGATCCGCGATCTCGTCCGGCCTCCCTGTTGAACACCTCCGGCCTGAGCGGCCGGGGCCCCCTCAACAGACCCCGAAAGAGACCTCGACGTGAGCCGCTCCCGCACCGCCTCCTCCACCTTCCGCTTCCAGCCCCGGGCCATCGGCCTCGCCGTCGCGCTGTGCCTCGGCGCGGGCCTGGCCGCGGGCCCGGCCACCGCGCAGACGGCCGCCGCCACGCCGGCCTTCGACATTCCCGCCGGGCCGCTCGGCGCCGCGCTCGATCGTTTCGCCCGGGTCGCGGGCGTGAACCTGTCGTACGACGCCAAGGCCGTCGAGGGCCGCGGCACGCGCGGCCTGTCCGGCGCGCACGACGTCGACGCGGGCCTGCGGATCCTGCTCGACGGCAGCGGGCTCGCCGCCGTGCGCGCCCCGGGCGGGTTCGTGCTGGAAGCCGCCCCGGCCCCGGCACCCGCCGGCGCCACCACGCTGGAGCCGGTGCGCGTGCGCGCCGCGGTCGAGACCGACCCGGCGATCGGCCCGGTGAAGGGCTACGTCGCGCGCGAGAGCGCCACGGCCACGAAGACCGGCACGCCGCTGCGCGAGATCCCGCAGTCGATCTCGGTCATCGGGCGGCCCGAGATGGAGGCGCGTGGCGCCGCCAACAGCGGCGACCCGCTGCTCTACACCCCGGGCGTGCTGCCCGTGCTGTACGGCGCGGACGACCGCATGAACTCCGGCGACTCCGGCGTCACGTCGCGCGGCTTCGACAGCGCCGCCAGCAACTACCTCGACGGCCTGCGCCAGCCGAAGAGCTCCACGTCGTGGAGCTATCCGCGCACCGAGGTCTACGGCCTGGAGCGGGTGGAAGTGCTGCGCGGCCCGGCCTCCACCGCGTTCGGGCAGGGCGACGTGGGCGGGGTGATCAGCCGCGTCAGCAAGCGGCCCGACGCGCAGGCCCCGCGCGAGGTCGAGCTGCAGCTCGGCAACTTCGACCGCCGCCAGTTCGCGATCGACGTGGGGGGTGCCGTGGGCGCGGACGACGCCGCCCAGTGGCGGCTGGTGGGGGTGTCGCTCGAACACGAACCGCAGGTGCAGTATCCGAACTTCCGGCCCGAGTCGATCGAGCGGTTCTACATCGCGCCGTCGCTGTCGCTGCGCCTGGGCGCCGACACCTCGCTGACGCTGCTCGCCAGCGGCCTGCGCCAGTCGGGCCCCGACGTGGCCTGGGAGTACGTGAACGACAACGGCCAGCACTCCGGCGTGCTGATCGGCGAGCCGAGCTTCGCCCACTACGAGGCGCGGCAGTGGGATGCGGGGTACCAGTTCGCGCACCGCCTGTCGCCCGAGTGGGAGGTGAAGCAGAACCTGCGCACGTCGTCGGTGTCCGTGCCCGACATGACGCTGATCGACGGCGGCTACGGGCGCGCCGACGCCGCCACCGGCGAGCTGGCCCGCGGCGCGAGCCTGCTGAGCGAGTCGATGCGGTACACCGTCGTCGACACGCAGCTGCACGGCCGGCTGGCCACGGGGCCGGCCACGCACCAGCTGCTGTTCGGGCTCGACTGGACCCGGGTGTCCTCCGACATCCAGGCCGCCAGCAGCGGCGCGCCGTCGCTGAACATCAACAACCCGGTCTATGGCGTGGGCGTGTCCCGGCCGACGCTGGCGGACCGCAACACCGACGCCTCCTCGTCGCAGCGCCAGCTCGGCCTCTACGTGCAGGACCAGGTGCGCTTCGGGCCCGGGTGGCTGCTGACGGTGGGCGGCCGCAACGACTGGTTCGAGGGTGATGAGTCCGACCACCTGGCTGGCGTCGGCGCCCAGACCCGCGACCACGCCTTCACCGGCCGCGTCGGCCTCACGTGGCTGCACCCGTCGGGCCTCGCGCCCTATGCGAGCTGGGGCCAGTCCTTCCTGCCCACCGCCGGCCGCGACGCGGAAGGGCGTCCGTTCGAACCGACACGCGGCACTCAGTACGAGCTGGGCGTGAAGTACCAGCCGGCGGGGTCGTCGGTGTGGCTCACGGCCGCGGTCTACGACCTCACGAAGCGCAACGTCGTCACGTACGACCCGGTGACCTTCGACGCACGGCAGGTGGGCGAGGTGCGTTCGCGCGGCATCGAGCTGGAAGCCAAGGCGTCGCTCGCCCGCGGCCTCGACGTGGCCGCGCAGTACACGCTCAACGACATCGAGAACACCGCCGACAACAACCCCGGGCTCGTGGGCAAGCGCCCCACGCTGATCCCGAAACACCTCGCGGCCGCGTGGCTCGACTACACGGTGCAGGGCGGCGACCTGGCCGGGCTCGGGGGCGGCCTCGGCGCCCGCTACACCGGCTCGCGCTACGGCAACGCCATCAACACCGTGGAGAACCCGGCCGTCACGCTGGTGGACGCGGCGGCGCACTACACGGCCGGGCCGTGGCGCCTGAGCCTGAACGCGCAGAACCTGTTCGACCGCGACAACGGTGTCTACGGCTACGGCGTGTACTACCAGGGGCTGCGGCGCACGGTGACGGCCACGGCGCGCTACCGGTTCTGACGCTTCAGGTCATCAGCTTGCTGTCGGGCCCGATCACCGCGAGGTCCACGAAGTTGCTGCCTTCGTGGTCCCCCTTGCCGAAGCTCAGCCGCAGCCCGCCCAGGTCCAGCGTGCCCAGGCCTTCCAGCCCGGCGTGCAGCGATTCGCGCGTCGGGTTCGCGCCCGCGCGGCGCAGGCCCTCGGTCAGCACGCGGGCGTTGATGTAGCCCTCGAGGCTCACCAGCGACAGGTCGCTGCTGCCCATGGCCTCCATGTCGGCGCGGTAGCGGCGCACGATCTCGTGTTTCGGCGTGAACGGCGTGGGCACGACGATCGAGAAGCCGAGGCCGCGGGTCATGTCGCCGAGCGCGCGGATGTTCTGGATGTTCGGCGCGATGGACAGGCCGTACATCGTGCTCGTGACACCCGCCTTGCGCGCGGCCTTCACGAAGTGAGGCATCGTGGCCCCGAGGCCCATGATCACGAGCTGCGGCGCCACCTTGGCGATCTCGGCCGCGGCCGGCTCCACCTCGGTGCTCGTGGTGTTCGGCGTGGTGGCGATGACCACGGGCTTGAGGTTGTGCCGCGCCATCGCGGCCTCGAAGCCGGCCAGCAGCGACAGGCCCAGTGGGTCCTTCGGGTGGACGAGGGCGATGCGCGAGGTGCCGAGGGTCGACGCCGTGTTGATCAGCTTCTCGATCTCCTGGTCGTAGTTCGCGCGCACCCAGAACACGTTGCGCGCGTCCTTCTTGCGCAGCGCGACGGTGCCGGTGTTCGGGCCCACGACGGGGATGTTCGGCGCGTTGTCCATCACGGCGGCGGTCTGGCGGGTGCCCAGCGGGTGCAGGATGCCCACGATCGACGGGTCGGCCGCGAAGGCGAGGGCGTTCTGCTTGGCCTTCTCCGGGTCGAACTGGTCGTCGGCGAGCACCAGTTCGACCTTGTTGCCGTTCACGCCGCCCGCCTTGTTCAGCGCCGTGAAGAACGCCGTGGCGCCGAGCGTGAGCCCCGTGCCGTTGGCGAGTTCGATGCCGGTCTGGGCCAGCGTGCTGCCGATGCGGATCGCCTTGCCGGCGGCCCGTGCCGGGCCGGTGGCCCCGCCGAGGGCTGCCGCGGTGGCGGCCAGGTGGACGAGGGTGTCACGGCGGGAGAAGGTCGAACGTTCGGTCATAGGTCTGTACCACGGAACGCGGAAAGACCGCACTGTACGCGCGGGGCCGGTGCGCGTGGTGACGAGTGGACCGGTTCCATGCCGGCGCGTGCGTGACGGATTTGGCGGTCGCGCCCTGTGCGAGCGTCCGCGAGGGAACCCGTGCGGGCTTTCGCGACTTGACGCGGCTACTTCACCCGCTGCTTTTCGAGCTTGCGCGCGAGCGTGCGGCGGTGCATGCCGAGCCGCCGGGCGGTTTCGGAGATGTTGAAGCCGGTCTCGGCGAGGGTCTCGTGGATGCGTTCCCACTCGAGCGTCTTGATGGACGAGGCGCGTTCGGTGAGTTCCACGTCGGCGTTGCCGGCCGCCCGGTCGAACGCGGCCTCGATGTCGTCGGTGTTCGACGGTTTCGCGAGGTAGTTCCGGGCACCGAGCTTGATGGCCTCCACCGCGGTGGCGATGCTGGCGTAGCCGGTCAGCACGACGATCACCATCGCCGGGTCGTGGGCGTGCAGCGTCTGCACGCAGGTCAGGCCGGACCCGTTGCCGGCGAGCTTGAGGTCCACGACGGCATGCCCGGGGTTGTGTTCGGCCAGCAGGGCGGGCAGGGCGTCGGGGCCGGTGGCGTGCAGCACGCGGTAGCCGCGGCGTTCGAACGAGCGGCTCAGGGTGCGGGCGAAGGCGTCGTCGTCCTCGACGATCAGCAGGAGTCGTTCAGGCGTGTCCATCCGTGGAGGGTACTTCGAGTTGGATGGCGGCCAGCGGCAGGGTGAGCACCACCTCGGCGCCGCCGGCGGGGCGGTTGCGCGCGGTGACACTGCCGCCGAGCGTGCGGGCCACGTTCATGACCAGGAAGAGGCCGAGGCCGGCACCGGGCCGGGGCTTGGTCGACTGGTAGGGTTTGCCGAGCGTGTCGAGCATGCCCGGCGCGAAGCCGGGGCCCTCGTCGGTGACGGTCAGCACGAGGCGGTCGGCGTCGCGCGCGGCGGTGAGGGCCACGGCGCGCGGGGAGGCCTCGAGGGCGTTGTCGAGCACGTTGTGGATCGTCTGCTTGAGCGCCGGGTCGGCCACGATGGGCAGGTCGTCGCCGAAGATGTTCGCGTAGGCGAGCACCGTGGTGGCGCGTGTGGCGCGCCAGTCCGCCACGAGGTCGTCGAGGAACTCGCCCACCGAGGTGGCGCGGGGGGCCTCGCCCCGCGGGTCGCCGGCCGACTGCAGGATGCCGGTCACGATGGACTTGCAGCGCGCCAGCTGGGTCTGCATCTCCGTCACGTCCTGCATCAGCTCCGGGTCGGTGGTGA
>Ga0247823_10004007_pt1 | contig 11839 bp, 10 predicted proteins | sample 13C_PalmiticAcid_2_FD_192426 | JGI IMG/M metagenome (GOLD analysis project Ga0247823, IMG submission 192426) | Soil microbial communities from agricultural site in Penn Yan, New York, United States - 13C_PalmiticAcid_Day30 | ecosystem: Environmental > Terrestrial > Soil > Agricultural land...
AGCCGCTGCCCCTCGATCCGGTAACCGCCATAGAGGATGCGCTGCGGTGTCACGCGCATCCAGACCGGCGGGTTCTCGCGGTTGAGTTCGAGCGATGTGAAGCTCTGCCGCCAGACGTCTGCCGCCTGTTTACGGATATCGATCTTCGCGATCTCGCGGCTTACCTCGCGCTCGACGCTCGCCACCACGGGTTTCAGCTTTGCATCGGCTTGATCGGTGAAGGTGATCCGACGCCCGAGAAAGTCGATCCCCGGCGCCTTGGTCCAGCCATAGGTGATGCGCGCCTTCCCCTGCGTGCGCCAGTCGGGGGTGAGTTCGATGCGGACGCGCGCATGCGCCATCGCGGCGCCGGTCGCAGTCTCGCCCTTCAGCACCCCGCCGACGTCGCGCGCGGCGATCGTCGCGCGAAGCGGCACGTCGACGACGATCTCGCTCCCTTCGCCGCGCAGGCGGAGCGCCCCGCGCGTCACCTGACCGACGATCGTGCAGGCGATCGGTGGCGTGACCTTGACCTTCTTGCCGAACACCTTGACCCGCTGCGGCTGGACGCAGGCACGCTCGCGCTGGTTGATCGTCCACAGCGTCTTCGGAACCGCGCGTTCGAGCGCCTGTTTGAGCGAGGCGGTGCTGGCGTTGATCGGCACGGCGATCAGCGATTTCTGGCTGGGAGAGGGGGCTTTGTCGGTCGCACGCGGCGGCGCCTCGACCTCGGTCTGGCGATCGCACCCGGACAGGGCCGCCGCAAACGGCAAAGTGATAATCGCCAATTGGACCAATCGCATGCCGTGCCCCTGCTGCGGTGTCTGCCCATTATAACATCGGTCGGGCGAAGCCGTTCCCTACCAGCCCAAGCCTTGCAATATCCCTGACCCCTCGCGCGCAAACAGCAATGGCGGGCCATCGAGCGGCGCAGGCAGGGTGACGATGTCGCCGCCGGCGTGCCGGGTACCGCTCCATATGTCGATCCAACCGCCCGCACCCGGGAAGCGGATCGTACGTTCGGTGGCTCCGGGTTCGACGACGAGCGCGACGAGCAGGTCGGGGCCGAGCATATGATCGTCGCCATCGATCCACGCTTCGCGGTCATAGGGATGGTCGAGCCACAGCGGGCGGCTGACGGGCTCATAGTCCTGGGTGTAGCGGTGCATCAGATCGTCGAGGAACGGGATGAGCGCCTCGCGCAAATGCATCAGTCGGCGGATTGTCGGCAGCGCATCGGGATGCATCCACGGTTCGTTCACCGTGTCGTCGTCGTTCCAGCTGTGGATGCTGAAGCGCGGCATCAATATGCCCGCCTGCACCCAGCGGATGAAGAGTTCGGGGTCGGGGCGCGGTCCGGCAAAGCCGCCGACGTCATGCCCCATGTTCGAAATGCCCGAGAGCGCGAGGCCGAGCCCTATCTTGATATTATAGCGTAGCGATTGCCAGTCGGTGCGGTTGTCGCCGGTCCATGTTTGCGCATAGCGCTGCATGCCCGCCATGCCCGAACGGGTCACGACATAGGGCAATTCATCCGGCCGGTGCTTAAGCTGCGCCGCGCGCGAGGCGCGTGCCATCAGCAGCGGCTGAACCGGGCGCATCTCGGCAGCTGCGCGAGGCGATCCAAAGCCATGGATGCGGGCGCGCGCGTCCCAGACCTCATATTCATTATTGTCGTTCCACGTCGCGGTGATGCCCTTGGTGAGCAGCGCCTCGGTGACGCGCTCGCGCCACCAGTGCGCCGCGGCGGGGTTGGTGAAGTCGATCGCCGATCCGGTCCCTCCCCAGAACTGGATTTCGGTCGGCGCGCCTTGCTCGTCGGCGATGAACAGCCCCTCCGCCGCGGCTTCGGCGAAGTGCGGGTGGTCGTGGAGCAGGATTGGCTTGATGTTGGGGACGAGCCGGACGCCCGCGTCGTGATAGCTCGCGATAAAGGCTTCGGGATCGGGAAATTTTTCGCGGTTCCAGTGGAAGACATAGCGCTTGCCGCCGATCGACGTGTAGCCCGACGACAGATGGAAGGACGAGCAGGGGATGGCGTGCTCGGCGATCTTGGTCAGGAAATCGACCATTTTCACCTGCGCGTCGGGCGCATCGGTGTACGACATGGTCGAGCCCGAATAGCCGAGCGACCAGCGCGGCATCCGCGCGGGGCGTCCGGTGAGCCAGGTGAAGCGCCTAGTGACGGCGAGCGGGTCGGGGCCGGCGATCATATAGAGGTCGAGGTCGCCCGCGGCGGCGGTGACCGAGCGATAGGCGCCGTGATAATTGTCGAGCTCGTGCCCGAGATCATATTCGACGTCCGAACTATTGTCGGTGAATTCGCCGTGGCAGGCGCCGTCGGCATCGGCGACGAGCAGATACGGGATATGCTTGTAGAGCGGGTCGGTCGTCGCCGCGTCATAGCCCATCGCATCGACATTGGTCAGGCGAAAGCGCCGCCCCGCGCGGTCCATCGCGCCCGTCCGCTCGCCGAGGCCGTAATAGCGTTCGTCCGGTCGGCGCGCGAGATGATGGTGGACGCGGTCGTCCCACCAGCCGAAATTATAGACCTGCGTGGCGCGGTCTTCCGCCATCGACCGCCAGCCATCGGTACCGCGCTGTTCCCAGCGGCAGTGGAAACCGAAAAGCGTGATGGTGAGACGGATGCTCGCAGTTTCGACGATCAACGCAGCATCGGCTTCGATCAGATCGAAACCGGGGCAGGTGAAGCCGTCGACGCTCATCCGGTCGCGGCCGGGTTCGTCGATGTCCTCGGCGCCGGGTGCGATCGCCCAGCTCGGTGCGCTATGGATCACGCCGTCGGGGAGCAGGAGCAGGCGAACGATGTCGTCTTCAAGGACGAAGATGTGCGCGAGGGCGCCGGTGTCGGCGCGCAGCGTCAGCCGTTCGGGCGTGCGCTCCTTGATGGCAAAAAGTGGTGGGTTGGAGAGTGTTGCGCGGCGTATCACGAGCGCCGATCCAACGAGCAGAAAATGGCGGAAATCTCCCTAACTTCACTCGGGAATCGCGTTTCGCACCGGTGCCGCCCGATTTCTTCGTCATCCCGGACTTGATCCGGGATCCATTTGCCGCGGCCGTTGCGCGTGGACCCCGGATCAAGTCCGGGGTGACGAAAGAGGGGAGGGCGCTCCTTCCGAAAAGGCGCGGAAAACTGCGTAACTTTACTCGCAAATCGACCTTGCGCGGAGGGCATTACCCCGCGCTCGGATCGGCACGCGCGACCGGGCGAACGATGACACGCGAGAGAGGCAAGGCCCGGCATGGGCCAAGGCTAACGCGTCAAGATTTTGTAGGACAGCGATTTTAGCGGGTTCGCAAATGGCGAACCCGGAAAGCTTAACCTGCTACGACCCCGAACAGATCATGTTCGTCGGCGTCCTCGATTTCGACATCGACGATGTCGCCGGCCTTCAATGTCGCTGCCACGTCGCGCAGATAGACATGACCGTCGATCTCGGGCGCGTCGGCCTGTGAACGGCCCGTCGCGCCGATGCTGCCGTCCTCGTCCGCCTCACCGACTTCGTCGATGATCACGGGCAGCGTGCGGCCGATCTTCGCTTCGAGCTTCGCGGCGCTGATCGCGGCGGTCTTGTCCATGATGCGCTGGTAGCGCTCTTCCTTGACCTCTTCGGGGACCTGATCGTCCAGCGCATTCGCTTGCGCGCCCGCGACGGGTTCGAAGCGGAAGGCGCCGACGCGGTCGAGTTGCGCTTCGTCGAGCCAGTCGAGGAGATACTGGAAATCGGCCTCGGTCTCGCCGGGGAAGCCGACGACGAAGCTCGAGCGGATCGAAATGTCGGGGGCGATCGCGCGCCAGTTCTTCAGCCGTTCGAGCACCTTTGCTTCGTTCGCGGGGCGCTTCATGCGCTTGAGAACGCTCGGCGCCGCGTGCTGGAAGGGAATGTCGAGATAAGGCGTCAGCAGCCCTTCGGCCATCAGCGGGATCACGGCATCGACGTGCGGATAGGGATAGACATAGTGGAGGCGCACCCACGGGGCGCGGCCTTCGCTGGTCTGGAGCTGACCAAGTTCGCGCGCGAGATCGGTCATGTGCGCGCGCACCTCGCGGCCGTGCCACTGACGCGGATCGTGCCGGATGTCGACACCGTACGCCGAGGTGTCCTGGCTGATCACCAGCAGTTCCTTGGTCCCCGCGGCGACGAGCTTTTCGGCCTCGCGCAGCACCGCGTCGATGCGGCGGCTGACGAGTTTACCGCGCAGATCGGGAATGATGCAGAAGGAGCAGCTGTGGTTGCAGCCTTCCGAAATCTTCAGATAGCTATAGTGGCGCGGCGTGAGCTTCAGCCCGCCTTCGGGCACGAGGTCGATGAACGGGCCTTGCGTCGGCGGCGCGGCATCGTGAACGGCGTCGACGACCTGCTCGTACTGATGCGCGCCGGTGACCGCGAGCACGTTCGGGAAGCGCGCGCGGATGACCTCGGCCTCGTTGCCCATGCAGCCGGTGACGATGACGCGGCCATTCTCGGCCATCGCTTCGCCGATCGCCTCGAGGCTTTCTTCCTTCGCCGAGTCGAGGAAGCCGCAGGTGTTGACGAGCACGACATCGGCGCCCGCATAATCGGGCGAGAGGCCATAGCCGTCGGCGCGGAGTTTGGTCAGAATCCGTTCGCTGTCGACCAATGCCTTGGGGCAGCCAAGCGAAACCATGCCGACCTTCGGCTGGGTGGGGAGGGTTTTGACTGTCATGATTGGCGGCGCCGATAGTCTATTTTTCGGGGTTTGTCACGCCTGCCAATGTGTCCGCGACGATCCGCCACACGCGCGGGTTGATGCCGAGGCCGAGATGCGTGCTGTCGACTTTGATGTTGCGCGCTTGCGCATTGTAGGTGTCGACCGCGATATCGGGGCCGACGATGCCGTCGCGGTCGGAGTAGATGACGGTGAGCGGCTGGGTGAGCCCCTTGAGGTTGCGCGCGTGAATCTCGCGCTCGATCGCATCGAAATCGCGGCCGGCGAAACGTTGCGCGAGCGCGGTATATTTGGGGCCGCCGATGATCGGGGTGCCCATGGTGATGATTTCGCGGACGAGGTGCGGGTAGGCGCGCGCGGTCTCGCGGGCGATGACGCCGCCGAGGCTCCAGCCGATAAGGGTCAGCGGCGCGCCGTCGGCCTTCACCCATTGGCTGGCCTGCGCCGCGAAACGTTCGACGTCGGCCGCGACGCGGCCCTGGTTGCGGCCCATGCCCCAGTCGCGGACGTGATAGCCGAGGTGGCGGAGATAGGCTTCGAGCGGGCGCATCGAGAGTTCGCTGGCGCCATAGCCGGGGAGCAGGGCGACGGGGCGGCCATCGCCGCGCGGCGCGCCGATCAGCTGATAGCCCGACAGGCCATAGCGCAGCATGTCGAGCGGCAGCGCGAGTTCGCCGAGCGTCGCAAGCCGGCTCGGGGGCTTCAATCCTTCGGGAAGCGGGGTGTCGCGGGGCATCGCCTTCTCCCTCCTGTCGCCCTATAGCTCGCCGCATCGGCACGGCATTGCAAGGGTGGTGAAGCATGATTGGCGTATTTGCGGCGATTTCGGCAGCGATTGCGGTGACAGCGGGCGCGTTCGGCGCGCATGGCGCGGCGGGGCCGCAGGAGGCCGAATGGCTGCGCACCGGCGGACTGTACCAGCTGATCCACGCGGTCGCGGCGATCGCAATCATGGGCGTCGCGCGCGGTCCCGCGATCACACTGCTCGTCGGCGCGGCGATCTTCTCGGTCACCCTTTATGCGATGGCGCTCGGCGCTCCGAAGTGGCTCGGCGCGGTGACGCCGATCGGCGGGACGCTGCTGATTGTCGGCTGGCTCTGGGCCGGATGGCTTTACTGGCGCGGTTAATCGGCTTCGCAGGTTTCGCAGTTGACGACCTCGACGATCATGTCGCCGGCCTGCAGTATGTTCGTTTCCTCTTCCCAGAACCCATAGGGCTTGCCCGCACGATAGATGCGCAGGCCGCGCCCGCCGCTGGCGAGCCGGTCGAGGCTGCCGCCGATTTCTTCGCCGCTGACCGGGCGTTCGCGCAGCTGCACCTTGCCGCCGATCGCGGCGAGGTCGGCCATATAATCGGCGACATGTTCGCCCTGCGCCGATCCCGCGAGGAGCAGGCCGGTGAAGCTGACGGGGTTGATCACGTTCGTCGCGCCTGCCTGCCGCGCGAGCAGTTCGTTATCCTGCGCGCGGATGACGACGCTGATGGGGACATGCGGCGCCAAGTGGCGGACGGTGAGCACGATCAGGATCGAGCTGTCGTCGCGTCCGGCCGAAACAAGCACGGTGTGCGCCTTGGCGATCTGGATGTCGATCAGCGTGTCGTCGTTCGACGCGTCGCCCTGCAGGACGTTACAGCCCATCGCCTCGGCCGCCTGGATGCGTGGGCCCGACTGGTCGATCACGACGATGCACGCGGGGTCGGTGCCGCGCGCGATGAGCTCGCGCACCGCCTCCGCGCCGCTCGTGCCGTAACCGAGCACGACATAATGGTCGGTGAGCTTTGCCTGGATGCGGGCCATGCGCCATTTTTCCCATGTGCGTTTGAGGACGAAATTATAGGCGGTGCCGACGAAAATGAAGAGCACCATGATGCGGATCGGGGTGACGATCACCGCCTCGATCAGCCGCGAGCGATCGGACACCGGCGCAATGTCGCCAAAGCCCGTTGTGGTGACCGAGATCATCGTGAAATAGACGACGTCGAGAAAGCTGATCTGGCCGTCGTGGCTGTCTTTCAGCCCCGCGCGGTCGATCCAGTGGACGAGCACGACGATCGCGATCAGAAAAAAGGCGACGCCAAGCCGCGTGATGACATCGGCCCAGATCGGCCAGTTGCTCGCGCGTTTCAGCGGGCGGAAGATGTGCTGCATCTTCAGTCTGTCGGACGGGCCTTTGCTCATCGGGGCGGCAGTTGCTTCATCGGATCGACGGGTATGCGATTTTTGCGCAACTGGAAATGGCGTTGCGACGTCTGGACCTCACCCGGTCGCACCCGCGCGGTCCACGACGTTGCCGATGCGGAGGCTCAGCCGCCGTAAGCACCGCGCAGCGCGGCGAGCGACGCATCATGTGTCAGGTCGAGCTGAAGCGGGGTTACCGAGATATAATTGTCGTCGATCGCCTCGAGGTCGCTGTCGTGGCCGAGGCTGTGCTCGATGCCGTGAAGGCCGAACCAGTAATAGCGATAGCCGCGCGGGTCGGTGCCCTCGACGATCGAACCGCGGCCGTAATCGTGGAAGCCCTGGCGGGTGACGCGGATGCCCTGCACCTCTTCGGCGGGGATCGCGGGGAAGTTGATGTTGATCAGCGTGCGCGGCGCCATTTCCATGTCGAGCAGCGGACGCAGCACCTTGGCGCCCCACGCTGCGGCGGCTTCGAACGGCACGCTGTCTCCCATGCCTTCCTTGGCATAGACTTGGCTCAGCGCGATCGACGGGATTCCCGCGAGCGCACCCTCGATCGCCGCCGACACGGTGCCCGAGTAGGTGACATCGTCGCCAAGGTTGGCGCCGCGGTTGACGCCTGAGAGGATCAGGTCGGGCTTTTCGGGCATCAGCTTGCCGATCGCCATCATCACCGAATCGGTCGGCGTGCCGCTGCACGACCAGCGGCGCTCTTCGTGCTGGCGTATGCGCACCGGGCGCGAGAGGGTGAGCGAGTGGCCGGCGCCCGACTGCTCCTCGGCGGGCGCGCAGACCCAGATGTCGTCCGAAAGTTCGCGCGCGATCGCTTCGAGCACCGCCATGCCGGGGGCGTGGTAGCCGTCGTCGTTGGTAAGGAGGATGCGCACGTCTTTGTCTTTCCTTCTTCGTCATGCCGGACTTGATCCGGCATCCATTCGGCGGCGGCGTCGTGGACCCCGGATCAAGTCGAACGAGCCACGTGTCTCGTTCGAGGGTGACGATGCTGTTAAGCGGTGGGTTCGAGCCGCGTGATCCCGCCCATATATGGGAGCAGTGCCGCCGGAATGGTGACGCTGCCGTCGGCCTGCTGATAATTTTCGAGGATCGCGACGAGCGTGCGGCCCACGGCGAGCCCCGAGCCGTTCAGCGTATGCACGAACTCGTTGCTCTTGCCGCCGTCGCGGCGGAAGCGCGCGTTCATGCGCCGCGCCTGGAAATCGCCGCAGGTCGAGCAGCTCGAAATTTCGCGATAGGCGTTCTGGCCCGGCAACCAGACTTCGAGGTCGTAAGTCTTGCGCGCCGAGAAACCCATATCTCCGCTGCACAGCAGCATCTTGCGGTACGGCAGTTCAAGCGCCTCGAGGATCGTCTCGGCGGCGCGCGTCTTGCGTTCGAGCTCGGCGTCGCTGTCCTCGGGGCGGACGATCGAGACGAGCTCGACCTTCCAGAATTGGTGCTGGCGGATATAGCCGCGCGTGTCGCGTCCCGCGGACCCGGCCTCGGAGCGGAAGCAGGGGGTGAGCGCGGTCATGCGGATCGGCAGCTCGGCTTCGGGCAGGATCTCCTCGCGCACCGCGTTGGTCAGGCTCATCTCGGAGGTCGAGATGAGCCAGCGCCCGTCGGTGGTCTGGAACAGATCCTCGCGAAATTTGGGGAGCTGCGTCGTGCCGTAGGCGGCTTCGTCGCGGACCATCAGCGGGGTCGCACATTCGGTATAGCCCGCCTCGGTCGTCTGCTTGTCGATCATGAACTGCCCGATAGCGCGTTCGAGCCGTGCCATCTGGCCTTTCAGGAACGCAAAGCGCGCGCCCGACATCTTCGCCGCGGTCTCGAAATCGAGGCCGAGCGCTGGCGCGAAGTCTGCGTGCTCCTGCGGCGCGAAATCGAAGCTGCGCGGCGTGCCCCAGCGTGCGATCTCGACATTGCCTTCCTCGTCCTCACCCGTGGGGACGTCTTCGAGCGGGATGTTCGGGATCGCGGCGAGCACATCCTGCAGCGCGGCCAACTGCTCGCGCTCGGCGTCTTCCTTCGCGGGGAGCGCGGTCTTGAGGTCGGCGACCTCGGCCTTCAGCACCTCGGCCTTGTCCTTGTCGCCCTGTGCCATCGCCTGGCCGATCAGCTTCGACGCCTCGTTGCGGCGCGCGAGCGAGCCCTGGATCTCCGTCTGCAGCGCGCGCAGCGACGCATCGGCTGCCACGATTTGTGCGGACAGGGGTTCGAGACCGCGGCGCGCGAGGCCGGCATCGAAGGCTTCGGGATTTTCCCGGATCAGGCGGATATCGTGCATGCGCCGCGCTATGGCGTTGCCGCCCGCGCGGCGCAAGCCGTCTTAGCGTTCCACCAAACCCGCCAGCTGACCGATCGCCGTGCCCCAGCCTTCGTAGAAGCCCATCTCGTCGTGCTTGGCGCTGTCTTCGGGTGTTTTGTGGAGCACGCGCGCCGAATAAAGGGTGCCGCCGTCCTGCGCTGCAAAGGTCAGGATCGCGGTCAGCGCGAGCAATGGCTCGGTCGGCTGCCAGCCTTCGGTGAGGACGGTGGTAAAGACGAGCTTCTTTTCGGGGATCGCTTCCAGAAAGCAGCCATCGACATGTGGCTGAAAATCGGCGGCGCCGGCTTCGCGCATCCGCGTCACAAACCCGCCGCCAGGACGGAGGTCGAGTGTGACGACCTGACATTCGATCGGCGCCGGTATCCACCATTTCGCCAGATTCTCGGGCACGCTCCACGCGTTCCATACTGCCGACGGCGGCGCGGCGATCAGGCGCGAGATGGTGAGGGTGGTATCGTTGGTCATGATGTTTGCTCCGGGGCTGTTTGCGATTCGACGAAGTCGGCGAGGCGGTCGGTGCGACCCTGCCAGATGGCGCGTTGTTGCGAGAGCCAGCCTTCCGCCGCCGCGAGCCGTTCGGCATCGACGCGGCAGGTGCGGACGCGGCCGTGCTTTTCGGTGCGGATCAGCCCCGACCCCTCGAGCACCGACAGATGTTTGAGGAAGGCGGGGAGGCCCATCTCAAAGGGCTCTGACAGCTGCTTTACCGGGGCGGCTCCCTTGAGCAGTCGGCTGACGACCGCGCGGCGCGTCGGGTCGGCGAGCGCGTGGAAGAGCGAATCAAGTGCAGTCTGTTGGTTCACCATATGGCGAACTATAGAAATAGTTTCCCATATGGCAAACTGATTCTCATCGCGCATAAAAAAGGGCCGCCCCGAAGGGCAGCCCTTAGTTTCTGAGGTTCGGGTTAGCCCCCCAAACCGCCAGTGGATCTCTCAAGCCGCGTTGGCGTCGTTGTCGTTGCGGTTCGCCGCACGGCGGCGCGCGACGAGCGCAGCAGCTGCAGCGCCGAACAATAGCATCATCGGCGGCGCAGGAACAGGGGTCGGATCGCCCGACGATCCGCCGTGGCTGCTGCTGCCGCCCGAACTCGACGAGGATGAGCTCGACGACGAACTGCTGCTCGACGAGGATGACGAGCTGGTGCTGCCGGTCGAACCGAAGCTGCTGCTGCCGCCGGTCGCGCCGCTAGACGTGCTGCTGCTGGACGAAGATGAGGATGACGAGCTCGAAGACGAGCTGCTGCTGGAGCTGCCGCCGCGCGACGAGCTGCCCCAGCCCGAACTGCCCTTCGACGAACTGCCCCAGCCCGAGCTGCCATGCCCGTGCGAGCTGCCGCCCTTCGACGAGCCGCCCGACGAGGATGAGCTCGACGACGAGGAGGAAGACGATGAGGAGGAACTCGACGACGAGCTGCTGCTCGACGACGAAGTGCTGACGTTACCCGACGAGGTCGAGACATTGCCCGACGAGGTCGAGGTGCTCACGCTGCCCGTCGAGGTCGAGACGCCGCCGGTCGAGGTGCTCACGCCGCCCGTGGAGGTCGAGACACCGCCGGTCGACGTGCTCACGCCGCCGGTCGAGGTCGACACGCCGCCCGTCGACGTCGAGACGCCCGACGAGGTGCTGCTCGAGGTCGACACGCCCCCGGTGGTCGTCGAGGTGACGACGATGCTGCCGCTGCTGCCACCGCCACCGCTGCTGCCGCCAAAGAAGCCGCCGAAGAAGCCGCCGCCGAAACCGCCGCCAAAGCCGCCGCCGATGACGGTCACGCCGCCACCGCTGCCGCCGCCTTCGAAACCGCCGCGCGGGAAAGGCGCATAGGGGATCGGGGGCAGCGGGATCGTCTGCGTCACAACCTGCTGCTGCGGGGTCGCGGTGCGGATGATGCGCTTCGTCGTGACGACGCGGCGCACGCGTTTCACGGGCTTGCGCGCGGCATGGCGTTTGCGAACGACCTTTTTGCCGGCGCAGGGCGAGCAGGACTGGACTGTCTGGGCTCGCGCCTTCGGAACGTCGGCGATCTGCATCGCGCCGCTACCGATGATTGCGCCGCCGCAGGTGCAGGCGCAAAGTTTGGCAAGGGCCATTCGGACAGACATAGGCTTCTCTTTCTTTCCCGTTGCAGGTGCGAAGCGCTACCGACCGGCACCCCCCGTTCACCTTCGCTATACCTCAAAAGGCCAAAGCTTTGTGAACGCGGCAATTGTGTTAACCGCGTTTGCCTGTCCGAGAGCGGGAATTGCGACGCGGAATCAATCAAAATCGCGTTATCTGTCCCAAAACAGTACGTAATATGCAGCAATTCTATGCGATTGGTTAACCTTCGGACCTAAATCCGATGTCTCGGCCGGTCGCACGGCGCGATGGCCAACTATGCAGAATCGCTGCTTTTGCCGCGCCGGTTCATCACGGCTTCACCGGTTGTCGCTATCCGCAGCTTCGGCGCTTGTATCGTCGCGAGCGGCTGGTTATAGGCGCGCCACTCCCTGCACCGCATGGCGGACTGCGGGGTGACAGGAAAGGACGCGAGAGCCCCTCATGCCGACCAAGATTGCCGACGTTGGCGCTGACGCGCTTCGCGAAGCCAAATCCAATCTCGATTCGGACTATGTCCCCAGCGACGACGAAGAGT
>Ga0247823_10004009_pt1 | contig 11832 bp, 11 predicted proteins | sample 13C_PalmiticAcid_2_FD_192426 | JGI IMG/M metagenome (GOLD analysis project Ga0247823, IMG submission 192426) | Soil microbial communities from agricultural site in Penn Yan, New York, United States - 13C_PalmiticAcid_Day30 | ecosystem: Environmental > Terrestrial > Soil > Agricultural land...
ATTCGAGCCTCGACAACCGCAAGGAACTCGCGACCGAACTCGGCTATACGGGCGCGCTCGACGGCAGCGCCGAGATGAACATCTGGCTGCACAAGGCCGTGATGCGCGAACTCGCTGCAAACGGCGGCAAGGTTCCGGCTGATCTGACCGACTGACGGACGGTCCATAATTTTCGACGGGGGTCGGGTGAGCAGAGGCTCGCCCGGCCCCTTTTCGTTGACCCGCGCGCGGCGCTGCCTAGACAGGTTTCAACAGAAACAAAGCACCCGGGAGCCTTTGCCGTGCACATCATCTCGACTCCGATCAGCCGCCGCCAGACCCTCGCTACGCTGGGCACGGGCGCGGCGGGCCTTGCGATGACAGGTCCGGCGATCGCCGAGACGATCGTGACCGGACCGCCGGCGAAATCGCCCGCTCAGGCCCTGCTCGCATCGGTCGCCGACAATCTGATCGCCCTGTCGCCCGAAGGCGCGACCTCGCTCGGGATCGACACCGGCGCGCGCGCCGCTGAACGCGGCAAGCTTGGCGATCGCTCGGCGGCAGGAATGAAGGCCGTCGCCGACACGCTGAAGGCCGATGTGGCCCGCATCCGCGCGTTCAAGACCGACGGCCTCGACCATGCCACGCGCACCAGCCTCGCGGTCGTCGACAGCGCCTACAGCGTCGCACTCGACGGTTTTGCACAGCCCTATGGCGACGTCGCGGTCGGCGGCTGGCGCAACACGCCCTATGTCGTGATCCAGAATGTCGGCGCTTATCTCGACGTTCCGAAATTCCTCGACAGCGACCATCCGGTGAAGACCGCCGCCGATGCCGAAGCCTATCTGTCGCGCCTGAACGCCTTCTCCGGCGTTCTCGACGGCGAGACCGGACGGCTGAAAGCGGCGGGCGGCGCAGGCCTGATCGCCCCCGCCTTCCTGATCGACAAGGCGGTCAAGCAGCTCGAGGCGACCCTCGCCGACGCCAAGGCGGGCGGCGGCATGGTCGAAAGCCTCGTCCGCCGCACAGGCCAGGCGAAAATCGCCGGCGACTGGAGCGCCCGATCGGCGAAGATCGTGCAAGGTCCGGTTGCCGCGGCGCTCGAACGCCAGCTCGCCGAACTGAAGGCGCAGCGGCCGAAGGCGACGATGGACGCCGGCATGTGGGCGCGCCCGAACGGCGACGAATTCTATGCCTGGGCGCTCCGCGCCTCGACAACGACGCGCATGACCCCCGACGAGGTTCACGCGATGGGCCGCGACCAGCTCGCCGACCTGCACGGGCAGATGGACCCGATCCTGAAAAAGCTTGGCTATACGAACGGCTCGGTCGGCGACCGGATGAACGAGCTGGCGAAAGACCCGCGCTTCAAATTCCCCGACAATGACGCGGGCCGGGCCGAGATCGTCGCCTATATCCAGACCTGGCTCGGCAAGATCCGGGCGCAATTGCCGCGCGCCTTCCGCACGCTGGTGAAGGGCAATGTCGAGGTGAAGCGGCTGCCGCTCGCCGAGGAACCCGGCGCGCCCGCAGCCTATGGCGGCGCGGGATCAATCGACGGCAGCACCCCCGGCCGCTTCTGGATCAACCTCCGGACCACCGACCTGCATAGCAAATATTCGCTTCCTGATCTGGCGATGCACGAGGCGATCCCGGGGCATGTCTGGCAGGGCGAATATGCGAACCAGATGCCGCTGATCCGCACGATGCTGGCGTTCAACGCCTATTCGGAAGGGTGGGCGCTCTACGCCGAACAGCTCGCCGACGAACTGGGTCTTTATGACGATTTCGAGGTCGGGCGCCTCGGCTATCTCCAGTCGCTCGCCTTCCGCGCCTGCCGCCTTGTCGTCGACACCGGCATCCACGCCAAGCGCTGGACGCGCGAACAGGGGGTCGATTTCTTCGTCAAGGAGAATGGCTCGAACCCGCTCGAGGTGTCGAGCGAAGTCGACCGCTATTGCAGCTGGGTCGGGCAGGCGTGCGGATACAAGGTCGGCCACAGCGAGATCGTCCGCCAGCGCGGCCGCGCGCAAGCCGCGCTCGGCGCGAAATACGACCTGCGCGATTTCGACGACACGGTGGTCAAGGGCGGCAACGTCCCGCTCGACGTGCTGGCGAAGAATGTCGACGAATATATCGCGGTGACAAAGGCCTAGGGCTGCGGGAGCGGCGCCAGATCGGGCTCGACGAATCCCCGCCGCGCCGCGACCGAAAACAGCAGCTCGCGGCTGTAGAAGCGTAGCGGCCAGTCGCGGCGGCCGACGTCGGACAGCAGCATCGCGTTGACGCGCGCCGCCAGCTCCGTTTCGCCGGTTTCGGACAGGAACAGGCGTACACCCGCGACATAGGCGCGGGTGATGCTGTCATGATAGCCCTGTGTGTCGTCGTTCACGCCGCCGACGCTTTCGTTATAGCGGCTGATGATCGTCGCGATCCCGGCATCGATGTCGATGTCGGGGCGCTCGCTGACAAGCCAGAGGCATGCGCCGAGATGCGCCTCGTGCGTCCACGCCTCGCGCGGCAGGGTGCGCGCGAGCAGGCCCTCACCGATCGCGCGGATGTCGGAATCGCGCTCGAACAGGCGCGGCTTATAGTCGGTGGTCATCGGTCCGGTCCTTCCGGGTGAATGAGCACCCGGAAGTTTCCGGGTCAATCAGGCTGCGACGGCTGCCTGCGGTGCGGCCTGGCGGACGCCTTCGTCGACATGGTCCGCGAATTGCGCGAAATTGTCGATGAACTGGCCGACCAGCGTTTGCGCGGTGCGGTCATAGGCGGCCTTGTCGGCCCATGCCTCACGCGGATCGAGCAAGCCGCTGTCGACGCCCGGAACCGCGACGGGAACCATGAAGCCGAAGTTGGGATCCTTGCGGAACTCGGCGTCGTTCAGGCTGCCGTCGAGCGCCGCGTTGAGCAGCGCGCGGGTCGCCTTGATCGGCATGCGCTTGATGCCGTCCATCGTCGCCATGCCGCCGGTCCAGCCGGTGTTGACGAGCCAGCACTGAACGCCACCCTTGGCGATGCGCTCCTTCAGCAGGTTGCCGTAAACCGACGGATGACGCGGCATGAAGGGTGCGCCGAAGCAGGTCGAGAATGTCGCCTCGGGCTCGGTCACGCCGATCTCGGTCCCTGCGACGCGCGCGGTGTAGCCCGACAGGAAGTGATACATCGCCTGATCGGGGGTCAGCTTCGCGATCGGGGGCAGCACGCCATAGGCATCGGCGGTCAGCATGATCACCGTCTGCGGCACCGGGCCCATATTCTTTTCCGACGTGTTCGGAATGAAATCGATGGGGTACGAGCCGCGGCTGTTCTCGGCCAGCGTCGCATCGTCGAAATCGAGTTCGCGCGTTTCGGGATCCATCACGACATTTTCGAGCACCGTGCCGAAGCGCTTGGTGGTCGCGAAAATCTCGGGCTCCGCTTCGGGCGAGAGGCGGATCATCTTGGCGTAGCAGCCGCCTTCGAAATTGAAGACCGCAGTGTCGGACCAGCCATGCTCGTCATCGCCGATCAGCGTGCGCGAGGCGTCGGCCGACAGCGTCGTCTTGCCCGTGCCCGACAGGCCGAAGAAGACCGCGGTGTCGCCGTTCGCGCCGATGTTCGCCGAGCAGTGCATCGGCATCACGCCCTTTACGGGAAGCAGATAGTTGAGGATGCCGAACACCGACTTCTTCATCTCGCCCGCATATTGCGTGCCGCCGATCAGGATCAGCTTCTCGGTGAAGTTGACCGCGATCACCGTTTCGGTGCGCGAGCCATGCCTTGCCGGATCGGCGCGGAAGCTCGGCAGGTCGATGATGGTGTATTCGGCCGCGAACGCCGCAAGCTCCGCCGCGTTCGGACGGCACAGAAGCGTGCGGATGAACTGGCTGTGCCATGCAAATTCGGTGACGACCTGAACCGCGACGCGGTGCTCGGGCTGCGAACCGCCGAACAGCTGCTGGCGATAGAGCCGCGGGCGCTCGGCGAGATGCGCGAAGAAATCGGCCTTGAGCGCTGCAAAATGATCGGGCGTCATCGGGACGTTGGTCTTGCCCCACCATATGGTGTCGCGCGTTTCGTCGTCCTGGACGATGAACTTGTCCTTGGCGCTGCGACCGGTGTGCTTGCCGGTTTCGACGACGAGCGGGCCGTCCTTGGCCAGCAGACCTTCGCCGTTGCGGATCGCGTCCTCGATCAGCGCCGATGTGCCCAGGTTTTCGGCAATCTGCGCCTTCGTCTCGACGGCGTCGGTGCCGATCACAAGCTTCGTCATTGTCTTCGCCTTTCCTCTATCCCGTCCGCACCTTTGCATAGGTATGCAGCGCATGCCATGCGAAAGCGATGGGCCCGCATGAACATGGGGTGCCGACCGGGCATCGATTCCGAAATCCCGGTCGCGTTAGCGGTGATGGGGGGCAAGGTCAAAAGATTAAAGGGTGAATCGCGGGGCCTCCGCGACGAGCATCGGCCATGGAACCCCGCACCGCTTCACGCGGTTGTCGCTGAGCCCCTTATCGGCTAGTCCCCGTGCGGGTCCGCCCAATGGAAAGAGCATGACGGCAACCATCGCGCTGGTCGACGACGACCGCAACATCCTGCAATCCCTGTCGATCGCGCTGCAAGCCGAAGGCTTTGTCACGCGCGTCTATTCGGATGGCGAGGCGGCGCTGAAGCCGCTGATCGACAACCCGCCTGACCTGGCCGTCTTCGACGTGAAGATGCCGCGCATGGACGGGCTGGAGCTGCTGCGCCGCCTGCGCGAGAAAAGCCAGCTTCCGGTCATCTTCCTGACCAGCAAGGACGACGAAATCGACGAGGCGCTGGGCCTTGCGATGGGCGCCGATGACTATATCGCCAAACCCTTCTCGCAGCGGCTGGTCATCGCGCGCATCCGCGCGATCCTGCGCCGCGTCGAGCTCAACCGCGCGCCGGCCAGCGAAGAGGACGAACCGGTGGCCGAGCCGATCACCCGCGGACGGCTGAAGATGGACCCCGCGCGCCACAAGGTGAGCTGGGACGGCAAGGATGTGACGCTGACCGTCACCGAATTCCTGATCCTCGAAACGCTCGCCTCGCGCCCCGGTATCGTGCGCAGCCGCAACCAGTTGATGGACGCCGCCTATCAGGACGACGTCTATATCGACGACCGCACGATCGACAGCCACATCAAGCGCCTGCGCCGCAAGTTCCGCGAGGTCGATGCCGAGTTCGACGGCATCGCGACGCTGTACGGGGCGGGTTACCGCTTTTCCGACGATGGTTGATCCGAAGAAACCCGAAGGCAGCATTGCCGAACAGGAGGAGGCGCCGCTCGTCTGGTCGGCGCGCTGGTCGCTGACCACGCGCATCCTCGCGGTGAACATCCTCGCGATCATATTGTTCGGCGGCGGCTTCTTCTACCTCGACACCTATCGCAGCCGGCTGGTCGACACGCGCATGGACGTGATGGCCGACCAGCTTGCGATGCTCGACGAGGCGCTGGAGGCGGCGCGCCCCGACCAGCGCCAGCATCTGATCAGCGAATTCACGCAGGCGACCGAGTCGCGCCTGCGCTTCTATGACGCCAGCGGCCGCAAGATCGACGACAGCTTCGACCATGCACCGCCGACCTACACGCTGCGCGACCCCGACCTGCAGCCCTGGAAACGCGACGTCGCGCGCGCGATGGACCGCGGGATCGACTGGATCGTCGGCGCGCCGACCTATCCTGAATTCGAGGAACCGGCGGTCGATCGCGCCGCTGGATGGCCCGAGGTCGCGGCGACGCTGACGTCCGGCAAGGCAACAAGCCGCTTCCGCTACGCGCCCGAGCGCACCCCCCTGCTCAGCGCGACGCGGATCGTCGACCTCGAAGCGCCCGAGGCGATGCTGATGACGCTGAACGCGCGCGACATCACAAAGACGGTGCGCGCCGAGCGTTTCCGCATCGCGCTCGTCGTGACGACGGTGCTGCTGGCGTCGGTGCTGCTGTCGCTCTTTCTCGCGCGCACGATCGTTCGTCCGTTGCGCCGGCTTGCGCGCGCCGCGGTGCGCGTCCGCCTTGGCCGCGCGCGCGAAGTTGTCGTACCGCGCCTGCCAAGCCGCCGCGACGAGATCGGCACCCTTGCCCGCGCGCTCAGCGACATGACGCAGGCTCTGCGCGAACGCATCGACGCCGGCGAGCATTTCGCCGCCGATGTGACGCACGAACTCAAGAATCCGATCGCCTCGGTGCGCTCCGCGATCGAGGGGCTCGGCCGTGTGAACACCGACGCGCAGCGCGAACAGCTGCTTGCTATCGCCGATGAGGATGTCCGCCGGCTCGACCGGCTGGTCACCGACATCAGCGACGCGAGTCGTATCGACGCGCAGCTGTCGCGCACGTTGTTCGAGCCGATCGACATCGGGCTGATGATCGAATCGATGCTCGCGGGACGCGCCGCGCGTGCCGAACAGGGCAAGCCCTTGCCGCGCATCGCCTTTGCCCGGCCGCGCAAGGGCACGACGACGGTGATGGGCGACGGGCACCGGCTCGAACGCGCGATCGACAATGTGATCGACAACGCGATCAGCTTTTCGCCCGAAGACGGCCTTGTCTGCGTCTCGGCGACCCTGCTCGGCGACGAAGTGCATGTGCGCGTTGACGACGACGGCCCCGGCATCGATCCCGCGCAGCGCGAGGCCATTTTCCGCCGATTCCACAGCGAGCGCCCCGATGGTGAAGCGTTCGGACGCCACAGTGGCCTGGGTCTCGCCATCGCGCGCACGATCATCGAGGGGCACGCCGGAACGATTTCCGCGCGCGACCGCGAGGACGGCCGGCGGGGCGCCAGCCTGCTGATCACCCTGCCGGCGCGCGACGGGTCGGGCGAGGAAGGCTGAGTTCGCCGACGCGGCGCGCTTTCCGAAAACGGTTTGTTGCCTTGCGGCACCGCACCATCGCCAGTAAGCCTGCGCGATGTTTCCGAGCAGGACCAAGCCCGAGATTCAGAATATCCATGCCAGCTGCGTTGCGGCGGGCAGTGGCGGAGTGTTGATTCTGGGTAATCCGGGACAGGGCAAGTCGGACCTCGCGCTCCGCCTGATCGATCGCGGCGCGCGGCTCGTCGCCGACGATCGCTGCGACATCTGGTACGACCGCGACCGGCTGTGGTGCCGCCCGCCCGAAATCCTTGCCGGCAAGCTCGAGGTTCGCGGGATCGGGATCGTCGACAAGCCATGGACCGCACCGGTGCCGCTCGCGCTCGCGGTGCGCCTGACCGACCGGTACGACCGCATGCCGTCGGTCAACCAGATCGAGATGGTGGTCGGACACCCGCTCCCGGCGCTGCTGCTCTCGGCCTTCGAGGCATCGGCGCCGATCAAGATCCTGCTCGCGCTCGAACGGCTGGCGCCCGAGCGATGAGCGATCCGTCCGCCGGGCAACGCCTGCTCCTCGTGACCGGCCTGTCTGGCGCGGGCAAGTCGACCGTGCTCAAGGTGCTCGAGGATCTGGGCTGGGAGGTCGTCGACAATCTGCCGCTCGCGTTGCTGCAGGCGCTGATCGACGCCCCCGCGCAACAAAGCGGGGCGAACCGGCCAATCGCCGTCGGGATCGACAGCCGCAGCCGCGGTTTCCAGCCCGCGCAGCTCGTCAAGCGGATCAAGGATCTGCGCGAGGATGGCGGGCGCGATATCCAGACGCTGTTTCTCGACTGCGCCGGCGCCGAACTCGAACGCCGCTTTTCGGAGACGCGCCGCCGTCACCCGATGGCCGAGGATCGCCCTGCTGCCGACGGGATTGCGCGCGAACGCGAACTGATGGAGCCGCTTCGCCGCTGGGCCGAGCAGGTTATCGACACCACCAATTATTCGAGCAACGACCTGCAGCAGGAGATTCGCCAGCGCTTCGGCGACGCAGGCAAGGACGAACCGGTGCTCAACGTCATGAGCTTCGGCTTTGCCCGCGGGCTGCCGCGCAATGCCGATCTGGTGTTCGACATGCGCTATCTCCGCAATCCGCACTGGGATCCGAAGCTGAAACCGGGCACGGGCCTCGACGCCGATGTCGCCGCTTATGTGATCGCCGATCCCGCCTATGAGGATAGCGTGTCGCAGATCGAGACGCTGATCCTCACGCTGCTCCCCCGCTACCGCGCCGAGGGGAAGAGTTATGTCACCGTCGCCTTTGGCTGCACCGGCGGCCGGCACCGTTCGGTTCATGTCGCCAGCCGTGTTGCCCAAACGCTACGCCAGTCCGGTTATGAGCCAACGCTGACCCACCGCAATCTTGACTCCGCACCGCAAGATGGGCTTGAGGGCAGGCCCCCGCCTGCATCTCCCGCCGGCGCCGGAAAAGCATAAGGGTCTGCGATTTCATGGGTGTCGATAAAGCTCTGCCGCTTCTGGGAATGGTTCTGGTCACCCATGGCCGGCTCGCCGAGGAAATGGTCCGCGCGATGGAGCATGTCGTCGGACCGCAGCGCGCGATCGCCACCGTATGCATCGGCCCCAATGACAATATGGAAATGCGCCGCAAGGAAATCGCCGACGCGATCCGCAAGGTCGATGAAGGCCGCGGCGTAATCATGCTGACCGACCTGTTCGGCGGCACCCCGTCCAATCTGGCGATCAGCCTGCTCGAAAGCGGGCGCACCGAAGTAATTGCGGGGGTCAACCTGCCCATGCTGATCCGGCTGGAAAGCGCCCGCAAGGCAATGGACCTGCGTGCCGCGGTGATCGCGGCCAAGGAAGCAGGCCAGAAATATATCTCCGTCGCATCGGAGATGCTGGGAGTGGGACCATGAGCGAAAACAGCGAGACGGTCGAAATCACCAACCAGCGCGGGCTGCACGCACGCGCCAGCGCCAAGTTCGTCACCTTTGTCAGCCGCCTGCCCGAGACCGTCAGCGTCGAGGTCGAAAAGGGCGGATCGCGCGTCAACGGCACGTCGATCATGGGGCTGATGATGCTGGGCGCCGCAAAGGGCGACAGCATCACGATCCATACAAGGGGCGATGGCGCCGACGCGGCGCTGCTCAAGCTCGTCGGGTTGGTCAAGGACAGCTTCGGCGAGGATTGACCGGATGACCGGTCGCCGTTCCACCATCGAAAGCCTGTCGAACCCGCTGGTCAAGCGGATGCGCCTGCTGCGCGAGAAGCGGCACCGGCGAGCCGAGGGCCTGTTCCTTGCGGAAGGGCTGCGGATCGCGACCGAGGCGCGCGACGCCGGCATATTGCCGCAATGGCTGTTCCTTGCCGAAGAGGGCGCGGCGCATCCGCTGGCGAAGGCGCTCGTCGATGCGACGCTGGCGGGTGGCGGCGAGGTGATCGATACGACGCCCGCGATCCTGTCGAAGCTGTCGGGCAAGGATAATCCGCAGGCGATCGTCGCCATCTATCCCGAGCCAAGGACCGCGCTCGCCGATCTCGACCGCGACGCAGCGCCGATCTGGCTGGTCGCCGAGCGGCTGCGCGATCCCGGCAATCTCGGCACAATGCTGCGCACCGGCGATGCCGTCGGCGCTGGCGGACTGATCCTGCTCGACGAATCGACCGACCCCTATGCGGTCGAGGCTGTGCGCGCGAGCATGGGCGCGATCTTTACGCAAAGGCTCGTGCAGGCGCGGTGGGAAGACTTCCTGCCCTGGCTCCGCAGCGGCCCCGGCGAACTCGTCGCGACATGGCTTGGCGACGATACGCAGGATTATCAGGCGGTCCGCTATGCCGCGCCGACCTTCATTCTGATCGGCAACGAGTCGCAGGGGATGCCCGCGGGCTATGCCGCCGAGGCGGACGTGCGGGTGAAAATGCCGATGATGGGCAAGGCCGACAGCCTCAACGCCGCGGTCGCAGCCGCGGTGATGGCCTATGAGGTGCTGAACCAGCGGCGAAGCTGAACGCCGTCCGGCGTTTCGGTTCAGCCCTGCGCCAACTCCATGCTATTATAGCCTCCCCGCCCGCTCGCATCGAACGGGATCATGGAGCGCCCTGTGACGAAGCCCTTTTCCCTGCTCGCCCTGTCCGTGCCGCTCGCGGCCTGCACCCCCGCCGCCGGGAATCTCCAGCCGCCGGTTGCGATTGACCCCGTCTATATGGCGATCGGCACCGAACCCGGCTGGACACTCGAGATCACGCCCGAACGGCTGAACTATGCCGGCGACTATGGCGAGACGAAGATCGCCGTGCCGAACCCCGGCGCGACGCCCTCAATGAACGGCAAGACCTACGCCGGCGGCCGCCTCTCGGTCGTCATCAAGCACGCCGTGTGCAGTGACGGGATGAGCGACCGGCGCTACGCCGACAGCGTGCGCGTCATCGCCGACGGCAAGCGCGTCGAGGGTTGCGGCGGCGCCATCCTGCCCCCCGACACGCTCACGGGATCGAACTGGACCTTCGTGTCGATCGGCGGGGTGCCCGTCGCGCCGGGCCGGCCGACCTCGCTGGCCTTCGACGGCGCGCGGCTCAGCGGCAGCGCGGGATGCAACCGCTTCTCGGGCAGCTATACCGCCGACGGCCGGACGCTGACCGCAGGCCCGCTGATGGCAACCGAAATGGCGTGCCCGGGCGCGGGCATGACGCAGGAACAGGCCTTCTTCAAACTGATGGAAGGCGCGGTCCGCATCGGCTTTCCGACCGACGGAACGATGGAGATCACCGGCGCCGACGGGCAGACCGCCGTGCTGAAGCGCGTGATCTAGTCGTTCGCGCCGCCGGCGCCCGTCAGCTTGGCGAGCGGGCGTGCAGCCTGTTCGGCAACGGGCAGCGCCGGGATCTCGCGATCGCCGGTCTCGACGTCGAGCGCCTCGAAACGCTTCGCCTGCGTCAGCACCTGCGATTCAAAGCTGCCGACAAAAGCATTATACGCCCCCGTCGCCTGATCGAGATTCTTGCCGACCTTCGCAATGTGCGATCCCATCACCGACATGCGCGCATAAAGCTCCTTGCCGAGCGCGGCGATTTCACGCGCCTGCCCCGCGAGCTTTTCCTGCCGCCACACGGCAGCCACCGTCCGCGCTATCGCGATCAGGTTCGTCGGGGTCGCGAGCAACACCTTGCGCTCGAACGCATAGTCCCAGAGCTCATGATCCTGATCGAGCGCGGCAGCGAGGAAATGCTCGCCGGGGACGAACATCACCACGAAGTCGGGGGTGTCGTCGAACTGGTTCCAGTAGGATTTGGCGCCGAGCAGATTGACGTGCGCCTTCATCGCCGCGGCATGCGCCGCCAGATGCACCGCCTTCTCGCCCTCGTCGACCGCGCCAAACGCATCCTGATAGGCGTTGAGCGACACCTTGGCGTCGATGATCAGGCTCTGCCCGCCGGGCACCTTGACGACGACGTCGGGACGGAGCCGCCCGCCCTCGCCGTCGGCGACGCTGACCTCGGTCTGGAAATCGGCATGTGCGGAGAGGCCACAGCTTTCGAGCACGTTGCGGAGTTGCTGCTCGCCCCAGCGGCCGCGCGCCTTGGGCGCGTTGCGCAGCGCATTGACCAGCTTCGCCGCCTCGCTCGAGACGCGCTCGGTCCCTTCGCGCATCGCCGCGATCTGGCCGTGGAGCAGGCCGAAGGCGTTCTGGCGCTCGGCCTCGACCTTGCCGACCGCTTCCTCATATTTCTGCAGCCGGTCGTGGACCGGATTGAGCAGCGCCTTCAGATTCTGTCCGGCACTCTCTTCGCTCTGGCGAAAGCGCGCGTCGGCGCGTTCGAGAAACGCCTTCTGCGCCTCGCCGAGCATTGTCTGTCCGACTTCCCGGAACTGAGCGGTAAGCGCGGCCTGCGCGTCCTTGAGCTGCGCGATCTGCGCCTCCTGCGCTTCGTCGCGCGCCTTCTGTTCGGCAAGCAGCGCGGCGAGTTTCAGGTCGGCCGCCTTGCGCGCCTCGGCCTCGGCGGCCAGGTCGGTCACTGCGGTGC
>Ga0247823_10004010_pt1 | contig 11830 bp, 7 predicted proteins | sample 13C_PalmiticAcid_2_FD_192426 | JGI IMG/M metagenome (GOLD analysis project Ga0247823, IMG submission 192426) | Soil microbial communities from agricultural site in Penn Yan, New York, United States - 13C_PalmiticAcid_Day30 | ecosystem: Environmental > Terrestrial > Soil > Agricultural land...
CCGGCGATCCGCTACGACCTGTCGCTGGCCTACCGGCGTCTCGGCGAACAGCGCGCCGCGGTGCACGACTATGCGGGCGCGATCGAGGCGCACCGCAAGGCGCTCGCCATGCAGCAGGAGCTCGCCGCGCTGTCGGCGGACTACGCCGCCGGCGTGGCGCTGTCGCAGTGGCACGTCGGACGCGCCGAGTTCGGCGCCGGCCGCATCGCGGTCGCGCGCGCGACCCTGACCGAAGCCGCCGACGGTCTCGGCGCGCTCGTCGCGGCGCAGGCGATAGGGCCGAGCTACGGCGAAGACCTCGCCGACATCTGCGTCAGCCTCGCCTGCGCCTGGGCCGCGGCGCCGCCCGTGCACGAACGCGCCGCGCAGGCGTACGAACGCGCCGTCGCGATCTGGGACGGCTTCGAGCGCGACGGCGCCTTGTCGCCGAGGTCCCTGGCCAAACGCGACGACGCGCGCGAGCAGCTGCGCCGGCTGCGCTAGGCCGCTGGCGCAGCGCAGGGGCTCGAAAGCGTCACAGCGTTATCGTGATCGTCACCGAGTTGTTGCTGCCGGCGATCGAGTTGTTCAGGGTCGTGCCGTAGCCGCTGCAGGCCGTCGCCGGCACCGGCGGGATCACGATGCCGCCGCCACTCATCGTCGCGGCCGATGCATTCCAGGTGCCGGTCGCGCCGAGCACGATGGGACCGAACTGGCAGTCGCTGCCCAGCGCTACCGGAATGCCGCTGACCGTCGCCGAGTACAGCTGCAGGTAGACGTTGTCGAGCTGGACGCCGGCAACGTTGTTCGCGACCAGCGGGTTGTAGGTCGTGCCGCGGTGGTGCAGCTGCACGTTCAAGGTCACGAAGCCGAGCCCGTTGACGTTGGACTGCAGGGTCGTCGCCGGGAAATAGAAGCTGCCCGCGTAGACCGCCGGCGAGGCCTGCTGCGCGCCGTTGGCCCAGGAGCCCGCCGGAAACGTCATCGGAAATCCGTTGATGACGAACTGGCCGCTGACCGGCTGGCCTTCGATGCGGTGGCGGAAGATGCGGTCGGGCAGCGTGCCTTCCGGCGCATCGGTTTCGGCCTGCAGCGGCAGCGCGATGCACAACGACAGCAACGAAAGCGCCAGACAGGCGCGGCGGCAACGGACGGTCATGGAGTTTCCCCGGTAGTGGACGGTGCGGACCCGCTGGCCGTCTGCAACGGCGGCGGGTCCTGAAACGCACACGCCCGGAAACGCGGCGAAAACGCTCATGCCGTCGGCCGTCAGGCGGCGGCGCTGGAAACCCGCACGGACCGGGGCCGTCCGGCGGCTTTAGGAACCGCGCCGGCTACGCCGCATTGCGCGGCGCGAGCACCTCGCTCAGTAGGCGAACTCGCGGAACACCGGATCGACGCTGCCGCCCCAGGGACCGTGGAACAGTTCGAGCTTGCGCTCGGCCGGCGTCTGGTTGGCCTGGGCGAACTCGATCTGCGGTTCGAGGAATTCGGCTTCGCTCGCGCCGCCGGCGTTGAGCTGGTTGCGCCGGGCGAGGCCGTGGCCGGAGATCTTCAGCGCTTCGAGCGCGAGTTCGCGCACGCTCGCGCCGCGGAACGGCAGTTTGAAGCCGTGGCGCGGCACGCCGTCGCGCAGCGCGTGGCGCTCGGCCATGGTGAAATCCTTGACCAGATCCCAGGCCGCATCCAGGGCCGTGTCGTCGTAGAGCAGACCGACCCAGAATGCCGGCAGCGCGCAGAGCCGGTTCCACGGACCGCCGTCGGCGCCGCGCATTTCGAGGTATTTCTTCAGGCGCACTTCGGGGAAGGCCGTGGTCATGTGGTCGGCCCAGTCTTTCAAGGTGGGCACGGCACCGGGCAGTTCGTCGAGGCGGCCTTCCAGGAAGCGCCGGAACGAGCGGCCGGCGAGATCGATGTAGCGGCCGTCGCGATAGCTGAAGTACATCGGCACGTCGAGCAGATAGTCCACGTAGCGCTCGTAGCCGAAGCCGTCCTCGAACACGAAGTCGAGCATGCCGGTGCGGTCCGGATCGGTGTCGGTCCAGACGTTGGAGCGGAAACTCAGGAAGCCGTTCGGCTTGCCGTCGGTGAACGGCGAATCGGCGAACAGCGCGGTCGCGATCGGCTGCAGCGCGAGCGAGACGCGGAACATCTTGGCCATCTGCGCTTCGGAGCCGAAGTCGAGATTGACCTGCACCGTGCAGGTGCGCGTCATCATGTCCAGACCGAGATTGCCGCGCGTGGGCATGTAGCGCTGCATGATCGCGTAGCGGCCCTTCGGCATCCAGGGCATCTCGGCGCGCGTCCACTTGGGCTGGAAGCCCATGCCGAGAAAGCCCAGGCCGAGTTCGTCGGCGACCGTCTTGACCTCGCGCAGATGCGTGGTGACCTCGCAGCAGGTCTCGTGCACGTTGACCAGCGGCGCGCCCGACAGCTCCAGCTGGCCGGCCGGCTCCAGGGTCACCGAAGCCAGGCCACGCGTCAGCGCGATCAGATAGCCGTTCTCGCGCACCGGCTCCCAGTCGAAGCGCTGCAACCCTTCGAGCAGCGCGCCGATGCCGCGCTCGCCTTCCCAGGTCGGCGGGCGCAGGTCGTCGAGACGGAAGCCGAACTTCTCGTGCTCGGTGCCGATACGCCACTGCTCGCGCGGCCGCGCGCCGCCGGCGATGTACTCGACGAGCTCTTCGCGCCGCGTGATCGGAACTTCCTTGACCGCACTGGGACCGGACATACGGGGCTCGCAGGTTGAAGGGAACGGCGACGTTGGGGCGCCGGCGACGATAAAAAGGGGGAACCGGCACGGCCGTCCGCGGCGCGACGAAGCGTGCGCGGCTTGCGCCGGATCGGCGAATCGCGAAAGACTCGCGCCGCGAGCTTGCCCGCGATCTCCGGCATCGAGGCTTCTACACCTTGCCGCCAGTCCCCACAATCTTGACAGCGCCGCGCGGCAGCGGCGATTCGACCTTCGCCTGCATCCTGCGCGTCCGCACGCCGGATGCGGCACGGCGGCCGGTCTCGCGTCCGTGCCGGCTGCTGCTGTCGTCGCTGCTGTCCCTGCTGTCCGGCATCGCCGCCGCGCAGGAACTCGTGCGCGGCAACGGTCCGGAACCCTCGACCCTGGATCCGCACCGCTGCCAGGAAGTCGCCTGCGGCAACATCCTGCGCGATCTTTACGAAGGTCTGGTGACGGAAGACGCAGCCGGCAACGTCATTCCCGGCGCCGCCGAATCCTGGACGCGCTCCGACGACGGGCTCCAGTGGGAATTCCGCCTGCGTGCGGATCTGCACTGGTCCAACGGCGAACCGCTGGATGCGCCGCAGTTCGTCGCGAGCCTGCGCCGCGCCCTGGCGCCGCAGACCGCCGCGCCGATGGCCGCGCTGCTGCGGCCGATCGCGAACGCAGCCGCCGTCGGCAACGGTACGCAGCCGCCCGAAGCGCTCGGCGTCAGCGCGCCCGATCCGCGCACCGTGCGCATCCGGCTGAGCGAGCCGGTCGCCCTGACCGACCGGCTGCTGCTGCCGATCGCGTTTCCGGTCTATCTGCCGGCCGTCTCGCAGTTCGGCGCGCAGCACACGCGGCCGGGCCACCTCGTCGGCAACGGCGCCTACGTACTGGCCGGCTGGACGCCGCAGGCCAGCGTCGAACTCGCACGCAATGCACAGTTCCATGCGGCCGCTGCGGTCGCGATCGAAAAGGTGCGCTTCGTCGTGACCGAAGATGCGGCCAGCGAACTCAAGCGCTTCCAGGCCGGCGATCTGCATCTGACCGAAACCGTGCCGCCGAAACCGCTGCCGGCGCTGCGCGCGCAGTTCGGCGACGCGCTGCGCATCAGCCCGTATCTCGGCAGCTTCTGGCTCGGCATGAACCTGACGCGGCCGCCGCTGCGCGACGACCCGGATCTGCGCGCGGCGCTGGTGCTCGCCATCGATCGCGAGATCCTGACGCGCTACGTCACCGGCCTCGGCGAACAGCCGGCCTGGAGCGTGGTACCGCCGGGCACGCGCGACCACGCCCCGCCCGCGGTCGCCGCGGCGCAATGGCCGGCCGCGCAGCGCGAAGCGGCCGCGCGTGCGCATTACGCCGCGGCCGGCTACGACGCGGCGCATCCGCTGACCCTGGAGCTGCGCTACAACACCTCGACCGTGCACCGCAAACTCGCGCTCGCGGTCGCCTCGATGTGGCGCCAGACTCTCGGCGTGCGCGTCGTACTGCGCAACGAGGAATGGAAGGTGTTCGTGCAGAACCGCCGCGCGCGCGTCATCACCCAGGTGTTCCGCGGCGGCTGGATCGCCGACGTCAACGATGCGCTGGATTTCCTTGCGACGTTCTCCGGCGCCGACAACCCGCTGAACACGACCGGCTACGACGACGCGACGTTCGACGCGCTGCTGCGCGAAGCCGCCGCACTGCCGGACGGCGACGCACGGCGCGAGGCCATCGGCAAGGCGGAGGCGCGCCTGCTCGCCGCCGACGCGGTCGTGCCGATCTACTTCTATACGTCCAAACACCTGGTCGACCCGCGCCTGCGCGGCTTCGCCGCGAATCCGCTGGACCGGCATGCCTCGCGCTGGATGTCGTGGGCGGCGGACGCGACGGCGAAGACGACGCCATGAGCGAACGTATGCCGCTGCTGCGCCGTTTCGCCGGCTCGCTGCTGACCGCGCTGGTCACCCTGTGGCTGCTCGTGACCTTGTGCTTTCTGCTGCTGCATGCGGCGCCGGGCGGGCCGTTCGACAGCGAGAAGGCCGCGCCGCCGGCCGTGCAGGCGCAGCTCGCGCAGCGCTATCGGCTGGATCGCAGCCTGCCGCAGCAGTATCTGGCCTATCTCGGCGACGTCGCGCGCGGCGATCTCGGGCCGTCGTTCCAATACCCGGATTTCACGGTCAACGAACTGATCGCGCGCAGCCTGCCGGTGTCGGCAGGCCTGGGCGGACTCGCGCTGCTGCTGGCCCTGATGCTGGGCGTGCCTATGGGCGTGGCCGCCGCGGCGCGCGAAGGCGGGCGGCTCGACCGCCTGCTGATGCTGCTCGGCGCCGCCGCGCAGGCCTTGCCGAAGTTCGTGATCGCGCCGCTGCTGATCCTGCTGTTCGCGGTCGAGCTGCACTGGCTGCCGGCCGGCGGCTGGGTTGCCGGCGACTGGCGCTATCGCGTACTGCCGGTCGTCGCGCTGATGCTGCCGAACCTGGCCTGGTGCGCGCGGCTGACCCGCAGCAGCATGAGCGAGGCCCTGGCCAGCGACTGGCTGCGCGCGGCACGCGCGCGCGGCTACGGCGAAACGCGTCTGCTGCTCGTGCATGCCTTGCCGGCGGCGGCGCTGCCGCTCGCTGCATGGCTCAGCCCGGCCCTGATCGCGGTGATCACCGGCTCGGCCGTGGTCGAGCAGATCTTCGGTATTCCCGGCATCGGGCGTTACTTCGTGCAGGGCGCGCTGAACCGCGACTACACCCTGGTGCTCGGCGTCGTGCTCGTCGCCGGTGCGCTGGTCATTTTCGTGAATGCCGCGGTCGATGCCCTGCGCGGCTGGCTCGATCCGCGACTGAGCGTCACGAACGGGTGAGAGGATCGCGCCGGCCGCCGCACTGGACGTAGGACGATTCCACCGACACGGGCGCACGATCATGCCGGACAGCGCTATCGCAACGGCCGCGGCTCGACGCGTGCAACGGCGCGTCCCGGCGCGGCAGCATTTCACCGCCGTGCTGGACGTCGTCGGCGGACGCCGCTACCAGCTTGCCGCCCAGGGCCACTGGCGCGACTGGTTCATCGTCACCGACGTGCAGGGCTATGCCTCACGCGGACCGCAGCGCTGGTTCGAACGCCGCCGGCTGTGTCCCGACCAGCCCTGGTTCGCGCTCTGCGGCGTGATCGCCGCGGCCGATGCCGACGACGAAACCCTGCGCGCCGCCGTGCGCGATCGCGCCCTGCCGTGGACGCGCGAAACGCGCGACGACGCGCCCTGGCGCGCACCACAGGACGGCCGTCTGTATGTTTTTCCGAATGACGTATATGCCGCATTCTGGAACAATGGCGGCGAGCTCGATCTCGTAGTCACCGAATTGGCCGGAACGGACACCGACGCCGGCTGATGCCGCGCGCGGTCCCGCCGGATCACCGCCGGAGAGACGCCATGAACGATGCACTGCTGGTCAAGGTACGCGGCAAAGGCCAGGCGTTGACCGCCGCGCGCAACGCCTTCGGCGCCGCGGCCACCACGGCCGAACCGATCCTGAGCCTGCCGGCGCGGCCATCGCCCGGCCCCGGCCTGACCGCGCAAGGCGAAACGACCTGGCTGCGCATGGGCGCGGTCGGCGACGCGGAAAATCCCTGGGACCGCGCGCATGCGCTGGTCCGCACGGCGTCGCAGGCCTTCGCCGCGGGCGCCGGCAGCGGTGTCGTCGCGGTGGAACCCGACCTCGTGCAGCAATGGGACTACGCCGGCCACGCCGGGGCCGCGAAAGGCTTCGCCGCGGCCGATGCCTGCCGCTTCAACGATCAGGACGACGGCGGCGGCAAGGCCAAGGGCGACGGCGTGGCCTGGAATACCGGCGACGCGTTCAGCCAGCTCGCCGCGGCACGCAGCCAGGTCGGCGACAAGCTCGCCAAGATCCGTATCGCGCATCTGGACACCGGCTACGACCCGAACCACCGCACCCTGCCGGCGAATCTGCAGCGCACGCTGCAGCGCAACTTCGTCAGCGGCGACGTCAAGCCCGACGACGCCAGCGATCAGTCCAGCCATCTGCCGGTCGTGTCCAACCGCGGCCACGGCACCGGCACCCTGAGCCTGCTCGCCGGCAACCGGCTCGACGGCACGGCGCCGGGCTGGGAAGGCTTCCGCGACTTCGTCGGCGCGGCCGCGCAGGCCCAGATCATTCCGATACGCATCGCCGACAGCGTCGTGCGCTTCAGCACCGGCACCATGGTGCAGGGCTTCGGCTATGCGGTCGAAAAAGAAGCGCACGTGCTGTCGATGAGCATGGGCGGCGTGGCGTCCGGCGCGCTCGTCGATGCGATCAACCTCGCCTACGACCGCGGCCTGACCATGGTCACGGCCGGCGGCAACAATTTCGCGCATACGCCGACGCCGAAGACCATCGTGTTTCCGGCGCGCTGGCGGCGCGTGCTCGCGGCCTGCGGCGTCATGGCCAACGGCCGCGCCTACGCCGATCTCGGCGGCGTCACGATGCAGGGCAACTACGGTCCCGACGAAAAGATGGACACGGCGCTGGGCGCCTACACGCCGAACGTGCCCTGGGCCCAGCTCGGCTGCGCCAACATCGTCGACATGGACGGCGCTGGCACGTCGGCCGCGACGCCGCAGATCGCCGCGGCCTGCGCGCTGTGGCTCGCGCAGCATCTGGACGAAGTGCAGCAGTATCCGCAGCTGTGGATGCGCGTCGAAGCCGTGCGTCAGGCGCTGTTCGCCGCCGCGGGCAAGACCACGCCGCGCATGAACGCGGCGCAGACGCGCAAGACCATCGGCCAGGGCGTGCTGCGCGCGCTCGATGCATTGGCGATCGCGCCGGCCGCGGCTGCCTCGCTGACCCGCCTGCCGCCGGCCGAGTCGTCCTGGGGCTGGCTGCATCTGATCTTCGGCGACGGCGGCGTCAGCCTGGCCGCGGCCTCTGCGTCGCAGACCATGCTCGAGCTCGAGCTGACCCAGATGGCGCAGCGCTGCGCGGCCGTGGACCAGGCCATCGACGATCCCGATCGCGCGCCGAAGGACATTCCGCCGGCCGCGATCAACCGCTATCTCGAAGCGGCGCTGGATCATGGCAAGCCATCGCGGCCGCTGCGCCAGCTGCTCGAACGCCGGCTCGGCCGCGTGGCCGTCCGCCTGGACGAGACGCCGCGGCCGTCCGCACCGGCGCCGCTGCGCGAAGTGCGCAAGCCGCCGCTGCCCGAGCGGCGCCTGCGCGTCTACGCGCTGGACCCGAGCATCGCCAACAGCCTGGATTTCGCCGACGTCAACGAAACCCTGCTGCGCCTGCCCTGGGATCACAGCACCGCGCAGCCGCTGCAGCCCGGGCCGATCGGCGAATACCTCGAAGTCGTCGACGTCGATCCGGCGTCGAACAAAGCCTACGACCCGGTCGATCTGAACGATCCCATCCTGCTGGCCCAGGACGGCTGGGCGCCGTCGGAAGGCAATCCGCAGTTCCACCAGCAGATGGTGTATGCGGTCGCGATGACGACGATAGGCCACTTCGAACGCGCGCTCGGACGCCGCGCCCTGTGGGCGCGGCAGCGCGCGAACACCGGCGGCAAGCCCGACTATCGCGAAGTGCGCCGCCTGCGCATCTATCCGCACGCGCTGCGCGCCGACAACGCCTACTACAGTCCCGAGAAGGTCGCGCTGCTGTTCGGCTATTTCCCGGCCAATTCGCGCGACGGCGACACGACCACGGCCGGATCGACCGTGTTCACCTGCCTGTCCAGCGACGTCATTGCGCACGAGATGTCGCATGCGCTGCTCGACGGCCTGCACCGGCGCTTCCAGGAAGCGTCCAATCCCGACGTCACGGCCTTCCACGAAGCGTTCGCCGACATCGTCGCGCTGTTCCAGCATTTCACCGTGACCGAGCTCGTGCGCTTCGAGATCGCGCGCGTCGGCCACGACCTCGCCGCGTCCGACCTGCTCGGCGGCCTCGCGCGCCAGTTCGGCGAAGGCACGAGCCGCAGTGGCCCGCTGCGCAATTACGTCGGAGAGGCTGCGGGCAAGCTGCGCTACGACGAAAGCCTGGAAACCCACGATCTCGGCTCGGTGCTGGTCTACGCGGTCTACGACGCGTTCCGGCGCATCGTCGCGCGGCGCACCGACTCGCTGATCCGCATCGCCACGGCCGGCAGCGGCGTGCTGCCGCAGGGCCATCTGCATCCGGATCTCGTCCAGCGCCTGACCCACGAGACCTGCAAGGTCGCGCGCCAGGTGCTGCACATCTGCATCCGCGCGCTCGACTACTGCCCGCCGGTCGACATCACCTTCGGCGAATACCTGCGCGCGCTGATCACGGCCGATCTGGACATCGTCGCCGACGACGCACGCTCCTACCGCACGGCATTCATGGAGGCGTTCCGCCGCCGCGGCATCGTGCCGCGCGACGTGCGCACGGTGTCGCAGGAGACCCTGGCCTGGAACACCCCGCACGATCCGCGTCCGGCCTGGCTCGTCGCCGCGCTCGGGAACATCGATCTGAAATGGGATCTGGATCTCGACCGCAGCGAGATCTACGAATTGAACAAGCGCAATACCAGGGCGCTGTGGAGCGTGCTCAACGCGGCCATCGCCAAGGATCCGGCGATCTGCGCCGACCTCGGCCTGCTGCCCGACATTCCCAAGTACGACGAAGACGGCAACGTCGTCACCAGCACCGACACGTCGAGACGCACGAATTTCGAAGTGCACAGCGTGCGTCCGGCGCGCCGCGTCACGGCCGACGGCTCGTTCCGCACCGACGTCGTCATCGTGCTGAACCAGCGCCGTCCCGTCGCGCTGGACGGCAAGGACCTCGCCAACGGCTGGTTCTGGTTCCGCGGCGGCGCAACCTTGATCGTCGATCCGCGCAAGAGTCACGAAGCGATCCGCTACTGCATCGTCAAGCACTGCGGCAGCACGGGCCGGCTCGAACGGCAGCGCCGCTATGCCGGCGGCGCCACCGGCTTCGCGATGCGCGAACTCTACTTCGGCCGCGAGCAGCGCGAACCGTTCGCGCTGCTGCATGCGGGCTATCGGGGACAGGACAATGAATGAGCGCAGCGAAACGCCGCGCCGCGTCGCGGCCACTGCCACCCGCCGCGCGACGCGCACGGCATCGGCCAAAGCGGCCGTAGCGACGAGGACCGCAGCCAGGAAGACCGCCGTGAAGAAAGCAGCGCCGCGCAAGGCAGCGGCGAAAAAAAACGTCGCCCGCAAGACGGCGACGAAGGCGACCGCGACGAAAGCAGCCGCGACGCGCAAGACGGCCGCGAAGAAGACCGCGACGAAACGGACGCCGGCCAAGACCGCGGCAAGCCGGCGCGGCCCGGCCAGGAAAACCACCACGTCGCGACGCAGCGATGCAGGCTCGGCGCCGGTCTTCATCCGCCATTACTGCCAGGGCATCGGCGACTGCCATCTGCTGCGCTTCGTCAAGGATGACGGCAGTCCCTGGCATATGCTGATCGACTGCGGCCTGCACAGCTCGGTGCCGGGCGCGACGCAGACGATGGATGCGATCGTCGCCGACCTCGCGAAACTGACCCGGCGCATCGACGTACTCGTGATCACGCACGAGCATTGGGATCACGTCTCCGGCTTTTCGACCGCGGCGGAGCACTTCGCCGGCATCGACGTCGGCGAAGTCTGGATGGCCTGGACCGAGAACGCGCGCGATCCGCAGGCGCGCGAGTTCGACCAGTTCAAGGGCAAGGCGCTGTCCGCGCTGCAGCGCGCGAGCCTGCGCCTGGACGGCATGCGTGCGCTCGATGCGAACATGAGCAGTGTGCGCAACGGCCTGCAGGCGCTGCTCGGCTTCCAGTTCGGCGCCAAGGGCGAGAAAGTCCGCACGGCGCGCGATGCCGGTGCGGCACTGAATACCGAAGGCGTGAAATACCTGGAACCGTCGGCGCAGGCGCTGCAACCCGACGGCCTCGCGAATCTGCGCATCTACGTGCTCGGTCCGCCGCGCGACACGAGCTATTTCTCGATACGCGAGCGCACGAGCGAGATGTACGCGGCAACGGCCGCCGCCGCGTCGCTGGATCAGGCGCTGGGCCCCGACGACATCTGCGCCGCCGACACGCTGGCGCCGTTCGATCCGAACCTCGGCCTTGCGCTCGACGATGCGATGGGCAGCGGCCAGATCACCGACGGCGACGACGCCGCGCTGCGTCGCCTCGTGCGCGACGTCTACGCGGCCGACGGCAGCGCCGTCGCGGCCGGCGCCAGGCCGACGACCGATCAGCGCTGGCGGCGCATCGACGGCGACTGGCTCGGTGCGAGCGCCGATCTCGCGATGCAGCTCGACGACCGCACCAACAATTCCAGCCTCGTGCTCGCGTTCGAGTTCGTCGACAGCGGCCGCGTGCTGCTGTTCGCCGCCGACGCGCAGATCGGCAACTGGCTCAGCTGGCAGGACCTGAAATGGAACGTGGACGGCAAGAGCGTGAGCGGTCCGGAGCTGCTGTCGCGCGTCGTCTACTACAAGGTCGGCCATCACGGCAGCCGGAACGCGACGGCCAGGAGCAAGGGCCTGCAGCTCATGAACGATCCCGACCTGGCTGCGTTCGTGCCGACCAATCAGGTCGACGCGAAGCGCGTGAAGTGGGGCGAGATGCCGTTTCGCGGCATTCTCGATGATCTGGACAAACGCGCCGACGGCCGCGTGATCCGCGCCGACGATGCCTGGCTCAAGAGCGGCGCCGTCGATGCGCGCTTTCGCAAGGCCAGCGGCGCGCTGCAAAGCGTCGCGCCCGGCGACGACGGACTCTGGGTCGACGTCGAGGTGCGGTGAGCCTGCAGCGCGAGAGATGCTGAAACGCGGCATGCGCGCGCGATGGCGTGTCGCGCGGCGCATACGCGCTCGCCATGCCGATCGGCGCGGACCATTGCACGACCGATGGCGGCGAAGGCCAGACCCATGACGAGCTGGCGGCCACGCGATCCCGCACCGCCGTCACAGGCGTGTTACCGCGCGCGGCGCATAGTGCGCCCGTGGTGCGGCCGGTTCGCGAAACGATCGGCGCTGCGCCGCCGGATTCCCATACGAGAGCAGGCATGACGCAGCCATCCCCGCCGACTACCGGCGACGTCGTCGTACGCCACGGCAGCATCGTTGTGCAGCGCCTGTTCGACATCGCCTACGCGACGGA
>Ga0247823_10004011_pt1 | contig 11828 bp, 10 predicted proteins | sample 13C_PalmiticAcid_2_FD_192426 | JGI IMG/M metagenome (GOLD analysis project Ga0247823, IMG submission 192426) | Soil microbial communities from agricultural site in Penn Yan, New York, United States - 13C_PalmiticAcid_Day30 | ecosystem: Environmental > Terrestrial > Soil > Agricultural land...
ACCCCCGCCGGGCCCTGAAGCCCGGCGACCCGCGATTCGAGAAACTCGCCCGCTCCCTCAGCGAGTTCGACCTCGTCCAGCCGCTCGTCTGAAACCGTCGCACGAAACACCTCGTCGGCGGCCACCAGCGGCTGGAAGTTCTGAAGCACCGAGGCTGGACCGAAGTCGATTGCGTCGTCGTCGACCTGCCGCTCGAGCGCGAGAAGGCGCTGAACGTGGCGCTGAACAACTCCGAAGTGGCCGGCGAGTGGGATACCGACCTGCTGACCGATCTGATCGTCGACCTCCAGGAGGTTCCGGATTTCGACGCGACGCTCACCGGCTTCGATGAGAAGCAGCTGACTGATCTCCTGATGCAGCCCGTCGAGGACGACTTCGACGACGAAGAAGCCTCCGCCGATGTCGTCACCGCAACGCTCGAAATCCCGCACGACGCCTGGCCCGCAGCCCAGATCTCCCTGAATCGCCTGCTCAGCGAGACCCCCGGCATCCGCCTGCACGTGGCCGACTGATTGCGCTCAGTCGAGCCTCACAGCACGCGATCGAGCCCTCGTTTTTTCAGCTCCTCGATCAACTTCTTCATCGCATTCTCATCCCCGCGCCGAGCCACGAGCGTCGCATCGGGCGTGTGCACGATGACGCAATCCTCGAGGCCCAGCGTCGCGACGAGATGGTCGCTCGTGGTCCTCACAATGCAGTTTTTCGTGTCGATGCCGACATGGGGACCGTCGACCGTGTTCCCCGCCGCATCGCTTCCCGACAGCCGCGGCACGGCTTCCCAGCTCCCGACGTCATCCCAGCCAAACGGCGCCTCGAGCACGACGATCGACTTGTCCCGTTCCAGCACGGCATAGTCGATCGACGTCGACTTCATCTTTGGGAACAGCTCGCGGATCGCCGCGTCATAGCCCGGCGTGCCGATCGACTTCGTCAGCTCGGAGATCAGCGCCCCCATCTCAGACTCGTACGCCGTGATCGCGTCCAGGATCCGCCGGGCGCTCCAGATGAAGATGCCGCAGTTCCAGTAAAACGTCCCGGCCTCGATGTACTTCTCAGCCGTCGCCTTCTCCGGCTTCTCGCGGAACGCGGCAACCTGATACGCCGTTTCACTCCCGGCCAGCTTCGCCTCCCGTTCGATGTAGCCATAGCCGGTCGATGGAAAGGTCGGCGTGACGCCGAACAGCACGAGTCGATCGCGATCGGCTTCGACCAGCGCCTGACCGGCCTTTCCCGCGCGCTCGAAGGCTTCCAGCGGCTTAATGACATGGTCGGCCGGAAGCAGCAGCATCAACGCGTCCGGATCTTCCTTCAGCAGATGCGCCGCCGCGAGCGCCACGCAGGGAGCGGTGTTCCGCGCACAGGGCTCGACGAGAATATGCCCGGCAGGAAGCTCCGGCAGCTGCTTCCGCGTCTCGGCCGCCTGGGCCGCGTTCGTCACGACCCACTGCCGTTCCGCCGGAATCCAGTTCACGCAGCGGTCCGACGTCGACTGGATCAGCGACCGGTCGCCCGAGAGCGTCAGGAACTGCTTCGGAAACGCCTGGCGACTCGCGGGCCAGAACCGGGTACCAGACCCGCCGGCCATGATGACGGCATGCAGCATATCGGGAAGGATGAAGTCGCAAAGATGAAGGAGAAACCCCTCGTTCCCAGGCTCCGCCTGGGAACGCACCACCACGAAGCTCCGCTTCGCGCCCCAGGCCCGCTCCCAAACTCCAGGGGGCGCCCAGGAGGCTCGAACGGATCCGTCCGCGGGAAACAAAAAGACCCGGCGTTCTGAAACGCCGGGTCAAAGCTTACTTGATCAGAGATCGTCCGTTCACTTCAAACAGCGGACGCCAAGGCACTTACTTGCTCGCGTCCCACCACCAGCGACCGGCCGGAAGCTGGTCAGCCTTCGGAGCCACCGCTGCCGGGGCATTCGATTCCTTCTTCGCGTCGGTCACCGCGGTCACAACGTCGGCCCGCACGCCGCCAGCCACCTGGACGACGACGTCCTTCCCGTTGTACACGCGATGGTTCACGACCGAGTCGACTTCCTTCGGCACTGCGTACTGACCCGTGCGGAACGAGCCGTTGCTGGAGAACGCTCCACGGTCCCATCCTGCCGCGACGTCTAGGCCTTCCTGGTGAATGATCGCAGCCACGGCCGCGAGTTCGAACACACCCTTGAGGTCAGCGAAGACCGGGTGAGCCGCCGCGAGGTCGGCGTAGTGCTTCGTGAAGTTCTCGGCGAACTGGCGGTTGATCGGCTCGGCCTTGCCGGTCGAGGTCCGACCGCCGGTCGACGTGATGAACTGGTTTTCCGACTGGCACTTCACGGCCGTCCCCTTCAGCTCGAAAGCCGTCCGGGCGTCGTTATGCAGCACTTCGCTGAGGTTCAGCGTCATCCACCACCGCAGGGCGTCCAGACCGCCGCCGGCCATCGAAGGCTTGGCAGCGAGCAGTTCGAAGTAGCTGGGAACGTTCTTGCCGCCTTCCGCCTTGCCGACGCCGATCAGCTTCATCAGGTAGTCGGCTTCGACGATCACGCGGGCCACGCGCGAATCAGCCGGCACGCCGTAGGTCGTGATGTCCTGGCGGCCGAGCGTATCGCCAATCTGCTGGGCGAACCGCTTCGCCTGGCCAGCGGCGAGGGGACCGTTGTTCTGCGAGCCTTCCACGAACGACTTCACCGCTGCCAGCCCTTCGGCCCGCGGATCGATCGAGCAGCCGAACATCTGCTTGCCGCGGCCTTCGTAGGTCCGCATCACCGTCACGAGGTCCTCCAGCCGCAGCAGGCCATCAGCCTTCGCCGGGCCGGCGATGATCAGTTCCTTCGAGTCGGCATCAACAAACACGTACTGAACCGACGACAGGCCGGCCAGCTGTTTCATTTCTTCCGGAACGCGTTCGCCGCGAGCCAGCCGGGCAGAGACTTCCCGTTCGAGGCGGGTCAGCGACACCATCCGCAGATCCGACTGAGCGGCCACGTCGCCATTCATCGCCGCCTTGCGGGCGGTCAGCACCATCGCCGCCAGCGTGCCGGCCGCATCCTGCTTCTCGACGCGCTTCAGCACGCCCTTGGCGTCGACGCGGACACCGCTCTCGAAGAACTCCATCTGCCCGCCGTCGCCTTCAATCTCGGCCCACGGGCCAGACGTCAACTGCATGATGAGGTCCATCAGCAGCTGAGCACCGGCCGCGGCGCCCTGCAGCGACTTCTTCGGAGCAGCAGGTCCGCCCTCCGACTTGTTCGTCCGCGACAGCGGCGGCAGGTTGGCCGACTTCTGGGCAGCCTGCAGCCGCTCCAGCAGATCCGCCTTCTCGTCGTCGGTCAGCTTGTTGACCGCTTCTTTGGCCTGATTGATTTCGCCCGCCGCAAACAGCTGGATTGCACGCTCCGAACCTTCGCCCGCGACCGCGGCCGTCGCCATGACAGCCGACAGGCCGAGTGCCAGCACCGCTTTTGCGCGGCCGATCAATCGGTGAAGCATGACCGAAAATCCTCGTCGACAGGGAAACCAGAGGGGAGGTCGTCCAGGTTCAAGCCCGGACTGGCAACCGGGCCGCACTGTCTGCCAGAAAGGCGGACGCACAGCGTCGCGGCTGGAATATGACCTGCTTAGAGAATCGTCAGCCCGGCCGGGAGCGTCAAGAACTTTCTGCCAAAACTGCGTGTCGCCAGCACACCCGCGCGTCCCCGTCGAAAGATCACGAACAGCCGGTAAAATGCGGCTCCGTTTGTAGCGACTGGGCGGGAAGAAGGATGACGAAGGGTGCATTCACCGGGAGGCGCCCTCCGGTCGGATGATCCATCGACCTTCCAATGTTTCAGACAGAGTTCCCTGGAAGCCGCATCCGGTGAACGACTTCTTTCATCCTTCATCCTTCCGCCCTCATCCTTAACCCCCCATGCCCGAGCTGCCGGAGGTTGAAACGATGGTCCGCGGAATTCGCCCCGTTCTTGAAGGGCGGATTCTGAGCGAGTTCGTCAAGCTGCCCTGCGGCCGGCGGCCGCTGCTGCTCGAACCGGGCCTTGCCGTCATCCGTCGGCGCACTTCCGGAAAACGCGTGATCGCCGTCCGGCGACGGGCCAAGCGGGTCGTCATTGAACTCGAGACGGGAGACGGCTTCGTCATCGAACCCCGCATGACCGGGCTGATGCTCGTCTCCGATCCGCCCACCACCGAACACCTGCGGTTCGCCTGGCGGGTCGCCGGACCTGAACGCGACGAGACCGTTCTCTTCTGGGATCGCCGCGGCCTGGGAACAGTCCGCCTGTTGAACTCAGTAGATCTTCAGGCCCTGCTGGCCCCCGGAAAGCTCGGGCCCGACGCACTGGAAATGACGCCCACCCTCTGGAAGGCGGCGCTGGCGAAAACCCGCAGGCCTGTCAAAGTCGCGCTGCTCGATCAATCGCTCGTCGCCGGAATCGGCAACCTGTACGCCAGCGAAATCCTGCACCTGTGCCGCATCCATCCGGAAACGCCCGCCAACGAGATCGCCGGACCTCGCCTCAAACGGCTGTCGGAGGCCGTGCAATCGGTGCTGCGGCTGGCCATCGAACACGAAGGCAGCACCCTCAGCGACGGCACCTACAGGAACGCTCTCAACCAGGACGGCGGCTATCAGAATTCGCACCGCGTCTACGACAAGGCCGGGAACGAATGCCCAAGGTGCAAAGGAAGGGTCCTCCGCATCGTACAGGCACAACGTTCGACGTTTTTTTGCCCCGGCTGCCAGCATTAGCGCAATTGGCTACGGCGTTTTCGTCACGGCCGCCACAACCGCTTCAACCCGCACCTCTTTCCTTCACTCGCCAGCCGTTCCTCGCGACCGGCTTGCTCGCGACGGCGTACATTTGACGTTGACTGATGTCCGTTTACTTTTGCTGCGTGGTCTGGTCATGGAACTCGCTTCGTCGATCGCAGCGCCACAGAGCGATTCGATGCCCGCGCGAAGTCCATGGCGGCTGGTTGGATGCGTCCCTCCCCAGAAACAGCTCACCCAGTACCGGATCGACTCGGAAGGATTCGTGATCGGGCGCCGGCCCGGGGCCGACCTCCAGGTCGTTTCCCCCCGTGTGTCGGGACGCCACGCTGAACTGCTGACCATCGGCAAGCATCTGTTCGTCCGCGATCTCGGCAGCACGAACGGCACGTACGTCAATCGCCGCCGGATTGCGCAGCCGACTCCGGTCGTCGAAGGGGATCACATCGAGATCGCCGACGTCGAGTTCCGGGTCGAGCGCGATCACCAGGGAGATTCCGACTTCGACCTCCCTTCGATGCACTCGACGCATTCCGACATCGATTCGATCGAGTCGGACTGGGTGCTCAGCCAGCTCGACAAGCTGATCCGCGACCGGGCCGTCACCCCGCATTACCAGCCGATCGTCACCATCGACGGGCTGAAGACGCTCGGCTACGAGGCGCTGGCACGCAGCGCCCTGTATGGGCTGGAAAACCCCGGCTCGATGTTCGACACGGCCAAGCTCGTCAATCGCGAAGTCGAGCTGAGCCTGATGTGCCGCCAGCGGGCCGTGGAGATCGCCAGCAAATTGCCCCGCCGCCGGGCCGTGTTCGTCAACACCCACCCGACGGAGGATTTTGTCAGGGACGTCCTCCCCTCGGTGATGCAGCTGCGGGGCATCGCGCCCGAACTGCCGATCGTCGTCGAGATCCACGAAGCGTCCGTCCATGATGCCCAGAGCGTTCGCGAATTCCACGCGGCCCTGAAAGACCTGAACGTCAAGCTGGCCTACGACGACTTCGGCGCGGGACGCTCCCGTCTGATGGAACTCGTGAAAGCGCCGCCCGACTTCCTCAAGTTCGACGCCTCGCTGATTCGCAACCTCGACGCCGCCGGCCCCCAGCAGGTGCGGCTCCTCAGCACGCTGGTCGACATGGTCCGCGACTTCAACATCTGCACGCTGGCGGAAGGCGTCGAGACGCTGAATGAACTCGAAGCCTGCCGCGCGCTCGGGTTCGACCTCGCCCAGGGCTTCTACTTCGGCCGGCCGCTCGACGCCGAAGACATTCGCCAGCCGCACTAAGCGCCGATCCGAGAGCTGTCGTGGCACGCGTCTCCTGACGTCTCCCGACCGTGCCACCCCGGCCGACCGCCAGGTCTACCAGGCGATATCTGGAGAGGCTCCAGGCGCGGGCCAATTCTCTCAACCATTCGTTGCTTGACGCGATCGCCGCTTCGGGAGGGCGAAGCTCTGCTGAGCCGCATCCGGAAGGGATGCTGACCAGGTCCTCCAACCTTCGTTCCGGCCCGCCTCCGACCGGCTATCATCTCGATAACGGCTCTGCGTCCTGCACCAGCATGAGCCCCGGGCCCTGCACACCCTTTCCATCAACTCACAATGACGGACAACGATCTCGCAGCCTACTTCCGCCGGGTCGGCCACGACGGTGACCGATCCCCCACCCTCCAAACGCTCAGCGCGCTCCACCGCCGGCACACCGAATCGATCCCGTTCGAGAACCTGAATTCGCTCCTCAAGCGCCCGGTGCGGCTCGATCTCCCGTGGCTGGTCCAGAAGCTCATCCACGAACGCCGCGGAGGCTACTGCTACGAACACAACCTGCTGTTCAGAAGCGTGCTCGAAAGACTCGGATTCCAGGTGACGGGCCTCGCCGCCCGCGTGCTGTGGAATGCCCCCGAAGGCGTCGTCACTCCCCGCACGCACATGGTGCTGCGAGTCGACCTCGATGGACGTTCGTGGCTCGCGGATGTCGGCTTCGGCGGCCAGGTCATGACAGCCCCCCTGCTCCTCGAACCCCACATTGAGCAGTCAACGCCCCATGAACCGTTCCGCCTCGTCCCCTGGAACAATGAGCTGGTGCAGCAGTCGCTGATCCGCGGCGGGTGGATGGCAACCTATCGCTTCGACCTTCAACCCCAGGAGCTGTCTGATTACGAGGTCGCCAGCTGGTACGTGTCGACCCATCCCGAATCCATCTTCCTCAACTGCCTCCTCTCCAGCCGGACCGCCCCCGGAGTTCGTTACGCGCTGATGAACAACGAACTCTCCATCCATCGCACCGGCGCCGACACCGAAAAGCGAACCCTGAAAAGCGCGGCCGAGATGAAGCACGCCCTCGAGAACGAGATCGGGATCAATCTCCCCGACACTCCGGAACTGGAACCACTTCTCGCACGACTCGCAGGTGCATGAACGTTGCCGACGCTGCCAGCGTCGGCGTCGCCAGGCCATCATCTCGACCCAGGAAAGCCGCATTGGAAGCCGTGTCCCAACCACCGCAATCGCCGCCGCGAACCATTCTCGTCACCGGCTTCGAGCCCTTCGGCGGCGAGGCGGAGAATCCATCGCGCCTGATTGCCCGGGAACTGGCGGGGCGGTCGATTGCGGGTCGGGCCGTCGTCGCCGAGGTCCTGCCGTGTGCGTTCGGAGAGTCGACGAAGCGGCTGAAAGGGGCGATCCGGAAGCATGATCCGGAACTGGTGATCTGCCTGGGGCAGGCCGGCGGGAGGGCAGGCCTGACGATCGAGCGCGTGGCCATCAATCTCGATGACGCACCGATTCCCGACAACGCAGGAGCCCGGCCGATCGATCAGCCGATCTCCAGATCCGGACCTGCCGCCTGCTGGTCGACATTACCAGTCAAAGCGATGGCCCGGGCGATCGCCATGGCCGGCATCGAGGCGAGCGTCTCGCACACGGCCGGAACGTACGTCTGCAACCACGTGTTCTACGGCCTGATGCTCGCGCTGAAACGCCGGCCCGGCGTCCGCGGCGGGTTCATCCATGTGCCGTTTCTTCCTGAGCAGTCGCAGCGACAGGGCCGGAACGCGCCGAGCCTGCCGCTGATGGAAATGGTCCGGGGCGTCGAAGTGGCGATTGCCTCGGCGATCTCCGTGTTCGCCGACGAAGTCGCCACCGGCGGAGCGACGCACTGACGATTGGCCGATTCACGGGCTTCAGCTCCGTCGTCACCTGCCTGGCGGCCCGGCGACGATCAGCAGCTTTTCTTTCCGGCGAATCCCCACCAGGCCTCCGGTGACCGGATCACTCGCAATCCCCTGGCCCGTGAACGGAATCGTCTCGGTCCCAACGAACGTCAGCACGGTCCCCTGCTCCGGCAACTTCACGCGGAACAGAACCGGATCGTCGTGACCCGTCGCCACCAGTTCGTCACCAAGCCAGACCGCCCCCGACAGGCTCTGCCGCCCGATCCGGCCGATCACCGCCTGCGGCCACGTAAACCGCCGGAGTTCCTTCCAACCGTCGTCAAACTCCACGAGGAACGACTCGCCGTTCACGTCGCCATACTTGGCGAAATGGCACCACCACCGTCCATCCTTCCGCAGGCACCACGTCAGGCTCCCGCCATAGTTGCCGAAATCATGAAACGTCGAGAGCTGCATCGTCGACGTGTCGAGCACCTTGATCTCGCTCCGCTCCGGCAGCTTCGGGAAATTCGAATGGGCGCAGTACAGCTTTCCCTCCCACAGCAGTCCGCTGTTCAGATGTTCGGCCGATCCCGTGCTGACGCCCACCCGCTGGCCCGACGTCCGGTCGTACTTCGCGACCTGTTTGCTGGAGATCGCGTACAGGAATCGTTCATCGGCGGCCGCGGCCTGATGCGCTTCCGGGGCCGGAATTTCCTGCACCGTCGTCCACGTGGGATCAGCCGCGAAAACGACCACCAGGACCTGCAGCAAAGACATCACAAACCCGGCTCCGTTGAGTTACCAAAAACAAGAACGCGGTACGGCTGCATCCTATCGAGTCGGAACCGATGTTTTCATGCACTTCGCTGTCGCCGTATCATGGCAGTCTTCGCTCCCTGCACAGGTTTTTCGTATGCCCGCCCCTGGTCCGTTTCTCCGCCTTCATCCCAATGATGACGTTGTCGTCGCCCGCCGCCCCGCCGCGAAGGGAGACTCGTTCTGGGAAAGTGACTACGGAGTCGTCGCATCCCAGTCGATCGACCTCGGCCACAAAATGGCCGTCCGCACCAAGCTCAAGGGCGATCCGGTCCGCAAATATGGCCAATTGATCGGGTACGCCACCGAAGAGATCCGTCCCGGCGAGCATGTCCACGTCCATAACCTGGCGATGGGTGACCGCCAGCAGCAGTACGAGTTCGGAACCGAGATCCATCCGGTCACCGCTCCCGGACTGATGCGCACCTTCCAGGGCTATCGACGGCCCGACGGCCGGGCCGCCACACGGAACTACATCGGCATCGTCAGCACCGTGAACTGTTCGGCCGCATCCAGCCGGTTCATCGCCGAAGCCTTCGACCGCGAGCTGCTGGCGGAGTTCCCGAACGTCGATGGCGTCATCGCCCTCACCCACAAGGGGGGCTGCGCGATGCCGTTCGACTGCGACAACCATCGCATGCTGAACCGCACGCTGGCCGGCTTCGCGAAACACCCGAACATCGCTGCGTACGTCATCATCGGCCTCGGCTGCGAAACGGCCCAGGCCAGCTTCCTCTCGGAATCGCAGCATCTCATCGAGCTGACCGACTGGTCGAAGCACGGCAGCTCGGCCGTCCGAATGCTCACCGAAAACGGGTCCGCACGCGCCCCGCTGATGATGAACATCCAGGACGTCGGCGGCGTCCGCAAAACAGTCGAACGCGGCATCGCCGCCATCCGCGACATGTTGCCGGAGGTCAACAAGGTCCAGCGCGAGCCGATCCCGATTTCCGAGATCCTCCTCGGAATGAACTGCGGCGGCAGCGACGGCGCCAGCGGCATTACGGCCAACCCGGCACTCGGCGTGGCCAGCGACCGGCTCGTCGCCTACGGCGGCACTTCCGCCCTGGCCGAAACGACCGAGGTTTATGGAGGCGAACACCTCCTCACACGGCGGGCGGTCAGCCAGGCCGTCGGCGAGAAACTGCTCGAACAGATCCGCTGGTGGGAAGACTATTGCCGCAAGTTCGGCGCGACGATCGACGGCAATCCTTCAGTCGGCAACAAGCGCGGCGGCCTCACCACCATCTTCGAGAAGTCCCTGGGCGCCATCGCCAAGGGCGGTTCCGCCCCTCTCTCAGCCGTCTACGACTATTCCGAACCAATGACCGGTAAGGGGTTCGTCTTTATGGACACCCCTGGCTTCGACGCCGCCTCCGTCACCGGTCTCGTCGCCGGCGGATCGAACGTCGTCGTCTTTACGACCGGCCGCGGCAGTTGCTTTGGCCTCAAGCCTGTCCCGACGATCAAGGTCGCCACGAACACGCCCCTGTTCGAACGCATGCCCGAGGACATGGACATCAACGCCGGCCGGATCCTCGAAGGCGCCTCGCTCGATGAGGTCGGAACCGAAATCTTCGAAAAGATCATCTCCGTCGCCAGCGGCGAAAAGACGCTCAGCGAAAAACAGGGCATCGGCGACGACGAATTCTGCCCCTTCCTCCCCGGCCCGATGCTGTAAGACGATCACCACAGAGACGCAGAGATCGCAGAGAAGAGGGAGGTCACCGCTCGAGTATCGCGCTCGGCTTCAAGGTGACTTCCTTCGATCATTGGCCGGATTCACGACGGCGGACCATCGCCGCTCGCTGAGATCTCCCTCTTCTCCCCACCTCTGTGTCTCTGTGGTGAACTCACTTCCCAAGTTATCCTGAGAGCTCCCCCTACCAAGGACGCTCTCCATGCTGGCCCGACTCGCCCTCATCGCCGCCTGCCTCTTCCCGGCCCTCTCCCGCGCCGAAGATCCGACCGAAGGAAAGTGGGTCTCCCTCTTCAACGGCAAAGACCTCGAAGGCTGGACCCCCAAGATCAAGGGCTACGAACTCGGCGACAACTTCGCCAACACCTTCCGCGTCGAAGACGGCCTCATCAAGGTCCGCTACGACGGCTACGACCAGTTCGAAAAGAAGTACGGCCACCTCTTCTACAAGCAGCCGTTCTCGCACTATCGCCTCAAAGTCGAATACCGCTTCGTCGGCCAGCAGGCCAACGGCGGTGAAGGCTGGGCCCTCCGCAACAGCGGCGCCATGCTGCATGGCGAAGATCCCAAAGGCATGGCGAAAGACCAGGACTTCCCCGCCTCGATCGAAGCCCAGTTCCTTGGGGGCGACGGCGTGAAGAAGCGGACGACCTGCAACCTCTGCACGCCGGGAACCAACGTCGTGATGAACGGCAAGCTGTTCCTGCCGCACTGCACCAATTCCAGCTCCGAGACTTTTCACGGCGACCAGTGGGTCACCGCAGAGTTCGAAGTCCGAGGCAACAAATCAATCAAGCACTTTGTGAACGGCCAGGAAGTCCTCGCGTACGAGAAGCCGCAGTACGATGAGCGCGACAAGCACGGTAAGGAACTGGCCGCCAAGAACGGGCTGATGATCGAAGGCGGAACGATCTCACTGCAGTCGGAAAGCCACCCGATCGACTTCCGGAAAGTCGAAATCATGCTGCTGCCGAAGGAATAGTCGTCGGTCGCGAGAATCGGACTACAGGGACCAGGCGTCAGGCGGAACAACCATGGCCTCATCCTTCCCCGTCACCCGCTGGTCACTCATTGCCCGGGCGATCGACAGCAACCAGCCGGCATCCCGCGAGCACATGGGCGAGCTGCTCGAGCAGTACTGGCGGCCCATGCTCGTCCATCTCAAGTGCAAGGGGCTGGGCCATGCCCAGTCCGAGGACGTCCTGCAGGACTTCGTCCTCACGCTGCTCGATAAGAACCTGCTGACCGTCGCCGATCCGACCAAGGGCAAGTTCCGCTCGCTGCTTTTGACGGCACTCGACCGGTTCCTCGTCTCGAAGTTCCGGCACGATTCCGCCGCCAAAAGGTCCCCCGGCCACGTCGCCAGCCTGGATGCCGCCGAGCTCGACGTCGCCCAGCCCGAATCCGA
>Ga0247823_10004012_pt1 | contig 11826 bp, 9 predicted proteins | sample 13C_PalmiticAcid_2_FD_192426 | JGI IMG/M metagenome (GOLD analysis project Ga0247823, IMG submission 192426) | Soil microbial communities from agricultural site in Penn Yan, New York, United States - 13C_PalmiticAcid_Day30 | ecosystem: Environmental > Terrestrial > Soil > Agricultural land...
AGATAGGGGTTCTTGACCGAGAAGCTGCCCGACAGCGTCTTGTGGGTGTAGATGTTGGCCGGGATCGGCTCGATGCACGCCGAGGTGCCGCCGCAGATGATGCTGATCGACGCGGTCGGCGCGATCGCCATCTTGCAGGAAAAGCGCTCCATCACGCCCATGTCGGCGGCGTCGGGGCACGGCCCGCGCTCGACCGCGAGCTGCATCGACGCTTCGTCGACCTGCGCCTTGATGTGCTTGAACATGCGCAGATTGTGCGTCTTGGCCATCGCGCCTTCGAAGGGCAGACCGCGCGCCTGAAGGAAGCTGTGATAGCCCATCACGCCGAGGCCGACCGAACGCTCGCGCGCGGCGGAATAGGCGGCCTTCTCCATGCCCGGCTCGGCACGGTCGATATAATCCTGAAGGACGTTGTCGAGGAAGCGCATCACGTCCTCGATAAAGCCCTTCTCGCCCTTCCATTCGTCCCACGTCTCGAGGTTGAGCGAGGACAGGCAGCATACCGCGGTCCGCTCATTGCCGAGATGATCCTTGCCGGTCGGCAGCGTGATCTCGGAACAGAGGTTCGAGGTCGAAACCTTGAGGCCCAGATCGCGGTGATGCTTGGGCATGTTGTTGTTCACATGGTCGGCGAACACGATGTACGGCTCGCCCGTCGCAAGGCGGGTCTCCACCAGCTTCTGGAAGAGGGCGCGGGCGTTGACCTGGCCGCGCTCCGACCCGTCCTTGGGGCTGCGCAGCGTCCATTCCTCGCCGTTGCGCACGGCTTCCATGAACGCGTCGGGGATGAGCACGCCGTGGTGGAGGTTGAGCGCCTTGCGGTTGAAGTCGCCCGAGGGCTTGCGGATCTCGAGGAACTCCTCGATCTCCGGGTGCGAGATGTCGAGATAGCAGGCGGCCGAACCGCGGCGCAGGCTGCCCTGCGAGATCGCGAGGGTGAGCGAATCCATCACGCGGACGAACGGGATGATACCCGAGGTCTTGCCGTTGAGGCCGACCGGCTCGCCGATGCCGCGGACATTGCCCCAATAGGTGCCGATGCCGCCGCCGCGCGAGGCGAGCCAGACATTCTCATTCCAGGTATCGACGATACCGTTGAGGCTGTCGGGCACCGAGTTGAGGAAGCACGAGATGGGCAGGCCGCGACCGGTGCCGCCGTTCGACAGAACCGGCGTGGCGGGCATGAACCACAGACGCGAGATATAGTCGTAGATGCGCTGGGCATGCGCAGCATCATCGGCATAGGCCGAGGCGACGCGGACGAAGAGATCCTGGAAATTCTCGCCGGGCAGCAGATAGCGGTCCTTGAGCGTTTCCTTGCCGAATTCGGTGAGCAACGCGTCGCGCGAATGATCGACCTCGACCGGGAAGATCCGCGTCGCGATCGCCTTGGTATCGAGCCGCTTCTTGACCTTGGCGCCGGCCTTCTCAGCCACCTTTTCGGGCGCGGCCCTGGTCTCTGCGCCGGCAACGACGGGGGCTTCTGTGGTATCGGTCACGGTCTCACTCACGCTTGCTTCCTGCTGTTCCCTGAAGTCCATCGTCGCTCGTCCCTTGCCCGTCCAGATCACGACTCGGGGGCGCCTCGCGATGGTAGCACCGCACGCGCGCGGGCGTGAGAACAAAAGATGTCCATCCGCCTTGCCCGGCACACAGCAGACCCTGCCGCGAATATGGGTTCGCGGGCGGCGTTCCACCAGTGCTTGGGCTTGTCCCCCTGTGTGACCACTATAGATTGTGGCAGATCGGCGTCCGAGGCAAGACAGTAAATGAAGGTTTGAAGACTCGGTTCGTCGCCGATTTGAGTCGGTTCACCCCCGCCCAACCACGCCTTACCGCATGCGACGCGCGGGCCTTCCTCGCCTTTTCAGAATGCAAGTGAACGAACGCGGAACTTCACAAAAATTTCATGCACCGATTCATCCACAACATATTGTGGTCGGCCAGTCGTCCGGACGAAAGCGTCGCACGGGAGGGATCGGGATTCGGACCCGATCAGACCTGAGAATCACAGTTCCCGCGAATCGCATTGCCCGGACACGGCGATTGCGGTTCGCCCCCGCCCCGCTAGGCTGCCGAAAAACCAGCAAGAGGAGATGAGGGGATGCACGAGACCAGCGGCACGATCGGACGGCGCGCAATGCTCAAGGCAGCGGCGGCAGGCGCCGCGCTGACGGCTCCGGGCGCAGCACTCGCCGCAACGGACCAGATGGCGGACGTGAAGAAGGCGATCGCCGCCAACCACGACACGGCGCTCAAGCGACTGCAGGACTGGATCAGGCTCCCCTCGATCGCCGCCGAGAATCGCGGCTATCCCGAAGGCCCGAACTATATGAAGCAGCTGGCGCTCGACGCCGGCTTCCAGCACGCCGAGATCGTGCCGTCGAAGGGCAAGCCCGGCGTGTTCGCGACGCTCGACGCGGGCGCGAAGAAGACGCTCGGCATCTATTTCATGTACGACGTCAAGCAGTTCGACCCGGCGGAGTGGGAGAACCCGCCGCTGGAGGCGCGGCTGGTCGACAAACCCGGCTTCGGCAAGGTGGTGATGGGCCGTGGCGCAGTGAACCAGAAGGGACCGCAGGCGACCTTCCTCGCGGCGCTGCACGCGATGAAGGCGGCAGGGCGCAAGCTGCCGGTCAATCTGGTGCTGATCGCCGAGGGCGAGGAGGAGATCGCCTCCCCCAATTTCCATGAGATCGTCACCGCGCCGCAGGTCGCAGCCGCGCTCAAAAAGACCGTCGGCGTCATCATCCCGACCGGCTGGCAGAGCCCGGCGACGGGCGGCGTCACGCTGGCGCTGGGCGCCAAGGGCGCGGTCGAGTTCGAGCTGACCGTATCGGGCGAGAAATGGGGCCGCGGGCCCAAGGGCGACGTGCATTCGAGCGAGAAGGCGCGCGTCGACAGCCCGCCCTGGCGGCTGGTCGCGGCACTCTCCACGTTGGTTTCGAAGGACGGCAACACCGTCATGATCGACGGCATTCAGGAGAAGGTGCAGCCGCTGACCGCGCGGCAGCGCCAGCTGATCGCCCAGACCGCCGCGAACACGCGCGAGGAGGATGCCAAGAAGGCGCTCGGCGTGTCGCGCTGGATCGACGACATGAGCTGGGAAGAGTCGATGGTCCGGCTGGCGCAGGTGCCGACGGTCAACATTCAGGGGCTGGTATCGGGCTATATGGGCCCGGGCGGCAAGACCGTGCTGCCGGGCAAGGCCACCGCCAAGATCGAGATGCGGCTGGTGCCCGACATGACCAAAGACGACACCATGGCCAAGCTGCGCGCGCATCTCGACAAGCGCGGCTTCACCGATGTCGAGGTCAATGTGAGCGGGGGATACGGCCCGACCCAGACCGACGAGAACAGCGCGCTGATCCGCGCCGAGCTGGCGACCTGCGCGCGGCTGGGCGTGCCGGCGACGCTGCACCCGCGGCTGGCGGGAAGCTGGCCGGGGGTGATCTTCACCGGCCCGCCGCTCAACCTGCCCGCCGGCCAGTTCGGCTTCGGCCATGGCAGCGGCGCGCACGCCCCCAACGAGTATTTCGTGATCGAGAGCAGCAACCCCAAGGTGATGGGAATGGACGCCGCAACCTTCGGCTTCGTCGATTTCCTCTATCAGGTCGCCGCGACCGCCTGATCCACCCGCTGCGCCGCGCGTTGGAAAGCGCGCGGCGTTTGGAGACCGACGATGAGCAAGGTGCGCGTAAACGGGTTCAGCATCTCGGCCGACGGCTATGGCGCGGGACCCGAGCAGAGCCTGGAGCATCCGCTGGGCAAGGGTGCCAGTTTCCACAACTGGCTGACCAGCAGCCGTTACTTCAAGACGATGACGGGTCAGGACGGCGGCAATGAGGGTGTCGACAACGGCTTTGCCGAACGATCGATGGCCGGCCTCGGCGCATGGGTGATGGGGCGCAACATGTTCGGCCCGGTGCGCGGGCCATGGCCCGACGGCGAATGGAAGGGCTGGTGGGGCGACAACCCGCCCTATCACTGCCCGGTCTATGTCCTGACGCATCACGCCCGCGCGCCGCTGGAGATGGACGGCGGCACCGTGTTCCACTTCGTCACAGAAGGGCCGGACAAGGCGCTGGAACTGGCGCGCGCGGCAGCGGGCGAGCAGGATATTCGCATCGGCGGCGGGGTCTCGACCGTGCGCCATTATCTGAAGGCGGGCGCGATCGACACGATGCATGTCGCGATCGCGCCGACACTGATGGGCAAGGGCGAGGCGCTGTTCGAGGGGATCGACCTGCCCGCGCTCGGCTATCGCGTCACCGAACACGCGCCGGGCGAGCAGGCGCTGCACATGGTGCTGGCGCGCGGCTGAAGCACGACAGCCGGACCAATTCGGGCCGCATTGTGGCGGTGGGCTGAACCCCCGATGAAAGGTCGGTCTGCCGCCGTTTTTGGGGACGTTCGGTCCGCCCCTTCCCCGCCACGCTTCGCCCCGGTCCGCTCATAGAAACCCGCGCCGTTGCCCGTTTTCACCCGCAACCGGGCGGTGTGGGCAGCCGTTCCTCTCCCGGTTCATGGCAACATGAGGAGATGAACGATGCGAACCCTGACGCTGACCGCTGCGGCGCTGGCCGTGCTGACGGTGCCGGCGCTGGCACGCGACCGGTCGAAGCCGGTCTTCGACGACAGCAACAGCCATTACCTCGACTATAAGACGTCGATCAGCGAGGCGAAGCGCGAGCTGCGCAAGGATCTGGCCGATGCGAATGACGAGGCCGACCGGGTCGATGCCTATGCCGAATATGAGGCCGAACTCGCCGACGCCGAGAAGGATTTCCGCAAGGAGATGGCCGAGCGCGGCGTTCGCATTCCCGCAGGCCGCGTGAGCGTGGAGACCGAGGTGTCGATGTACGAGCCGCGCTGATACGGCACTGATTTCCCAGGCTACATGGTCCGGACCCCACGGGTTCGGAAGGGCGGGAGCAGCCTCCGCGCGGACAGCATCTCGCAGACGCCGCTTCCGCCCTTAATTCAGCCGCACCACCCTTCGCGATAGCCGCCGGCATAACGGCGGGCGAGGCCCTCGGCGATCAGGGTCTCGCCCACACCGCGGCCGTTGACCGACACCAGCCGCAGCTTGCGGCCATAGCGATCGACATCGCGCCCGGCGGTCTTGAGCGAGACCCGTCCCGAATTGAGCAGCGCATGAAGCCGGTGCGTGGCGGCCTTACCCAGCGCCGCCTCCCGCGCGCAGCGGGCCGGGTGGGTTTCGGGGGTATCGATATCGGCGATGCGGATCTTCGCTCCGTCCATCCGGAAGGTGTCGCCATCGACCACGCAATCGGTCCCGCCTCCGCTATGGCACAGGGTGAAGCGGGTCGCGGGGCGATCGAACGCCGGCGCATCCGTCACTGCACGCGCCTCCCCCGGCACCAGCGGATACGTCACCCAGCCCAGCCCGCCGGCAATGCCCGCGAGCGCCGTTGCGATCAGTGCCGCACGGCCAAAGCGCCATTTGGGGCGCCGATCGAAACGAGCGCGATTCCAGGTCCGCCGTGCGTGATCGCGTTGCCAGCGATTGTCGAAGTTCATCGGCGCTATCTAGCTGTAACGCCTCATCAAATCGCTTCGGGACAGCGCGGATGCGGGGCGGCTTACCGCCATTTCGGAGCAACTGGTGATAGCTCCGTTTTGGAGCGGACAATCCCCAAAGCGGCGCGATCCGCCGCTAAGGCTGCACGCATGAGCGAGAGCGAGCGGATCATTTTTGTATGCGAGGGCTGCGGCACGCCGGGCGTGACGCGCGAGGCATGGGCGGCGTGGGACGTGGCGACGCAGGCCTGGGTACTGGCGGAGATGTTCGACTATGCCTTTTGCCACCGCTGCCACCGGCGGACGCAGCTGGAGCAACGGAGGGTTGAGGGGGAGTAGACCCGCTAGCCAGCCGCCGCGCGGACTGGAGGGCGTTGCGGCACCGGATGGAACACGAGTCCCCGCACCTCCATGAAGGCATCGATGCGAGCGACATTGCCTTGCGCCCAGTAATGCTTCTGCAGGAAGCGGTGAAAGGTCATGGACACGGCGTGTAGCGGGTCATTCTCGAAATTGGCTTCGCGTTCGATGCGCGCCCAGTCCTGCCACAGCTCAGGTTCCTCGCGTGCAAAATGTTCGGCGATCACCCGGAGTTCGGCGTCTGTGCAGGAACGCGGTTCGGTGAGCAGAATCTCTCCGGGTGCAGGATGGAGCGCCGGGTTCTCCGCAATCAAAGCTTGAAGGACGCGTCCCCGCAGTACGCCCCATGCAATGTCAGGGCCCAATCCGCCCGCCTCATCCACCAGCATCGGCCGAATGAAGTCGGTCGCAAAGGTCCGTAGTTCCTGATCGGGATAGGCGCCCAGACCGGCGCGCGTTTCGAACAGACGCTTCTCGACCGCACGCCATCTTCCCATCTCCGCGGGCTGCAGGTGCGCAAACCGATCGAGCAGCAGATCATAGTCCGGGTCGTCGAAGCTCTTTCCTCTGTACAGGATGATCTGTGGTTGCGCGTTCATCGTCGGGCCCGTTTCACGTTCGCGGCGCAATTTGCGCGGATCGCATTGCCGAACGGTGAACGCGAGAATCAGGCTGCCTGCATCGCTTCCGCCCCGACAAACGGAGCCACCACCCCCAGCGCGCGGGTCACATATTCCGCCTTTTCGCCGACCGGGGCGACATAGTGGATCGCTTCCTCGGCATCCTTGAGCGAACCCAGCCGTGCGATCATCCACGCAGCGAGATATTGCGAGGCGAGGCAGCCGCCTGCAGTCGCGACATTGCCATGCGCGACGAACGGCGCGTCGATGACATTGACCCCCGCCTCGATCACCCAGGGCTTGGTGGTGACGTCGGTGCAGGCGGGCAGATCGCCGACCAGTCCGAGCTTCGCGAGGAGAAGCGTGCCCGAACATTGCGCGCCGATCAGCTGACGCGCGGGATCGAGGCGGATGCGGCCCAGCAGATCGGCGTCGGCGGCATGGTCGCGCGTGCGGATGCCGCTGCCGATCAGGACCGCGTCGGCTTCTTCGAGGAAATCGAGTCCACGCTGGGCACGGACGGTGACGCCGTTCATCGACGTCACCTCCTCGGCCGGCGAGGTGATGTACGCCGCCCAGCCCTTCGCCCGCATCCGGTTGAGGATCGCGGCGGCGATGAACGAGTCCAGCTCGTTATAGCCTTCGAGGGTGAGGACGGCGATCTTCATGGCTACTCCACTTCACTCAAACCCAGCTGCCACAGGACGAAGGCATTCTCCTCCGCCGCCTCGTGCAGGCTTTCCCAGCGGCCCGACTTGCCGCCATGCCCCGCGCCCATATTGGTCTTGAGCAGCAGGACATTGTCGTCGGTCTTGGTCGCGCGCAGCTTCGCCGCCCATTTGGCCGGCTCCCAATAGGTCACGCGCGGATCGTTGAGGCCGCCCGAAATGAAGATCGGCGGATAGGCCTGGGGTTTGACATTGTCATAGGGCGAATAGCCGCGGATCAGCTCGAACGCCTCCTTGTCGGTGATCGGGTTGCCCCATTCGGGCCATTCGCCCGGCGTGAGCGGAAGCGTGTCGTCGAGCATGGTGTTGAGCACGTCGACGAACGGCACGTCGGCGACCACCGCCCCCCACAGATCGGGGTCGGAGTTGATCACCGCGCCCATCAGCTCGCCACCCGCCGATCCGCCGGCAATGGCGATCCCGCCCTTGTGGGTGAAGCCGCGGTCGATCAGCCCCTTCGCGACATCGACAAAGTCGTTGAAGGTGTTGGCGCGCTTGGTGAGCTTGCCGTCGAGATACCATTGCTGGCCGAGATCGTCGCCGCCGCGAATATGCGCGATGGCGAAGGCGACGCCGCGGTCGAGGAACGACATGCGCGAGGTCGAGAAGCCCGGCGGGATCGCGATGCCATAAGCGCCATAGGCATAGAGATAGACCTTCCCCGTGCCGTCGCGCGGGAAGTCTTTGGGATAGACGATCGAGCAGGGCACTTCGGTGCCGTCGCGGGCGGTGATCCTGAGGCGCTCGGTGGCGTATTTCGATGCGTCATAGCCCGAGGGGATGACCTGAACCTTGCGCACTTCGAGCTCGCCGGTCGCGACGTGATAGTCATAGACGGTGCCGGGTGTGACCATCGATTCATAACCGATGCGCAGCACGTCCATCGCATATTCGGGATTGTCGCCGAGCGACGCGACATAGCTCGCCTCGGCAAAGGCAATGCGCTTGCCTTCGCCGCCCGAATATTGGTGAAGCTCGATCTGATCGAGGCCGTCCTCGCGCCCCTCGACGATGAAGAAATCGGCGAAGGTGGTGACTCCGGTCATGTAGAAATGCGGCGACGGCGCGATCCGTTCGACCCACTCGCCCGGCGCGTCGATGCTGGCGGTGCACAGCCGGAAATTGGTGTGCGTATCGTTGGTGTGGATGAACAGCGTGCCGTCATGCTCCTCGACGTCATACTCACGCCCTTCCTTGCGCGGCGCGACGAGGATCGGCTCGGCAAAGGGATCGTTCGCAGGGAGCAGGCGGACTTCGCTGGTGACATGATCGCCGGTCGAGATGACGATCCATTGGCGCGACTGGGTCTCGCCGACGCCGACGCGATAGCCCTCATCGTCCTCATGATAGAGTTCGACGTCTTCGGCCGGGTCGCTGCCGAGGCGGTGGTAGCGCGCATTGTCGGTACGCCATTGATCGTTGGCGAGGCCGTAGAGGAAGCCGGCATCGTCCGCGGTCCAGACGATGTCGGAGAGCATGCCCGGAATCTCGTCGGGCAGATGCTCGCCGGTCTCGAGGTCCTTGACCTTGAGCAGGAAGCGTTCCGAGCCGTTGTCGTCATAGGCATAGGCCAGCCAGCGGCCGTTGTTGGAGACCGAGAAGCCGCCGAGACGGAAATATTCCTTGCCCTTCGCCAGCGCCGGTTCGTCGAGGATCAGACGATCTTCACCCCCATTTTCGCTGGCGCCGGCGGGCTTGCGCCACCAGCGGCGATATTCGCCGCCCTGCTCGAAATCGGCCCAGTAGAGCCAGTCGCCGTCCTTCTGGGGGACGGTGGCGTCGTCTTCCTTGATTCGGCCGCGCATCTCCGCGAACAGCGTGTCGGCGAGCGGCTTCAACGGCTTCATCACCGTTTCGAAATAGGCGTTCTCGTCCTTGAGGTAGGTCAGCACCTCTTCGCTGGTGACGTTGGGATAGCCCGGATCGCGCAGCCAGTTCCACGGATCCTCGATCGTCACCCCGTGGCGCTCGAAGCTGTGGGGACGGGTGGCGGCGACGGGGGGCTTATCAGTCATCGCCTTTCCCTAGCCGCTCGGCTTCGTCCAAGTCGAGGTGGCATTGCTCACCACGCACTTGCCGCGAACGTAAGCCCCGCGCATCATGACCGAAACGAGTGGGAGCAGGCGTATGAAGCGGGCGATGATGGCGGGTGCGGCACTGGGCGTGCTGACGGGGGTGGCGGGGACGGCGCAGGCCCAGCGTTACGAGGCGACCATCGTCCGCACGCAGCACGGCATCCCGCATATCAACGCCAGGGACTGGCGCGGGGCGGGCTATGGCATCGGCTATGCCTATGCGCAGGACAATCTGTGCATGATCGCCGAGGAGTTTGCGACGGTGGCGGGCGAGCGATCGCTGCACTTCGGGCCGAAGGAGAGCGCGACGCTCGGCTTCCAGAAGGTCGACAACCTCAGCTCCGACATCTTCTTCCGCAGCGCGATCGACCTGCCGGCACTGCGCAAGGGCGTGCGGGCCCAGGGCCCCGAAGCGATGGCGATCGTCCAGGGCTATATCGCCGGCTATAACCGCTATCTGCGCGACATCGGGCCGCAGGGCGTACCCGCCGAATGCCGCGGCAAGCCGTGGGTGCGACCGATCACTGCCGACGACACGCTGCGGCTGAACGAGAAGCAGATGCTGCTGGCGAGCTCGCTGGCGCTGGCGCCCGGCATCGCCAATGCGGTGCCACCGGGCGCGGCGAAACCCGCCGCACTGAGCCGCGCGGTCCTGCCCGACTTCAGCAAGCTGGAGATTGCGAGCAACGGCTGGGCGTTCGGCGGGGACGTGACCGCGGACGGCAAGGGGTTGCTGGTCGGCAACCCGCATTTTCCCTGGCACGGGCCGAGCCGCTTCTGGGAGATGCACGTCACCATCCCCGGCGCGTTCGACGCCGCGGGCGCGGGGATCGCGGGAACGCCCTTCCCCACCCTTGGCTTCAACCGCGACATCGCCTGGACGCATACGGTGACCGCAGCGCGGCACTTCACCCTCTATCAGCTCGCACTCGATCCTGCCGATCCGACCGCGTATCTGGTCGACGGCAAGTCGGAAAAGATGATCGCGAAGACCATCAGCGTGCCGTTGCCCGACGGGAAATCGGTCGAGCGCACGCTCTACTCGACCCGCTTCGGGGCGGTGGTGACGATGCCGCAGGCGATGGTGAACTGGACCGACAAGATTGCGTTCGCGGTGCGCGACGCCAATCGGGGCAACCAGCGCGCAGTCGGCACCTGGCTGAAGATCGCGCGGGCGCGCAACGTCGGCGAAGTGCGCGACGTGGTGACGCAGAGCCTCGCGATTCCATGGGTCAACACCATCGCTGCCGACCGGCATGGCGACGCGCTGCATGCCGATGTGACCGCAGTGCCCAATGTCCCGGCCGAGAAGATCAAGGCATGCGCGACGCCATTGTCGCCCGCCGTCGCCCGCGCGGCGGTGCTGCTCGACGGATCGAAATCGGCCTGTGCCTGGGACGAGGTAGCGGGGACAGCGGTGCCGGGGCTGATGCCGGCCAGCGATCAGGCGATCTACCAGCGGCGCGATTACGTCGCGAACATGAACGACAGCTATTGGTTCAGCAATCCGCGCGCGCCCCACACGCCGCTGTCACCGATCCTGGGTGATGTGGGAAAACCGCTCTCGGCGCGCACGCGATCGGGCTTCGCCGAAACCGAGTCGCTGATCGCCGGTGGCAAGGTGACGCCTGCGCGGGCCAAGGCCATGGTCTTCGCCAACAAGAGCCTGGCGGCCGAGTTGACGCTCAAGCCGATACTCGCTCTGTGCGCGAGCAAGGCGGAGGTAGCAGAAGCCTGCGCCGCGCTGGGCAAATGGGACGGGCGCTTCGAGCTCGACAGCCGCGGCGCATGGCTGTTCGACCGATACTGGATGAAGGCGCGGCTCGTTCCCGGCATCTGGGCGGTGAGGTTCGACGCGAAGGACCCGCTGAACACGCCGCGCGATTTCACGACCGCCGGTGAGGCGGGGCCGAAGCTGATCGCGGCGCTCAAGGCGGCAGCCGAAGAGGTGACCAGGGCAGGCGTCGCACTCGATGCGCGCTGGGGCGATGTCCACTATGCGCAGCGCGGCAACGAACGCATCCCGGTGCACGGCGGCGACGGGCAGTTGGGCGTGCTCAACGTCCAGATCTCCGACCCCGCACCGGGCGGAGTCACCCCGCGGCATGGGTCGAGCTATGTGCAGGTGGTCGGCTTCGACGCCGGGGGACCGGTCGCCGACACGGTGCTGAGCTATTCGCAGTCCCCCGATCCGGCATCGCCCTGGTATGCCGACCAGACGCATCTCTATGCCAAAAAGGCATGGGTCCGCTTCCCCTTCACCCCGGCGCAGATCGAAGCGGCGAAGGTCGGGGACGCGGTGACGATCAGCGAATAAGGGGAGTCTAGTCTTCCTGAACGTCATTCCCGCCAGCGCGGGAATGACGGTGGAAGGGCGGGAATGACGGCTGCGAGGGATGGGATGACGATGGAGAGAGGGGAGCGGGGCTAGGCGGCTTCGAGGTCGAGCAGCATCCGCTTGGCCTCGAGCCCGCCGGCAAAGCCGGTGAGCGCACCGCT
>Ga0247823_10004013_pt1 | contig 11825 bp, 13 predicted proteins | sample 13C_PalmiticAcid_2_FD_192426 | JGI IMG/M metagenome (GOLD analysis project Ga0247823, IMG submission 192426) | Soil microbial communities from agricultural site in Penn Yan, New York, United States - 13C_PalmiticAcid_Day30 | ecosystem: Environmental > Terrestrial > Soil > Agricultural land...
TGGGCGACGGTATTGCGGGATTCTCGCTTTCGCTGACACTCGTGGTGTTCTGCTTATCGGGCACGGCGACACTCCTCGTCTCTGAGTGATTGTACTGTTGGCTATCGTCGGATAGCGGCGTGGGGACTGGAAAGTACGATTCCTGACTCCTCCCCCAACTCCCTCCCCACTGGCGGGAGCGACAGTTTTTTGTGGGGCTTCAACGCGGCAGCGCATGCCTAGCGTCAGGCACCCTTCCGGGCTGTGATGAGGGAGAATCCGGGCGAGCGCTTCAAGTGAGTGAGCCTGGCTGAACGGAACCCGGAGCGCTCGAGCCACTCTGTGACTACGGGGAAATCGTAGGCCCGCCCACCCGCGAAGAGAAAGAGGTTCCACCCGATCAGGGAGGCAACCCCTTTGACGAAGCTCGAGCCCGTCACACCCGAATACTGGTCGAGAATGGCAATCGTCGCATTCTCCGATGACGCGGCTGCGACATTGTCGAACAGGCGCTGATTCGCGGCCTCGCTCAGGCCGTGAATGATATTCCCTAGGAAGACAAAATCGTAGCCCTCGTGAGGCAGCTCATCCTTCTCGAAGTCGCACTCCCTCAGTTCGATCCGATCGGCGACGTCGCGCTCCTGAGCGAGTGTCAGTCTGGCGTTCTCGAGACCGATCGGCCAGTCGAGAACTGTTGCGTGCAGCGATGGTTACTTGCGGCAGAATTCGACGCAGTAGAGTCCGTGCGAGCCGCCGACGTCGAGCATCCTCAACGGGGCATTCGGCAATCGCGTACGGGAGGCCACCTCCTTCACCATGCTCGATCCCAGCCACCGCATCGCCGCCTGATACGACTCTCCGATCCGGCCCGTCGACACCATGGTCCAACCCATGATGCCGCCGGGCGGATCGGTTCTCACCGCGTCGGTCGCGTCGTTGAGTTTCGCGTTGACCGCTCTGAAGAACGGCACCATATCGGGAAACAGATCGATCGGAAACGACCGTCGCATCGCAGCGCTGAGGCTGTACTGGCTCCCGCGCAGATCGAGGTATCCGAGATTGGACAGGCAGTTCAGCACTACCTCGATTCCATGCTGAGAGCACTCCGTCTTCACGGCGATCTCAGCGGCGCTCAACGGGCCCTTCTGCAGATGGTTGAACAGCCTGATATCGGCTGCGGTCAGCAGTACCGACGCCTGAAACATGCTGACCCCTGTGTCGAGCAGGACGCTCGGGATGACACCTTTCGCAAGAAGGGTTCGCTCGAGCAGGTTTGGTCGAAGGGGCATGATTGCTTGTACTCGGTAGGCGGTCTGGTGTCGGCAAGCGCGACAATGCGCACGCGGTGTCCCGACAAGATGCCACGATCAGCGACCGCTGCCTAGTTCGTTCGCCCACTTCGTTCGTCCACGGATGTTACCCTCCTTCGGTCATGGCCACGGCGCCCTTCCGTTCGGACGTTCGCTCGGTGACGTTCGCGGGCTCGATGTTCTGATTGACCCTGAAGAGGTTCGTCGGGTCGTACGTCGCCTTGACCGCGGCGAGGCGCGGGTAGTTCTCGCCGTAGCTCGCCTGGACGCGCCCCTCGACCTCGTCGTCCATCATGAAGTTCACGTAGGCGCCGTCGAGGTTGTACGGGTGAATCGCCTGCCAGTAGGCGCGGCCCCACGCCTTCAACGCGGCGGCCTGGCTTGGATCGGACGAGATGCCGGCGATGACCATCGACCACGTCGCGTCGCGCGCGCCCCAGGCGGTCGCATCCTTCGCGACGCGGCGCACTGCGCCGTCGATCGGATAGAGGTGCATCAGCGACAGCTCCGTCGGCGCCTCGGTGGCCTGCGCGATGTGAATGTCGATCGCCCTGTCGGTCAGCGACTGGACGAAGTCGCCCTTCCAGTACCACTGCAATCCCTTCGGGAAGAACGGATCGAACAGCGCCTGCATCGACGGGAACGGCATTTCCCCCATCCAGTTGAAGATCGGCGGAGGCACCGCGTCGAGCAGCTTCGCCATGACCTTCTCGCCCTCCGCGGCGCTGCCGTTGAAGGCGGAGATCACCGCGCATGCACGGCGGCCCCAGTAGTCGCTCGGGAAGGGATCCATCGACGGCACCGTCTTGAGCCCGACGAACGCTCCGAGCTCCTCCGGCGCGGTCGGCAGGAAGTCGCGATACGCCTTCATCACCTCTCGGGCGTGCGTCGCCTCCCAGAAGATCGGTCCCGCATAGACCATGTTGACCGGATGCGCCTGGAACAGAAAGCTCGTGACGACGCCGAAGTTGCCACCGCCGCCGCGCAGCGCCCAGAACAGATCGGGATGCTGGCTCTCGCTCGCGGTGACGACACTGCCGTCGGCCAGCACGACGTCGGCCTCGAGCAGGTTGTCGACGGTCAGGCCGTGCTTGCGCGTGAGGTATCCCGTGCCGCCGCCGAGCGTCAGGCCGCCGACACCGGTCGTCGAGACGATTCCGAACGGAACGGCGAGTCCGTAGGCGTGCGTGGCGTGGTCGACGTCGCCGGAGGTGCAGCCTGGCTCGACGCGAACCGTGCGGCTCGCCGGGTCGACGCGAACGCCCTTGAGCGTCGACAGGTCGATGACCAGTCCGTCGTCGCAGCTTCCGAGTCCGGGTCCGTTGTGCCCGCCGCCGCGGATCGCGATGAGCAGCCCCCTCTCGCGGCCGAAGTTCACGGCGGTGATGACGTCGGCGACGTCGGCGCAGCGCGCGATCAGCAGCGGCCGCTTGTCGATCATGCCATTGTACAACGCGCGGCATTCATCGTAGCGGTCATCGCCGCGTCGGATCAGCTCGCCACGGAGATTCGCCTTGAAGCCTTCGATCGCAGATTCGTCCAGCATGGTGTCCTCCATTCGTCCAGAGGGATATGGCAGTAACGCGCTTCGTGTGGAAAGCGCCTGACGGGAAACGCGATGTATCGATGCCGGGATCGCTCGCGGCAGAGGGAATCGAACCGGGGGGGCCGGAGGAATTCGGAGGTGTTCGTGCAAACGTAGGCGATGGGTCGCCGGAAGTCAACAGGCCGGTTCAGGTCGAACGAGCCGTGGCGGGTCGTCGCTCAGGGCTCCGGCGCCCGGTGGTACCGCCGGTGCACTGCTTCGGCCTCGACGTAGAGCATCGGATCGGCGCCGAAGACTTCCGCGAGCACGCGCGGTTCATCCCCGGGCGCAACCGGCTCGGTGACCGCGCCATCCGGACGACGGCGTGTGAGCAGGCCGTCGCGCAGACTCGTGAAGTCACCGTCGACGTACGCGGAATACGAGAGCCGATGGAGGAAGCTGAACGCGGCGGACCAGTCGTTGGCGGCGTCGATGCGGTCGTGGAAATCCTCGAGACGTCTGGGCGCCGGGTCGAGCCGCTTGGTTGGACCCGGCGTTCGCACGACGACGATCTCCTGGCCATCGACGCGGTAGTCGAACGTCTCGCGATGCGTCTCGAGAACGAACGACTCGAACAACGGATAGGCGGCGAACAGCGGCGCGGCGTAGCCGACGTCGGCGTAGTACGGTCGGTCGAGATCGACGCGCACGCAGCAGTGGCCGGGGTCCATGTACATCAGCGACGCGTCGAAGCCGAGATCGTCGAGCAGCACCTGCAGGCCCCGCGCGAGCGTCCAGCAGAGGCCGCCCGCGCCGCGGGCGACGATGCGGTCGACGTATACGTCGAACGGCGGCATGAAGTCGCCGCGGCGAAGACCCGGCTCGTAGTCGATGAGCTTGCTCAGGGTCTCGAAGGGCACGCGGAGTTGATGCTCGCGGACGATCCGATGCAGGTACTCGAGAGAGGGCGACTCGCGATCCAGGTGCAGATGCGCGAGGAGCCGGTCGGCGTCGTGTCGAATCACGCTCATCGCGCTGCGCCCCGATCGTGCGGTTCGCCGATTCGAAATCCCGGCACCCAGCCGAGCTCGGCGGCCGCCTTCGCGATGCTGACGCTGCCGTCGTCCTCGGCGATGTTGTAGACGCCGGCTGCTCCGCGCGTGAGCGCGCGGCGAGCCGCGTCTGCGGCGTCGTCGACGTGCAATGGTCCGCCGGTCGCCGGTCGGTCGAACCCCGTGCCGGGACCGTAGAACTTCCCGTAGCGAAGGACGATGCCGACGAGCGGAGCGCTCAGGATCTGACGCTCGAGACTGGCGACGGCGCGAACGGTCTGACCGTACGCCGGGTCGTCGAGATTCAGGGGTGCGTCCTCGCGGTATGGCGGTTCGCCCGGTGCGTACACGAATGCCAGGCTCTGCGCGATCATGCGCGACGCTCCCGCGGCGACCGCCGCGGCGACGAGGTTGCGCGTGCCGACGTCGCGGAGCCGTGCATTGCGCACGAGAGCATCGGCCATGCCTTCCGGAGCGAGACCCGGCGGAAGGTCGGTCAATTGATGAACGACGATCTCCGGCTTGGCGCTGACGACGGCCTCGAGCAGGTGCTGTTCATCGAAGACATCCACGATCACCGGCTCGACGCCAGTGGCCCGGAGCGCGTCGGCTCGGTCGGCGGAACGGGTCGTGCCGACGACAGACCAGCCGTCGTCGACGAGCAATCGACAGAGCCTGCGCCCGACCGCTCCGCTGGCTCCCGCTATGAACACGCGTCTCATCTCACTTCGCGCCGGAGAATCCGATCGGAACACCACCCGGAGCGCGCACGATCGCGATCGTGACGCCCTCCATCACGAACGTCGGCGGCATCATCTCCTCCGCCCCTTCGCTCAGTGCCCGCTCGAAGGCCTCCTTCGCGTCCGGCACGTGCACGTAGGGAATCGACCCCGGCACTTCGGGCGGGCTGACGCGACGGATGCCGCCACCGCCCTTGTCCGAGTACGCGAAGAGATGATAGGGTCCGTCGGGCGTCGAGAAACTCGGTCGGAAATCCCAGCCGAGCACGCTCTCGCACCACTGCTTCGTCGCGTCCGGATCGGTGCTTGCCAGATCGGTGTGCGTGATCCAGCCATCGACGCCCTGCGTCGGCTCGTGCCGGAGCTCTTCGGGTTGATTCGTGGGTTCCATCGTTGTTCAGCGTTTGTGTGAACTGCGTCGACGCAGTGCTCGGGCGGTCATCGCGCTCGATACACGACATCGTATTCGAGTCGGACCTCTACGGTATCCATGTGGTCCTTTGCGCCGCGGATTCTCTTCGGCACGGCGAGCAGCGTGCGTCCGGACTTCTCACGCCAGACGCTCGTCGCCCAGCTCTTCCCGTCGACCGTTGCATGCACCGGCGTGCGACCCCATCCCACCGTCACCGTCGGCGCGTGCTCGATCGGAACGACCGCGAAGACCCATCCGCCGTCACCGGGAACGCGGAAGAGCTCCGACGAAAATGCACAGACATACGACGCCATCAGGTCGCTCGCGTAGCGTGGCCGGGTCTGGATTGGAATCGCGAGTCTATCCGATAACACGCCGGCGCAGCTTCGGCTCGCTGATCGCCCTGGCATCCAGCCGGTCCGCGCCCAGACTTGTGAGGAAGCGCGCGAACCCGCGGGACAGTGCCTCGGCGAACGCTTCGTCGGCGGCGAGGGATTTCTCCTCGAGCCACAGGCCGAGGATCACGAGCGTGCCCGTCGTGCGATCGAGCCTGCTGTCGAAGCGGGCGACGAGCCGGTCGCCCCAGAGGATCGGCAGCGTGTAGTATCCGTGCTTCCTCTGGTGTTCGGGCTTGTAGACCTCCCACACGTACTCGAAGCCGAAGAGCACTTTCGCGCGGCCGCGCGCGCTGACCGGGTCGAGCGGTGAGAGGAACACGACTTCGTCGGTCGACGTGGTCTCGGACGGCTTCCAGCTCCTCGGCACGCGCCCTGCGCCCACATCGCACAGCAGCGGAGCGTCGGCGCCGAGCGCGTAGTGCACGTGCCGCCACCCTTCGACCTTCACCTCGATCAGGTCGCCCGCGGCGAGCATCGACGCGACGATGTGCTTGATACGGTCGAAGGGAATGCCGCGATGAAACGAATCGCTCACCCGGCCCACGCGCGAGAGGCCGGCGAATCCGATATCCTTGGCGACCAGGAACCGGTCGGTCTCGGCGTCGTCGGCCTCGCGGATCAGGTGCGCCGGCGCGACCGATTCGGTCAGCGCATAAACGCGCTCGAAATTCTCGCGATGGTGCGTCATCACCTCGCCGGTGCGCCACAGGTAATACAGGGCCAGCGCGCTGTCCTTGCGGCCGCGGTAGCTGTCGGTGCGCGTGCGCGAGGCCATCGTGAAATCGCGATTGCTGACCGTGCCGCGCTCGCGCAGCACGTGGCGCATCTCGACGATCGCGTCGGCGTGATCGCGCGCCATGCCGCCGATGCGCTCGTGGTTGTCGCGCTCGCGCCGCATGACGACGCGCCAGTGCGGAAGTTCATCCATGGGTCGCGCGGCGAGCCAGCCTCCCCAGTCGAAGAACCGGCGCTTGCCGTAGGTCACCTCTTCCCACATGCGCGGCCGGTAATCGAGCACACGGCTGTGCAGCGCGATGTCCTGGCTGCGCGCGATGATCTGCAGCGGATCGAGCTGCAGGTACTCCATTGCGCGCATCGCGCGCTCGGTGCCCTGCAGTCCGCGCCAGCGCCGCCCGGGCCACAAGCCCTGCTTGCCGAGAACGAATCGACGCGCCGTGACGGTATCGATGGTCAGCATGGGTGGATGCTACTGAGTGATGTCGCCCGGACTCCACCGCGAATACCACGCGTGGATCAAAGCCGCCTGGAAGAACTGCACGGGCGGCTCGAAGCCGGCCGACGCGATGATCGCCGCGACCCGCTCCGGTGCGATGACCGCGACGTCGCGGCCGTAGCCCGCGCGCATGCGCTCGAGTCCCTCCGGTGAAACGTCCGCGGCCGTCATGATCCTCCCCCAGATCTCGAGCGTGCGCGTGAATTCCTCCGACGTCATGTCCGCCGCTAGGTCTGCGCTCGCAAGCAGCCCTCCGGGTTTCAGTCGCTCGCCGATCGCACGAAAGAAGTCACGCCGCGCATCGGGATCGAGGACGAACTGCGAGACGAGAATCGACGTCGCGGCATCGTAGGACTCCGACCGAGGAAGCGAGTCGACGTAACCGTGGTGGAGCTCGCATCGATCGAGGATGCCTCGCTCGTCGGCACGACGACGCAGCACGTCGAGCATCTGGGCCGCCGGATCGACGGCCGTGAATCGCCACCGAGGATATCGCTCGGCCAGGTACAGGATCTCCGCACCCGTGCCGGCGCCGACGACGAGAATCCTGGCTTCGTCGGGGAGCCCCATGAAGATCGAGCCGACGATCAGGTGCAGGCCATTGATCATCGGGGCGAGTCTGGCCCACTGCACGTCGTATCCGTCCGCGTGCTTGTTGAAATCGACCGTCGTCACGTCGTCCCTCTCGTTGTGATTATCGCGACCGCCGTGCGGGATCGTTTGCCGGCAATACATCTCGCGCCCACTCGGTCTCCTTCCAGCCCGGCACCGGCGTCGGCTCCGCGGCATGCGGCACGAAGCGCGATCGCTCGACCAACTGGTATGCGTGGATGTAGCGCGGACAGTTCGGATACATCCTCCGCGCCTCGACCCGAACGATGAACTGCGCCTCCGGATACTCCGAGAGCAGCGGGTCCTCGAACTCGACGCGAGCGACGCCGTCGACACGCAGACGCCGCTGGCGCTCGAAGTCGATGAACAGGAGTCCGACCGCGTGCGTCGCCGCCACGTTCCCCATCGACACGAACATCCCGTTTCCGTCGTAGCTGGGGAACGCCAGCGTGCGATCATCGACCACGCGCACGAACCCGGGATCGCCGCCCTTGTACGAGCACGTCGGCTGTCCCTCGGCATCGACGGTCGCGAGGAAGAACATGTCGCGTCGCTCGATGAACTCGCGATCGTCCGGCGTGAACAGGTCGTGGACCTTCACCTCCGCAAGCCGATCCGCAAGTCGCCGCGTGTCGAACCGCTCCTGAAGCTCGCGAGACTCGGACGAGTAATCGAAGGACATGGAGACATCCTCGCAGTTGGTAGATGATTCGAATCGCGCGTGGTCGATGAATCCGCTACGATGTGGCGTCACTATGCCACTCGAGAACGAACCGCCCAGGCCCGCGCGGTCAGCGAGATGGATCCATCCGGCGCGATCGGGAGACGCTCGCGGAGACGATCGCGGAGAGCTGTCCTCGCCGACTCCTCGAGCGACATGACATATGCGGGCGCCGGTCCCTGTCCGCCGAGCAAGGGCTGCCAGTACTCATCGAAGTCGGCAAACACCGTCGGGATGTCGATCGCGCGCACATCGACTTCATCGAGTCCGGCGTCATCGAAGAGCGCGTTGAGCGCCGCCGGTTGGCACAGCGGGAAGCGCGTGCCCTCGTCGAGTGCAGCGGCGGCCGGGTCGAGCTCAATGGCGACATCCCAGAGCATCCGGATGAACTCCATTGCTCCGGAATAATCCCAGACGTACACGGCGATCGTGCCGCCGGCGCCGGTCACTCGCGCCATTTCGAGGAGTGCAGCTCGTGGTTCCAGGACGAAGTTCAGGACGAGACCCGCGACGACGACGTCGACCGACGCGTCGCCGAGCGGAAGTGCCATGGCGTCGCCGTGTAGAAGCGTCGCATGTCCGCCGAGTTTCGCTCGCGCTGTCGCCAGAAATCCCTCCGAGGGCTCGACCCCGAACACCGCCGACGGCGAGCATCGATCGATGATCGTCGCCGCAAGCGCCCCGGTGCCACATCCGACGTCGAGCCATCGTCGAGCCGCGGGCACGTCGAGCCACGCGAGAAACTCTGGCGCGACGCGACGGCTCCATCGGCCGACGAAGCGCTCGTAGGCGCCGCCGCGCTCCCAGGTATCTGATATGGAGCCGCTATCCATAACGGGGTCCTCCGATGTGTGCTGCGAGATTCCCCCTAGGCTGCTACTACCGATGACCGGAAGTCGTTCAAAGTCTGTTGGATGAGCTCGTCCGTCGCGGGCTTCGTTCGATGGAAACGGAGACCCCGAAATGGTCGGACAGCCAGCGCTCCGGGACGGACACGTCGGGCCAGCGCACAGCCGATTCGGCGCGCGCCATGACCTCGCTCGGCGCGCAGATGTGATCGATGCAGGCGCACGGCGCCGAGTCACGCCGGATCGGATCGCGGTCTCCGCCCGTGAGTGCGACAAGTCCGGCAGCCTCGAGGGCAGCCTCGAGAGCACGTCGATTCGCACGGGATCCGTAATAGCGAGGCTCGACCAGATCCTGATTGAAATCCCCGAGCACGAAAAGCTCGTCGTTCGGGAATTCACCGCGCAGTCGTATCCAGTCATCGCATTGCGACGACAGCGCCTCACGGAAGGCGACTCCGCCGGCGCTAGGGAAGCCGCCCCACGGGCTACCTAGCCAGGGAAGAACCGTCCCGTAGATGATGAACGGAGCGTCGTGGTCGGGCCGCACTCGCGCGGCCGCCGTTCGCCGTCCGTCCGATGTCGCGACCGGCTCCAACGGGTGGCGCGACCAGATGGTCACCCAACGATGCCCCTGCGCGTGAAGACCGTCACGGCCATCGGCCGACGAGTGAGAGTGAGCAAGACCGGGCTCGAATCCGTCGTGCGTTTCGGTAAGCACCCAGACGTCCGCCTGCTGACAATCGATATGCGCGCGCAGAGCATCCCGTCGTCGGGTCGCAACCGGTATCGCGACATTCCACGTGGCCAGTTTCATGATCCTCCCGCGCTCATTGCCTTCGGCTCCCAGAGCTCGACCTTGTTCTCGTCGGGATCCATGATCCACGCGAACGATCCGTTGTCGTCGGAGATCGGACCCTCGATGACCTCGACGCCGCGCGAGCGCAGGTGCTCGAGGAGCTCGTCGAGGTTGTCGACGCGGTAGTTGATCATGAACGATGACGTGCTCGGGCTGAACCACTTCGTGTCGCTCTTGGCGACGTGCCAGACCGTGAGTCCCTTGTCCTCGGCCTTGTCGTCGGGCCAGCGGAGAATCGCGCCGCCGAAATCCTCCAGCGCCATGCCGAGATGCTCGCGATACCAGGCGGCCAGCGCAGCGCTGTCGCCCCTGCTCTTGAAGAAGACGCCGCCGATTCCGGTGACCTTTGCCATTGCTGCCCTCCTGATTCGATTTGAGATGAAGGTACACCCGAACGACATACGCCGTGAGGTGTCCGCCGGTGAGGATGATCCGCGCGCGACGGGATCGTCGGGCGGCTGTCGTGAGGTTCTCTGCGGTAAATCTACTCCCGGGCCGTGTGCGCGACCAACTCGTCGATGATCACCGGCCAGGCGCCGCGCGGCAGCTCGTGGCCTACTCCCTGCAACGTCACGAGCCGCGATCCTGCGAGCGCGGCGTGCAGCGCCCGGGCGTGGGCGTACGGCAGCACGATGTCCTCGGTGCCGTGGATGATGAGCGAGGGAACGGCGATCTCGTCGAGACGGTCGATCCACGCTTCTCCCCCGCCAAGCGTCCCGTGGTTGAACGCCGTGAGGGGATTCGGCGTCCTCGCGAGGTCGGCCTCGGCCATGTCTCGGATGAGCTCGGGATCGAACTCGTATGCCGTGCCCGAGAGCAGTCGCCAGGCGCCGATCTGGTATTCGAGCACTTCATCGTGGTTGCTCCAGTCGAGCTCCGCGGCGCGCGCATGATAGTCGAGCACCGACTGCGAGAGCTTCGGGATGTTCGGGTCGGATGTCGCAAGCGGCTCCGAGGAGATCATCGTGATCGACAGAACGCGGTCCGGATACTTCAGCGCGAGAAGCTGCGCGATGTAGCCGCCCAGCGACATGCCGACCAGGTGCGCCTGGCTGATGCCGTAGCCGTCGAGCACGTGCATCGCGTCGTCGGCCAGATCCTCGACGTCGTATGGAGCCGTCCCCGGCTCATAGCTCGTCGAGGCGCCGGTGTCGCGGTGATCGTAGCGGATGACGAAGCGACCGCGCGCAGCGAGCTCGCGACAGAGCTCCACGGGCCACCAGACGCCGGACGCCATCGCTCCCATGATCAGCAGAATCGGCGGATCGGAAGGATCGCCGACGCTCTCGGCCGCGAGACGAATGCCGTTGGATTGTATGAGAGTGGGCTTCATCGTTGGTGCTGCGCTATGCGCTGTCGACAGTGGTTCATCCGGCGACTCACGCCACGTACTCCGCAAGATGCTCACCCGTCAGGGTCGCGCGCGTCGCGACGAGGTCGGCCGGCGTGCCCTCGAAGACGATGCGACCGCCGTCGTGACCCGCGCCGGGTCCAAGGTCGATGATCCAGTCGGCGTGCGCGACGACCGCCTGATGGTGCTCGATGACGATGACCGAGCGGCCGGCGTCGACGAGGCGATCGAGCATTGCGAGCATCTGCTCGACGTCGGCAGGATGAAGTCCGGACGTCGGCTCGTCGAGCAGGTAGATGCCGGCGTCGGTGCCGAGATGCGTCGCAAGCTTCAGTCGCTGTCGCTCGCCGCCGGAGAGCGTGGTCAGCGGCTGGCCGAGCAGCAGGTAGCCGAGCCCGACGTCGCTCATGCGCCGGAGGATCGCGTGCGCCGCCGGCGTGCGCGCCGGTCCCTCGCCGAAGAAGCGGTCCGCCTCGGTGACCGACAGTGCCAGCACTTCGGCAATGTTGAGTCCGCCGAGGGTGTACTCGAGCACCGACGAATGGTAGCGCCGGCCCTCGCACTCCTCGCACACCGTCGCCACGCCCGCCATCATCGCCAGATCGGTGTAGATGACTCCGGCGCCGTTGCATGCCGGACACGCCCCCTCGGAGTTCGCACTGAAGAGCGCGGGCTTGACGCCGTTGGCTTTCGCGAACGCCGTGCGGATGGGATCCAGCAGTCCGGTGTACGTCGCAGGATTGCTCCGCCGCGAGCCGCGGATCGCCGTCTGGTCGACCGCCACGAC
>Ga0247823_10004015_pt1 | contig 11823 bp, 10 predicted proteins | sample 13C_PalmiticAcid_2_FD_192426 | JGI IMG/M metagenome (GOLD analysis project Ga0247823, IMG submission 192426) | Soil microbial communities from agricultural site in Penn Yan, New York, United States - 13C_PalmiticAcid_Day30 | ecosystem: Environmental > Terrestrial > Soil > Agricultural land...
ACCCAGGGTAGGAAGCTCGAGGCCCGGCTCAATCCGGGCGCGATCGAATCCGACGGGAGATTCAGGTCCGCTCCCCATGGAGCTCATCATCATGAACCCCGCCGATTCATTCTCTCCGCCTCCGAATTCCACCAACGGAGACTGTGGATCGATGTCGGATCCTCCGTTCTCGATTCCCTCGGGCGTGGTCGGCGTCTTTTGACCTGGCGGCTGCGTGAATTGTCCCAGATTTCCGAGACCGGGCAGCAGTGAGTTATTGCCGCCGGACTGAGGATTGCCACCTTGAGCCGGACTGTTGGGGTTGGCCACAGGGTTGCCACCCCGCCGCAGGGCGCGATTCGCCTGACGCTGGGCCATTCGAGAGGAGCGCTTCTGCGCTCCGTCGAAGTCGCCCGTCCTAAACTTGTTTGCGACGTCCTTGACGAGATCCGGCCCAGCCGTCCCCTTGCGGGTCGAGTTCTCGGCGGAGGACGTGAGCGGCGTGGTTGGAGAGTTTCCCAGCTTTGAGTCCGAACCTGCAGCCGTCCCTGATCTGGACGAGCGGCGGGCGGGGCCTTCTCCCGCCGATGTTGCCAAGCCATCCGCCGATCGCCGGTTCGCTGAACGCGCCACTTTGCGAGACGTAGATTCCGCAGCCGCTGGACTGGCACCCGAACCTGATGCACTGCCACGTGCTTCGAGACGGTCGGCGATTGTCCGGCCTCGCGTTTTCAGGGCGTCCAGCTTCGAGGCGAAGAGATTGCCAGCTCTTCCGGCGGTTGTGCCGGCAAACGTCAATCGCCGGGATGTCTCCTGTTCCGCAGCAGAGGTTGCTGTCGATGACTGATAATGTCCTTCGGCCGCTCCAATCGCCGCCGCCGCCAAGAACGGAGTGGCTGGATTCGCCAGTGATCCGCCTGGAAACGTCCGCGACTCGAGGACGTAGGCCGCGTGTGAAAAGGGTGCCACACGCTGACGGCGACGCGATTTCTCGCGGCGTCCCCAGAGACCGAATCGAGGTGCTTTCAAGCCACGAAACGCCAGCCACATTCTGATCAGCATCGTGATGACCTTATGTGAGTGCGCACGCCCCAAGAGAGCCGCAAAGCCGTTGCGCGCCACGATGACAATTTGAAGCCCCAAGCCCTTAGTTGAGTCCGATCCAGCTTGGACCAGATTCGAAATACAAATCAGCTAACCCAACTGCAAGCCCCGCGGTTCACTCCTGACAGGGTTGACCGGCTGCTCATTAACCCTTGTGAAGAAGAAATAGCACCGATCGGTTTGCGTTCGCAAGTGAGCCCGCGACTCGATCTATCCGCCTCCCGAAATCGCATGTTGCGGTGTCATCCGAATGCGAGAAAAAAATTGGGCGATCGGAGGCTTGGATCATCATGATGGTGGAAATCGAACGCGACCCTTCAAAAGGGGAAAGGGACTCCCGAGTTGAGAGCCCCTTTCGCTTGATCTTGGTTGTGACTGTCTGCTCGACGGCTCGAGCCGTTCAAGCGGTCGCCGTCAGGACATCCCATTCGTCGACAGTCAGGTCGTCCCACTCGTCGACCGACATGGTGTCCCAGGAAATATCTGCGGCTGCGGACGGGTTCTTGGTGAACATCATTATCTCCTCTGCTTTGTGACACAGATCTTTTTGAGACGCGATTCGCGAAGGATCAGACGATCCACCAGTTCGTACCGTCGGAAACGACCGTGATGTACGCGAACTGCGCATTCAGGGTAGTAGGCGTGAATCCCTGATAGAAACGTGGCGCCAGGGATTCTGGCCGCTGCGCGGATCAGCCGTCCAGAGGCGGTGCTGAATTCCCTCGACCTGTTTCCGAGCAGTAGTAGCCCATCCTTCACTTCCCAGTACAGGAAATACTGACGTTGTCTTGGCGGCAGTCCCAGTGGCACTTGCTTCAGGCTGTTGAGACCGAAGCGGTTGAGCCACAGGGTTCCGATCCGCTGGCCTCCGGCGTCGACCATCGCCCAAGTACCCACGAACCTCGCGTCGCCAGTCCGCCAGAACAACCAGGCTCCGAGGAGGAGAACAACCAGCGAAGCCAGTAGGAGCCTACGCCAAGGTCCGCGTTTCGGCTGCGTCGGTGCTTCGGGGTCGGCCATCTGGAAATCAGAGTCCACTTCGACTTCGGACGATCGCCCTCTTGAACTTCCATGATCTTCGTCCCCGCGGATTCCTCCACTACTCGAAACTCAGTCTCCCGCGGAAACCAATTCGATCCAAGGAGGGAAAAGAACGTGCCGGCGACCCAGGCGAACATCCGTGACGACTTGTTGCGGGAGGAACTTCCCAGAAAAAGCCAATCACCTTCCGCCCGCCAGGCAAACTCCAGTGCGCCCTGATCATTAACGCCACGCATCGAACCGATGCCGTTCACCAGCAGAGTTACATTGAAGTCGGGAGGTCCATCGATGGGAGCGAGAGTCCACTTTCCGACAAACCGCTCATCGCCTCGTGGCCAGCCGAGAAAAGCGTTGAAACCAATGAAGGCCAGCAGGCCAACAAGCAGCCACCTCCAGTATTTGCGCCGCGGTCTGGGCGACGCGTTCGTGGTCGCGTTGCCTGTTAGCTCTGAATCCATCATCTAGCCCTCGTACGCAGTACTGACCTCAGCACCCTTCGTAGAGCTTACCGGCGCTGCAGACCGGAAGCGACGTCCTTGCATTCGCCAGTAAGCCTGAGATAGTCCCCTTGCGGGCCACGCCCATCCCACGACATAGGATTGAAGCACAGTGGCCAAGAAGTCTGCAGCCGGTAACAAGTCCCAGGCCATCCGCGACGCCCTCGCTGCGAACCCGGACAAGTCACCCAAAGAGATCGCCGAACTGGTCGCCGCCGACGGTCACAAGGTCACGCCGGCCTACGTGTCGATCGTGAAGTACAACCAGTCCAAGGCCGGCGGGAAGGGTGACAAGAAGGTCGTCGTCCGGCGGAAGGTTGGCGGTCCGGGGCGGCGTGCCGCACGAGCCGGGGCTTCCCATCTCGGTGCTATGGAAGCCGCGATTGCTTTCGTCCGCGCGGCTGGTGGAATCGAGCAAGCCAAGCAGACGCTAGCGGTGCTGGAGTCGATCAGGTCGGTACTCTGACGCTGGGGCCACTCTCAGAGACGGCTGTAAGACGTTCAGCTCTGGCCAGCACGTTCTGCGTGTTGGGGGCGTCGTATTCGCCGGACATCTGACTTTTCTAAAGCCTCGCTCTTGGTGTGCTACTCTTCATTCGGGCAGTTCGCATGAACGAACCGGCGACCGGCGGTTGCCATCCATGGACGTGGACGAGCGCTGGCCGCGGCCGTCGGAAGAGGGTGCCAAGAGTGAATTGTCTTTCCTCAGCCAGGGGGCCATTCTGCATGTAAAGTTACAAGAGTGAGATCGGCTTCATTGATGCCGAGGCACGTTACAAGAACTTAAAGATCTGCCTCGATGCATTTTGGGACCCGCATTACAAAGCGATTCTCGAGCACGCGCGAGCCGAACAGGCCATTGCAATCGCGGCGGTCATACGCGTTGACGAGAAGGCGGAGAAGCTTCTGACGCTGTGCACGGCGCTGCTCGGTGGCACGCTTGCCGCAATTGCGTCCGGCAAGCTCGCCCTTCCGCTGGCGATGATCCCGTCGGTGTTGTCGTTCCTGGTACTGACCTGGGTTCTGATCTCCATTCGCGAGCCACGTGATACTCCGACTGCAATGATCGCGCTCGACGCTCTCGAAAAGGTCATTCCTCAAACGTACGGACAAACCGTGGCTTCACTTGCGGCATCAATCTCTTGTGCCACGACTGGCATCACTATTGTCGCATTTCAGAAGGGCGAGGCACTCCGACGTGCGCGGAAGCTGCTGTTCGCGTCTCTCGCGCTCTTGGCCTGCGGGCTCATTACATCAACGTGTTATCCGGTCCCAGCAGAGAATGGTCGTCTGGCTTCGGTGGTGAATACTCAGTCGCAGTGATGTGATTCGTCGGCCTGACCGGTGTCGGGCCACCCGTCGGTGGATTCGGAGGCGGAAGACAGACTGGCTGGGCTACGGGCTGGCTCGTCGACCCACCCGTTGACTGGTTAGTCGGCTGACTTGCAGACGTGTTGTTCGACATTTGTGTCCTCGCCCCAGAACAGTGATCGAAGTTTGCCCACAACAGAATCTCCAACTCGGGACTTGGAATCAATACGGGACTTCTCGCTGACGACTCCGCTCAATCGCCTTCATCGCCTCCTCCGGGCACGTGCAGGCCGCATGTCGTATGCGTCAGTTGCGCTTCACCGCCGCTGGCTCGGTCCAGTCCCATGATGAGCGCTACGATGCCGTCGATCCGTTCCGGGCTCTTTTTCTTCGATGGTTTCCAGTTGTCGGCCGCGTCCTTCTCGATCGAGACGTTGCTTGCCATCCAGCGCAGGACGGGATGCCCACCATGGGCCAGCCTGCCGCTCAGTACCACCTCTTCCAGCTTCTTCGTCGGCCAGTTCATGCTGGCGTAGCCCTGACCGAAAGCCATCATCTCGAAGCCATCTCCGGTCAGCTGATTCGCGAGCTGGGTCGAGTTCCATCGATCGATGGCGATCTCTTTGATCCGGTAGGCCTCGCCAAGCTCGTTGATCCGGCGGCGCACCCGGTCATAGTCGATGACTTCGCCGGGCGTCGCTTCAATGAAGCCGTCCCTGATCCAGTTCCGGTATGGGACCCGATCGCGGCGTTCGCGGTTCCGGGCGCCTTCCTCTGGAACCCAGAAGAACGGCAGGACCTGGTACCGATCGTCGACGGGGAACACCAGGACGAGCGCCGTAATGTCGGTCGTTGACGACAGGTCCAGTCCTGCAAAGCACTCCCGGCCCTCAAGGTCTTCCGGAGCAACCGAGCAGGCATCCCACTTCTCCAGGCTGAGCCAGCGGACATCCTGCTCGGTCCACTGGTTGAGCCGGTAGCGTCGGAAGCTGTTCTCCTTGGCGGGCGACTGTCGAGCTTCTTCGCAGTCCTCGGCGAACTGGGCCGCATCGATCGTGATCCCGAAGCTGGGGTTGGCCTTTCGCCAGACGTCTTCGGTCGTCCAGTCGTCCGTGTCCTCGGCCCCGGTGATGAACGGAAAGAACGACAGGTCCTCGACGGTGCCTTCGAGGACCGACTTCGCATACTGGTGCTGCTCCCAGCAGATACTGTGGCGATCGAAGCCGGCCGTCGTGATCGAGATGTGCAGCGGCTGGCGACGGGCGGCCCCGGCATACCGAAGCGTGTCCCACAGGTCCCGGGTCTTCTGGGCATGCAGTTCGTCGATCAGGACGGCATGCGCATTCAGGCCTTCTTTCGCCGGGACATCGGCCGACAGGGCTCGATAGACCGAGTGCTTCCGGTGAAAGGCGATCCGCTTGGTGCTGCGGATGACGGCCAGCCGGGAGCTCAGCTGCGGTGACCGCTCGACCATGTTGGCCGCTTCGTTGAACACGATCGAGGCCTGGTCGCGGTCGACCGCGGCCGAGTAGATCTCGGCGCCTGGCTCGAGATCACCGGCGAGCAGATAAAGGCTCAGGCCGGCGAGCAGGGTGGACTTCCCGTTCTTCTTGGGGACTTCGAGGTAGGCCCTACGGTATCGCCGTGTTCCATCGGGCCGGATCCAGCCGAACAGCGGGGCGACGACGTCGATCCACTGCCAGTCGAGCAGCTCGAACGGCTGGTCCGCCCACTGGCCCTTCGAATGGCACAGGAACATCCGGAAGAACGTTCGGACACGTTCGGCGCTGGCCAGATCGAATCGGTAGCCGGCCAGCACGGCCCGTTCATCAGCCTGAGTCCGTACCCAGGGCCTCCAGCCATCGGCCTCGGCCTGTTTCAGTGCCTGGGTTACTCGCGCCATCCCGCTTCATCCGAAATAAAGCTGAGGCAATGGTAAGTCCTCGCCGGCTACGTCCGGTGCATGCGCTTCCTCCGAATAATTGCGATGAAGCTCTTCGCTCATCATTTGCTCACGCAAGCGAACAAATTCGGCCGGGACCGCTCCATAGCGAGCGTCATTGTCTCCTTCGATGAACGGCCGACGAAGATGGGAGGACCTGTCCAAGAAGCTGTTCAGGTAGTCTCTCGCCTTATGCGGAATGAAGGGCTTGGTGGTTCCGAGCAATTCCTCTTCGGGATCGGGGCGGCCATCATTCATGTCGAGCCAAAACACTGGATAGGGGCGCCCGCCGGTAACGCCTTTCAGTTCCTCACAACCATGCATGTAGATATGGAACGCGTCCCAGTCCGCATCACAGGAGTGCACAGCATCCAGCAGCATCAAGGCCAGGTCGGCCGAAAGCACCAGCCGCCTCGGCGACGAGAACTTCGTTAACCGAAAGCCAAGATCGATTGACGGGCCAAAAGTCGATCGGTCCTGAGCTGTGGGCTGACACCTCGCGATTGGTGATCGGGAAGTCGGCGATCCAGGCGGTGCCCTCCAAGGAAAGAGGAACGTTCTTTGTTGACCACAGTGTGCTGTATTCAATCAGTCCAGCCTTGAAGGCAGCGACGTGATGGATGACGTCACGGAAGTCTGTCACGTCGACCTGAAACAGGATTTCATCTCCGGAGAACTTCCACGACCGAATGCGGTTCTTGCACGCGTGAAACGCCGTCGGCGATTTTTCGTAGCCCTTCGCAACGACAACAGGAAACTCCTCGTAGAACTCCACAAACGTGCTGGCCCAAGTCGGCTCGCCATTCGTCCCGCGTACATCCGATTTGATTGCGGTCGATCCTACGATGTCCGCGCTAAAGAAGGCGCGGACTTTCCAACGCCACTTCTCGCGGTCACTCATCGCAAATTTTCCTTCTCGTTTCAGCAGCTTCTCGGGAGACGCCGAACACTCCTGCGAGGCGGACAGGGTCATCATCAGTTTTGCATTCGGCCCGGAATCGATCAGCGGGCATCAGCCGGGCGGCCGCGAACCAGTTGGCTTCCCATTCGATTCGCCCCGTGCCTTGCCGAAATGCGATCAGCGGAATCTCGCCCTGTCTCGCATGGAGGAAAAAGTGCCCAAGCTCGTGCGCTATCGTGAAGCGATCGCGTACGTCGTCATTCCGCAGGCACTGCGCGAGTCATTGATTCGCGACAAGTACTTTACCGCTCCTCGCCTGCCGCTGGCAGGCCTGCTCGCCGACGCTCCAGACTTCGATGCATCCACAGAAGCGTTGGTCAGTGCGGCGCTTCGCGGAGCTGATGTCGAGTCGGAACAGCTTAGGTCGAGATTGGCAGGTTGCGGGAATCCTCGGCTCTGGAAGCCTTACTCGTGGCTAGGGGTCTCAGAGGTGCGATGGGCTCTGAACCAGTGTCCGCACATTACGGCCCATCTGATCGATCCGGCCTTACAGTGGATTCCAGGAGAGATCATCCCGCAGTTGATCGCATCAGCCGCTGGCGATGGCCGTCCGTTGCACTCCACTCTGGAACATCCCCTTCGACAGCTTGAGGACTGGGTTAAGTCGGGACGTCCGGGCACAAAGAATTCTGTGGAGCGCCGTCGATTGACTTGTAACGCAGCCATGGCGTTTGTGGAGTCCGGAGGCGATGACGTGGTTGGGTAGTGGGTCAGTTTAATCCGGGCGGCTGATCTGGCTGCGCCGATGGCGCTTGACGCCCAAGCCAGACGCTCCCCCGGACGATGAAGAACACCCCGGCCGCGATGACAAACGGAACGATCACGTCAGCTTGAGGCAGACTCCAGAAAAGCATCGCAGCCGCACCGGCGAACGCATCCAGACCGGAAACGATCAGCAGTATCCCTCTGCCCTTCGGAGATAAGCGACGCCGCTTCATGCCCGCCAGCTTAACGATGCCCGTCATGCGCTCTTCCGAATTGGTCATTGACGCGGCGACCTCCGTTCTCTCACTCGAAGAACGATGCCGCATAATCGACGGCCTCTCGAAGAAGAACGTCAACTACGAGATCGTAAGTCAGCTCGTAGGTACAAATCGAGTCTGCTTTCGTCACCTGATCAAATCTCACTGCGATGAGTGGATCAAGCTGCATGCACTGAATCGCACATTTGACGACACGTGGATGCACTTCGCAGAGGAGTGTATTGAAGCTGGAATCGAGCCGAGAAAAATTGCCGGTGCATCCACAGGAGCGATGAGTTGGGAAGGTGATCTTTCAAAGCACTTAACGGAAATGCTGGATCAGCTCGCGAGAGTCGCTAGCACTTCACCGAAAGTCAGAGAAGTGGCCGAGTTCATGCGAGATCGACTCAAGCGCCAGAGAGATAAGGCGATAGTGGACGAGCATGATGAAGATGTGTTTGGACGAGATACGAGTTGTTAGGGCACTTGTCGCACACCGGGCTAACCCTTCCTCGCCGCCGACCACGAGCAAAACGAGTGCGGCGACGTCGATTGCATAATGATCGCCCCGCTTCGACGACAGTGGAAAGCAAGTTAGCGACCGCGCACAATGTGACGCGGCTTCGACAAGGGGAATTTGATGTCTGCTCGTGGGCTAGGTGGGTGGCTAAAGGGCAAAGTCCAGGTCCTGCTCGATCCCGACAAGGAAAATCGGATCAACAAATCCGCCTCGCGACTGCACAAACAGCTCTCGCAACTGAAGCGACAATTCGTGCTCGACGATGCGATGGCCGCGCTCGAAATCCCGGAGGGCGATCAAGCGGAGGTGCGACTTCGCGTCTATGCGCGATGCGTCGACCGTGCGTGGGATGACCAGGCGCTTACGGCACAGGAGCACGCGAGCCTGAAATGGATAGCGTCAGCTCTGGAGCTCGGGCCGAAGGTCGAAGACGAGGTCAAGCTGTCCAAGGGGAAATCACTGTTTGAGGCGATTCTCGATCAGGGCCTGGTCGTAAGTGGGATCGATGATGTCCGCGAACGGAAGCTGCATGAAATCGCCGCCTGGATGGGCACGTCGGTCGGCTCCGTTGTCGAAGCGTACTTCTCGGACGAGGGCGCTGGTTTCCTGAGATCGCTGTTCCTCTCCGCGGTTGGGGACGGAGTCCTCAGCCCAGAAGAGTGGCAGACAATCGTTTCTCAGTCCGAACGACTGGGAATGCCGCGAGCAAGGCTGTACTCAACCCTGGCCCGCTTCGCAGAGAGCCACATCGAGCAGGTGTTCGCCGATGCATCGGCGGACGGCGATCTGACCGGACAGGAAGAACAGAGCCTGCAGTGGCTGCTGACGGAATTGCCGGTCTCGCCGTCATTTCTGCAGTACTCACGCGAACAGATCGCTGAGCTCAAGCTGTTCACTCAGATTTCGGCTGGACGGCTGCCGTCGATTGCTGCGCCCTCATCGTTCGAGCTGAGAAGTGGGGAGATCGCGCACTTTCTCGGGCCAGTTACACACGCCAAAGTGAAGATCCGGCGCGGCGAGGCGCAGCAAGATCTCTACGCTGGAAACGCGGTCCTCACAGACAACCGATTGATCTTCATTTCGCCGACGACCTCATTCACGTTGTCGCACCGCAAGGTACTGGCTTCGCAGGCGAGCCACGCGGGAATCGAGATCCAGGCATCCGGCAAAGGGGCTGGCTTTTATGACTTCGGCCACTCCAACCGGTTGGCGACTGCCATCTTCCTCGTCGCGATCAAGAAGGCAAATCAGACGATCGTCGAGAAAGCTGAAGGCCTCCCGAACCGCCACATCCCACGGGACGTGCGGCAGCGAGTTTTTCAGAAGTACGGCGGTCGGTGTGCTGAATGCGGAGTCAGCGGTCCTGGGTCGTATTTGGAATATGACCACATCATCCCTGTTGCCAAGGGTGGAGGTAACTCCGACAACAATGTTCAAGTTCTCTGTCGGGGCTGCAATCTGAAGAAGAGCGACCTGATTTGATCCAAAAGACTGGGTTCGTCCCGGCATTCGGAATCTCGCGACTCACAAAGGCGGAGTGACGAACCCGTCGGGGCCGGACGTGGACTGTATTGATCAAAATTTGCCTTGCGGCGTCCAGGCCTTCGGCCGACCGGCCAACCTCGATTGTGATCTGGCTACTTGGGCGCGATCCCGCCTTTCACACTCCCGCCACATCTCCGATCGCAATCGAAAACGCCTTGGAGTTCTTCGAGCCGTCGGCACTCACCGCCAGCACGCTGATGTTCCAGAACTTCGCCTGCTCGTAGTCCAGGAGCGAACTGTTCGCCACCGTGATCACCCCGGTCGTCGGGTTGATGGCGAACCGACCGCCCGCATTGTCGAGCATCGAATACGTCACCGTGTTGGTCGTGGCGTCGGCATCGATGGCGCGGGCCGTGATCCCCACGGCGGTCCCATTGGCCGCGTTCTCGGCCACCAGGTTTGGCGCTGCGATATTGGCATCAGCGATTCCACCGAGCTTGAACTCGTTGACGTCATCCAGCGCGATCGAGAAGGCTTTGGAGTTTTTCGAGCCGTCGGCACTCACGGCCAGCACGCTGATGTTCCAGAACCGGGCCTGTTCGTGGTCCAGCAGAGACCCAGCAGCCACGGTGATGACGCCCGTGGTCGGATGGATCGTGAACCGTCCACCGGCGTTATCGAGCATCGAATACGTGACGGCGTTGGTTGTGACGTCGGCATCGGTGGCCTTGGCCGTGATGCCAACCGGTGTGCCGCTGGCCGCGTTTTCAGCGACCAGATTCAGTCCATTGTTCACATCCGAAATACCACTGAGCTTGAACTCGTTGACGTCTCCCACGGCGATCGCGAAGGCCTTGGAGTTCTTCGAGCCATCGGCACTGACGGCCAGAACGCTGATGGCCCATTGATTGGCCTGCTCGCGGTCGAGGAGGGCGCCGTTGGCGACGCTGATGGCGCCGGTGACGGGATCAATGGCGAAGCGGCCGCCGGCGCTGTCGAGCATCGAATAGGTGACGGCGTTGGTGGTGGCGTCGGCATCGACGGCGCGGGCGGTGATGCCGACGGGGGTGCCAGTGGCGGCGTTTTCGGGGACCAGGTTCAGGGCGGCGGTATTGGCATCCGTGATGCCGGTGAGTTTGAACTCGTTGACGTCGTTCACCGCGATGGTGAAAGACTTCGAACTGGTCGAGCCGTCGCTGCTAGCGGCCAGGACGGTGATGGTGTGCGACGCGGCGGCTTCGCGGTCAAGGAGGGAGCCGTTCGCGACCGTGACCACGCCGGTGACGGAGTTGATGGCGAAGCGTCCATTGGCGTTGTCGGTGAGCGAATAGGTGGCCTGGCCGTTGGTACCGTCCGCGGCCGTGATACCGACCGACGTTCCGTTGGCGGCGTTCTCGAACACGCGGTCAGGAGCCGGATTGGTATCGTTGATCGGGCTGACTGGTATGAGATAGGCGCCAGCCCACACAGCATGGTCGCTGTTGATTCCATCGCCACCATCCTTCACAACCAGTCGCAGTTGTTGAACGCCGGCAAGATCCACCTCAACAGATCGCGCCGAACTGGAACCGGTGACTCTGCCGCTGGAATAGACGAGCTGGGCGTCGGCATAGACTTCGAACGAAACCGATCCTCTGGAACTCACATCGTCATCAATGCCGACATCAGATTTGAACATCTGATATTTACCATCGAGGGGAATGACCACCTCCCCATTGGCGTGAATTCCAATGCCCTTTCCATATTTGACTCCATTAATCTGGATGTCATTTCTATCGATCGTCTTGTCGAGTTGAATCGTGCCAAATCCCGCACTCGACAATGCCCAGGCAACATCGCTGATGAACCGACCTTCAAATGGCCGGAAGATGGCATTGGCCCAGACGCCCCGGTCGCTGTGATTCCCATCACCCGCATCTGCCACTTCGAGGCGCAACTGTTCGACTCCGAGAACATCGAGATCAATCGGGATCGCGGCATCCGCCCCCGTCATCACCGGACTTTCATACAGCAATCGGCCG
>Ga0247823_10004016_pt1 | contig 11823 bp, 10 predicted proteins | sample 13C_PalmiticAcid_2_FD_192426 | JGI IMG/M metagenome (GOLD analysis project Ga0247823, IMG submission 192426) | Soil microbial communities from agricultural site in Penn Yan, New York, United States - 13C_PalmiticAcid_Day30 | ecosystem: Environmental > Terrestrial > Soil > Agricultural land...
GTCGCCTTCACCTACTATGGTGCGAACAACCAGCCGGTGCCCGGCTCCCGCACCGAGGCGGGCGGGAGCGTGGCGGTGCCGGCGGCAGTCGGCCTGTCCTGAGTTACGACCGGCGAAGCCTGGCCCGGTTGCGCGAGGCACTTGCCGCATGCCCGCAGGCTGCCTGCTTTCCGCCCGGTAGCCCGGAAAAGGTGTGCGGTACCATTACGGCTTGGGCGTTGCCGCCTGAGGCGCGCCCGCATTGACCTGCACCCCGATCGGTCCGGCCTGTACCCTCTGCATGTGTGCGGCGACCGACCCGTCCCAACGGTTTGGAGCGTTATGACCTTGATGTCGTCCCGTATTCTGACGGCCTGCCGCATGGCAGTGCCGGCGAGCATTCTGGCTGTGCTGACAGCGTGTTCCTCCTTGTCTTCCGGACCGGTGGAACCCGGCCACTATCGTGTACAACGCGGCGATACGCTATATCGCATCGCATCCAAGCATGGCCAGCGTGTGGCTAACCTGGTGCGCTGGAATAACCTGGCCGACGCGAACCGCATCGAGGAAGGTCAGGTCCTGCGCGTTGTTCCGCCGACGGCGCACGCCGGTACCAGCGATGGCTCGGCCCCGGCCCCGGTGGCAACAGTGCCGCCTGCCGCTGGTGGAGGCGAGAGCGCCGCGGTGGGCGAACTGGGGGCCGGTTTTGCCCTGCAATGGCCGGCACGCGGGCAAGTCATCGGACGCTATGACGGCAAGTCGAACCGCGGTATCGACATTGGCGGCGAGCGCGGGGAACCGGTCCTGGCGGCACACGAGGGTCGCGTCATTCATGTCGGGCCGCTGCGCGGCTATGGCAACCTGGTCATCCTCAAGCTGAACGATCGTTATCTGTCGGCCTACGCCCACAACGAGCGAGTGCTGGTGCGCGAACAGGAGACGGTGGCGCGTGGCCAGAAAATCGCGGAAATGGGCAGTTCCGATACCGATCGCGTGAAACTCCACTTCGAGTTTCGCCGTGACGGAAAACCGATCGATCCGACCCGTTTTCTCTCGCTGCGCTAGCGTGATGTTTCAAGCTTGTAACCACTGTAACGATGCATCGCATCTGAGTGTTTGCCAGCGTTGTGATTTTCCCTGAAACGTCCTATTGTCCACATACGGGCACGAAATATCGCGCACGCTTCCCTTGCCGTGTGCATAGCAAGATGCTCGACCGGGCATGTGATTCACACATGGTTTTTTGAGCGGACGTTGCTGCGAGGAGCAGCCGCGCAACAGGGACACACCATCATGAGTGAGCTATTCAAGCAATTGCGCGCAGTGCGAAAGTCGCGTCGCCTCAAGCAGGAGGAGGTGGCCCAACGCGCCGGGATTTCTCGCGAGGCCTATCTGCGTGCCGAATCAGGGCAGGCGGATCCCAGAATGTCGACCTTCGTGTCCGCCTGCAATGCCCTGGGGCTGGATGTGTTCATGGTCCCGCGGCATCTGAGTCCCGAGATCACGGCGTTCCTTCAGGCCAACGACGCCATTCCTGACGAAAATGCGGGCCGACGCGGTAGCAGCCAGCCGGCTGCATTGGCGCGCGATAGCGGCGCATCTGCGCCACCCGCGACAGAAGCGGGGGCGGCTGCCGGCGGTGCGGGTGGCTCGGGAGGCGGAGCAGAATCCTCCTCACCCCCGTTGAACAAGGTCTGACGCACGTCGAATGACCATCAGGCAGGCGCATGCCACGGCGTGCGCCTCGACATGCCCCGCTGCAGACGGGGCATGCGCTTTATTCTATTGCCGTGGCGTCGAGAATTCGAAACTCGGTGCGCTGGCGCCTTCATTCTGATTGCCCGCGGGTGGCAACGACAGCTCCCGTAGTGTTCCGTTGCCACGTTCTTCACTCCGATCCCCGCCCAACTGCAGTTCGCGCACGACCGAACGGTCCTGCTGCATGCGCTTGTCCACACTGACCAGTGCCGGGAAAGCAATAATGAGCGCCACCACGATGAGCTGGATGACCACAAACGGTACCGCGCCCCAGTAGATATCACTGGTCTTGACGGTACGCGGCGCAACGGAGCGTAGGTAAAACAGGGCAAAACCGAATGGCGGGTGCATGAACGACGTTTGCATGTTGACGCCGATCAGTACGCCGAACCAGATCAGGTCGATGCCGAGCTTGTCGGCCACGGGTCCGACCAACGGGATCAGGATAAAGGCGAGTTCAAAGAAATCGAGGAAGAAGGCCAGCAGAAAAAACAGCACGTTCACCACGATCAGGAAGCCAAGCTGGCCACCCGGCAAGGCGGTCAGCAGATGTTCCACCCACAGATGGCCATCGACGGCGTAGAAGGTCAGGGAAAAGACGCGCGCACCGATCAGGATGAAAATCACGAAGGCCGACAGCCGCAGGGTCGACTCCATGGCCTGCCGCAGCAGCGGCAGCGCCAGGCGCTTCTTGGCAAGCGCCAGCACCAGCGCGCCGAACGCACCCATGCCGCCGCCTTCCGTCGGGGTCGCCACGCCGATGAAGATGGTGCCGAGTACGAGAAAGATGAGTGCCAGCGGCGGGATCAGCACGAACGTGACCTTCTCCGCCATTCTCGACAGAAGGTTCAGGCGTAGCACGCGGTTCACCACTGCGATGCAGAAGGCCAGGACGATGCCCGCGCCGATGGCGACTACCAGCCGCTCGTCAAGCGGTCCGCCGGGTTTGTAGCGTAACCCTGTCACAGCGCCAACTGCGGCAGCCAGCACCGTCAGCACCAGGACCGACCGCACGCCGGAACGCCCATCTGCTTCGCGGAAGATGCGCGCCTCCGGTGGCAGGGCCGGAGCAGCCGCTGGCTTGATCACGCTGACGATAAAGACATACGCCATATACATCCCGGCCAGCAGCATGCCTGGAATGAAGGCTCCCTTGTACATGTCGCCCACCGACCGGCCGAGCTGGTCGGCGAGCACTATGAGAACGAGTGACGGCGGGATGATTTGCGCGAGCGTGCCGGATGCAGCGATGACGCCGGTAGCCAGGCGTTTATCGTACTGGTACTTCAGCATCAGCGGCAGCGAGATCAGGCCCATGGAAATGACCGATGCGGCTACCACGCCGGTGGTGGCAGCCAGCAATGCACCGACGAAGACCACGGCATAGGCCAGCCCGCCGCGGATGGGACCGAACAGCTGACCGATAGTATCGAGCAGATCCTCGGCCATGCCCGAACGCTCGAGGACCAGTCCCATGAACGTAAAGAACGGGATGGCCAGCAGCGTATCGTTTTCGATGATACCGAACAGACGGTTGGGCAGGGCTTGCAGCAATGCCGGCTGGAGCAGACCCAGCTCGATGCCGAGGAAGGCGAACAGCAGGCCGTTTGCGGCGAGGGCGAACGCGATCGGGAAACCTGACAGCAGAAAGATCACCAGCGAGACGAACATGATGGGCGCCATGTTCGCGATGAGGAATTCCGTCATGGCTGGCGTGTGCTCACGGTTGCAGATCGTTGGACCCGCGCCCGGCGTCGGCTGCCGGCTCGTGGCCAGCGCGGCGAAACGCCGAGGCGGGCAGGTGGCCGCGCAGGTAGGCGATGCGCTTGATCAGTTCGGACAACGCTTGCAGGATCAGGAGGACAAAACCGCCAACGATCAGGAATTTGGCAGGCCAGCGTACCAGGCCGCCAGCGTTGCCGGATTTCTCACCGGACACGAAGGCATCCCACGCATACGGCGTGGCAAACCACAGGATGACAACGCTGATGGGCAGCAGGAACAGGCAAAGCCCGCCGACGTCGATCCAAACCTGGGCTCGCTCTGGAAAGCGCCCGGTGACGACGTCGATGCGCACATGCTCATCACGTTTCAGCGTGTAGCCGGCACCCAGCAGGAAGATCGCGGCAAACAGATACCACTGCAGCTCCAGCCAGGCATTCGAGCTGCTATGCAGGCTGTACCGAATCACGGCATTGCCGGCGCAGATCAGCACGGCCAGCAGGACCAGCCAGCTGGTCCAGCGACCGATGGCTTCGCTCAGGGCATCGATCGCCCGGGAAAATCCCATGAGAGCCGCCATGGCGCCTCCTGGTTGAGATGGCCGCAGCATGTGCAGCCGGTATCGACAGTGACTGCGCTGCGGGTTTACAGCTTGTGCTGGAAGCTGAATTGCGAGAACGCCTGCTCCGTCACGTTGAACCAGGCGGCTTCGTTGTTGCGGTATACCCGCCAGTCGTCGAAGATTTTCTTGAAGGCAGGGTTCTTCTCGCGCTCTTCCGCATAGGCCTCCTGCGTGGCCTTGAAGCATGCCTCGAGGATTTCCCGGGAGAACGGACGGAGTTTCACGCCGTTTTCCAGCAGGCGGGCGAGGGCCTGTGGATTCAGATGATCATACTTGGCTGTCATCTGCGTATGGGCTTCGAGCGAGGCGGTTTCGATCGCGGCCTGGTACAGCGGTGGCAGCTTTGCCCATTCTTTCGCGGATATGTAGAAGGACAGTTGCGCGCTGCCTTCCCACCAACCCGGGTAGTAATAGTAGGGTGCGACCTTGTGGAATCCGAGCTTCTCGTCATCATACGGACCCACCCATTCGGCGGCATCGATGGTGCCTTTTTCCAGGGCTGGATAGATGTCGCCACCCGCAATCTGCTGCGGCACCACGCCCAGACGTGAGAGCACGGCCCCGGCAAAACCCGCGATCCGGTACTTGAGCCCCTGCAGGTCCGCCACCGTGCGGATTTCCTTGCGGAACCAGCCACCCATCTGTGCGGAGGTGTTCCCGCCGAGGAAATTGACGATGTTGTAATCGCTAAAGAATTCCCGCATCAGCTTCATGCCGTTGCCTTGCAGCATCCAGGCATTCTGCTGGCGGGTGGTGAGGCCGAAGGGGACTGTCGTGTCGAAGGCCATGGCCGGGTTCTTGCCGTAGTAGTAATACCCAGCGGTATGGCCGACCTGGACGGTATCGTTCTGCACGGCATCCAGCACCTGCAGGCCAGGCACGATTTCACCGGCGGCAAAGATCTTGATGTTGAATTTGCCGTCGGTCAGGCTCTTGACGCGGTTGGCGAAGAGTTCGGCGGTGCCATAGATGGTGTCGATCGACTTGGGAAAACTCGACGCGAGCCGCCACTCGATGGCTGGATTGCCGGTAATGACCGACGGTGCTGCGGAGGTGGCTGGAGTCTGCTCTTCTTTCTTGCTGCAGGCTGCTAAGGTGGCACCGGCCACGGCGGCTGCCGATGCTTTCAATAGAAAGGAACGACGTTTCATCTAGGTCTCTCGCGGGTCTTTTTGCCCGGATGATGCCGATCCTGCCTGCAGATGACGGGCAAAACTGGTTGCTGGTGCGCCATGCAGAGGTGTTGGCCATGACACATCGATTGTAGAGATGCGGCTGGACGTGCACAAGGCGTGGAATTCCCGGAGTGACAGACCAGCGTGGACGGTGACGGACGCCGCGACGCATGTGCGCATGTCTGCCTGACTACAGGACGGCAGCAGACAATCCTGGGACGGAAGAGCAGAAAGGAGCGGGAAGAAGGGTGTCCGCGCCTCCCGTCAAGAGAGGCCGGACATAGTCATCGCACCGCTTGGCGGCAGGCAGGATCAGTCTGTACGCTGTCGCGGCATCGGTGCGATTCATGCCTCGAGTGAGGCTGGCAACACGGTTGCCCGAATGGCTGAATCGGTGGTACCGAAACTTAGCCGTTCACGTAGGCGATGTTGGCCTTGCGCGCAACCGATTGCAGGCGCATCACGAAGCCGTGCAGCGTGTTCCACAGGCCGGCGAGCGAGGTGTCACGGTCAGCCAGGTCACGGAAGTCACCGTTCAGTTCGCGAGCGATCAGTTCACGTTCGAGTTGGTCAGTGAGTTTGACGTCTTGGCGGGTTTGCATGGTAAGCACTCCTGAAAGTTGCCCTGGCCCGTTGGCCTAGGGATTTCCCTCTTAGGGATTACCCTAAGTATAGCAGCATTCTTGTGCAACGCACCAGGCATTGCTCCATTGTGGGGAAGCTGTGGTGCAGAACAGACATTGCCCTCGCTGCACTGCAGGGATAGAATGCAATTAACCGCCAACTATTCTCAGCCACCACTATGTCTGACTTACAAGCAGGAGGGGCTTCCAGCCTCTTCGATACGCGCCTGGAAGACTGGCTGAAGCAGCCTGAGCAGGCATTTGACAATTGGCTGGCGGCCCAGGGATTCCGCGCGAGTACGGCGACGGTCTACGGGGCCATGTGGCGTAAATGGCTGCGTTGGACGGGAGAGCGCAGATTGGCGTTGCCACGGTGGCAGGCGCACCACATTGGTGAATTTCTCGATGATGGTAGATTGGAAAAGCGACATCGCTACCGCTATGCTCGTCTTATCGAGCGCGTATTCCACCATTTGCAACATATCCAGGCAGCGTCGCACAACCCTGCCAGTCGAGCCGTCAAGGAGCGTCTAGCGGAAGGCGACAACGATCCGACAGCTTTTCTGGCGCCGGCGGAAATCGAACATCTGATTTCCGCGCTGCAGGTACGGGATGCACGCATGCCTGCCCATCCGGGTCGGCCGACGGACTGGAAGGCCAGCCGTGATGCGGCATTGATCGCGGTCTTCCTCGGTGCCGGCCTCAAGGTTGGCGAGGCGAGAGCGCTCACGCTCGAGGCCTTGGCGCCGGACTGCAGCAGGATCGCGGTGCCACAGGGACCGCAAGGGAAGTTGAGGAGTGCGGCCGTCTTGCCGTTTGCGGCCGGTGTGCTGCGCGACTGGATCGCCCGGCGCGCGGCTGCGGGAACGCACGGGACATGGTTGTTTCCCGCGAATGTGACCGGACGGGCCATGCACGCCGCCTCGATTTATCGGCGCGTCGAGCATTGGCTGGAGGAGGCGGGCATCCTGTCTACGCGGCGCGAGCGGGCGTCGCCACAGACCCTGCGGAATTCGCATGCCGCACTGTTGATCGAGCAGGGTGTCCCCGCCCAGGAGATTGCCAGCCAGCTGGGCATGCGGGATGCTACCTCCGGGTGGCGCCTGGTACAGGCCCATCGTGATTGGCAGGCACGCCTTGCCGGACGGCCGCCGGATCGCACGGCCGAGTGAGAATAAGAGTAGGCGTAGCGTTGCGTTACAATCACCTCTCCTTCTGGTACCTCTGATACCCATGCAAACCGTACTTCTGACCGGCGCGACCGGCTATATTGCCACCCATACCTGGATCGAATTGCTGCAAGCCGGATATCGGGTCGTCGGCATCGATAATCTATGCAATAGCAGTCCCAGGGTGCTGGATCGTATCGAGACGGTTACTGGCGTAAAGCCTGTTTTCGTGCAGGGAGATGTACGTGACCGGGCGCTGCTGGACCGCATTCTGCGCGACCATGCGATCGAAGCCGTTGTGCATTTTGCAGCACTTAAAGCGGTTGGTGAATCGGTGTCCATGCCGCTGGCTTATTACGATAATAATCTCGGTAGTCTGCTAACGCTTTGTCAGGCCATGGAATCTGCCGGGATTTATACCCTGGTATTCAGTTCGTCTGCCACGGTTTATGGCAATCCCCATACTGTTCCGATTCTGGAAGATTTTCCTCTGTCGGCGACGAATCCCTATGGGCAAACCAAGTTGATGTGCGAGCAGATTCTCCGCGATCTGGAACATGCCAATAAAAAGTGGCGAATTGGTTACTTGCGCTATTTCAATCCGGTCGGCGCCCACGAAAGTGGTTTGCTTGGTGAAGATCCGCGTGGCATTCCCAATAATCTGATGCCGTATGTTGCACGCGTGGCAGCCGGAAAGCTTGAGCGCCTGAGTGTGTTTGGCGGGGATTATCCGACCCCCGACGGAACGGGGGTGCGCGATTATATCCACGTAGTGGACTTGGCGCGAGGCCACTTGCGCGCGCTCGATTATCTGGCGGGCGCAGAGCATGGCATCACGGTCAATCTGGGTACCGGGCAGGGCTATAGCGTTCTGGATGTTGTGGCCGCGTATGAGAAGGCATCGGGTCGCCCGATTCCATATGCGATCGTGGCACGCAGGGCGGGGGATATTGCGACCTGCTACGCCAATCCTGCATTGGCCGAGCAATTGCTGGGGTGGCGTGCGGAAAAGACGCTGGATGATATGTGTCGCGATTCGTGGCGCTGGCAGTCAACCTATCCGGACGGCTTCAGCGACTGAGAGTCTGGCGGTTGCCCGCCTTCTGACTGGAGCAACAGTCATTGCTCCAGCCGCGGGACACATTACCCAACCAGGAAATCGTCCACTGATTTACCGTTGGCCAGTTCCTTGACCAGCCAGGACGGGCGTTTGCCACGTCCGGTCCAGGTGTTTCCCGCAGCATCGCGATAGCGTACCGCGACCTTGCGCACCGGTTTTTTTGCACTGCCACCTTTACCGGAGAAACCCAGTTCCTCGGCGGTGAGCCCGTATTGGGCGATTTTTTCCGTGATTTCTTTGATCACGGATGATTTTTCCCGTGTCTTGATCTCTTCCGCCTGTTTCTGCAACTCGGCGATCTGCTTGAGAATATCCTGATAGTTTGCCATGGCATTCCTTTTATTGATCAATTCGTCCTTATCTTGGACGCGCCCAGTGTGCCATCGAATGAACGGCTTGTCATGCGCTTGAATCAATAATTCAGAGAAATACCTGAAAATTGTCAGTTGCAACCGGCATATGTGCTTAGTGAATCAGTATTTACATTTACCCATCAAGTAGGGGAGAAAATTATTGAATGAGGAAGAGCTTGCTGATATTTAGAATTGGGGCGGGTAGTGAAAGCTGGATACAGATGTTTTGCATCGCAGCGTTGTTCTTATTGAGTCTCAGGACAAACTAAAAAGTTAAGAAAAGATCTCTTTTCTTAACTTTCAAAAAATCTACTTTCTGCGCTGAAAGCAGCGGTGCGTACCCGTTTCTGCGCTTCTTGCTCCAAACCTCTTTCAAGCAACTTCTGCGAGCCGGTCAATCCGAACGAGAGTGGGGGGCGTCTTGGCCGTCGTAGGCGTCAGACTGCGTTGGGCGAGATATTCCGCGAACGCTTCCGCGAGTTCGGGATGGCGTAATGCCATTTCCACAGTCGCTTTCAGATACCCGAGCTTACTTCCGCAGTCGAAGCGCTGCCCCTCATACTCATACGCCAGCACCTGTTCCTCGGCGAGTAGGCTCTGAATGGCGTCTGTCAGTTGGTATTCACCACCGGCGCCGGGCTGCAGGGCGCGAATATGATCGAAGATACGCGCGGTGAGAATATAGCGGCCTACAACGCCGAGATTGGAGGGTGCAGCATCCGGGTGAGGCTTCTCTACAATGCCATCGAGCTTTACCAGCCGGTTGTCCCAGTGGCGTCCATCGATCACGCCATACGAGCGGCTCGCTTCAGGTTCGATGGTTTCGACACCGAGCACAGAACAGCGATAGTGCGAGTAGAGATCAGCCATCTGTTGCAGTACGGGCGGGCTGCCGTCGATAAAATCGTCAGCCAGCAACACCGCAAATGGCTCATCGCGGACCAGCTTCTCGGCGCACAATACCGCATGCCCTAGGCCCAGCGGTTCAGCCTGCCGGATATAAAAGCATTCCACGCCGCGGGGCTTGATGGACTGTACAGCTTCCAGCAGCAATTGCTTATCTTTGGCAGCCAGCTCGGCCTCAAGCTCGTACGCTTTGTCGAAATGATCTTCGATCGCACGCTTGGAGCGACCGGTAATAAATATCATTTCTGTCATTCCTGCAGCGGCAGCTTCTTCAACAGCATATTGAATCAGCGGCTTGTCCACCACTGGCAGCATTTCCTTGGGACTGGCCTTGGTGGCAGGAAGAAAGCGCGTTCCGAGCCCGGCAACCGGGAAAACGGCTTTGGTGATCCGTGTGTGCATGGCGACTCCTCAGAATAGACGGGAGGAATGTCGCAAGATGTGTTCCAGCCGGAACGTGGCTGCGTACGCAGAAATGGGTACGTTTTCTTCTTCGTCTCAGTGGCGCTCAGGAACGATGGCGGACGATCTTGATCGGGCGTGGCTTGTCCGCAGCGGAGGAGCCGCAGCTGCTACAACCGCTGTCATCGCCGCACCCGCTGCCGCATCCAGCTGCAGGCGTGTCATCTGCGAACCGCGTGCCAAGGCGATGTCGTACGCTACCGGCCGGCGCTCGCATTAGGGCGCGCGCCAACGCATGGCGCAACGGCCGGATGAGCGGGCGCGCATAGCGGTTGAGCACGGCCATCCCGGCGATACCGACTACCAGCGTGACAACGGCGATTTCAAGTGCATGGTACATATCAGGTCAGGGCAAGTGTCACGTGGTATGTCACAAACGCGGCGAGGTAGGCCAGGCCTGTGAGGTACGCTGCGGCAAATGCCATCATCTTCCACGAGTTGGTTTCGCGGCGGATGACCGCCAGCGTCGAAATGCACTGCGGTGCAAACACGAACCACGCGAGCAGCGAGAACGCCGTGGCCAGCGACCATTGTGCGGCGATCATCGGCATGAGCTGCGCGGCAGCGGCCTCTTCGGAGCCCGACAGCGCATACACCGTGGCCAGCGCGCCGACCACCACTTCGCGCGCGGCAAGTCCCGGCACCAGTGCAATACAGATCTGCCAATTGAATCCGACCGGCGCGAAAATGACCTCCAGGCCGCGACCGATCATGCCGGCAAAACTGGTTTCGATAGCTGGCACGGTCGAGCCATCGGGCGGCGCCGGAAAGCTTGCGAGGAACCACAACAATACCGTCAGCGAAAAGATGATGGTGCCCACGCGCCGCAGAAAGATGCGGGCACGCTCCCACAGGCCGATCAGAATATCGCGCGGATGCGGCAAACGGTACGATGGCAATTCGAGCAGCAGTGGATGAACATCCTGCGTAGAGCGGTACCGTTTCATGACATAGGCGACCACGAGCGCACTGGCGATGCCGGCGACATAGAGCGTGAACAGCACCACGCCTTGCAAATTGAACACGCCGCCGACTGTACGGTCCGGAATGAACGCGCCGATCAGCAGCGCATACACTGGCAGTCGCGCCGAGCAGGTCATCAGCGGCGCGACCAGGATCGTCACGAGGCGATCACGTGGATTCTGGATGCTGCGGGCTGCCATGATGCCGGGAATCGCGCAGGCAAAACTCGACAGCAAGGGAATGAAGGCGCGTCCCGAGAGGCCAGCGCGCGACATCAGCTGGTCGAGCAGGAAAGCCGCACGCGGCAGATAGCCTGATTCCTCGAGAATCAGGATGAACAGAAAGAGGATCAGGATCTGCGGCAGAAACACCACTACGCCGCCGACGCCCGCAATCAGTCCGTCCACCACCAGGCTCCTCAGCAGCCCGTCGGGCATCATTGCACCGATCCATTCGCCGCTAGCCGACGTCACACCCTCGATGCCATCCATCAGCGGCTCAGCCCAGGAATACACGGCCTGGAACATCAAGAACAGCACCACGGCCAGCAAGAGCAAGCCGAGCACCGGATGCAACAGCACGCGGTCCAGTCGCTCGTCGAGTTCGGCTGTCGCGCGTGGCATCGTGACCGCTGCCTCAAGCACACGCTTCACTTCTTGATGCACATCGAAGCCTGCGTCTGGCGGCATTGCCGTTGGCACAGACGGCAATGCCCGGTCGATGCAAGCCAGGAGCTCGGTCGCACCACCGCGTCGCACCGCCACCGTTTCGACCACGGGCACGCCCAACGCGGCTTCGAGGGCGATACGGTCGATGCGGATACCGCGACGGGCAGCGGCATCGCTCATGTTCAGCGCCACCACCATCGGCCGGCCAAGCTGGCGGATCTCCAGCGCGAAACGCAGGTGCAGGCGCAGGTTGGTCGCGTCGACCACGCAGACGAGCAGGTCCGGCTGGAATTCGTCATGCAA
>Ga0247823_10004017_pt1 | contig 11822 bp, 11 predicted proteins | sample 13C_PalmiticAcid_2_FD_192426 | JGI IMG/M metagenome (GOLD analysis project Ga0247823, IMG submission 192426) | Soil microbial communities from agricultural site in Penn Yan, New York, United States - 13C_PalmiticAcid_Day30 | ecosystem: Environmental > Terrestrial > Soil > Agricultural land...
GACGTCGCCAGGTTCAACGAGCTTGACGATAGCTGGGTGCAGACCGGCGGTCTTTGGACGAGGTGCGTTTTCATCGGGGAGAAGAACAGCCCTGATTCACCGGTCGGGATCGCCATCAAGGCGGATCGCGAGATCGGCGATCATGTTGCCGGCAAGTGGTCGTTCGACACGACGACGATGACCGTACTCCTGTCGGGATCGGTCATGCACGACGGCCGTTGGATGAAGCCGGGTGACTTCTATGTCGCGCCGCCCAATGACGTGAACGGGGATCTCGTATTCGGATCCGAAGGGGCGGTCCTGTTCATCATCTTCGACAATCGTTCCGGCATCGTCCCCAAATTCGTCGATGCCGATGATCAGGCCCGGTTCGACGAGACGTTGAGGGCCGATGTCGAAGCCGTGGCGGCGGGCAAGAGCGAAAAGTCGGTAGCCATCCTTCCGTTGCGTGATGCGTACACAAAGGGCCGCGCGGTCGTCTTCCGGACGCTGGAGGCGGTTCAGCGGTATCGGACGGAAACCGGAACGGAATGGTAATCGTGAACCTCGACAGTCCGCGAACGACGGACTGCGGATTCGAGGCCGCCGCGAACAGGGCCAGGAAGAAGCTCACGAACGCGTAAAGGCAGCAGGACGGATGGGCGCGTCGCTGCGAAAAGTTCGAAGACCCGGCCGAAAAACGGGCGGACCCGGCGAACACAAAGCCGCCAGAGCATGAATGCGCCGCGGTTCGAAACCGCATGGAACGGGCACTTCGCGTGTGTCCGGAACGGGCGGCTGCGTCCGTGGCGCGCGGGATAAAAAACACAAACAAAATGGAGGGGAAGGCCGATATGAAGGATAAGATACATGCTCCGCGCCGGCGGTTATTCTTGCGCGCGAGCCTCGCGGCGAGCACGTTCGTGGCGACGGCAGGGCCTGCGTTCGCGCAGGACGGGGAGATCATCGTCACCGCGCAGAAACGCGAACAATCGATCATGGATGTCGGCGTCGCCGTCACCGCCATGTCGGGCGGAGACCTCAGGGATCAGGGAATGCAGGGCTTCGCAGCCGTTGCCGAGCAGGTTCCCAATTTTACGGTTTCGATATCGCGGGGCGCCATTCCCGATTTCAACATTCGCGGCGTGAGCGGCGATGCCAATTTGAGCCGGCTCAATGAAAGCTCGATCGCCGTCTATGTCGATGAGGTCTATCTCGGCGACGAGACGGCATTGGCCGGACAGACGTTCGATGTCGAGCGCGTGGAAGTTCTGCGCGGACCTCAGGGAACGCTGTTCGGACGCAATACGACTGGCGGACTCGTCCATTATATTTCGTCGCGGCCCACTCGCGATCTGACCGGCTATGGCAATGTTCAATATGGGTCGGACAATTGGGTCATGCTCGAAGGAGCGATCAGCGGTCCGCTGAGCGACAATGTCCGCGCGCGTCTCGCGGGCAAATGGGACCGTCACGACGGGCATCGCGACAATATCAACAAGACGCCCAGTGCCGACCAGCGCCTGGGCGCGGCGAATACATGGGGATTGCGCGGTACGCTCGAGTTCGATGTCGGCGAGGATGCCCTGCTGACACTCATCGGCACCTATTCGAACGGTGACGGCGAAACGATCCCCGGCAACAGCTATGGCGCGCTGAAACCCGGCGGCAGCCGCAGTCCGGCGGACTGGCCGAACGCATTTTGCTCGCTCAAGGACGTGCTCGACGCGAAATGTGTCAACACGCTCTCTGCGAACGGGCCGATCACGAGCCGGAAAGCCGGCCAGGGAAATACCGACCTTCCGAGCGAAAGGCTGGATCTGAAGCAGAAGTTCTACTCGCTGACGGCCAAGCTGGAGGCCGACCTCGACTGGGCTACGCTCACCTCGATAACCAACTATTCGCGCAATGATTTCCGCTACGAACTCGACGGCGATAACGGCTTTCATACATCGGAGTTCGGCCCCGGTCTCGTCCAGTTCGTGGAGATCGACAACAAGGCGAAGCAGTTCAGCCAGGAGTTGCGTCTGAACGGCTCGACCGACACGCTCGACTGGGTCACCGGCGTTTATTTCTACGCGGACGACAAATCCTATCGAAAGCTGGAAGATTTCGTCTCGGTATCGCGGGTGACGGTGGTCGACGCCGCAGTCGAAACCAGATCCTATGCAGCATTCGGCCAGGTCAACGCGCATGTCTCGGACGACGTCAGCCTGATTCTGGGCGTCCGCTTCAACAAGGAAAGCCGCGAACTGACCCGCGGCACCTTCAGCAATCTATCGACCGGTGAATTCCAGGACGTTCATGCGGCCTTGCCGCAATCGAAGATCGACACGCGCGACCTGACCGGCAAATTCGGCGTGGAATATGCCCCGGCGAGAGGGCACCTCTGGTACGCCAGCTATTCCAGAGGAGCCAAGAGCGGCGGCTTCAACGCCACCTGGAACCCGGGAGCGGTCCAAGCCAATGTGATCACGACGGGACCGGTGGGTCAGGAGACACTCGATTCATTCGAAATCGGGGCCAAGCACCAGCTACTGGACAATAAACTTCGGCTCAGCGGCGCGGCCTTTCTTTACCTGTATCAAGGCAAGCAGCAGTCGGTAACCAGCTTCGATCAAGCCACATTGACCACATCCAATGTGTTCATCAATTCGGGCGACGCCCGAATGTACGGCGCCGAACTGGAGCTGAACTATGCGCCGAGCAGCCGCTGGGACCTGACGCTCGGGGGCGGATTGCTACGCACGAAGATCGTCGATTCCGATGTGGTCGTCCGGGATCACCGCGCGCCGGTGACCGGCATCGCGCTCGAAGGCATGGAACTGACCCAGGCGCCGAAATGGACCGCCAATGGCGTCATCGCCTATCATGTCCCGCTGGGCGGCGCGGGAACATTGACGCTCCAGTCCGAAGCGACGGCGAGGAGTGCGATGCACTTTTCGATCACCAACCATCCGCTGGCGAAGGATCTGGCCAAGCTGGTGGTGAACTTCCGTGTCATGTGGAAGTCCGACGACGAACGCTTCAATGCGCAGGCATTTGTGACCAACGCCTTCAACCGGCGATATTTGCTGGTCAATCGCGATGCCGTCCTCGGCGTCTACGGGGCGATCAATTCGTTCGAAGGCGAACCGCGCCTGTGGGGCGTGAAGTTCGGCGCGTCCTTCTGACATCGATTGCGGGCGCGCCGTCTTTCGCAGAATGGCGCGCCCGCAATGGCATGGCGTGATCCGCGCAGTTCGGCCGGCCCGCCTGACAGAGGGTTGGGGAGGTTCGAGCCAGCCAAGGGCATATTGTCCGCGGGCAGGGTCGATGGCGGCGGCGGGAGTACGGACTGCCTGGTTCCGGGTCGACCTAGTGCCGGCCTGGTTACCGCGCGTGCTTCATCCCGCCTTGCCGAGCAGCGCGCGGGCAATGATGTCGCGCTGAACCTCGCTCGTGCCGCTGTAGATCGTCGCCGCGCGCGCCAGCATGTAAATCTGGTGGAGCTGCAGTTTCAGCGCGCCGATCTCCGCGGGCCCGTGAACGCCGGCATAGTCCGACGCGATCTGCAAATTCGCCTCACTGATGCGCTGGAACAGCTCCGACACGGCCAACTTCAGCATTGAGTAATCATGGTCCTCGGCGGTGCCGGCCACGGCCGCCGCGGCCACCATCTCATACAGCGCGACCAGGTCGTTCAGGTCGCAAAAAAGGCTGGCGTCGAGCGCATCGAACGATCCGCCGCTCACGCCGAGCTGATCGGCGACCTGACGGAAAACCGCATAGGCGTCACGGGGCAGGCCGGGACTGCCGACGAAGATGCGCTCGACGCCGAGCAGCGCCTTGGCGATACCCCAACCGTCCCCCTCGACCCCGACGAGATCCTCGGCCGGAATCCGCGCGTCGTCGAAAAAAACCTGCCCGAACTCGCTTTCGCCGGCGAGGTTCTCGATCGGCCGGACCGTCACGCCGGGCGTATTCATCTTCATCAGAAAGAATGAAATGCCCTGTTGTTTGCGCAGACCCTGCTGGGTTCGGGCGAGCAGGAACATGTGGCTCGCGTCCATGGCCATCGTCGTCCAGATCTTCGACCCGTTGACGACATAATGATCACCGTCGCGCACGGCGGTGGTCTTGAGGCTTGCAAGGTCGGAACCCGCATTGGGTTCCGAATAGCCCTGGCACCACAAGGTCTCTCCGCGGAGGATCGACGGCAGATATTTCGCCTGCTGCGCGGCGGTGCCGAACCGGATCAGGATCGGGCCAAGCATCGTACCGCCTGAATCGAGGAAGCGAGCCGCGCCGAAGCGCGCGAGCTCCTCGTGATAGACGAGCTGCTTGGCGAGCGGCAGGCCGAGGCCGCCATGCTCGCGCGGCCAGGCCGGGAGACGCCAGCCATGGTCATCGAGCAAGCGGAGCCAGCGTTTCTCCTGCTCGCCGCGCAACCGCAGAACGATCGGCTTTCGCCACTCGGGCGGATAATGTTCTTCGAGCCAGTTGCGGAACCGGGCGCGAAATTCCGGCACGGAAAGCACATCGAGGTCGGCCGTGCCGGTCGCGGGGGTCAGTTGCATGTCGGTTGTTGCTCCCTCGACAGGTTCAGCGCGCGCCGACGATGCGCATCGGCATTGCCGAGCCATGAGGCCCAGCGAAGGATCGCGTTTGCATAGAGGCCGACGTCGGCTTCCTCGGTAAAGCCGAACGCGCCGTGATAGTGGATCGCGGCCTTGCTCATCGCCTGTGCGGCATCGTCGCACCGGGCCTTCGCCGCGCTGATGCGCATCGCTGATTCCGCGGTCAGGCCCTGCTGAAGCGAAGCTGCGGCGGAGCGCCACGATGCGCCGGCGAGCTCGATCTGCAGATGCTGGCTGACCAGACCGTGCCGGACGGATTGGAAGCTTGCGAGCGGCTTTTCGAACTGCGCCCTTTGATTGAGATAATCGCCGGTCATTGACAGGAGGCGCCGCGCCGCGCCCTCGAGCTGCGCGGCGAGCGCGATCGTTCCGCGCGCGAAGGCGAGGCGGATGGCATCCGTGGCATCGTCCCCTCGCAGAATGACCGCATCGCTGTCGAGTGCGGTCTTGTCGAAGCCGAGATGGGCGCAAATCGTGCCGTCAGTCATGCGGTGCGTTTCTGCCGCGACGCCCGGGGCCCCGGCATCGACGGCGATAACGACGGGATCGCCTTCAAGCGTCGCGGAGACGAGCAACCGGGTCCCGCTTGTCCACGCGGGAACGAAAATCTTGCTTCCGGTGAGCGCAAAACCGCCGCTATCAAGCGGCTGGAGCGTGGTACGCGGTGCCGCCGGTTCGATCGCGGCGATGTCTTCCTGATCGGCGAGTGTGACGACAACCTCGCCGGCGGCCAGCGCCCGTGCCAGCTCGCGCGCGGCGGGAACGTCCGACGCACCAAGAACCGTCGCCGCAATGATCGCGCTCGCCACGAACGGTTCGGGGATCAGGTTGCGGCCTATTGCTTCCGCAAGCGATAGCACCGGCAGAAAGTCCAGTCCGGCTCCTCCCGCTTCCTCCGGCAGCAGCGCGCCGGTCCAGCCGAGCGCGGCCATGTCCCGCCAGCTTTGTGTATCGAAGCCGCCCCCCGATCCGCGCTTGCCGCGAAAGCGAACCAGCGTGTCGTTGGCGATCGCATAGCGATCGACACTGTCCCGCAGCATCGATTGCAATTCATCCTCGTGGCGCCACATCGACAATATCCTCACGCGCTCATCTGGTGGCCACCGTTCGCCGAGAGGCGTTGTCCGGTGATGTAGGAGGCGGCGCCGGAGAGCAGGAAGCAGATCGGCATCGCGGCCTCTTCGGCGCTGCTCCACCGGCGCAGCGGAATCTTCGACAGCATGGTGTCGCGAAATTTCTCACCGCGCAGCGTTTCGGTCATCTGCGTCTCGACCACGCCAAAAGCGACGCAATTGACGTTGATGCCGTGGCGCGCCCATTCGCGCGCCGCGCTCATCGTCATGCCCAATATCCCGCTTTTGGCGGTGCCGTAATTGATCTGGCCGATGGTGCCCTGCACACCGGCATCCGACGAGATGTTGACGATCGCGCCAGCTTTTGCCTGTTCGATCATCCGGCGTCCCGCCGCCTGCAGGAACAGGAAGGATCCGGTCAGGTGGACCTCGATCACCTGCTGCCACTGCTCCAGTGTCATCTTGTCGGCCATCGCGGTGCGCGTGATACCGGCGTTGTTCACGAGGCCGTCGACTGCGCCGAACCGGGCGACTGCCTGTTCGACGGCATAGGGCGCGAAGGCGGGGTCGGAAACATTGCCCGCTACGGTCAGGCAAGCGTCCGTTCCGATCGCGTCGCGCGCGGCGCCGAGGTTTTCGGCATTCATGTCGACCAGGACAAGATTGCCGCCGAGATCCGCCACCAGCTTTGCCGCCGCGAGGCCGATCCCCTGGGCGCCGCCGGTAATGATGATGGTCCGACCCGAAAGGGACATGGGATTCGGGCGACCGGGATCGGGGTTCGACTGCGTTTCCATTTGGAAATTTCACTCCTGGGATTCGGCGGCTAGCTAACTGGCGAACAGCTTCCCAACAATCGCGGCCGTAAAAGCATCAGAAGTGTGTTTTCTTCGCGGATATGCGCGGCGCGCATAGCCTTGCGCAGTGTGAAATTATATGTGGTGGGCATCAGCTATCATGCACACGGACGGGATTATGAATGTGATGGGGCTCAACTATTATAATGTTACTTTCGACGGCTGCGGCTCGACATTTGTAATGGCGCGGACGCCGGACGATGCGGTCTCATATGGAAAGCAATTTGCCCGGATCGGCCGGACCAATGTACGGATCACGACGCCCGATGCCCGAAGCTTTACGCTCGAAGAGGTGGATGCCGCACTGACCGCCCGCCGGGAGGCGAGCCAATGAGTGCAGCATCGCCGGCAGGGCTCGACCTCTTGCTTCGCCGTACGTCGGCGGTGCAGTTCGCGGAGCCGGGTCCCACCGAAGCGCAGCTCGAAAAAATCCTCGCCGCCGCGGTTACGGCGGCCGATCACGGGCGGCTGCGGCCGTGGCGGTTCGTCGTGTTCGAAGGCAGCGGCCGCGAAAGACTGGGCGATTTAATGGCCGAGCAGGTCCGCGCCGACAAGCCGGATGCCGATGCCAGGGATTGGGATAAGGCGCGTGCCAAGGCATTGCGTGCACCGACCGTTATCGCACTTATTTGCAAGCCCACGGTGGGCCACAAGGTCCCGGTGATCGAGCAGCAAGCGGCGGTTGCCGCGGCCGGAGCGCAGCTCATGCTGGCGGCCAACGCGCTCGGTTTCGGCGCGGCATGGAAGACCGGGGCCGCGGCTTATCATCCCGCCGTTCGCACCGGGCTCGGGCTGGGGGAGGACGATACGATCGTCGGGCTGTTCTATGTCGGCTCCGAGCCGCAGCCTTCGCCGCTTCCGCGCGCTACGCTCGACGCGGTCGTGCAGTATGAGCGGAGCCGGGCGCAGTAGAAGCCGCCGCAGGAGGAAACTCGTGCGGCACCGGGCATCGGCAAGCAGAAGATGACGAAGCAGTTCAACGGAATTTTTCGTACATGGACGCGTGTCCGGCATGCGCGTCACGGGGCGTTGCCGGTCCTCTGGGGCGACTGCATCGTTCACCTGTCGCATCCGGAATTTTCCGGCAACATTCTGCATACGTCGGGTATCATCGACATCGTCGAACATGGCGGGTTCAAGATCGCCCAGACGCGCAACAATTATTATGCGCTGCTGGGACCGGAGCTTCAGATGCCCCCCGGTGATGGTGTCGATCCCGAGGCTTTCATTCTCCGACATCGCAGCCGCGCGCCGGCGCTTGATGTCTATGCGAGCGCTGCGATGAATGCCGATCCGGGCTGCATCAAATGCGGCGGCGCCGGCGTCTATCGATGCGGCGAAGACCGGCTGTGTGTCTGCGATCGCTGCTGCAAGCACAACCAGGGATGGTGGCAGCTCGAAGGCGGATATGGCGCCGATAACGGACGATGGGCCTGCAAGGGCGGATGCGGGGTCGTCGTGGACAAGCCGCCACCGGTGCTGCAATTCCTGCCGCGAACCGTTGCGTGACGCCGTTGCGGTAGAATGGCGGCCCGGCGCGGCCGTTCGTCAGGGCGTGCGCGGGCTTGGCTCGGACGGGGGATGAAACGCACTACCGTGCTGGAAGGGCCCGGGGTTTCCAAGGCCTGCGATGACGAAGTCCGCTATCTGGGTCGCGATCGCATCGCGCTCGCTGGCGCTGGTCGAGCGCTTGGGGTCGAACCAGACGATCAGCCAGGCAAGTGACCCGACCGCTCCCTTCATCGCAAGCGGAATGGAGGAGACCTGCCAGTTTCCATCGGATGCGGCCTCGTTGGCCAGCGCGTTGAGCTTCGTTTCAAGTTCCAGCCGCAGGGCCGAAATGCGCGCAAGTGGCCGCACCTGCGCTGCCGAGCCGCGGCCGATCAACTGGAACTGGGTCGCCTCCAACGCCACCCGGTGGAATGGGTAGTGTTCCATGATCTCCGCCGAGAATGCGCGAAAAACATCGTGCAGGCGCTCCACCGCCGGCACGTCTTTCGCTTCGGCCAAGGAATTGATGCGCTCGTTGATCATGAAGAAGGACCCGACCGCGACATCGAAGTACAGATCGAGCTTGCTGCGATAATAATGATAGATCTGACCCTTGGTCGTTCCGAGCAAAATGGCAACATGGTCGAGCGTGGTGGCCGCGTAACCGCGCTCCATGAACGCGGTCGCGGCAGCTTCGAGGACGCGCGCCCTGCCTTCCATTTTGGGAGTGGATCGCGCCTCGGATTCCCATAGGGGGGTCAAGGCCGCCTTGTTCTTTTTCTTGCGCGGCGCAGCAGATCGCATCATATCTCCATGGGCAGGCGATGATCGTGACCGAACGCCGTCGTTCGGCGCGTTTTGGTTGCTCCGGCCCGAAACCAGCTTTGATGACGCTTCCTATATTCGGCCCTGTTGGCATGCAACCGATGTTCCGGAGCGGAATCCGCCATGTCGGCGAAACGGCTGACGCTTCGGCAGTTGTTCGCGCCGTGCGTCAGGCAGACATCACATTTGTGGCAAATTGCGTTGCGGCACCCAGGAGATTGGAGCCCGCACGTTGACGCGCGAGCGGAAAAATATAACGTCAATAGGGACGGGGGCTCTGTAATTACTTATGACCGAACAATCAGATATCGGAAAGAGCCTGGTTTCGTCGCTGCTGGTCAAGCGCCCCGGTGCATCCGATGAAGCGCGCGTGGACATCCTCAAGGCTGCAGCGACCGCGTTCAACGAGCGCGGTTACGACGCGACTTCAATCGACGATGTTGCCGACGTGCTTGGAGCGAGCAAGGGACGAATCTACCATTATTACCGATCTAAAACGGATATTTTCCTGGATCTTCACCTGGAGTCGCTGCGTGTCCTGAACGAACGGGTGAGCAACATTGCCAGCCGGGCCGATCTGCCCCCGACGCAGCGCGTTCGCGAAATGTGTCTGGCGCACGCGATCGTCGTCATGACGCGGATCAATTATCAGAAGGCAACGATGCTCGGCCTCAACCGCTTTCTGCTCTCGGTTTCGGCACCATACCAGGACGCTGCCCGGCAGCGTGTCAATGACTTGCGCGACGAGTATGAAGACCTGTTTGTCGCAGTCGTTGCTGAAGGCGTCGAAACGGGCGAGTTTCGCCGCGTGGAACCGCGTTTCGCGACCAAGCCGCTACTTGGCGCGCTCAATTACGTGGCCAACTGGTATGATGAGGAGAGCGCAGGCTCGCTTGGCACGGTGGACGATATCGCCGCAGCTCTCGCCGACTATTGCGTGCGCGGTTTGACGCGCGGCTGAGCGCTCGGGGCTGGCGGCGTCCTGCTCGGCAGCCTGCCACGCCCCCGGCATGCTCGGTCGGGTGCGAATCGCCCCGATGCACCTCATGATTACGACCCGCGCCACGAGATTCACCCCGGTTCAACCGGGTGACCGGATCGGACCTCTGTAGCCAGGCTGTGCCGTTGCCGGCATGTTTTCGTTCCAAGAAAAATATAGTTATTACAGCAAGTTAATGGCAGCTTTGCGCGGCGTCTCTCGGCCGGCAGCGCGGGCGGGATCGGGCTTTTCGCTCGCCAGAAACTGCGCTTTACAGCTAACATTCTAACGAGTAGGTTTTTCTCGCAGACAAGAGCTCCGCTGGAGTCGATTGGAGAGGAAAGTTCATGGCGAATGTGCACGCGCTCCCTGCTTCGGTGCCGCCCCGCGCTGCGGGCGCCGACGCTTCGGTGGTCAAATCGGCCGGCCGGGCGTTGCAGATCCTGGAATATTTCGATTCGGTTCAGCGCGAGGCCTGTGTCACGGAAATATCGCGGGCGCTTCAGTGTCCGCAGTCGAGCACATCGGTGCTGCTGCGAAGCCTGGTCCATCTCGGTTACCTTCAGAACGACCGCTATCGCCGCACCTATTTTCCGACGCGCCGAGTGCCCTTGTTGGGCAATTGGGTCGATCCTGCCATCGTCCGTCAGGGCGAGCTGCTTATGCATGCCGACGAACTCGCGGCCCGCACGGGGCAGACGATCGTTATCGCGACGATCAACGGCTTGCGGGCGCAATATATCTATGTGAACCGGCCGGAGAAGGAGCCCGCTGGTTTCGATGCTTTTCATGCCGGCGTGCATTGCCCGCTCGCGCGCACCGCGCTCGGCAAGGCGCTGCTCGCCGGTCATGGCGACAAGCATGTGTCTCAGCTCGTCTGGCGCATTAACAGCGAGCGGTCGGAGCATGAGCCGCTTATCGCGGCGCCCGAACTCCTTGCCGAACTGGAGCGTGGCCGCAAGCTCGGCTGGTTTGTCGGCGAGGGGGCCGACAGTTCACATTCCGGCGTCGCGGTCATGCTCGATCGCAAGCAGCAACTGCTGTCGATCGGAATCGAATTAAAGGGTTCGATATCGGAGAGCCAGGCACTGAACTACGCGGAGTTGCTCAAGAATCTGGCAGTGGAAGCGCAGGCCTGAGCTTCATGGGTAAGGGCGATGTGGACGCGTCTGCGTGTCGTCAGGCCGGCTTCTCCGGCTCGATTCGTCCGGCCATCTCGATATTGCACGGAGTTTGAATGTCCGACCCGATCATCCGCCAAGGCACGCGCCGAGGACATCCTTCCGGGCGGCGATGGCGGGCATCGCCGGCACCGAGCCGATCGCGCGGCTCGCCGTGCTCGCAGATGCCGCACAATCTTTAACAGTGGAAAAGCGCTCGCATGCCTAGAATCATTTTCGTCGCGTTTGACGGTACCGAACATCCGGTCGACGCCAGCAATGGCCTGTCGCTCATGGAAGCGGCCCGGGATCATGATGTGCCCGGCATCGAGGCCGAATGCGGCGGCGTCGGGTCCTGCGCCACCTGCCACGTCTATATCGATCAGGAATGGGTCGCGGTGTCAGGTGCGGCGGACCGGGTGGAGCGAGAGCTTCTCGAAATGGTTGATGGCCGGTGCGAGGAAAGCCGTTTGAGCTGCCAGATCGATATCTCTCATGAAATGGACGGGCTGATTGTGAGAATGCCTGAGACGCAGGGCTTTTAGGTTTAAAATACCGTTCACGATCCGGAAATATAATTTCAGAAACATCTCTTCATGAATATGATTTCTTCGATTTGATATTATGAAATCTTGGAAAAATATTGTGATTATTATTCGATAGAAATATTCCTTACTCAAAAGGTGCTTGACTGGGTAACCGGCGTTAAATGAGAGGTAGATTTATGAGCAGTGATTACAAGATCATATCGTCGGATTCGCACGTGATCGAGCCGTGGTTTCTGTGGCAGGAGCGTTTGCCGGCGCAGTATCGAGACCGGGCGCCGCGTCTGGTGCGCA
>Ga0247823_10004018_pt1 | contig 11822 bp, 12 predicted proteins | sample 13C_PalmiticAcid_2_FD_192426 | JGI IMG/M metagenome (GOLD analysis project Ga0247823, IMG submission 192426) | Soil microbial communities from agricultural site in Penn Yan, New York, United States - 13C_PalmiticAcid_Day30 | ecosystem: Environmental > Terrestrial > Soil > Agricultural land...
GCAAGGTGCTGTGGGCCACGCTCTCGCTTTTCCCCCTTTGAAAAAGGGGGCTACGGGGGATTTGCTCTTGGCGTGAAAGGCAAACCCCCCTTTGATCCTCCTTTTTCAAAAGGGAGAAAAAGCCATGCCGTCTGCGATAAACCTGTGCGTCGCACATGCCCTGATTGCGCTCAACTTCTCCGCCGCGCACGCCGCGCAAACAGCGTGCACACCACCCCGAATACCATGTGCGCCACTACGCTCATCGCCATGGTGTCCAGGTGTTTGAACGAGGGCGACGCACCCACGCGCGACAGCGGCATCACCACGAAGTTCATCGCCACGTACAACCCCGCCCCGTAGAGCAGGCCAGCGGCCACCGGCTTTTCCACCAGCGGGCGGAAGCGGAAGCTGAGCGCGATGCAGATCGCGACGAAGGCGATGGCCATGCCGGCATGCAATCCCGCGCCCAATAGCGCCGTTGCCGTGCCGCCTTCGTAGCTGGCCTTTCCCAGTACGCCCACGGCGATGCTCTGGAACACCTGGGTCAGACCCTTCGTGTTCCATTCGAACCACACCGCTATGGCGAAGAGCGCATCGCCCAGGGCGATTAGCAGGCCGCCGTATATGGCTTGTTTCCAATCGATAGAGCGTTGTGGGCTGGCGGCGGTGATCATGCGGAACCTAGAGATGGCGGTAAGCGTTAGATAGGACCAGGAAGGTCGCGCAGTCAATCGTCAGCGGCGCAATACCGTTCAACCGCCTTTTCCGGCAAACGGCCAGGACCGTCCACGCGCGCTTCATCGGACGAACGGCTACCCGCCCAACCGTCCGGGTGCTTGATGTGCAGCGCACCAACCTGCAAATTGGGGTCGGGGAAATGCGCGCTTGGCGTGCGGCTATTTTTGGGGACGGGGATGCAGGCGGAAAAATTGAATTTGAGCGGCGCTTCTTTATGGGTGCTGATTGTGAGCTGTTGCATGACGATCAGCGGAATGCTGATCTTCCTGGCCACCCTGGTCTGGCCGGTCTGGCTGACCGGCGCGGTGTTGTTCACCTTGGTCATCGGCACGCCGTCTTTGTTCCTGCGCATGATGATCGGCCATCGCACCAGGTTCCGCTTCGGATCCAGCCCGACGCAGGCGGTGGTCGCGGGCATGGCGGTTTTTTTCTATTTGGGCCTGGTGGCTTTCTTCGTCGCTGGATTCTAGGTCGCAAGCTTGGGACGGATCCCGACTCGCCAGGGCAAGTCAAACATTCTCCGAATACATGCGATGAACTTGAGCCTGCCCTAAGGGGCCTGCACGGGCGGGCCCGCCAGCGCCATTTCCACTGCCGCTGCCGCATGCAGAGCGGTGGTGTCGAACAACGGTACCGAGGCATCGGAAGCGTCCACCAGCAGCGAGATTTCGGTGCAGCCCAGGATGATGGCTTGCGCACCCTGGGCCACCAGGGCAGCCATGATCCTGCGGTATTCGGCGCGGGAGGCGGGCAGTGCGTTGCCGAGGCATAGTTCTTCGTAGATGACACGGTGAACCAGGTCGCGGTCGGCGGGTTCGGGGACGATGACGCGCAGGCCGTGGCGGTCGCGCAGGCGGTCGCGGTAGAAGGCTTCTTCCATGGTGAAGCGGGTGCCGATCAGGCCGACCACGGTATGGCCGGCCTGCTTGATGGCGGTGGCGGTGGGGTCGGCGATATGCAGCAGGGGAATGGACACCGCCGCTTCGATGTCGGCGGCGACCTTGTGCATGGTGTTGGTGCATACGACCACGAAGTCCGCGCCGGCCGCCTGCAAGGCGCGCGCGGCATCGGCCAGCATTGCGCCAGCGGCGCCCCAGTCGCCGCAGTGCTGCAGCCGCTCGATGTCGTGGAAGTCGATGCTGTACAGGACGATGCGCGCCGAATGCAGTCCGCCCAGGCGTTGTTTGGTCAGTTCGTTGATCTGGCGGTAGTAGGGAGCGGTGGATTCCCAGCTCATGCCGCCGATCAGGCCGATGGTTTTCATGCCGATATCCGTTGGTCCAAAAAATCTTCGCATAGCCTCGTGGCCCGCGAAGAGCGAAGAGCGAAGAGCGAAGAACAGCATAGGGTGGGCCCAGGCCCACCGCCATGTGCAAATCAGACATTCTCCAATCACATGCGGTGGGCTTGAGCTCACTCTATGGAGTCTACGTTGCTCGCGCCGGTCGGCTCGCCTTTGCCACACCCTGCAGGTAGGCGTACCACTCGGTCTGTATCCGGTCTATTGGGCCGATGAGCCGTTCGAAGTTCTCCAAGGTGCCGTCGGTGACGATCAATTGGCGGTATTGCGCGGCGTACTTGCCGTCCTGGTAGTGGAACAGGAAGTGGGTCAGGCTCCAGTATTCGATGTAGTACAGGTTGACGTTGCGGTTGATGTCGGGGCCGCCCTTGCCTGAGACGATGGCGCGCAGGGGAATGATCCTGCCGGTGACGATGTCATCCTGCAGGTTGCCGGTCAGCTGCAGCTTGGGTAGCCACCAAATGGGGTAGGTGGCCGGGTCGATGCTGCCGGGCGTCAGTTTGCCGTCGGCGATCCAGCTGCTGCCGAAATAGTCGGCCAGCCCTTCATCGATCCATTTGGTTCTTCTGAAATGCGCGACTTCGCGGTTCAACTGATGCGTTACTTCGTGCGTCATCCAGTGGACGGGGTTGTCGCCGTCGCCGTAATAGGCGTGGCTGCGCGGCGGCAGGTAATAGGCTTCGGCCCAGGGGCTGCTGCGGTTGTGGGCTTTGAACTCGGCTTGATCTTTGTAGAGCACTAGCTGCAGCTTCGTGGGGTTTGGCTGCATGCTGGACATGTCAGCGAAGAAGCGCGTGTAGGCTGCATGCAATGCTTCCACGGCTTCGGCGACGCGCGCGGTCTGTTCTTCGGTGGCGGAGGAATGGATGAGGTAGTGGGCGGTTTCTATCCGTCTGGCGTCGGGCGGCAAGGGTGGCTGGGTCGCCATGGGGGGCGGCTTGGTTGCGGCTGATGCGGGAGCGTCCTCCATGGCCTGCAGCGACAGCAGCCTGAAACCGGCGAAGCAGGCGGCCGCGATGGCGATGGAAATCAGAACGATGGCGATGGGACGAATCTTCATCGCCGGATTGTCGCCGAGTAATGGGTATGCGGGATACGTCATAGGACGAGTCCAGGCCCGCCGTTATGCATAACGAGATGCCTACGATGCATGCGGTGGGTCTGAGCCCACCCTATGAGGCCTGCACGACCAGGGAAACTTCGTTTTGGGCGCTGACTTCTGGCACATGGTGGCCCTAGGCACCGCTCCCTATGCTCGCCACAATCCGGGCCAGCCCCGACTTCCCTTCGCTCGACAACTCGAGACGCCAATGACCGCCCGACTCCCTTACGCATTGGCCTGCGCCTTGGGCCTGCTGGTCTCACTCGCCCCCGCGGGCCACGCATCAGCCACGCCGCGTACAGACGCCGACTCCGTCGCCAAGACCATAGAAGACAACTTCTACGATGTCGCCCGCGGGAAAAGCATCGCCAGCGATCTGCGCGCTTCCGCCGCCAAAGGCGATTTCGATAGCTATAACGACAACCGCGAACTGGCCGCCGCACTGACCGAGCGCCTGAAGCCGCTGGACGCCCATTTCAACGTCCAGTGGTCGCCACCGACCGCCAAAGACGACAAGAACCAAGGCGATCGCCGGCCGCTACGCGGACCTGTCCCCACGCACGGCACCCAGCACGGCATCCGCCGCGTCGAAATCCTGCCCGGCAATATCGGCTATATCGACCTGCGCCAGTTCGCCGATTTCGAATTCGGCAAACCTAGTCAGCCCGCCCGCCAAGCCATCGAAGCCGCATTGCAGTTGATCGCCGGCACCGACGCGGTGATCGTGGACCTGCGCGCCAACGGCGGCGGCTCGCCGGCGATGGTCGGCTATCTGACCAGCGCCTTCACCCCTAAAGGCGCCGACATCTACAACACCTTCCACCGGCGCGAAGGCACCGATAGCGAAGCGCCCAGCGACTGGTTCGCTTCGCCCAGACTGCAAGTGCCGCTGTACGTATTGGAGAGTGCACGCACAGGCTCGGCGGCCGAGGCCTTCGCCTATACCGTGAAGAACGCCAAGCGCGCCACCATTGTCGGTGAAGCCAGTGCCGGCGCCGCCAATCCGGGCGGCGAAGTGGACGCGGGCAACGGCTTCAGCGTGTTCGTTTCCAGTGGTACGCCGATCAGTCCGATCACCGGCAAGAACTGGGAAGGCGAGGGCGTGATCCCCGACGTGCAGGTTGCCTCGTCGCAGGCGCTGGAGACAGCGCGCGGACTGGCGTTGGAAAAGATCGTGGCCGAACGCCCCGCGAACGAATCCACCGAAGCGCGCTGGGCGCTGGACGGATTGCGTGCCGAAGCGCAGCCGCGGCAGAGCGGCAGCCCGGCCGAATACATCGGCGATTTCGGCCCGATGACCATCGCCGAAGACGACGGCCGGCTGGTGGTCAGGCGTGGACGCAGGCCTGTCGTAGTGTTGCTGCCGCTGGGCGGCGATGTCTTCACCGTCGCCGCCGATCCCAACCTGCGCCTGACTTTCGCGCGGGACGGCAAGCACGCGGTCGATGCACTCGAGGTCGAGGGGCTGGACGGGCGCTCCAGCCGGTTTCGCCGCAGCGCGGAACCGTAGGAGCGAGGTCCCCCAAGGGGACTTCCTTCGGGGCGTGAGTCGCGACTTGGTTCACGCGTGGTGCGGAAGTCGGGACCGGCGTGGTTTCGCGACTCACGTCGCTCCTACGTCGTTCCTACGTCGTTCCTACGAGGGATCGCCTCGCGGTAAACCGCCGAATCATCTTTCGCCGTTGCCGAACACCATGGTGGCTTCCACCGCCCGCTTCCACCCCGCATACAACTTCTCCCTGCGCTCGGCCCCCATCTCCGGCACGAACGTCCGCTCCACCTGCCGCTGCTGCGCGATCTGCTCCCGGCTTTCCCAGAACCCCACCGCCAGCCCCGCCAGATACGCTGCCCCCAGCGCCGTCGATTCCTTCACCGTAGGCCGCTCCACCGCGATATCCAGAATGTCCGCCTGGAACTGCGCCGTGAAGTCGTTGGCGATCGCCCCGCCGTCCACCCGCAGCGCCTTCAGCACCAGATCCGCATCCGCCTGCATCGCCGTCAATACGTCCCGCGTCTGATACGCCAGCGACTCCAGCACCGCACGGATGAAATGCTCCTTGTTCGTCCCCCGCGTCAGCCCGAACATCGCGCCCCGCACATCGCTGCGCCAGTACGGCGCTCCCAGCCCAACGAACGCCGGCACGAAATACACCCCCTCCGACGACTGCGCCCGTTCCGCATAAGCCTGCGAATCGCCGGCCTTGCCCAGCATGCGCAAGCCATCGCGCAGCCACTGGATGGCAGAACCCGCCGCGAACACGCTGCCTTCCAGCGCGTACTCCACCTTCCCATCGATGCCCCAGGCGATGGTGGTCAGCAAACCATTGTTCGACTGCACCGCCTTGTCGCCGGTATTCATCAACAGGAAGCAGCCGGTGCCGTAAGTGTTCTTGGCCATGCCCGGCTCGAAGCACGCATGCCCAAACAGCGCCGCCTGCTGATCGCCGGCCATGCCGCTGATCGGCACCCGATGCCCGAACACCGTCTGCGCCCCGGTGTGCGCGTACACCTCGCTGCTGGAACGCACCTCCGGCAGCATCGCCGCCGGCACCTCCAGCATGCGCAGCAGGTCCGGGCACCACTGGCGCTTGTGGATGTCGTACATCAGCGTGCGCGAGGCGTTGCTGTAGTCGGTGGCGTGGGTGCGGTCTTCGGAAAGATTCCACAACAACCAGCTGTCGATGGTGCCGAACAGCAACTCGCCGCGCTCGGCGCGTGCGCGCGCGCCGGGCACATGGTCGAGAATCCACTTGACCTTGGTGCCGGAAAAATACGCATCGATCAGCAAGCCGGTGCGTTCGCGCACCAGCTCGGCGTAACCGTCGGCCTTCAACTTTTCGCAGATATCCGCCGTCTGCCGCGACTGCCAGACGATGGCGTTGTGGATGGCCTGGCCGGTCTTGCGGTCCCACACCACCGTGGTCTCGCGCTGGTTGGTGATGCCGATGCCGGCGATTTCCGACGCGCTGACCTGCGCCCGCGTCATCGCCTCCACCACCGTGCTCTGCACGTTACCCAGGATCTCGCGCGGATCGTGCTCCACCCAGCCCGGCTGCGGAAACAGCTGCTCGAATTCCCGCTGCGCCATGCCCACCACCGCGCCGCTGCGGTCGAACAGCATCGCGCGGGAGCTGGTGGTGCCCTGGTCTATGGCGAGGAGATAGGGTTTGACCACCGGCTCGAACTCCGCGACTGAGGGATTTGGGACATCCTACGCGCTAGAGCAAGGCGTTGAGCGCCTCGGCCTTGCCGCTCTGCAGCAACCACGCAAGCGCGATGAAGTTGAGCACGACCGTGATCCAGAATACGAAGCGGAACTCCGCCTTCAACGATTTGTGGCGCAAATGGTCCTGCGCGAAGAGTGCGCCCGGCCAGCCGCCCAGGAAGGCGAACAAGTGCAACGTGCTTTCCTGTATGCGCCACTGGTTGCGCTGCGCTGCGGATTTGTCCATGGCGTAGAGCACGTAGGTGACCAGGCTCATTGCGGCGTAGAGAAGCGGCACCACTGCCGGGACCGCACGGGCGAACCAGGCCGCTGCGAACAGAATCAGGCCGGTGCTACCTACGATCATGCCGGGGAAGCGGCCGCCGGTGCGTTGCGGTTTCGCGGCCGCCTGCGTCGCGAATCGGACCTTCGCTGCGTTGGGGCGGCCCTTGGCGTCGCTGGTCAGTTCATAGGACACCAAGTCGCCCATCACTGGTCGCCGCGTCGCCCGTTCGAATGCCTTGATATGCACGAAGGCACGTGTGCCGCCGCCATTGGGCGTGACGAAACCGAAGCCCTTGTCGTCGTTCCACTCTTGGAGGCGTCCGAGGTAGCGCATGGGTGGCAGGCAGGGTCGGGTCGGACGCGATGATAGCTTGGAACACCTCTCCCGCTTGCGGGAGAGGTCGACGCACTTGTGCGGCGGGTGAGGGGCAGACCGAGAGGATGAGCTACGTTTGGGGCTTTGTCGCCGCGTCCACTAAAGCCGCTTCTTGCTGGATCGGGACGCTCGTAGCACAGCCGCTCCGCTCGCCCCTCATCCGCCCTCCGGGCACCTTCTCCCGCACGCCGGAGAAGGGCTTCTACCGGTCAGCTCAAGAGAAAAGGGGATCTATTCGAACTGCACGATTACATTGGACGCCGGCATTTCGCCATCGCGTCGCGAGGCCTGATCGGAGGGGAAAGGGATCCAGGGCTTGGAACCCAAGGCGCCTATGTCCGGATAACTGCCCAACGCTTCGAACCGCTCGAACACGAACGGCACGCCTTCGGCGCCCAGCGGCGAATTGGCGTCGGCGACATGGAAATGCAGGTGCGGGCCGGTGGAATCGCCGGTAAAGCCGAGCGCGGCGATGATGTCTCCACGCTTCACGCGCTGTCCCGGCTTTACTTTCAGGCTGCCGGGTTTGAGGTGTTCGTAGAAAGCGTAGCGGCCATCGCCCAGGTCCAGGGCGACGTAGTTGCCGGTGGCGTCGCCGATCGCATGCTTGGGATGGGCGGCGACCGACATGCTTTCCGCCACGTCGTCGCGTGTTGCGGCAACCACGGCGTCGGCGACCGCCAATACTTCGGCGCCGTAGCCGTACGCATTGCGGACCATATCGGCATCGCCTTTCGCCGTATGGCCACTTTCATCCAGCTTGACCCAGTCGATGGCGAAACGGCCGGGAATACGCGCCTTGCCATCGACCGCGTACAGCACCCGCCGGTGTCCGCGCGGCCAGTCTGGCGAATGGATCGCTGCCCAGGGGCCGCCACGTAACGGCGCGCCCAGCACTGGTGGCGCGGCCTTGCCGACCGGGACGTTTCCTCCATTGACCACAAAGAGGCTGCTGTCCGCAGCGCGGTATTGGATGCGGTGCGAGAGCGACAACGCTTGTGCGTCCGTGGGGAGCGGGAATTCCAGATAGATCACGATACGCATGCCCGGTGCGATCGCGTTGTTTGCGACTCCGCTCGGTTGGCCAAGACGGGAAGCGAGCGCCGCGCCGTTGAAGCTGGCTAGCACGCGATCCTTCTCGTCGAGTACCTCGACGCTCACCGGCGACAGTGGTTCGTGCGCGAAGTTGGTGAGGTGGAGCTCGTAGACGAGTCGCCGGGTGCCGTCGACCACGACCGGTGCGGGCGGGGCGAAGACCTGGAGGTCGAAGGATTCGCGCAAGGGGGTGGCTGCATGCGCAGGAATCACAAACGCGAAAACGAGCGCCAGGTGCAACAGGTGTCTTCCCATCGGATTCCTTGGAGACGAGCGGATTCGCAAGTCCCTATCTTACGACCATGCCTGTGTAGGAGCGACGTAAGTCGCGAAGCCCTCCACAAATTAGCGTGGCACCAGGCCGAAGAAAGATGTCGTTTCGCGACTTACGTCGCTCCTACGCCGACTGCGGGGTCAATCCCGCAGTTCGGCCACGTAGCAATTGGCTTGCATCTGCTCTATCACCGCCTGCGCAGCGGCTTCGGTGGAGATGCTGCGGCCGTTGGAAGACAGGTCGGCGGTGAAGGCGTGCGAATTCAACGCGCCGTCGACCGAGCGCTCGATGCAGTCTGCTTCGTCGTGCAGGCCCAGCGAATGGCGCAGCAGCATGGCCGCGCTGAGAATGGTCGCGTACGGGTTGGCGATGCCCTTGCCGGCGATGTCCGGGGCCGAACCATGAATCGGTTCGTACACGCCGGCCTTGCCGTCGCCCAGCGAGGCCGAAGGCAGCAGGCCCAGCGAACCGGCCAACATCGAGGCTTCGTCGGTGAGGATGTCGCCGAACATGTTCTCGGTGACGATCACGTCGTACTCGCGCGGGTGCGCCAGCAGGTGCATGGCCATCGCATCCACCAGCACGTGTTCCAGTTTCACCTCGGGGAACTCGTCGCGGCCGATGCGCGCCGCGACATCGCGCCACAGGCGCGAAGTTTCCAGCACATTGGCCTTGTCCACCGACACCACGTAGCTGCGGCGCTGACGGGCCAGCTTGAACGCACTGCGCATTACGCGCTCGATCTCGGCCACCGAATACGTGCACAGATCGCTGGCGCTATCGGCGGTGCGGGTCTTCTCGCCGAAATAGATGCCGCCAGTGAGTTCGCGCACCACCATGATGTCCACGCCGGTGAGCAGGTGCGGCTTGATCGGCGAGGCGTTCAGCGCGGCCGGATGCGGGCGCACCGGGCGCAGGTTGGCGTACAGGCCCATGCCTTTGCGCAGCGCCAGCAGGCCCTGTTCGGGGCGCACTTTGGAATTGGGGTCCGACCATTTCGGTCCGCCCACCGCGCCCAGCAGCACGGCATCGGCGCTCTTGCAGGCGGCCAGCGTGGAAGCGGGCAGCGGTTCGCCATGCTTGTCGATGGCGATGCCGCCGATATCGTGTTCGCTGAAGTTGAACTGGTGGCCGTAGCGACGCGCTACCGTTTTCAGTACCGACAAAGCGGCGGCGGTGACTTCCGGACCGATGCCGTCGCCGGGCAGGATTACGATGTCAGCTTGCATGAAAACGTTCCTCGTACTTTGTGATCTGCGGGTCGCGCAACAACAGGTAGCCCAGTTCGTCCACACCTTCCATCAGGCAGGTGCGGGCGAAGGCGTCGAGCGGGAAGGGGTGGACGTCACCGGCCGGCGTGCGCAGTTCGCGCGCAGCGATATCGACGGTGAGTTCGTCGTCGGGGCGCTGCATCAGCGACTGCACGATGGCCTCGTCCAGCACGATGGGCAGCAGCCCGTTCTTCAGCGAATTGTTGCGGAAGATGTCGGCGATCTCGCTGCTGACGATGGCGCGCAGGCCCAGATCGGTCAGCGCCCAGGGCGCGTGCTCGCGCGAGGAGCCGCAGCCGAAGTTGGCGCCGGCCAACAGGATGGCGCGGCCCGCGTTCTCCGGCCGGTTGAAAGCGAAATCCGGATTGGGCGAACCGTCGGCCTGCCAGCGCCAGTCGTTGAAGGCGTGCTTGCCCAGGCCGGCGCGTTCGGTGGTGGACAGGAAACGCGCGGGGATGATCTGGTCGGTGTCGATGTTGCTTTGGCGCAGGACTACGCTGCGCGAGGTGAGGGCGGCGAAGGCGGTCATCAGGAAATCTTCCCGCAGAAGTTCAATTTGAATTTGTCATCCCCGCGAAGGTGGGGACCCAGTGACTTTGCTTTTGCGGCCGCAAAGGGAAAAGCGAAAGTCGCTGGGTTGACCAGCTTTCGCCGTTGAAAAGCACTTCCGCCTTCGCGGGAATGACGATAGATGGAATTGGCGCGGGGTGAGATGTTCATCACGCCACCTCCTTGGCGAACAGCTCGCGCGGGTCGGAAACCTTGCCGTTCACCGCCGCCCACGCCGCGGTCATCGGCGAGGCCAGCAGCGTGCGCGAACCCGGCCCCTGGCGGCCTTCGAAATTGCGGTTGCTGGTGCTGACCGCCAATTGTCCCGGCGCGACCAGATCGCCGTTCATGGCGATGCACATCGAGCAGCCCGGCTCTCGCCATTCGGCGCCGGCGGCCAGCACGATCTTGTCGATGCCTTCGGCTTCGGCCTGGCGCTTGACCAGTTCAGAACCCGGCACCACCAGCATGCGCACGCGCGGATCGACGCGGCGGTCGCGCAGCACGGTGGCCACTTCGCGCATGTCGCTGAGGCGGCCGTTGGTGCAGGAGCCCACGAACACCACGTCAACCGCTGTGCCTTCCAGCGGTTTGCCGGAATCGAAAGCCATGTAGTCCAGCGATTTCTGCGCGGCGTTGTCCTTGGCGGCGGGAATGGGACGGTCCACCGCGATGGCCGTGCCCGGATGCGTGCCCCAGGTCAGGGTGGGGCGGATGTCGCGCGCGTCGATGTTCACCTCATGGTCGAAGCGCGCGCCTTCGTCGCTGCTGAACTGCGACCAGCGCGCCTTGGCTGCTTCGAACGCTTCGCCCTTGGGTGCGCGCGGCGTATTGGCCATCCAGGCGTAGGTGACTTCGTCCGGCGCCACCATGCCGGCGCGCGCGCCGGCTTCGATGGACATGTTGCACAGGGTCATGCGCTGCTCCATGTCCATCGCGCGGATGGTGGAACCGCGGTATTCCAGCACGTGGCCGGTGCCGCCGTTGACGCCGATCACGCCGATGATGTGCAGGATCACGTCCTTGGCGCCGACGCCCGGCGCCAGCGGGCCGTCGACAGTGATGGCCATGGTCTTGGCTTTTCTTTGCAGCAGACACTGCGTGGCCAATACATGACCGACTTCGCTCGTACCGATGCCGAAGGCCAGCGAACCGAACGCGCCGTGGGTGGAGGTGTGGCTGTCGCCGCAGACAATCGTCATGCCGGGCTGGGTCAGGCCCAGTTCCGGTGCGATCACGTGGACGATGCCGCGCTCGGCCGACTGCATGTCGAAAAGTTCGATGCCGTATTCGGCGCAGTTGCTGGCCAGCGTATCGACCTGGGTTTCCGAGGCCTGGGTGAAGTAGTGGAATTTTCCGTTCGCATCGGCCGGCGTGGTCGGCGTGGAATGGTCCATGGTCGCCTTGGTCCGGTCCGGCCGGCGCGGCGCGATGCCGCGCGCACGCAGTTCGGTGAAGGCCTGTGGCGAGGTGACTTCGTGGATCAGGTGCAGGTCGATGTACAGCACCGCGGGGGCGGCGTCGGTTTCGGGGACGACGACGTGCGCGTCCCAGAGTTTGTCGAAGAGGGTGCGGGGGGTGGAGCTCATGCTTTGTTTTCCGTTGAAGCTGTGATCGGTTGAAATCTTGCGGTGGCGTCTGAAAG
>Ga0247823_10004019_pt1 | contig 11819 bp, 17 predicted proteins | sample 13C_PalmiticAcid_2_FD_192426 | JGI IMG/M metagenome (GOLD analysis project Ga0247823, IMG submission 192426) | Soil microbial communities from agricultural site in Penn Yan, New York, United States - 13C_PalmiticAcid_Day30 | ecosystem: Environmental > Terrestrial > Soil > Agricultural land...
GCTCGTGCGGAATCCACTTACCCGTGTCACGGTCCATGAATCCCCAGCCCTTGGTTACCTTGCCTGGGACGAAGATGGTCCATGCCCCGTTCTTCAAGTCCTTCAGGATCACACGATGGAACGACTGCCCCGTCAGGCGGTTGGTGCCAGGTGCCTTGACCTCGCGGACCTTGATGCCTTGGTGCTCGATGCGGTAGTCACCCGCACCATAGTAGCCGATACCTGTCTGCTCCGCACGCTCCTCGTAGTATCCACCAGTCAGCACCAGGCTGAACGACCAATCCCACGGATGGTTGTGTAGGTCGCGGTCATGATCACTGCGGTAGAAGTGGTGGAGGAAAACACCAGGAAAGCGCTTGCTTGGCGTGATGATGTAAAGGCGTCCAAGGTACGGAACACCGTCAACACCAATCACACGATAACGTCCTGGGAACTTCGACACCAACCACCAACACACTGCGCTGACGATGCGACTCCAGAGATTCATTCTTCCTCTCCCTCCACAGTAAGACCTGTGTCTTCGCTCTCCGTGAATGCCTTGTGACGCTTCATGAAAGCACGTCCAACAAGCCAGAAGAACGCAGCCAGGACAAGCTCAACACAGACGATAGCTTCGATCACCTCGATCGTATCTTGTCCTACCAACAGCAAAATCAAGCGTGTGAGCACTGTGCTGATGGCCAAGAAGAGAAAGACACTCGCAATGGCGTCGCTGAGAAATGCTGTGTACTTGTTCATAGACCCAGCTTCTTCTTGAGGTCTTCGACTTCCTGTTCAGCCTTGTGAATCTTGGCGATCAACTTCGGGCCAGCCACACCACCGAGATTTGCGATTCGGCGCATGTCTCCCTTCAACTCGTCAAGCTTTGCCTCAGCGGAACGTAGGTAGATTCGCTTCTCAGCGTTCTTGCGCTCAATGTCCTTGCGCTTGTGATCCATCCACCACGCGTTCACTTCCGGCAGGCCGAGGATGTCTCGTGCAGGAACACTGCGTGTGTACGTTGTCTCCAACGTACCAAGTATCTGGCATAGGAGCCTGGTGGCCAGGTCTCTTTCTGCTTCAGCGCTAGCCAACTTGCTGCTGTAGTCGTCTCCAACGCTCGGTCCACCATGACAAGGCATATCGTTCCCCTCTCGATGCTACTGTAACCATCCGGTGTGGCAGGTCAACCGACGCTCATAGCGATTCCGGCTGCCACGTCAACCGCTTCGTAGAACTCTTCAAGAGTACCGTCGTTGTTGATAATACCCGAGTACTCAGAGTCAGGAATCGCATCTAGGCTGGTCTCGGATGCGTGTCCTGCTACGCCTGTGTCTGTGGCCTTGCCATCAGTCTCTGGTCGATAGATACGCCAGATCTGACCACCAGCTGCCTTGATAGCACGAAGCTCGTTGGGGAATCGAACGTCTGGAATGATGACGCCCTTTCCATCCCACTTCGAAACGTCTCCATACAGTAGGCCGTACTTCTCCTGGTACTTCGTAGCAGCCAGACGTGTCTCTGGATCGTACTTTCCGCTGAGTAGTCGACGACTGGTTTCCAAGCCGATGTCGATCCACACGTCTGAGTACAACGCTTCTCTACCGTACTCAGTGCCCAAGGTCTGCAGCATCACGCGTGGTGATAGGTTAGGATGTGTCTCACGCAACCACTTGAACCAGTTGATGAGCTTGGTATGTGCTTCCGCCTTCTCGACCTTGTTTGTGTACTCGAAGACATCATCCTCAAGCCATGGTGCACCATCGACAATGATGCGGTCCTCAGCGTAGAACCACTCTTGTGACGGCTCAGGATGCCATTCACCAGGTTCCTCGTAGTAGCGCTTGTCAACGGCGTTGCGGTAGTCAGATGGTCCCCACAGCTGCTGGAAGCTGAAATCGAACGCAACAGATCCCAGACGCTTGAGCGGATCAGCTAGGCCAATCCTTGTGAACCCGTGAATCTCAGCAACACGCTCAGCTGCGGTGTCCTTGCCTGAGTTCAGGTTTCCTGCGAATGCGATAACCCTCATACGCCGAACTCCTTCGCTTGCTTCTGGTCGATCGTGTACAACGCGTTGATGAGGATGCTTCGATCAATGGCACGAAGACGGTCGATGATCTCCAGTGTTTCAGCTGCTTGCTTCGCAAGGAACCTCAACCACTCTGCGTCGTTGCTTCGCTCCTTAGCAAAGAAGGCCATCACTAGTGCCGCCGCGGACATGCCGGAGTCTTCTTCCTTCGTACCCTCCGGGTCCTTCAACGCATTGCGGATTCGATTCATGTAGCTCACGTAGCGAGGCTTGAGCTGCTCTTCGATCTTGCGATTGATGGAACTCTTGATGTGCTCACCGTTGTGCATGAACACGATCGTCTCAGTCGGACTTGCCCACTTGATCTCCGGCACCTGATTCGCCATTGTCTTGCTCTTCCTTGGCATGTGTTTCTACTGTGCTTTCGCCGTTCTTCTTGACTACGGTTATACGCTTGTCGAACAACTCCTTGAAGTAGTCATTGTGCGTGATGACGTAGACAGTGTCGTACTGCTCTCTCTGGGAGTTCAGCAGCGCTGTGATGGCCTCCGTTCCGGAGCTATCGACGGACTCGAAAGGCTCATCTAGGAAGCGGAAGGGTATCACCTTGTTTGCGCGAAGGGAAGCCAGATCGCCGATGGCCATGCAGATTACCAGATCGGCCTTCGCCTTCTCGCCCTTGCTATTCCCGTTGTAGTTAGAACAGCCGTGACGTTGCTTGACCTCGATGTTGAACTTCTCTCTGGACTCACCGCCAGCAGTCTCAGACTTCGTGTGGAACACAACACTCATCTCTCCATCCGAGAGGATGTCTGCATACTGCTGAGCCTTGGCGTTTAGGATTGGAGTCACATGCTCCAACATGTACGAACGAAGTCCTGCGGGAGAGAAGCCATCCACCCAGAAGTCGTAGAGTGCCTTCTCGTCCGATGTGACCTTGATCATGTTTCGGTACTGTTGGACTGAACCCTCTAGCTGAGCAACGGCTCGCTCCTCACCAGCAATGAGATCTCGGAACGGAGACACACGGGTGCGAAGCTCGTCGTTCTTCTCTGAGAGTTGCTTGATCCTCTTCTTCGCAGTAGAGTGCTTCGACTTCGCAACCTCATACTCTGTCTCGATGGACTCAAGCTGACGGATCTCGGTCCTGACCTCAGCCATCGCCTCTTCGGCCTTCTTGAGCTTTTCCTGCGCCTCTTCAATCCTGCGGTTCCAAGATTCCTTCGCAGCGTTGACGGACTGCTTCCACGCTTCTTCCTTGAGCGTATGTTCGGCAATAATTGCCTTCAGGTCTGCAAGGTGCTTTTGCTTGTGTGTCTCGTCTACTTCCTGCTTGCAGTGTGGGCAGGTGCCGCCAACCTTCTCGTACTTCGTGTATGCTTGCTCTGTCTGCACGCGGATAGCATTGGCCAAGCCTTGTTCAATTTCCAGAGCGCGCAACGCATCCTGTGCATTCTTACGAAGCTGTGTGATGACCTGCCTGTTAGTGGCTACTTGTTCAACAGTCGAGTCCTCCTGTGGCTTCAGTTGGAGAATACGTTCGCTGGCCTTCTTCCATCGCTTGGCCACTTCCATGGCCTTGTCGATGACTTCCATCTCGCCTGCGACTTCCTTCTGCACAGCCATGATCTCTGCATCACGGTCGTCTTCGAAGGATCCGTGCTTGACCTCATACTCCGTCAGACGAGACGCTGCTGCCTTGCGCTGGCGCTCGGCATCCTCCATGGACTTCGTTGTAGCCTCCAGGTCGGCCTTCAGACGCTTGGCTTCCTCACGGGCTAGCTCCTGAGCCTGCGAGAGCACGGAGGCCTGTAGGAGGTCCTCCAGGAGCAGCTTGACCTCCTTGTCAGTCATGGAGGCAGCCTTGAGCCCTGCGCCCGGCATCATGGCACGGAAGGTGTGGAAGTCGACGCCGAGAGCCTCGGTCACCACCTTCTGGGTGGCCTTCATACTCTCCTTCGTCGCATCCTCACCATCTACTGTGAAAGTAAGGTCGTTGGGCTTCTTACCCTTGTCCGAGAGTAGTCGAGTGCGTGTGACGACGTAGGTCTTCCCTTCGTCCTCGAACGTGAAGACTACACGGCAGTTCTTACCTACACGCTCGTTGACTACCTCGTCTCCGGACAGCCCGCAGATCGTCTCTCCCCAACAGCACCAACACAACGCCTCAAGCAACGAACTCTTACCCGAGCCGTTGGAGTTGGACTTAGGCGCATCGTGGTTCTCACCCAAGACAAGAACCATGCCCTGGCCTGAGAGCTTCAGGCTGGCCTTCTTGATTGAGAAGAAGTTCTCTATGTCTAGGGTAAGTGGCTTCATCCCTCTTCCTCTACAGTACCGCCAGCAATGACAATACTCTGTGTTATGTACTGCGCACAGGTCGCAGCACCTTTGGCTTGCGCTTCAAAAAGCAGACGGTCTTCTCCTACTGCTGCCCTAGCTGCGTCTAAGTTGTGTCTGACTTCTATCGCGCATATCTTCAACGCGTAACGCAGTCCTTCGATCTTGTCTGCGGACATCCTCATAGTCCCTCGTCTCTGTAGTCTTCGATACGTACTGCGTGAGGATGTCCACCCATCCACGGACGCGTCGGGTCCATGTCGTGAAGCGTCTCACGCATGCGGAAGATTGCGCCAGCCAGTCGATGTGCATGCAGTTGCTGGTTCGGACGCTTGTCCCTGTAGAACCGGAAGGTCTGCAACATCTTATGTCCTGCTTCGTGCCACACTTCCCACAGGTAGAAGGAGTCTGGGTTCTTCAGAGGGATGAACTCCTCAGGACCGTAGTTGATTGCACAGCACTGCTTGCTCATAACCATCCATGTCTCCGCAGCCAACATTCTAGAAGTGCAATCGTCGGCAGTGCTACCGCAGCAGCGAAGAGCTGATCCCATGGCCAGCCAAAGCTTAGCGTCACGTCTTACTCCGTACCGTGATAACGTACTCTTCACCAGTAGTGACGTCGCGTACATGTACTTCATCATCAGCCACCCATTTGAAAGGACGCCAACGACAAGGTTGGTCATCTCCTGGGTACTGAAGTACTAGACTGATTACGCCTCGAAGTTCCCGCACATCGTTCATAGGCTCCTCGATTCTGCCTTCGCCAACAGGTTCATGCCGATCTGCTTGAGCTTGTCCTGGTCCAAACCGCCGTGCTTGTCCTTGACCCAAGCTTCTACCAGACCTGCAGGATGTATGTCTTCTTCCTTCAGTTCGAAGGTGGACTCTTCAGTCTTCTTCCGCTTCATGACGATCTCGACGTTCGGTCCCATAGTAGGAAGCATACTCTGCTTCAGTTCCTCAGTGATCTCCACGTCGCTGTGCACACGGATGAAGTCCTTCCTCCTAGGCATGGAGAGATTGGGTACCGGCCCGTTTACGTGGCAGAACCTAGGAGTCTCGGTCTCAATCTGCTTGAAGGTCGCCTCACCAGTCTTACGGTCCACCTTCAAGTGGAGAAAACCACGCTTCGTGCCTGCATCACCCCAGTTGTGGTGATGTGTCGCACCGATGAACCAACCATTGTCGAACAGCTGCTGGTGCTGGTGGTAGTGCCCAAACAGGCAGATCGAGAACTTGTCATGAGGCACGTCGGACACGGAGATGTCGCTATCAGATACGAGCACGTAGTCCGAGCCCACCTTCGCACCTTGCATACCTAGATGAGCGAGAAGGATTGCGGGCTTGCCGTACTTGTCCACCTCAGCACCTGCGAGCTGCAGACGCTTCACTGCTTCTGCACGGTCCACGGTGTAAGGGACGCAGACGATGTTGATGGCATCATACGGGTGACTGTCGACCTGGTCCTTGACGATGAGTTGACCAGCAGTCTGGAAGTCCTTGATGCGCTTGAAGCCCTCAAGGCTATGCACCAGGCCTTGACGATCAGCCATGTCGTGATTGCCTGGGATAGCGATCAGGTTGATGCCCTCCAAAGTGACCCACTCCTCTATGGCAGCATAGATCGTGTTGTACACGTCTGTCTTCACAGCCGACCGAGAGTGGAACAGGTCGCCACCGAAGAGCACACACCTGATCTTGTTGGCCTTCGCGTATGCACGCATTTGTGCAATGACGTCGAGACAGTCCTTCAGCCTGGAGTTGATCGTCCCGTTCTTGTAGGAGACTGGCTTCGAGAATGCGTTGAAGTTGTGTGCGTGGAAGTCACTGAACACTAGGAAGTCAGTCATGCATCCTTTGCTACGAAGTTGGAGACTTCTGCCACGACGTCCAGGATGTGTTCGGTCAGGTAGAAGCCTGCGGAGTGGAAGCAGTTGATCTCCACGACCTTGAGTCCCTCAGGTGTCTCAGCCACGTCGAGCACGAACACCTTCGACGGGGAGTACTTCTTCGCCATCTTGGAAGCGTAGTCCTTGACTTCCTGAGGAACATCAGGCCACGGGTCAACCTTGTCGTTCCTACGGTAACCGACAGCCGCCACGCACTCGCCGTCCACAATCCACGTACGGAACTCGCGCTCGATGGGCGTCACACTGTTCACTATGATACCCTGGTCCTCCGTCATCGAGCCGTTGTTGATCATGTGAAAGAACTCGTTGTCCCATCCGAACTTGGTATCCACACCACCTGCAAAGACCTTGGTACCTTCGTTCGGACGAATGAACAGCCGACCATCAAGGAACCCGTGCTTAGTTCCAGACTTGCGAAGCTCCTTCACTGTCGTGTACTCGGCCCCGTAGTTCAACCACTCCGTACCGTAACGCGTACCGTACTCCGTAGGCCTGTGCGTATCCGGGTTGAAGTACAGCTTGACGTTGCTCTTGATCGTCTTGTCTCGGTACTTCTCGTTGCCGTACGCAGCCTTCACGAGGTTGGTGGAACCGTAGTAGACGATCGGTCCGTCCGTCCAGTCGAAGTCCGGAATGAACGTCGAGAACGGCTTCAGTGGGAATGCAGACCAGTTGAGGCCTAGCTTCTGGAACGCGTCTACGAGGTGAAGCGTACTGTCTTCCTGCTTCAACTTGGTCTGCACTGCCCACAGTTGTGTCATGCTCACTCCTCTTCTGTCTGGATTTCTCCGGTCTCCTCGTCGAAGGTTTCACGAGGACCGGTTGTCGAAGCACCGGTCTTACTGTAAATACTGATCAGCTGGTTGGCAAGACTCGTTCGTAGCGATTCATTGTCACGGAGTAGTTGTGCCATTGCCGGCCTACCCTGTGCGCGTTCTCCACCAAAGGAAAGCCATGCACCAGACTTGTCGACCAGGCCGTGCTCAATGCCGTGCTCGATCAGCTCTGCCGTATACTCAATGCCGCGTCCACGGAACTCGAAGACTGCTTCCTTGAACGGAGGAGCTACCTTGTTCTTGACGATCTTGACTCGGTGCTTGGAACCCACGATGTCGTCACCAACCTTGATCTGTTCAATACGACGAACATCACAGCGGATGGACGCATAGTACTTGAGTGCGTTACCACCTGTCGTAGTCTCAGGCGAACCGTAAGTCACACCAATCTTCATACGAATCTGATTGATGAAGAAGATGGTGGTCTTCGTGGTGTTTGCTACGCCTGCCAGCTTACGCATGGCCTGGCTCATGAGTCGAGCATGTAGACCCACATGGCTACCGCCCATCTCTCCATCGATCTCAGCCTGCGGCACGAGAGCCGCTACTGAGTCCACAACGATGACAGAGAATGCGTTCGTTCTGGCCAATGTCTCGACGATTTCCAACGCCTGCTCACCGTTGTCTGGCTGGCTGATGTACAGGTCGTCCATGTTCACGCCAATCTTGCGTGCGTATTCTGGATCTAGTGCGTGCTCTGCGTCAACGAATGCACAAAGCTCGCCAGCCTCTTGTGCCTCTGCGATTGCGTGCAGAGTGAGTGTGGTCTTACCTGATGCTTCAGGTCCGTACACTTCGATGATACGACCACGAGGCCAGCCGCCAACACCCAGAGCCCTGTCTATGCCGAACGAACCCGTCGGAGTCGTTTCGATTTCCATGTCCGGCTTATCACTGCCCTTCAAGACAATGGTCTTGCCGAACTTCTCTCCAAGAGCCTTCAACCCAAGTTCAAGAGCCTTGTCGTCGCCTGCTCCGATCGTCTTTGCAGTCTTTTCCTTCTTCGCCATGTTACACCTCGCACAAAACGAAAAAGCCCCCAGAGAGTAGGTACACTACTCCCTGAGAGCCTTCTTCATACTAGATGCTTTCTTGTACGCCGCACGATCACCGTGCTTCTGTATCAGAGACAGCGCACGCTCCCAGGCTTCAACCGTGGTAGGTACCCAATCGATACGCAGGAACCACAAGCACCGGGAGCGTTGCTCCTCTAGAAAGACGAGTCAGTCGTCGCCCATAGCGGACTCCATGTCCGCCATGAGGTCCTCTGCGTCATCTTCCTTCTCGGCTCCACCCCAACCAGCAGGAAGCTTGTCGTCCTCAGGGTCAGCTGCGGGCGCAGGCTTCGCACCGGACTTCGCACCAGCGGTCTTCTTGGTAGACGACGGAAGAGCCTTGCGGTCTGCTGCGTAGTCACCACCAACGCCATCGCTCAGGAGCTTCTTGAGTTCATCGTACGACTTCTCCTGACCGATCATGCTCAGGTCAGGAAGCTTGTCCTCAGGGCTCAGAGGAACTGCTGCCGACTTGATGATGAGCACTACCTCGTAGCGCGTCTTCATCGGATCCTTGTTCGGGAACTTCGTGATCTGAAGATCCTTGCCCTCTTCAAGGTCAGTGATGTCCAGCTCGTTCGTCTTCATGACAGCAAGAATCTGATCGAAGATCGTCTGCTGGCATGCCCACGTCTGGATCTTCATGTCGCCAATCTCGAACGGAACATCCTGATCCGGACGAGCCTTCTTCCACTCCGCGATGTCCTCTGCCGTGTAGCGGGGGTTCTTCACATCGATGATGTTGAGGAAGAACGCCCTCTTCGCACGGAGGTCCTTGCGCAACTGCTGCGCATTGGCGTCACCCTTCTCGTTCTTCAGTTCATCGCAGAACGCACAGATCGGGCACGAACCCGACAAGCCCGGAGTCTCTCGTGGGCATAGGACCGGTCCCTTGACGTCCTCACCTACGTTCCAGTGCTGCGCAACTTCACGCCAGAACTGACCAGCGAACTCACCCTCATCGGCCCAGCCAGGCAGGATCCTGATACGGTTCACGCCGTTCACAGGCTTCCACCACTTGATACCACCGCCGCCGTTACCACGGTCCAAACGGGCTTCAAGCTCTTCCTTCTGCTTGTTGACCTTCGACCAATCTAGCTTTGCCATTGTATTACCTCGTTATCTTGTTGGTTGACACTCGACTATTTGTCGATTGTTGAACCCCTACCTTACCACGAACTTCGAACCTGTGTCAACGAATGTTTCACTCTGAAAGCAGGTCGTTGGCTATCAAACACCTGCGTAGTTCTGCGCCTTGTGCCTTCTCAGGATAATCCTCGAAGTACGCCTTCACGGCTTCACGCAGCTCGCCACCAGTTCCACCCCACGCGCCATATCCTTCAGACACAAGCCTGATGGCCAGTTCGAGGATGCGATTACGATGCGTGTACAAGTCGGTCATGTCTTCTCCGGAACGTACTTCCACACGCACTCAATGAATGGGTAGATGCCTGCAACCTGGTTGTTGACAATCTCCACAAAACAAGGATGGTCTGCTGAAAGACGCATGGTCGCAGGGTCGAACGCCTTCTCACGAGGGTCATCTCCAGTTCCTACCCACACAGGGAAAATGCGAGCCTCGGCCATCTTCTTCAGAAGATCGTACGTAACTGCGTGCGTCATGTCTCCTCCTTCTTCGAGGCCCTACGAGTAAGCTCGCTCAGCAGCAGGTCGTCGACGCCCCAACGTTCCGAAAGGTACGCCAACATACCCATACGTGTGATGCGCCTAGACACATCCTCTGAGGGTGATGTCGTAGATCCTAGTAGCGTGTCGTCACCACCTTCAACAACCCCACGCAGCGTGACCGTTACGTACGGGTCGTGCTTCATGCCTACCTCTTCGTTCACAATAAGAATCGTGGTCATGTTGTACCGAACCCTGCTGAAGCCTCTGCCCTACGCTGTGCACCCAGCTGCACAAGCATGTCCTTGCGCTGACGCATGGCTTCACAAGCAGCACGCAGGACGCCTGTGTTCTCCACTGCGTCGAGGTACTTGTTCTGCATAGCCACGTAGCGAGCATCCGTGAGGATGTTGCTCTCGATGACCTTCTCGGTGACCTTGCCACCGCTGAGTGTGGCACGGTACTCCTTGTCTAGCTGTGCATAGGCACACTCCAGGTCGTACTTCGCGCCCTTCTCGTCACGCTCAGCACGTGCGTGCGCTGCGGCCAAGAAGTAGAAGTTGCCTGACTGTGTCACGAATTCACTGTCCAGATCAGTCACATCCGGATCAGACAGCTCTATCTCGTGCTGCACCCCGCGAAGGATGAAGCTTACAGTTCTCTCACCCATTGTTTCTCTCCTTACACTTCGGGTCGTCTGCTCCCTGGCAGAACAGACCTATCTCTCTTCCACACCGAGCGCAGTTCATAGGGTCTGAGTATTCCAGCCTGTGCTTCTCGGTGGTGCCCCAACAAGGGCAATCCGTCCTATGCCCCTTCGGGTTAGCACTGAACATTGTCTCGTAGTACGGACAAGTGCAGCGTGTGACGTTGTATCCCGTGATGTCTTCCGGAGAGATACTATCATTTCTCTGCGGAATGGGAATAGTGAATGTGACGCTATACGACGTCGGAATGAACTCGACTGGAGGATTACCGACCACCTCGTAATCGATATGCTCCTCCACCTTCACCTTCTTAGCGTCTTCTGCGGACAACTCCTTCACGCGGTGTGCGATTCCTTCAATCTCCAGCACCAGCAACTCGTGTATACCCAACATGTTCACCTCCTCAGTGGATCGTCTTCTTGTCAGCCCAGGACTTCTCAGTCCACGAGAAGTCTGAGATCAGTGGCACCGAGAAGTCGAACTGCTCCATGAGGTCCTTCAGCTTCTTCAGGATATGAAGCTCGCTCTTGTGGATGTACATCTGGACTTCGTCGTGTACGAAGTTGACGATGACGGACTTCATGCCCTTCAGTGCCTGGAACAGTCGAACCACTGCGAACTTGAACACGTCTGCTGCTGTGCCCTGAATCAGGAAGTTGACGCCCTGACGACCAGCGCGTGCTTCCATCCAGAAGTACTCACGGCTGCCGAGCACTTGGATTGCCTGTGCGTGTGGAAGACGACGCACACGCCCGAAGTAGTTAGTCACCATGCAAGTGCGCTTGATCTCACGCACGTTACGGCTGATGAACCGCTTCACTCCCTTGTACTTCTCAAGGTACGTGTCAATGAACTCCTGACACGCCGACACCCAAGTCTCGTCGTCTGCGTCCTTGTACTTGTCCGGACGGTTGATCTGTTCAGACAGACCAGGAGCACCTACGCCGTAGATGATGCCGAAGTTGATCCTCTTCGCAATGTCACGAAGAGCCTTGACTTCCTTGTATCGTGGGTGCTTGTCATCTGCGAAGATCGCGATGCCTTCCTCAATCGGGATGTTGAACATCTCACATGCTGTACGCAAGTGGACGTCCTCACCATTGAGGTAGGAGTTGAGCAGCAATGGGTCCTGGCTGTAGTGAGCTGTAAGGCGCACCTCAACCTGCGAGTAGTCTGCGAGTACGTAGACGTACTCGTCCGACCAGTTGATGAAGGCTCGGCGAATCTCCTCACCTTCACCACGACCTGGGATGTTCTGCAGGTTCGGGTCCTGCGAGGACATACGACCCGTCTTCACGTTCTGATTGAACGAACAGTGAAGAACGTCATCGT
>Ga0247823_10004020_pt1 | contig 11815 bp, 10 predicted proteins | sample 13C_PalmiticAcid_2_FD_192426 | JGI IMG/M metagenome (GOLD analysis project Ga0247823, IMG submission 192426) | Soil microbial communities from agricultural site in Penn Yan, New York, United States - 13C_PalmiticAcid_Day30 | ecosystem: Environmental > Terrestrial > Soil > Agricultural land...
ACGGCGGGGGGGACGACGGCGGAGGGTTAGACGACGGGGGCATGGACTGAGGGCGCCCGGCGTTTGTTGCTGTTGTTGTGTTGGTGGCGGTGGTGGTGCTTGGGAGTTTCCATGTCGTCACCGTCTCTCGCTCGAGATGATCTCCCTGCGGAGGGGGGGAACTGGTGAGCGGGGAGGGATAAAACTTGATGGCCATGCCCCCTTGGAAGAAGGCCTCCCGCTCAACAACCCCCCTGCAAGGCGCCGCCCAGGAACGAGTCTTGGCGGCGGCAGGGAAGCGGCGGGAAAGTTGGGCCAGACAGTCGGTGTGCTGGTCGACAAGAGACTGGTCCCTTTTCTTGTATTCCATCACGAGGAGGTAGAGCCGGTCGCTCATGGCCGCACTTTCTTCGTCTCGCTGCCATTCGATCTTTTCGATCCTTGCCTCGAGGGCGGATTCGGATGTTACAGAAGTAGCGGGGGACGAGCCGGTGGATGTGTTGGATATGGACGTGGTCCGGGCCCGTTTATTGCCCATCGTGGCGGGTTAGGGGTAGTCAGACAGGAACTGTTGTCGTGTTAGCGCGGGGAGGGGGCGTAAAGGTGAGCGTCTGACCACTGGCACCCAAGGGGTCACAGACTTCTGATTGCATCAAGTCGGGGACTGGATGTTCGAGGACAATGACGCGAAAAGATAATAGTTGTTGGTCCACGTTGATCAGGAAAATTTCTTTTGTTTATGTGGCGTTCCGTCGCGCAAGGCTCTGGGAACCCCTGTCCGCCCCTCGCCTCGCCGGTTTCCTCCTTGCTGGAGCCTGGACATCATTTTCCTGAAATATTGCCCTCTCCTGCTCTCTTAGTCTTGCGTGCAAAGCATTTTTCTTGTTCCACGGCACTTCCTGAGCGCTCTTCGGAATATTGTCTCAGAAGCGCGACGAGTTTGGGCTGGAAACTGCCGAGCTATCGCCAAGCGGTATATCGCCTATACTCCTAGGGCAACAGCCGTGCCACGCACCGCCTACTATCCCACCTCAGGATGCCTATCATCCGCCGCACCCCTTCGTTCCTAGCTGCGCAAGCTGCGGACCATGACGACTCAGATGATGCCTCTGAACTCGAGGATGCGTAAGTTCCATCCATCCAACCGACTCGCCAATATTTCCTTCATCGTGGCCTTCTCTAACACCGCAATATTGACCCACCCACAGCTGCCTGGGTATAGATATTGGCAGCCATCGCAGCCGCGCCTGCATATGGGTGCCGGGCACGGAAACAGAACTCGTTCTCGAAAATGGGGGATACAACGGCATCTCGAACGCGTTTACGCCCTGCGACTTCCCCTCGTCTCTCTACCTCTTCGACGACATCCATCAAGACGTCTATCTCCTCGAGGAGGAAGACCCGAGCCGGCAATGCGTGTCGGCAAAGTACGTCTTCTATGCCCTCGCAAACGCCTCAGACGCACTGCTGGAGCAATATCCCTCGGTTCACCATCTCATGGACAGGAAAGACGAACCGGGGTTTGCTCGCCAGCTGCGCAGAGGCATGATCGCGTTGCTCTCTGCCCTCAAAGGCGCCGCCGACGCCGTGTGTCGCAAACACGGGCTCCGTATCGTCAAGATTGGTCTTACGATACCAGTGCAATGGAATCTCGACTTTGAGGCTGTCTACCGCGATCTCATACTCCAGGTGTTTGAGATTGATGCATCTCGAATCTACTTCTATACCGAGGCAGAGGCTCTGGCGAGATACCTCTACAAATCCCATGCACACGAGCTCGATCCCCGCAATCAACACAATGCCATTCTCTTCTTTGACTTTGGGGGTCACAACATGGTCAGACAGTCGTCCTTTGAGCCCGAGTTCTGGCGATATTAACACCGGTGTCGATTAGAACGGTTGCCTCTTTGGGGTTGCCCGGGACCAAGACCGTCCGGATGGAAACAGCTTTTTCAGAGTTGGACTTCCTTTTGGTAAGACTCGCGATCACCTTATGTCGCCAACCTTCGGACGATGCACCCGAGAACCCATGGCTAACCAAGTTCTTCCCACAGGCGCTGGCGGCGGATCCGAGCAATGGGAGCACCACATTGCTCAGTGGTTTGGCGATCAATACTTCCAAGACGCGAGAGTTCCTGCACCTCCGTACGAGCTTGAGCAGTTTCTTGTCTGGTTCCGTCCCCAAAAGAGAAGGAACAGGGAGTCGCAGAAGGCTATCAGCATCAGTCTTCCCATGCCCGACGACACAGGTGTCTGGAGAGCTACCTTGACCCCGGAGGGCATGCACCAGGCCTGGGAACAAGGCCTCAACGGGCCGCTTCGGACTGCCAGACGCATGATATCACGCCTTCTCGACAACGTGGAGCAGGGCATGGTGTCGCGGCCTCTCGTCGTTGTCTCGGGGGGCACGGCCCGCAACCCGGACGTGAAATCATACATGACAACCCTCTGCCGGGCCAACAGGGTGCCCGTGGTTTTTACAGCCGACTTTGATGTCCCCATCGTGCATGCGTTAGTAGCACTCTCTTTCCATCCCTGAGCCACTCCTTTCACTGTATGCGTGCTGACTGGAATTCTTTTGCTCAGCTCGGCCCAGGTCGCAAAGGCCGCAGCCTTCGTCGTCAGCGAGAGCCTCACGGTGGAACAGTTCTTTCGCCGTGGGGCTGCCATTGGGTTGCAAATGCGGCAGGCCCGAGAACAGGGCAAACCGAGGACGGAGATTCGGGAGTGGGATGACTCGGGACCCGTGTTGCTGGATAGAGTGAGCTCCACGACCGTATCCATACATGCCAGTTTGACTGACACATTGCTCTCCGAGCAGGACGGCCACCGCACCGCCGAGGTCTCCGTTCGAAGCAGCGACGAGTTCCGCCTGATCTGCGACCCCTTTTACCACAGACTGCCCCGCCACCAACAAGGCCGTGTTGCAGCAAGCAGGACGTACGACCTCGTCTACCTGGGCAAGCGGAAACAAGGATGCTGGGAAGTCACACTGTCCCTGCATGGGTCTGGCGACGACATGTCTCTCAAGCTCCAGCAGTCCCACAGCAAGCGAAGAAATGTTACCTTGAACAAGTTGGATACGCTGCATCTACCCCTCTATTTTGACGGGAACAGCAGCTCCATTCACGTCGGCGAGAGAAATCGCGATATTTCGGAGCTCGGGCTCGGTCTTCCGCCTCAGCCCGGAGAGTATGGAGAGCTGGCATCAGATGGTTCCGGTGGGGAGGATTCCGACACAGACTCAGACGAGCAATATTAAAAGGTTCACAACGAGAACCTGAAGGACAGGTTGGGGGGGGATCACAGGTCGGAAACTGGCTCAACGGGCGCTGGCGAGATATTGGTAATGAGGAGGACAATGGCGTGGATAGGGATGTAATAAGGCACGGACTTGAGAACTCAGTAGATTGCGCAAACAGCTTCGAGATGGTAATGAGAGTGTTCTAGAAACCTGGCCCTGCAGCGGTCTCGTGGTCTATTCTCCCTGAGCCACAATCTTGGGGAGTTGCCTGCCCTCACTCAGGGCTTCTTCCCCATTCGCGGGTGAGCCGGAGCCATGCCCGCAACCCTGCAGACTTTCTCACCATTAGGTGGCGTCCAAGTCCGGTCGTAAGGCGAGGCTCACGGTCTGGACCTTTGGCCAGCACCCTGAGCCAAGAAATGGCGTCCTCGCCACTCGATTTCTGCGAATGAGCATGAACAACACCCCATCTATCTTTCCAGCTGAACATGCGGGTGTATGGAAAACTCCCATGCGGCTTGCATCATCGCTTGGTATCGACTGTTAAAGGGATGCCAAGGCAAAATATCCTGGGACGTGGCGCACCAGCTGAAGAACAGCTAAGGGCAATTCAGAACTGACAAGGCTCCGATTATATTACAAGTGCTTATTTATCTAAGGACGCCCTGTACGACTCAACACGCGGAAGAGAGCCTCTGGGATCTTCATCCTTTCGTCCAACCTGCATAATTACACTTCCCCAATAACGCCTCCTCCAAGACACTCAATTTCCACCAAAAAAGCACCATGGTTGCCTTCCTCCTGGTCGGTGCGGCGCTCGCCGTGGTCGCCGCGTACTGCACGGGCGTCATCCAGCGGCTCATGGACTTCTTCCGGGACAATCTTCCCGCCGTTCTCTCCTCCCTGCAAAAGGCGTTGTCGCTGCTGGAGATGGTCAACAAATATGGGATGAAGTTAACGCTGGAGGGTATGTATCCCAAGCACCGCCGAATTTTACACATGGCAGAACAATAAGCTAACTCGCTGTTGGGGCAGACTCGAGGGTCTGGCGAAACGCCATGCACCAGATTCAGTCGCACAAGGGAAAGGAGCTGCTTCTGCGCCACAGCCAGGTCACTCTCCACACGCAGCTCATCGAGATGGAGGAGTCCATGGAGAGCCATCTCACCCCCGAGCCCGAGGGCGGTTGTGTCTTGATGTAAACACAAGTCATGTGCAGAGTTCTGCCGCAGTGCTGGAGGAGGCAGGGGAGCATATAAGAGGTTGTCAGGTTGAGGATGCTGGGTGACGTGAAATAGGGGTTGTGTATGTCAGCAGAGCTACAATACTTAGCATTCGAGCATACTGTTCATCATGCCGCCTGCATAACAACTTGGCACTGGCCCTAAAGTTCCACTCATTGGAGCCCGTCTTGCCTTCTGCTCCCATTCTCGTCTTTCTGCTCGCTCACCTGTCTCCCGGCTTTCCAGCTGCGCCTACCGTCACACGTAGTGAAATTCTACTACAACTTTTGCCCGGAATAGGGGCTAGGAAAGCCATAAACACAAGGGTTGCCAGCGAGTCGCAAAAGCCGGGAGCGCTCACCCCCGCTCGCCCAATATCCACAAGCTCACCCGGTTCACCCTCATTAACGGTGTAAGCCGGAGCTAGGCGTGCAAGGGTGCAATAATCCCGCCACGATAAGTTTACCTTTGCACGGCTTGCTCCGGCCAGGTTCCCTCAGACAAAATGAAGGACTAAACCAAAACTAAGTGCATGGAATAAAAGAATGTAAGGGAACGACAAAAAAAAGAAGAAAATAAGTGACAAGAACGAAGAAATAGAAGAGGAGATAGAGGAGGAAATAGAAGAGGAAATAGAAGAGGAAATAGAAGAGGAAATAGAAGAGGAAATAGAAGAGGAAATAGAAGAGGAAATAGAAGAGAAAATAGAACAGGAAATAGGGAGGACTCAGGGGTCAGCACGAAACCATCCGTCTCCTCCCCGAAAGGCAACTACAAGTCCGCCGTATTACATTGACAGCTCACACACTCAACTGAAGAAACCGAGACCTCGTTTCTTTCTCCGGTTACTGGCGCCGCTTTATTTGCGATACCGAGGTTCAACCTCCTCCACATCACCTCTGTCACTTTTCGGGGCTTCATTGACCTGAGGCAGACGTTGAGTCTCAGTCACGGTCAACATAGCGACCACCAGCAGGAAGCGTTTGAGGCCATGGCAATGGGGCTGCCAATCTTGTCGATGGCCTTGAGGTTTAGAGGATTTCCGGAGAGAACCTGCACGTTATTGATAACCGTCGATGCCGCCGTTTTGTTGTATTAACATTAGCTGATGTATTTCTCTCTTTTTTTACCTTGTTTCTTTGCGTTTCTTTTTAGGACTAGTTTATTTGCTATTTCTCTCGTGTATATAACCTACAAACCTTGATTAATCAAGAAGGTCTCAACCTCAACTTCGCCGACCCCGTATTTTGTCTCTACCCAGGCTCTCCCTCTCCCTTCCCTCCTATCAGTTTCTCTTTCTCGCTCCCATCCTCATCATCCCCAAGCCTTTTATGGAGCTGATGACGACCAGCTAAGGAGTCGCAGCATCTGCGCCATACTGGTGGCTTAGGTATCTCAAAAGGCCCGAGATGGCAACCGTGCTGGGCCGCTAAGTCCCGGGCCGCGGTCATCATTAGTATCCGCTTCTCTCGGTCCCTGACGAGTTTCGGGATGAGGAGATGGACATCAAGCGACAGCTTGCGCTCCAGTCGAGCTGGGCCCCTGCTAGCGATCTCGGAGATCATCTCCTGCAGAATACCGGTATACCCTATCCGGCCTTGCTTATGGTCTTCGGCGCTCACCGGCTTGCTCCGAGTGTTGTAGTAGTAGAGCATGGTGGCGATATCCCATACTGGCACCCCGACCGTGACCCCGGCCCAACGCCCTACGACGCGGGCAATGTAGTCCCAGGCTTTGGTGGATGGGACCCCTTCTCCTTTTGACCAATACAGCGCTGCTCCGGTGAGCACGCGAGAGAAAAGTTCGAGCTCGGCTAAATCCTGAAGAATCCAGGATTTGGGTAGACTCCTCAAACCGCGGAGGGGGTAGGCCGGAAGGCCGTAGTCGATGGAGAGCATCAGCTCAAACACATATCTGCAGGTGTACCAGTCTGCGCTTGCGTGTGGGGGGGTTGGGGTGTAGAGGGTACCGCGTGGAACCGGCATCACAACTCGTAGGGGCCCCGGCCTGCCAGTATCGGCCGTCCATTCCATGTCGTAGACAATCGCGCCGAGGGCTTCGAGGACCAGCTCCATCTTGCCGGGCAGCTCGTGCTGGACCCGGCCGTGGCGCCGCGCTTCCAGGAGGGTATCGACCGACCGCTCACCCGCACGGCGGATGCCGGCTTGCATCCTGCGCGCTGTCATGCCCAGAGTTATGAGCGAGCGTCTGTCCGTAAGCGCCCCAACGTTCGGTTCCTTCGACACGACCGGGCGCAGGGTCCGTTGTTGGGGCTTCCTGGGCGCTGTGAGCGGGGCGCACATGATCTCCTTGAGCCTCTGGATGTCGGCCTCTGTAGTGGCAGGGCTGGGAGGAGCGGGAGGTTTTGCGCCGTTGGGCTGCTTGCGCTCCTTGGACTGTGGCGGGGCAGTGGCCGCCTTGATGGTAGCGGGCGTGGATGTGTCCGCTCTGATGGCGGCGGGCGCGGATGTGTTTGTTGAGCCCCCAGCAAGGACAAGACTGAGGTGTGCGCCGCAGTTGGGGCACTTTGAAGCCATGGTTGATATTTCGCAGGGCGGTTCGGGCGGGTTTGTCTTGAAAAATACGACGGGGAGTAGAAGACATGGGATACAGGAAGGAAGCTTCTGGGTAGAATGGGGAGAGAACACGGGTGAAGGAGATGTGGAAGAAAAGCGGCCTTATCTGCTGTTGTCGAAGACCGACGTAACGCCTAACGGTGAGTTGACCCCCCGTGTTCATCTCAAAAATGCTTGCTGAGTTCACAGCCGCTGTATACAGCTGATGTTCGAAATGCAGCTCTGGGGGAGTTTCCGGCTCCGCGCCGGCAAACTGAGAGCTGCATTTACTGGAGGCAGGCGTCAAGATACTCAGGACTTGTCGATGACTGGTTGCGAAGTCTTTGTGCGCTGCAGTGAGACGGCCAGCTTACTTGGGTACAGACGAGACGCGGTCCCCGCAAGCTGCACAGGGTATCCATCCACCCAAGCAACGTTGAATGGTGCCGCAAGGCAACACAAGGACGAATCAGGTGGTTTTTGGTGGCCTGAAAGCGCTGCCGCAGGGCTGGAGTTGACTGCTGTGCCTCTGCTCGAGGGACTCGGTCGGCATTCGCATGCGAGTTTTGAGTGCTGTGCCGTCTTCATCAGCCTTGCAGGCTGCAAGGCAGTGGAGGAGAGTCCGGTTGTTGCATGCAGTGGCATCATTCAATGTCCCTATGCACATATAGGGGACGCTGAAGTGCAAACTGGGCAGGGGGTAAAAGATGTACGGAGAGCGATTGAGGTGTCCAGGCAAGCCAATCCTCCCGACAGTGGACACACAGTCAGTAACGAACACTGCTTTGAACGAAAGCTCTGTCGTCACTGTGATCTTTTCAGGTTTGGCAGGGCCAGATATTAGTCGGGTCCAAGCCATGGGCACTCTCACTGTCTGAGCCATGGGTCAGTAACACAGACCTGGCTACCGATCTGGGAAACTGTCCGTGTAAGTGCCCTGTGGATGCCAACTGCATGTGCTTGAGCCCCGACAGGTATCACGAGGGTATCGCAGCACAGATGCCCTCCCTGACGTATAGCATCATACTGATAAAACTCCAACCCTGCCGCTTGGACACGGCGAGAACAAATAAACATGTTTGTCGTCAAAAATAGAACGCATCGGTTTTGTACGGCATTAGTGGACCGTGACGCAATGACAGCGGAAGAAAAATCTTCAGGCCATCGGAAGCCGGCCGCCGACGTTCGCGTTTCGGTGTTGGGGCCCAATTCTGGTGAGATTTGTCGATGGCACAGCCCCGAGACAGAGGCCGCTATGATGGCGCTTTGGTTCAATCCCATCATGATGAAAGCCGGGGTTGCGGCCGAGGTGTGCACAGGACACTTGGCGAGAGTGTGCTACGCCGTCCACGCCGTGAAAAATCCGGCGCCGGGGAGCGAAGGGGGCTGATGCGCGTTTCGTCAAGGTATAAAGACTACCCTTAGGGACCACCCTTCCGACCTGGAAACCGATCATCAAGCGAGTTGCCTGGCAGTAAGTCCCACATCAACGACTTACATCCACTCTCTCCGCCACGCAACGGGCCATCCACCCATCTTCGCTCTCCCATCCTCGTCCTCCCTTCTCTTCCGCAAGATCTTCCAATGTCTTCTTGGAATGATCTTGTCTTCATCACCGGTGCCACCGGCTTCATCGGCACCTCCACCCTCTGCGCCCTCCTCCGCGCGGGCTACCGAGTCCGCGCCGCTGTGCGCAGCGAAGCCAGGAGGGACGTGCTCCTGGGCCACCCGGAAATCCAAGCTCTGAACCCGGGGGCCCAGCTCACCTTCGCGATCGTCCCGGACATCGCCGCGCCCGACGCCTACGGTAGCGTCCTGGAAGACGTGACGCACGTCGTCCACCACGCGTCGCCCTTGGCGTCGGGCAACGACACCATGGCCCCGGACCAACGCGAAGGGCACTACGTCACGCCCGCGGTCCGGGGAACGCTCAACCTGCTCGAGGCCGCCGCCTCGGCCGGCTCCGTGCGCCGCGTCGTCATCACCAGCTCCTTCATCGCGCTGGTGTCGATGGCAGAGCTGGAGGGAACCTGCCGCCGAAACCCCCAGCGACCCGTCACCGCCGACGACCGTGTCCCGTTGCCCCCCGGGCCGTACAACTCCAGCTTCGCCGCATACCACGCATCCAAGGTGGCGGCGCTGAGGGAGGCCGACGCGTGGGTCGCGCGAGAACGGCCGGGCTTCGAGGTGGTGCACCTGCACCCAGGATTCGTGCTGGGCCCCAGCCGCTGGGCGACCAAACCCCAGGAACTCATGCGCACCACGAACAGCGCGGTGCTCGGGTTGTTGTTGGGGGCCCGCCTCGGCTTGTCGTATGCCGGCGCGGCGGTGCACGTCGAGGATGTCGCGCGGGCCCACGTGGCTGCCCTCAGCCCGCGGGTCGTGGTCTATGGCGGCGGCGGCTTCATCCTCAGCCAGCCAGCGCGGTGGAACGACGCGATCGGGGTCGCGAAGAGGGCCTTCCCACAGGGGTTCGAGAGCAGGACCTTTGTGGACCGCGGAGACCTCGGGACGATCGACCTGCCCCTGGACACGGCCATGGCGGAACGGGCGCTGCGCTTCGAGTTTCTCGGCTTCGAAGAGCAGGTCCGCAGTGTCGCGGGGCAGTACCTCGAGTTGCAGCGGGCCAACGGCGGCAGCAGGACGGGCAGGGGCGCGGCAAAGACCCAGGCGTCATCACAGAGCAGGAGCGCAAACTCGTGAGACGGCGCGGTGTCGCGGGGGTCTCGTAGAGCTTGGTCGGCAACGACGCACGAAGGGACGACATGGAGTTGGGGCTACAAAATGGGTGCTTTTGCAGGAGCGGGATATCGCATGGGGACTTGTCATGTATGGTACAGCTTGATACTGTAATGCAGAGTGCATCTTTGCAACCTGGAAGCCGCATCCTGCGAATTGGCTGGTGCAAGTGATCATCAGCCTCGACGTGACGTACAGGGAAGGTGAAGTGAGACAACGCAGGAAAGAGCAGAGAGCTCTCATTGGAGAGTTTGCTGGACCCACAATTGCACCCTACCAGGTAGTTTGACGCACTGGCCACAACCCCCGATAAGATACCTCAGCCCTCCACTAAACTTCTGGCGCTGTGACGCCACTGAAGCAGCTGCCTTCAAGGTGCCCGCTAAAATCAACAACCTTCAAACAACTCTTGAGCTCGCTCGTCGCGGACCGCGGCACCCCGACACCACACCATGGCGCGCCTCGACGAGATGCGATTTGATCCGTCCACCCTAAACAAGGCGAGCGCGGCAAATTACTCGTCCTCCGAGTCCGACGCTGGGGAAGAGGACGAGTACTTGATGCCGTCGCGCAACCCCCACGACAGCGAATTTGCCGATTTCAACCCCCGAAAGAGACGCCGCACAGGGCGCGACGCGAAGGAGAGCGCAGCGTTGGGGATATTTGGCTCCGAGAGCGAGGACGAGGGCCCAGGTCGGAAATGGAAGCACAAGAGCCTGCGAAACAAGGGAGTCAGCTTTGTTTCCTCTGCCAAGGCCAAAGCCGACTCCGACGAGGGCGAAGACGAGGATGAGCAAGAGGTCGATGACGAGTACGACGATGCTAACCCTGGAGCCGTACCGTCTGAGGCGGAGGAGGAAGATGAAGACGAGGAGATGGGCGGCGTCGGGCTGGGATTCAAGGGCGCGTCCGCGGCTGCAGGACAAGGCTTGGGATGGACACCCCCGACCCAGCAACAAATGCCCTCGAAACAAACGGTGCCGCCCCCGAAGCCGTTTGTCAAGTCAAAGTTTGACAGCGCGAACCCTCTCGGCAACGGCTTCACGCCCATGTCTCAGCGCGGCCCAACACTCCTGGTCAAGGACGACGAGCCGGCGACACCCCGCGCCGCCATGCCGAGCGCATTCAGCAAGGCCAAAGGTGGCAAGACAAAAACCAACGCGCAGTCTTTCGCTGCCCGTATGATGGCCAAAATGGGTTATGTCGAGGGCAAGGGTCTCGGAAAGGAGGCTCAGGGTCGCAACGTCATTATCGAGGCAAACCTCCGACCGCAGGGCGCTGGTTTGGGCGCCGTCAAAGAAAAAACGGAGCAGGAAAGACAGGAGGAGAAGCGGCAGGCGCGTATGCGCGGAGAGGAAGTCGTTGACTCGGAAGAAGAGGCGAAGAAGAAGAAGGCAGCGCGCAGGAAGAAGGCTCTCGTCGGGGGGATCAGCAGCGGACCCGGCAGCGGTGCCAGCACCCCCAGGCGCCAAAAGCCCAAGTACCTGACAATGGACGAGATCAAGATGGCCGCGCCTGGCCTCAATATTCCGGATGCATTCACGCCCATCCTGGACATGACGGGGCCTGGGAAGAAGATGCTCACAACTTCGTCTGGGTTGATGACCCCGACTGGAGGCGCTGCACCCGCAGAATCCACCGAGGCCGCCGAAAACCGAAAGCTTGTGAAGCGTGCCCAGAACGACTTTATGGCTATTTTGGAGGAATGGCAGAGCCTACAGGAGCGGAAGGCCTACCTCGACCTGCAACTGAAGCAAGAGCAGCAGGAGCTGGAGGAGCTCTCGTCGAGCTTGCAGGGGAACAAATCCGTCACGGCATCATGCGAGGCAGCGTCCAAGCCAACAGAAAGCGGCGAGCACGACCTCAAAGCCGACCTGGCCTACCGACTCGGCCGAGTCATCTCCGGGCTAGGCGAGGCCAACTCGTCCCTCTCCGACTCCATGCTCCCCCAAATCAAGGACGAGCTCGCCTCCCTCGCCGTCGCCGCCATCCACCCCCTCTTCAACCAATACCGCCAGCTCTGGGAACCCCTCGTCGAACCCAAACCCCCCTTCCTCGACGCCCTCGTCTCCATC
>Ga0247823_10004021_pt1 | contig 11814 bp, 20 predicted proteins | sample 13C_PalmiticAcid_2_FD_192426 | JGI IMG/M metagenome (GOLD analysis project Ga0247823, IMG submission 192426) | Soil microbial communities from agricultural site in Penn Yan, New York, United States - 13C_PalmiticAcid_Day30 | ecosystem: Environmental > Terrestrial > Soil > Agricultural land...
GTCTCGGCGAACTCGCGCACCAGTTCGGCGTTGGTCGCCTCCGTCGACAGCTCGGCCACGATCTCGTCGATGACGTCGTCGAGGTCGAACTTCTCGCTGCCATCGGCGACCCGGGCGTACGCCTCTTCGGCGATCTTCTTGTACCTGGAGTTCTTCACAGCAATTCCTGCCCGGTCTCCTGGAGGTGGTCGGCCAGCGCGTGGAGCCGCGCCGCGGTGGCCTTGAGGCCAGCCGGCGTGAAGGCGTCCCGCGCTTTCGGCATGTCGCGGACCTTGTACGAGCCGGGCAGGTAGACCTCGTCCAGCCACTCGCGAAGGTCGTCGGGGAGCCCGAGCGCCAGATTGACGAGGCCCTCACAGAAGCGGACGGTCGCGCGTTCGCGAATCTCCCGCTTCACCTGCTCGTCGTCGGTCTCCGGAGCCGGGACGGGCTCTGCATCCCGTCCCGGCTCCTCTCCACTCCCCCCGGGGCGGCTTGGTGGAGCAGGCGCCGTCACCCCTGTCGGCGCCTGCTCCGGGTCGACCGACGAGCCGCGGGAGGATGCGGTGTCGGTCTCATCGCCGGCGCGGTCCTGAACGGAATCGGCCAGCGGCTGTGCGGCGGACGGCGTAGGCGCGCCGTCCTCATCGCCAGGCTTGCCCTCCTGGCGGTCTTGCGCCGGCAGGTCCGCCGGCGTAGGCATGATCGGCTCGTTGTGTGCCGGCCGCTCGCGCCCGTCGCCTCCGAGCCGACTGGTAAAACTTTCCAGTTGGCCGGCCGCCTCCAGCGCGGCACGAACCCCGGCGACGGTCGGATGGCTCACGCCGCACCGCCGGCCGTGCTCGCGGTCGGCGAGCCGCGGGTGGAGCTTCAGCGACTTCACCACGACCGCGCGCTTCTGCTCTCGGTCGAAGTGGCGACGCGTGGCGTTCAGCACGAAGGCGCGGTCCACCTTCTCGAACTCCTCCAGGCCGCGCACGACGACCTCGGGGCAGTCGACGCCCAGTTCGGTGGCGATCTGCTTGCGGTGGTGACCGTCGATGATCTCGCCGTGCTCGTCCACCTCGATGGGCACACGGACGCCGGCGGCGGAGATGTCGGCCTTGAGCGCGGCGTACTGCTCGTCGCTCAACGGCGGCATGACCTGGTACTTGCTCACCGGTCAGTCCTCCGGCTCGGCGTACGTGAAGGTGCCGTTGCCGCAGCTGCCGTCCTCGTTCGACTGGTGGACCCAGATCAGGCCCTTCCAGATGGCTCGGCCGCAGTGCTTGCACCGGTGCTCGGCCGGCGTGGTGGCCGGCCCCGCCCCAGGACCGGCCACCTCCCCATCGCCGAGAGCAATGCCAGGGGTGACGGCCGCGGGGATGCGCATCGTCAGCGTCGACCAGTCCGCGAAGTGCGCGGGCTTGTTGTCGCCGATCGTCAGCAGGGTGCAGTCGCCGGGCCACGGGCAGTCGGTCTCGCCGCAGTCGCCGCTCTTCGCCTCGACGCGCTCCTCGACGCCGGGGCCGCTGTAGCCGACGACGGTCCAGCCGGGCTCGATCCAGCGGCAGGTGATCGGGACGGGCGCGGTCCAGAAGCTGGCGTTGGGGCGGCCGTCGAGGGCGGCGAGCACGTCCGGCGTCGGCATCGACAGCTCAGCGCCCGGGTTGTCGGCGGCGTAGTACTGGGCCTGCCGCAGCATCGCCTCCAGCACCGCGACGGGGTGCTTGCGCCGGGAGCCCCAGGGCACGTCGACCTCGGGCACCGCGACGGCCTCGCCGTTGAGGCGGAGGACGACGCCGACCTTGGCGTCGTCCTCCGCCTCGGCCGCGGCCTCGCGCAGCTCGTCGGTGAGGACCTCCAGCGACACCGTGCGCCGCTCGGGCTCAACCGGGGCGGGACCCTGCCCGTACGGGCGCGGAGTGTAGCCGGGCTGCGGCAGGTGCGGGTTGAGGGCGTCGGGCCACGGAACCTCCCGGTCCGCGCAGCACGACGCGTCACAGACCGGCGCCGACGCCAGCTCGATGCGCCGCAGCGCGAACCGCTCCACGCCCGCGCCCTCGGCGCTGCTGTACTGGTCGCACCACGCGGTTCCGAACGCCGCGACCATCTGCTCGCGGGCGGCAGTGGCCGTTCCGTGGATGACGACGTACGCGCCGAGGAGGTCCTCGCCGGTGGCCGGGTGGGTCTGGCCGTGGCCGAACGTGAAGTACCAGTCCATCGGCTGCTCGACCACGACCTCCGTCACGGCGAACGTCGCGCGGCACCCCGCGCACGTCACCTTCGCCGGGTCCGAGGTGGTCTCGCCGTAGCGGACGACGTTGAACGGGTAGCCGCACGGGAGGTTCTCGGACTCCCAGGTGCCGGGGCCGTCGAGGTGGACGACGGGCACGACCGGGCGGGTCTCGCAGCCCGGCAGGTCGTCGCAGTACGGACCCGGGTCGCAGCAGCGCGCCGCCTCGGCGGCCTCGATGGCGGCGGCGGACGGCTGGTCGTTGCCGAAGCACTCACAGTCGTCCTGCGGGCCGTGCCCGCACCGGGGTGTGACGTTCTCCGGCTCGCGCTCCGGCGGGCCGGTCTGTACCGTCGTCTCCATCTGGAAGCTCAGTCCTTCCGGTCAGGGTCTCGTGGCGCCGGGCAGTGGCGCTCCGAGGCCCGATTCGTTTGTGGGGCTGGAGCCCGGCGCGGCGGCGGGGGAGGGATCACGCCGCTGCACCGGGCGGCTATTTGGTGCGGCCGGAGCCGGTGCCCGCGCCGCCGCCGCTGTTGCCGCTGCCGGAGCCGCCGGAACCAGTGCCCGTGCCTGCTCCGCCGGTGCCCTGCGTGTTGCTGCGGCTCATGCGGCATCAGCCGCCGCGGCGCGGGCCAGCCGCTCCGCCTCGACCTTGGCGGCGATGTACGCCTTGATGTCGTCGAGGGCCACCAGGCGCCGCCCGCTGCTCTTGAATGACGGCAGTTCGCCGGTGTCGACGAGCGTCCAGACGGAGCGCGTACTGAGACCGATCAACATTGCGGTCTCAGGTACGGGGTACGACAGGCGCTCGGGCACACTCTGCCCTGTCGGAGCAATTGCCTCTGCACTCGGTTGCATACGAGTGACCGTAGTCCCGTCGAGCACTCGATTGCAATCGAGTGACTCATACTTTCGGTCAGTTCTCAGCAGGCGTAGATGTCCTACGATGTAACGCATGCAGTCATATGCAGAGGCGCTCCGATGAGCAGGCAGCGGCATCTAGGGCCGGGTCAACGCCCGCTGGGCCCTCGCCGACGCTGCTCGGATCGGGGCGAGCACTCCGCTCCACCAGACGGCCGTCCGACAAATCGGACCCATACTCAGCGCATGGCCCTGGCTCCGGACGTCGCCCGTGCGCGCTTCTCACGGTTCGTCGCCCGCGCCCTGCGTGAGGCGCGGCAGCGCGGCCTCACCGACCCCGAGATCAGGCGCCTCACCGGCATTCACCCGAGCACGTTCCACAAGTGGCAGTCAGGTGAGGGTGGCCTGCCGAAGCTCGACAAGGTCCAGCAGTTCTGCCGCGGCCTGGAGATCCCACCGGCAGCCGCCTACGCCGCGCTCGGCATCGACGAGCAGCGCGAGGCCACGCCCGAGACGCTCGACCCGGACCTGTCCCGGCTCGCGCGCATCCTGGCCGACCCCGCCGTGCCCGAGGTCGAAAAGCAGGCCATCCGGCACACCATCCGCATGCTTGCCCGCGCCGCCCGGGCGCACGACCCGGAGCCGGCCGAGTAGGCCTACTACCTGGAGGCACGATGCCCCGCCGCAAGCGCCCGGACGCGACCCTCGGCCAGGACGGCAGGTGGCACACGTGGGTCACCGTCGGCACCAAAGCCAACGGCAGGCCCGACCAGCGCCACATCTCCCGCGCTACACAGGACGACGCCGAGGACGCAGCCGACGAGCTGCTCGACACCGTCCGCCGGAACGGCGCCGCACCGCGCGCCGGCAAGAAGCCCACCGTCGACTCGTGGATCGCCACCTACCTCGGCACCATCGCGCCGCGGAAGATCGACCCGACGACGGTCGTCGGCTACCGCAGCAAGATGCGTCTCTACGTGTCCCCCGTGATCGGCGCCATCCGGCTCGACCGGCTGCAGCCCGAGGACGTCGACCGCGTGTACCTGCGCATGCAGGATCGCGGGCGGGCCGACTCCACCATCCGGCAGACCCACCGCATCCTGTGTCGCGCTCTGGAGATTGCGTACCGCCGGGGGCACACCGCCCGCAACGTGGCGAAGATGATCGACGCGCCGACCGCCAAGGCCGTCGAAATGCAGAGCCTCACCGAGGACGCCGCCGCGGCGATCCTCGCGGCGACCGCCCGCCGCCGCAACCCTGCGCGGTGGACGGTCGGGCTGGCGCTCGGGCTACGGCAGGGTGAGGCGCTCGGCCTGCGCTGGCAGTACGTGGACTTGGCCGCCGGCGAGATGCGGGTGTGGTGGCAGCTGCACCGCCGGCCGTGGCTGCACGGCTGCTCCGACGGCACGCCGGCGTGCGGGCGGAAGCGCGGCGGCAACTGCCCACAGCGCAAGCAGATCCTCCGCTCAGGTGAGATCGCCCTCACGGGCGGGCTGATCCTGAAGGAGCCCAAGGGCAAGAGTAAGAGGACGGTGCCGATCCCGCCCGGCCTCGTCGAGCAGCTGCGCACGCACCGCGAGGTGCAGCAGCTGGAGAAGCGGTTCGCGGACGCGTACACGGACTTCGACCTCGTGTTCGCGCGGCCGGACGGCCTGCCGACGGACCCGGGCGACGACTGGTCGGAGTGGAAGGCACTGCTCGCGCTGGCCGAGGTGCCGGACTCGCGGGTGCACGACGCGCGGCACACGGCGGCGACGCTGCTGCTCGCCCAGGGCGTGCCGCTGGAGGTGGTCCAGGAGCTGCTGGGCCACAGCTCGATCACGGTCACCCGCGGCTACGTCCACGTGGCGTCGGCGATGGCGAAGGCGGGCGTGGAGGCGCTCGGCAAGAAGCTGCTCAAGGGCTGAGGTACACCGTGACGTACACCGTTGATCATGGCGCCGCCGCGTTGTTGCTGGTGGGGCGGGCGGGACTCGAACCCGCGACCGAGGGATTATGAGTCTGTAGTCCGACACTGCACCCCATTGAATGTGCCTGCATACGGCCCGTTCGTGCATTGCGGCGCAAGGCTATTCAATGGGGTGCAGTACACCGTTCAGTACACTGTTGATCTAGTTATCCGGCGAGTCCGGCGGAGTCTCGCGGTGCTCGCCGCCGATCCCGCCGAGGTCGGCGATGGCGTCGGAATAGACGCCCCAGTACCCGGTGCGGTCTAGCGGCAGACGGACCATGACTGCGGCGGCGCGTCGCCTGGCGCGCCTGTCCGCCAGGACGGCGGCGGCGATGGTGACCCCGGCGGTCATGATGATGATCAGTGCTGTTTCGGCCTCTCTGCCGATGTGCATGGGCGGACGATCCTCTCGTGTGGGTGGCTAACCCCCAAGGCCACGACGGTGCTCTCCCACGAGTTGGGAATGCGACCCGACGATCGGCTGATTGCCGGATGGCCGCATGGTGTCTGGTATCCGACACGGAGGGGTGCTACATGATCCACGGTCTGTGATGGCCAACGGCACGCATCGGGCATAAGGGCAGGTCAGTGCGACAGGTTGTAGCTGGATCAGTGCGCATGTATCGATCTGATGATTGGCACAACTCGACAAAATCACAGATTGTGCGTGAACCGACACAGTGGGCGAACCTAGCCAATCACTCAAAGCGCCACTGGCCCAGTGATCGCATGGCCTTGGCCAACAAAGGCGCCAAGACTTGGCCAAGATCCGCCACCTGGCACGCTCGCGGCGTGGCGAAGGACCTGGAGACCGCAGCCGCCGACTACCACGCGGCGCAGCAAGGTCTCGACGACGCGCAGGCTCAGGTCATCGCCGCCCGAGCCCGCCTGCGCGCGGCACGCGAAGGGCTGCACGAGGCGATCGTCGCCGACGCGCAGGGCCGGACCCGGACACGGATGCGCGACCTGGTCGAGATCACCGGCCTGAGCCGGGAGTGGATCCGGCAGCTGCTGCGCGGCGCCGGCGTCGAGCCGGACTAGGGCGCGCCGGCCTCAGCCACGTAGACCCCGACCCCGGGCAGGGTCTCAGTCAGGCGCTCCGCCTTGAGGATCCGCATCGCGGACCCGATGACGATGTCGCTGACGCCGAACTCCGCGCACAGCTCGGCGCGGCTCGGCAGTTTCGATCCGGGCGGGTACGTCCCGTCCTGGATGCGCTGGCGGATCGTGTCGGTAACGACCTCATATGGGTATTTGGGCATGGCTACGCTCCCCGGTTGGCGTAGCGATTCGATCACGAGCCCACCTTCCACGTCCACCACTAGCCTCCTATCACCTCCTATAGTACCCTCCGAATTGAGAGGCCCCCCGGTTGGCACTTGGAGGCCTCCGCCCCGGTGGACGCGGAGCGGGAAGCAGGACGTCTGGAGCCCGACCGCATCGGCGAGCCTCACCCGCGCCGCGTCCACCCCCGACCCGGGGAGGCATCGTGGTCACCGACAGCGGATACAGGCACCGCCGACGCTGGTGGCGGCTGGAGCTCCACTGCGCCAGCTGCGGCCAGCAGTGGCCGTGCTACGTCGCCCTGACCCGCCGGCGCTTCTGGACCTGGGCGTGACCCGTCCGCTGCGCCGGGTCGCCGACCGCGTCGTGCGGCCCGGCGACCATCAGCCGCACCGTCCCGGCTGGTGGTGCACGCGGTGCGACGCGCCCTGGCCGTGCGCGACGTACCGAGACCACCTGCTCGACACCCTCGACCGGGGCGCGATCACGTCGCTGATGATGGGCTGGGCGCCGCAGATGCTGGCCGAGTTCGGCGAGGAGCGCGTGGTGCACGACCGGCTGTACGCGTGGCACCTGCACTCGGTCGGGCGTCCGGCTGGCGGCCCGCTGTAGACGCTTGACTGTAGTCGGCACTACATGTAGTCTAGACTACATGAGCGAGCGGCAGATCACCCGGGACATCGCCACCTACGAGGGCGAGACCACCCCGATGCACCGCTGGACGATGACCATCGCCGGCGAGACCGTCTCCACGCTGTGGGTCGCCACCGACACCGGCGAGATCATGCAGGTCGAGACTCCGGCCGAGCACCAGCGGCAGGGGTACGCCGGCGCGCTCTACCGCCAGGCCGCCACGGAGATCGCCATCCTCCACGCGCCGGTCAGCCACCGCACCCCCGAGGGCGACGCCTTCGCGCGGTCGGTCGGCGGCGACTCGCTGCCCTGCCAGCACGGCTGCTGCTTCGACGGGCCCGACTTCGACGACGAGGACTGACCATGACCGACCGCGCCCGCACCCGCAACGAGCTGCTCAACTGGCTCGGCGACACCGTCACGCTGACCGGCGAGCAGATGGACCACCTGATCGACGCGTCCCTCGACATCGACCAGCGCTACCCCGACGAGGACGAGCAGTTGGAGCGCGACGCCGCACTGTCCGCCGCGCTGCAGTACCTGCTCGGCGAGACGACGCCGGACATCGCGCGGGAGACGTTGGTCTCCGCCCGGGCGGCGGAGCGGCGGGCGTACGTCGCGGCGCTGCAGATGGCCGTGATGGCGCACCGGCTCGGCGGGGTGGACAAGGCGCCGGCCGCGAGGGCGGCGGGCATCGACCGGATGCGCCTCCTCAGGGCGCTGGGCGAGCGGGAGTAGCAGATGACCCACGGACCGGCCGAGCCGACCGCGGACAACGGCTGGGCGTCATGGCGCTGCACCGACTGTGGGCAGGACTGCGCGAGCGACAACCCGTGCGACTGCTGCGCCGACGACTGACCCCGGGGACAGCAAGAAGCGCCCCACCCGGCTTTAGCCGGGTGGGGCGCTCTGCTGCTCTCTTGCCCGAACAGCTGGGCGGGGACGTGCTGAGCTATGAGACCGTCGCTTCCCCGCCGCGCGACCTGGCCCGGGTGGCGTGGTAGCCGATGTACACCTCGGCCTGCTCCTGGGTGGTGAGGCGCAGGTCGGCACGGCCGGAGACCCAGTCGGCGATGGCGGCTGCGGTCTCGTCGAGCCGCTGCGCGAGCGCGTCTTTGCGCGTGCCCTTGACGGCGTTGATCCACCCCTGGGCGGCCTTGGCCAGTGCGGGCAGCATCGTCAGCGTCTGCGGAGCTTTGGCCTCCAGGTTGTACCACTGCATGATCGCCTTCTCACGGGCCGCTTCGTTGGAGACCGCGTCAGCGCAGGCCCGGACGGCGGCGAGGTGGGCGCCGTACCGGTATGCGTCCTGGTCGCGGACGGCGCGGTCCTGCCGAGCACCGGGGGCTCCAGCTTTGCCGAGCAGCTCGTTGGCGGCTTGGCGGCTGATGCCGACGGCCGCTGCGGCGGCGTCGGTGGTGCCGTACTGGTCGCGGAGCTGGCGAAGGCTGATCGCGGCGACGCCTCGGAGTCGGCCTTCCTGGAGCGCCTGGACAGTGTGGTAGCGGCGGACCGGGTTTTCGTCGGAGAGCAGTACGCCGATGGCGTGATCGACCCGCTCCTGCACGGTGGCATCGGGGCGGTAGGGGTCGAGGTCGTTCATGTCGTCGTGGCTGGTAGTGCTTGTCATGGGTCAAGCATGGCACTGCGGCGCAGGTTTGACAAGTAGTGCTTGACATGAGCTGGTGCCTAATGTAAAGTGGTGCTTGTCAACGAGTGAAGGAGCCAGCAATGACCGAGTACCCCACCCTCACCGGCCGCCCCGAGATCGTCGACCTGGCGAACGCCGACCGCATCACGATGCTCGCCCGGCTCACCGACCAGATCACCGCCACGGCAGGCAGCGCGCCCGCCGAACTGGTCGCCGAGATGGTCGACCTCTATCGCGAGGTCGCGCTCCGGCAGACGGACTCGGGCTGGTGGCTCAACAACCACACCAAGTCGCTCGGCCCGATCGTGCAGCGGCTCTTCACCGCCAACGACAAGGCACGCCTCGCAGCCCTCGCAAGCCAGCGATGAACCCGGACAGCAAGAAGCGCCCCGCCTCCACGATGGAGGCGGGGCGCTCTGCTGTGCGACGGCCTGTACGACGAGCTGTCGTACGGGCGTTGTACACGAGCTGCCAGTCTGGCAGCTGGTGGCAGTTGGCTGGCCGGTCAGTAGCCGCGGGTCGAGCCGCTGGCCGCCGGGTACTCCGGCGCCTTGCCGGCGCCCAGGCCGACGAGGACCTTCCCCAGCGACGGGTACGCCTTCTCGATCGCGCGGGCGACCGCGTAGTAGACGGCGGTGACGAGCGCCGCGACGCCGACGACGAGGGAGCTGGACGCGTCCTTCGGGACGACGATGTCGTAGTTCGTGGCGAGCCACGTGATGAAGGCGCCGACACCGACCGGCACCCAGGTCCTTACGAGGGACGTGATGAAGTCGTTCATGGTGCACTCCTCAGGGAGAGCAGGGATTCAGGGAAGCGGGCCGGAACCCGAATGGGCCGGCCGGGTGGCCTCAGAAGAGGCACCAGTCCTCGGCGAGGACGTCCGAGACGGTCGGCGCCCACGGCACGAACGACCCGTCGGCGGTGCAGAGCATCAGGTAGGGCCGGAACCGGCACACGGTGCCCTCGTCGAGGCCGGTCGCCTCGGCGGTGTTTTTGTTGATCGGGATGCCGTCCGGGTAGCCGGCCTGGAGCACGACGTACTGGTCGGGGCCGTTCCAGCTGTCGCGGGTCAGCCTGCCGCGGTTCTTCAGGTGGTCGAGGGCGATGCCGAAGTCGAAGCCGGCGCTCATGCGGTGATCTCCTCGACGGTGACGAGTACGGTCTGGGCGACGCCGAGCTTGCGGCGCAGGAACTCGATGCCAGTCGCTCGGACGCGCGTGGTGTACGTGGTCTCGCGGCGGCCGTCGGAGTGCTCGAACGAGCTGGCGACGACGTGGAAGTGGTGCGCGTACCGCTGGTACGGCAGGTTCTTGTCGGTGAGCACGCTCAGGTCGCGGAGCCGCTTGATGAGGTTGTTCCGGCCGAGGCCGGTCTCCCCGTGGAGCATCTTGGCGACCTGCTCGAAGGAGTAGGTGCCGTCCGCGTCCATGAACGCCGTGTAGGCCTCGGCCTTCGGTGCCGCGATCGCGTAGCGGTGCTCGGCGTCCTCTGCACGTTCGACGGTCGCCGCCAGCTCGCGCAGCGCCTCGGCGTAGGACTTCGGCAGGGCGGGCGCGAGGTCGTACCGGCCGGTCTTGCGGATGGCCGGCAAAACGTCGTGCGTGACCCAGCGGCGGAAGACGCGCGCGCCGGGCGCCTGGCTGTTGAGCGCCAGCGTGTAGAAGCCGGACTCGGTGACGAACCACATGCTCGGGTTGATCGATGTCCGGTTTAGGGTAGCGCTGTCCGTTTGGCTGACATCGACCTTCACGCGCTCGTCGTCGTCGACGAGCCGGAGCGCGACCGTCGGGTTGGAATGCTGCAGGCCCCGGCAGATGTCGGCGGCACAGAACAGGACCTCGTCGCCGCGCGCGAGCGTGCGGATTTGAAGGCCGGTCGGCGGGAAGGTGAAGGGCTGGATCTCGGTCACGTTGGACCTTCTTCCGAGGAGGCCGAGGAGACCTGTGGGCACCCGGCCCGCACCCGCACCGGGCCTCCTCAAGCGGATGCTGATGCGGGCCGGGTACGACGAAGGCCCGCTCGACACGCGGTCGGCGGGCTAGCTTGAGCGGATGAGCAAGCAGGAGCAGCCGAAGTGCTCAGCGGTGAAGATGCGCCCGACTGCTACCGGCGAGGTGCCGGTGGTGTGCACGAAGGCACCGGGCCACGTCGAGGCCGGAGACCCGGACCACTACGGGAAGACAGGGCTGTTCCCGCTGACCTGGCGCGACTAGCAGTTGTACTCGCGCTTCAGCTTCTGAGCCTCGGCGAGAAACGCCCGCCCGCGGTCGGTGCTGGGCGGCGGGTCCGTGTCGGCCTGGAGCCGAATGAGGCCGCAGAGCTGCTGGGCGGTCCGGTTGGTGTAGGTGATGGAGACGCCGGACGCGATGAGCACGGCGGCGACCGCCACGAAGATCAGCCAGCCCCAGTTCGGGCTACGACGCAGACTCGGCTTCGGCTTCATCCGACGCCTCCGTTCGCGATGACGACCGCGACGAGGAGCGCGATGAGCGCCCCACCGACGGCAACGACCGCCCACCTCCAGGCGGTCGGATCCCACTGCGCGACAGTGCTCGCGCCTGCAGACCGGTCGGCACGCCCAGGCACGCCAGCGCCGCCGTGACCAGCCACCCGTCGACCCTGCCCGTGACGAGCATCCACAGCAGCATGATCGACCCGAGTGCGAGGAGCACGGAGTCGCGGATTTTCTGACTGAGACCAGCTGGCGCCGCCACTCATCCCCAACCCTTCCCGGCTCTCCACCGCCACCTGATACCCACCCTGGTCAGGTGGCAAGCCGCTGAGCGAGCAGGTCCGCGACCTTGGCGGCGACCCGCTCGACGGAGGCGTCGGACAGCTCCAGCGGGCCGTCGAACGCGTGGTTGGTGGGCTCGCCGGACACCAGGGCGATGACCGTGTCGAGCTTGCGGCTGGCCGCCGCGGCGTGCTCGGCGGCGCCGGCGAGCACCGTGTCGCGCTGGTGCATGCCGTAGTGCCCCTGCGACAGGTCGCCCGCCGCGGCCTGCCCGCTGGACAGCGTCTCGGTCGTGCCCTGGGTGATCTGGTCGTCGCGCAGGCCGGCCGGCTTGCCGACTGTCCACTCGGTCAGTGCCATGTCGTCTCCTTCGAGGGCGGCGGCGCCGCCGGTGAGTGCTTGGTTGACCGCCTGGAAGAGGCGGTCCCAGGGGAAGTTCGCCCCCGGGTCGGTGTGGTCGGTGCCGCCCCAGGCGCGGCGCATGTCGTCGTGTCCGTAGAACG
>Ga0247823_10004022_pt1 | contig 11813 bp, 10 predicted proteins | sample 13C_PalmiticAcid_2_FD_192426 | JGI IMG/M metagenome (GOLD analysis project Ga0247823, IMG submission 192426) | Soil microbial communities from agricultural site in Penn Yan, New York, United States - 13C_PalmiticAcid_Day30 | ecosystem: Environmental > Terrestrial > Soil > Agricultural land...
GTCAACCGCATCGAGCCGGACCAGATCACGCTGAGCCGGCTGGAGCAGACGCCCGCCACGGTGGCCTTCCTGGACGGTCAACTCGACGCTGTGGTGTTCGCCTCCGCGCCCGAGTCGCTGATGGTGCAGATGCTGTTGCAGACGCCGGGCGTGAAGCTGCTGGATTTCGCGCAGGCCGAGGCCTATTCGCGCCGCTTCGGCTACCTCACGCCAGTGACCATGCCGCAAGGCGTGGTGGACCTGGCGCGCAACGTGCCCCCGCGCAACGTGCGCCTGGTGGCCTCCACCACCTCGCTGCTGGCGCGCTCGGACACGCACCCGGCGATCCTGCAACTGTTCGCCCAGACGGCGATGGAGGTGCACAGCGGCGCGGGCTGGTTCAACCGTGCGCGCGAATACCCCAACCTGGAGCACAGCGAGTTTCCCGCGGCGGGCGAGGCCGAGCGCGCCTACAAGGGCGGCCTGCCCTTCCTGCAGCGCTACCTGCCGTTCTGGGCCGCCAGCATCGTCGAGCGCATGTGGCTGGCCCTGGGCCTGATCATCGCGCTGGCGCTGCCGCTCTCGCGCATCGTGCCGCCGCTCTACACCTTCCGCATCCGCTCGCGCGTGTTCCGCTGGTACGCGGAACTGCGCGACGTGGAGCAGCGCCTGGAATCGGGCGACACCACGCCCGACACGCTGCTGGAACAGCTCGACGGCATGGAGGCCAAGGTGGAGAAAGTGGTGGTGCCGCTGTCGTACACCGATGAGCTGTACGCGCTGCGCAACAACATCCACCTGGTGCGCAAGAAGATCCTGCGCAGCAAGGACACCACTGCAGCAACGGCGCCCGCGGCTTAGCGCTTCCCCGAGTTCCTCAGCGCCTGCTGCGCCACCGCGTCCAGCGCCTCGTCCACCACGCTGTGGTCGGCCACCACGCGCAGCTTGTCCTGCTCGATCAGGCGGTCCACGCCGCGCCGCGTCATGGACATGGACTTGCCCGAGGCGGTGCCGAAGAGGAACAGCGTGCCGTGCGGGCTGGCCCAGGTGAGCTGCACGCGCAGCGCCTGGCCCTCCTGCTGCAGGTCGAACCAGCTGCCCACCGTGAGCGAAGTGGCGTCGCGCAGCACCATCTCGGCCTTGATGTCGATCCAGTCGCGCTGCATGGGCTGCGTGGCCTGGAAGCCGGGCTGGGTCGTCTCGGGCAGCGACTCGTCGTAGAAATTGGTTTCCTTCGCCTCGTGCTGGCGCATCCAGAGCTCGGCGTCGTCGGGGTTGAGCACGCTGGCGTCGGCCTCGGCCTCCGCCGGTACGGGTGCGGTGGCCTCGCTGCTGCGCTGGGTCTTGTAGGCGGCCTCGTGCAGGCCCATCAAGGTCTGGAAAAAAGCCTCGACCTTGTCACGCGGGTAGTCGATCGAGTCCAGGCCTTCGCGCAGGGTGCGCAGCACCGGCGGGATGATGCGCACCAGGCGCGGCCGGTTCTGGCTGGCCAGCGCGAGCTGGCTGGACCACAACAGGTCAGACAGGAGGTCGACGTAGCGTTTGGAGTTCGAATCGCCCGAGGTCATGGGCGGGTTGTCGGCCTCGTCGATGCGCGCCTTGGCCACCACCTGCGCCCACACGCCGGTGAGGAAGCGTCGCACGGGGCCGGGCGCCTTGGGGTAGTCGGCCCGGGCGCGGAATTCGTTGGCGATCTTCTCGGCCAGCAGCTTGCGCTGCTCCACCTTCACCAGGGTCTGCACCGCACGGCCGCGCGCCTCGCGCTCGCCGCGTGGCACGGCGCGGTCTTCGGACTGGCGCAACTGGTCGAGCAGCGTGGGGAAACGTTCGGACAGGTCGGTCTTGCTCGAGCGGCGCAACTCGTACACCACGTGGCGCAGCTCCTGCAGGAAGCCGCTGTAGCCCTCGTCCTGTTCGCTGGTGAAGGCCAGGCTGCGCGCGGTCACGGCGTCGAGCAGGCGCCGGGCGGGGTTGTTGCGGTCGGCGAAGAAGCGCGGGTTGCTGGTGGCCAGTTCGAGCAGCGCGGGCTTCATCTCTTGCAGGTGATTGCGCACCGGCTTGAGCAGGCGTTTGTCGGCGGCGATGCGCTGCATCATGAGCGTCACTACCTCGCCGGCCAACGCGCGGGTCATGCTGTCGTTGGTGCGGCGCGAGGCGTCTCCGCCGTCCAGGTCGCCCACCAACAGTTGGTGTAGATGGTCGAGCGTGAGCAGGGCTTCCTGGTCGCTCATCGGGCCTTCGAGCAGGTCCTGCCCGGCGAGCGCCTCGTCCGGCAGGACGCGCGACTCGGGCGCCATCAACACGGCGTAACCCGCGGGTTGCACGCCTTGCGCACCCAACCAGCCGGCCAGGTGGCGGTAGAACACGTCGAGCGATTCGCCCAGGGGCTTGGCGCCCACCTGCAGCCAGCGCGCGCGCGCCGCCGGTGTCACGTCCAGCGACTTGAGCGCCGCAAGCAGGGTTTCGACGAAGACCTGCACGCGCAGGGGATTGAGTTCGGCGTTGACCACCTTGAAGCCCTGCGCGGTGGACAGGCGCGAGGTGAGTTCATTGAAGGCGTCGTCGGCCGCCAGCATGGCCGTCTGCTGCACCCGGGCGATTTCCACGCGCTCGTGCACCTGGTCGTCGCCCATCAACTCGAGTTCGTCGAGGCTGAGCGCGGGCTTGCGCGCCTGGCCAGGGGCGGCGGGCGCCTGTTCGATGCGGTCGGCCAGGGCCGAGAGCCAGTGGCGGGCCACCACGTCGCGCTGTCGGTGCACCGACTGGTGGGCCTCCAGCAGGGCCAGGCGCTCGTGCGGCTGGGTCTGGATCAGTTCGCGTTCGCGCAACAAGGCGTGGACACGGTCGATCCACACCGGGATCCATTGCCGGCACTGGTCCAGCGCCTCCTTCAAACACTGGTCGAGGGCCGGGAGCGGGGGATTGGGCATGGCAGGTGGGGCAACGACGAAAGGCGGGGGCATTGTGCCCCCAGCACCTTATCCCCAAAAAGGGGGAAAGCGTGTGCCCGACCCGGCAATTCAGGCTTTGGTGTCGCCCGGCGCCGACATCAGATCGCGCCAGCCCTGGGGACCCAGACGGCGCAGCGTGTCCATGTTGCGGGCCACGATGGCCTCGGCATCGCCACCTTCGCTGGCCACGGCGCGCGCCACACTGTCCTCGCGCAGCAGGTGCAGCGTGGGAAAGGGCGAGCGGTTGGTGGCGTTGGTGATGTCGTCGGGCGCGGTGCCCTCGAACTGGTAGTCGGGGTGGAAGCTGGCGACCTGGATCACGCCTTCCAGGTCGTGCTCGGTCACCACCTCGTCGGCGATGCCAAGGAAATCGTTGAATACCTCGAAGTCGGGGAACAGCGTGGGGTGCACGATGAGCGTGGTGTCGATCTGCTCGGGTGGTGTGGCCACGAGCAGGTCGAGCTCGCGGTCCAGGTCGTCGAGCAGGCCGTCGACGTGGCGAGCGGTGCTCACCACGATGCGCACCTGGTTCTTCACCCACACGGCGCGCGCGAACGGGCACAGGTTGAGGCCGATGACGGCTTTCTCGATCCAGTGCCGCGTCTCGGCGATGATGGCTTCTTCGTTCATGGCAACGGTTTGGCCGCCGGGCCGCCCCAAGGCCAAACGTGCCCCCTCGGGGGGCAGCGACCCGCGCAGCGGCGGAGCGTGGGGGCCATCACGCCAGGCTCTTGAAGCGCGGGCGCTTGGGCGCGGCGCCCTCCTCGCCCAGGCGCTGCTTCTTGTCGGCCTCGTATTCCTGGTAGTTGCCGTTGAAGAAGAACCACTGGCTGTCGCCTTCGGCGGCCAGGATGTGCGTGCAGATGCGGTCGAGGAACCAGCGGTCGTGGCTGACGACGAGCGCCGAGCCCGCGAACTCCAGCAGCGCCTCTTCCAGCGCGCGCAGGGTTTCCACGTCGAGGTCGTTCGAGGGTTCGTCCAGCAGCAGCACGTTGCCGCCCTCGCTGAGCATCTTGGCCAGGTGCAGGCGCCCACGCTCACCGCCCGAGAGGTTTTTCACCAGCTTCTGCTGGTCACCGCCCGAGAAGTTGAAGCGCCCGCAGTAGGCGCGGCTGGGCATCTGGAACTTGCCCACGGTGATCATGTCGAGGCCGCCCGAGACGTCTTCCCACACGGTCTTGTCGCCAGCCAGGCCGTCGCGGCTCTGGTCCACGGCGGCAATCTTCACGGTCTGGCCGATCTTGACCGAGCCCGCGTCCGGCTGTTCCTTGCCCGTGATGAGCTTGAACAGGGTGGACTTGCCCGCGCCGTTGGGGCCGATGATGCCCACGATGGCGCCCGCGGGCACCGAGAAGCTCAGGTTGTCGATGAGCAGGCGGTCGCCGAAGCTCTTGCTGACGTTCTTGAACTCGATGACCTCGTTGCCCAGGCGCTCGGCCACGGGAATGAAGATCTCGTTGGTTTCGTTGCGCTTCTGGTAGTCGGCGTCGCTCAGTTCCTCGAAGCGGGCCAGGCGCGCTTTGCTCTTGGCCTGGCGGCCCTTGGGGTTCTGGCGCACCCACTCCAATTCCTTCTTCATGGCCTTGCGGCGCGCGTCCTCGGTGCGCTGCTCCTGCCCCAGGCGGGCCTCTTTCTGCTCCAGCCAGGTGGAGTAGTTGCCCTTCCAGGGGATGCCGTGGCCACGGTCGAGCTCGAGAATCCACTCGGCCGCGTTGTCGAGGAAGTAGCGGTCGTGGGTGATGGCCACCACGGTGCCAGGGAAACGCTGCAGGAAGTGCTCCAGCCATTCCACGGACTCGGCGTCCAGGTGGTTGGTGGGTTCGTCGAGCAGCAGCATGTCGGGCTTGCTCAGCAGCATGCAGCACAGCGCCACGCGGCGTTTTTCACCACCGGAGAGCAGGCCGATCTTCGCGTCCCAGGGCGGCAGCCGCAGCGCGTCGGCGGCGATCTCGAGCTGGTGCTCGGAGTCGGTGCCGGCGGTGGCGATGATGGCTTCGAGCTGGGCCTGCTCGGCGGCCAGCGCGTCGAAGTCGGCGTCTTCCTCGGCGTAGGCGGCGTACACCTCTTCCAGGCGCTTCTGGGCCTGGCGCACCTCACCCATGCTGTCTTCCACGGCTTCACGCACAGTCTGTTCGTCGTTGAGCCTGGGCTCCTGCGGCAGGTAACCGATGCGAATGCCCGGCATCGGGATCGCTTCGCCCTCGATCTCCTTGTCAATGCCGGCCATGATCTTGAGCAGCGTGGACTTGCCCGAGCCGTTGACCCCGAGCACGCCGATCTTGGCCCCTGGGAAGAATGACAGCGAGATGTCCTTGAGGATCTGGCGCTTGGGCGGCACGGTCTTGCCGACCCGGTTCATGCTGTAGACGTATTGAGCCATGGTGTTCTGTGGGAAATTTGCAGCGCGGGGCGTCGCGCGAAACCACGGATTATCGACCCATGCGACAATACGCCCCGTTCGGGCACATCAGTTGGCCCGGCACCAGCAAGCTGCTGGGGTGTGCCTCCCGCGCGGACGCCACCATCTCCCCCTGAAATCCATCGGCCCCCGACTGAGCGGGGCAGCGCCCCCAGCGGCGCTCCCGTGTGGCCGATGTCCCAGCGCCCTGGAAGGGCGCCGCTTCACACAATGACATTCGAAGAACTGAACCTGGCCCCGGCCATCGTGCAAGCCGTGCATGAGCACGGCTACCACACGCCCACCCCCATCCAGGTCGAGGCCGTTCCGGCCGTCCTGGCGGGCCGCGACCTGCTCGCCGGCGCCCAGACCGGCACCGGCAAGACCGCCGCCTTCACGCTGCCCATGCTGCAGCGCCTCTCTCAAGGCCAGCGCCCGGTCAACCGCTTCGGCGGCGTCGCCATCCGCGCCCTGGTGCTTACCCCCACCCGCGAACTCGCGGCACAGGTCGAAGAATCGGTTCAGGTGTACGGCAAGCACGTCGACCTGACTTCCGCTGTGGTGTTCGGCGGCGTGGGCATGAACCCGCAGATCAACGCCATGAAGCGTGGCGTGGACATCCTGGTGGCCACTCCGGGCCGCCTGCTCGACCTGCAGCAGCAAGGCTTCCTCGACCTGTCCAAGGTCGAGATGCTCGTGCTCGACGAGGCCGATCGCATGCTCGACATGGGCTTCATCCATGACGTGAAGAAGGTGCTGGCCCTGATGCCGAAGGACAAGCAGAGCCTGCTGTTCTCCGCCACCTTCAGCGACGAGATCCGCGACCTGGCGCAGGGCCTGCTCAAGGACCCGCAGCACATCCAGGTGACGCCGCGCAACACCACCGTGCAGCGCATCACCCAGGTCATCCACCCCGTGGGCCGTGGCAAGAAGAAGGCCCTGCTGGTCTACATCATCCAGTTGCACAACTGGAGCCAGGTGCTGGTGTTCACGCGCACCAAGTTCGGCGCCAACAACGTGGCCGACTACCTGAACAAGAACGGCATCACCGCAATGGCACTGCATGGCAACAAGAGCCAGGGCGCACGCACCCAGGCGCTGGCCGGCTTCAAGAGTGGCGAGATTCGCGCCCTGGTGGCCACCGACATCGCCGCGCGCGGTATCGACATCGACGAACTGCCGCACGTCGTCAACTACGACATTCCCAACATCTGCGAAGACTACGTGCACCGCATCGGCCGCACGGGCCGCGCGGGCCGCGAAGGCCAGGCAGTCAACCTCGTGAGCCTCGACGAAGAAGGCTTCATGATGGAGATCGAGCGCTTCACGAAGCAGCAGATCCCGGTGGAGATGTTCGCCGAGTACATGCCCGAGCCCGGCGAGAAGGCCGAGCCCATCGCCATGGGCCGCCAGACCATCTGGGGCGGCGCGGGCAAGCCGCCCAGCCGCGACGTGATGGCCGCCGCCGCCAAGGCCGCGCGCCAGGAGATGGTGCAGCGCATTCGCGAGAAGAAGGGCAACGAAGGCCAGGGTCAGGGCCGTGGACAGGGCGATGGTCAGCCGCGCGGCGGCCAGGGCCAGAAGGCCCGGGGCCCGCGTCCTCAGGGCGGTGGCCAGGGCAACAACGGCGGCCAGTTCAACAACGGCCCCGGCAATGGCCAGCAGCGCCAGCGCCCCCCGCGCGGCGACCGTCCGCCGCGGGCCGACCGCCCTCCGCGCGTTGAGGGAGAGGACGGCGGCTACGAACGCCAGCCCGGCCCCAACGCCCACCTGGGCAGCCTGCGCATCCGCGAGCCGCGTCCACGCCAGGCCAACCCGAACGGCCAGCCCGATCCGCTGCGCACCGGCATCGACGCCATGCGCACCGGCAACCGGGGCAAGAACCGCAACAAGAAAGGCGGCGGTGGTGGCGGCGGTCAGCGCGGCGAGGGCAACGTTGATCCCCTGCGCACCAACTACGGCCGCATCGGCAACAACTGACGCCGAGGTTCACGAACCGGCTCCCGCGAAGGGCCGCCGCTCCGCCAGGGGTGGCGGCCCTTCAGGTTTTCACGAAGGCCGTCACCAGCGGCTCGTCGCCCACCTGGCGGCTGCGGTGGCCGTGCACGGTGGCGTCGAACGTGGCGCCATCGGGCAGGGTGTCGGCCGAATAGAAGTGCTCGCCCGGGCCGAAGACGCGGCTCGTGCCGTCCTGCAGGCCGATCTCCATGCGCCCGCGCAGCACGATGAGCCATTGCGGCGCGTCGGTGCAATGGAAGTCGCTGCGAAAACCCACCGGGCTTTCGCGCAGGACGAGGCCACTGGCGGGCAACAGGGCCGACAGGCGCGCGGCGGGCGAGCCGCCGTCCAGTGCCACCGCGTCCTCGCGGAAGCGGGCGCGGCCGTCGGTATCGGTGAACAGGGTGACGCGGGTGAAGGTGCTCATGGAAGGCTCCGGCAACCGCCGGGTTCTACCAGATGCCCATGCAAATGCGGATGCCGACACCGGCGCCGCTGCGCCTGGCGACAGGCCAGGCCGCCGTTTTCGCGCACACTCGGTCTTTTGCCTGAAGACGCATGCGACTCTTGCTTGCCGAAGACGACACCATGCTGGGCCAGGGCCTTGAGAAGGGCCTGGGCATGGCGGGATTTACCGTGGACTGGGTGCGCGATGGCGCCACCGCGCAAACCGCCCTGCAGGCCGGCGGGCACGAGGTGCTGCTGCTCGACATCGGCCTGCCGAGCCAGGACGGCCTGCAACTGCTGCGCTGGATGCGCGAGCAGGCGCTGGATACCCCCGTGCTGGTGGTGTCGGCGCGCGACACGGTGAGCGACCGCATCGCCGGCCTGAACCTGGGGGCCGACGACTACCTCACCAAACCCTTCGACCTGGACGAGCTGATCGCGCGCGTGCACGCGCTGGCGCGGCGCCGGCACGGCCGCCCGCAACCCGAGATGCGCCTGGGCCCCCTGGTGCTGAGCCCGCAGCGGCGCGAGGTCACGCTGGGCCAGCAACGCGTGCCCCTGTCGCCGCGCGAATTCGATCTGCTGGCCGCGCTGATGGAGCGCCCGGGCCAGGTGCTCTCGCGCGAACAGCTCGAGCAGCGCCTGTACGCCTGGCAGGACGAGGTGCTCAGCAACGCCGTCGAGGTGCACCTGCACCACGTGCGCCGCAAGCTGGGCGCGGCGTGGATTCGCAACGTCCGCGGCGTGGGCTACAAGCTGGTCGAGCCGCCGCAATGAAGTCGATCCGCCAGCGGCTGCTGCTGTGGCAGATCGGAGCGCTGGTAATCGCCGCGGCGCTGGAGGGCTTCCTCACCTACCGCCTGGCCTGGAACGCCTTCAACCACTCGCGCGACAACGGCCTGCAGTTGATCGCCTATTCCGTGGTGCGCCACGGCATGCGGCCGGCACCGGACCACGCCGACCCGCACCTGCCGGCGCCCGCCGGCGCGGCGGACGCGCCCGATGAGGCGTCCACCGACCTCGGCCACTTCACGACCCAGATCTGGACCCTTGACGGCCGGCTGATCTACAGCTCGGTGGCCGACGGCGGGCCGCCGCTGCAAGCCGCCGGCCTGAACGTCGCCACCTGGAATGGCGAGGACTGGCGCGTCTACACCCTCGTCGATCGGCAGCGGATCGTGCAGGTGTCTGTCACCGCAGCCGACCGCCAGAACCGCTTCGCCGAGTTCCTGCCGTGGTTGCTGGCGCCGCTGGGCATTCTGGTGGTGCTGCTGTGGCTGCTCATCCACACGGGCGTGAAGACCGCGCTGTCGCCCCTCAACGCCTGGGGCACGGACCTGCGCCGCCGCGAAGGCCGCGACCTGCACGCGGTAGCCACCGCCGCGCTGCCCGAGGAACTGGTGCCGCTGGGCGAGGCGCTGAACCAGTTGCTGGCGCGCGTGAACACCCTGCTCACCAGCCAGCGCACCCTGCTGGCCGATGTGGCGCACGAACTCAATACACCCCTGGCCGCGGTGAAGCTGCAGGCCCAGATCGCGCGGCGCAGCGGCGACGCCACGCGCCAGGCGGCCCTCGACGAACTGGACCAGGGCATCGAGCGCGCCACGCATCTCGTGGCGCAACTGCTGCAGATGGCGCGGCTGGAGCCCGGCGTGCGCGAACGCCAGGCCGGGCCGGTGCGCCTGGACGCGCTGGCGGCCGAGGTGGTGGCCGCCTTCTCGGCGCGCGCCGATGCACACGGCATCGACCTGGGCCTGGCGCCCAGCGCGGTGGCCTGGGTGCCGGGCGACGAGGAAGACCTGCGCGTGCTGCTGAACAACCTGGTGGACAACGCGCTGCGCTACGTGCCCGCCGGCGGCCGCGTGGACGTGCAGGTCACGGCCGAGGGCGGGCGCGTGCGGCTCGGCGTCAGCGACACCGGCCCCGGCATCCCCGAGGCCGACCGCGAACGGGCCTTGCGGCGCTTTGTGCGGCTATCCCCGCTGCAGGGTGATGGCAATCGCAATGGCAATGGCAGCGGCCTGGGGCTGTCCATCGTCGCCCAGGTGGTGGCGCAGCACGGCGGAACGCTCTCGCTCGACGAGCGCGAGGGCGGCGGGCTCAGCGTGCGGATCGATCTGCCGGCCACGGCCGCGCCGCGCTAAACTGTTTCGGTTTTCGCAACAATTGAAGGCCTGCAAGGCCACTCTTTCCAATCCCATGGACCGACTGCATTCCATGCGCGCCTTCCAGAAGGTGGTGGACGAAGGCGGCTTCGCGGCCGCGGCGCGCTCGCTCGATCTTTCCCCGGCCGTGGTCACGCGCCTGGTGGCCGACCTGGAGGAACACCTGGGCACGCGCCTGCTGCACCGGACCACGCGCCGCGTGTCGCTGACGGACGCGGGCGAGGTCTACCTGGACCGCGTACGCCAGATCCTGCTCGATCTGGAAGAAGCCAGCGCGCTGGTGAGTTCGCAGACGCAGGAGCTCGCTGGCGTGCTGCGCCTGCTGGCACCGCCGGTGCTGGCCACGCACGTGCTGGCGCCGCTGGTGGCGGATTTCCGCAAGGCCTATCCCAAGATCCGGCTCGACATCGATGTCGAGTCCCACCGCGAGCCGCCGGTGGAGGACTACGACATCACCCTCATCGGCGCCGACGCAACCTTCGACTCCAACGTCATCGCCCGCAAGGTCATCAGCACCGAAGGCATTCTGCTGGCCTCACCGGACTACCTCGCGCGCCGCGGCCAGCCCGCCACACCCGAGGACCTCTCGCAGCACGACGTGCTGCGCCTCAAGCCCAGCACCGGGCGCACCAGCAAGTGGCGCCTGCTCAACGCCAACGAGAACGACCGCGCGGTGGAAGTGGAGGTGCAGCCCGTGCTCTGGGCCAACCACAACGACACCCTGATGCACGCCGCACTGGATGGCGCGGGGATCACCGCGACCTCGGTGGAACTGGCCGCGCCGTTGCTGGCCGACGGCGACCTGGTGCGCGTGCTCAGCCCCTGGATCACCAACCGCCTGACCATGTACGCCGCCCTGCCCAGCCGCAAGTTCATGCCGCGGCGCACGCAGGTGTTCCTCGATCACCTCAGCGAACAGACGCGCGCGCGCGTCGACCAGGCCCTGGCCACCTGCATGGCCTGCGGCTAGCCCCCATCGCCCACCCAGTCGTCCGCCAAGCGGGCCACCTCGAGCAGGATCACGTCTCGCTGCGGCGAGGGCGCGTCGATCTCCCGCTGGAGCAGTTCAGCACAGCGGTGCTGCCCCAGCAGCACGCTGGCGCTGTGCAGGCGGCGCAATGCCGATTCAAACCCCGCTTCCTCTGGCGACGGGCTTGGCCCCGCGCCATCGGCCAGTTGGGCACGGCGCTCGACCAGATCACGCGCCTCGCCGCGCCAGCGGCGTGCCATCTGCTGAAGTTGCTCCGCCGTCACCCCCAGGCGGCGCCGCGTCTCGGCCGAGGACTCGGCCTGCCGGGTACGCACCTCACGCAGGATCTTTTCGATGGTCTGGCTCACCGCCGCCACGGCAAACGGCTTGACGATGAAGCCCGCCGCACCGGCCTGCGCCGCACGCTTCACCGATTCGCGATCGGCGGCCGAGGAAATCATCACGAAGGGCAAGCCCGCCAGCAGGCTGTGCGCGCGGGCTCGCTCCAGCAGCCCCACGCCGTCGAGATTCGGCATCACGAGGTCGCAGCAGCACAGCGCCGGTCGAAGGCCCGATTCCAGCAACTGCCAGGCCGCTTCACCGTCCTCGGCCTCCACCACACCGCTCACCCCGGACACGCGCGACAGCGATGCGACCAGCACTTGCCGCGAAATCTCATCATCGTCAACGAGCAATACCTTCATGGATCACTTTCATCGGGCCATTGGACCATCGGGCACACCTGCCCCATCTTCGCAGAATGGCGCACATCGGCCGCGGTCGCGTTGACCAGGATCAACGAACGTCAAATCGCGCAACAATAGTCACTTAACCCTGGCCATCCCCATGACCGACTCCAACGCCATCCATTTCGGCCACCACGACCGTGTCGTCATCGTCACCGG
>Ga0247823_10004023_pt1 | contig 11801 bp, 18 predicted proteins | sample 13C_PalmiticAcid_2_FD_192426 | JGI IMG/M metagenome (GOLD analysis project Ga0247823, IMG submission 192426) | Soil microbial communities from agricultural site in Penn Yan, New York, United States - 13C_PalmiticAcid_Day30 | ecosystem: Environmental > Terrestrial > Soil > Agricultural land...
TCAACTGGAGCCGCCGTTTCCAATTGGTACCGAGCTGATAGGGTGGCGTCATGGACGAAGACGCCGACCTCCAGAACGACCCCAGCTTCCGCCTGGGTATGATCGTGGGCCGGATGCAGGCCATCACGGACATGATGGCCCTGTTCGCCCATGAGGCTGCGGCTGAGGACGATATCCCCGGCCAGTTTCGAGACATCGTTCAGCGCCAGGCCGCCATCAGCAAGTGGCTCGACCAGGCAAAAGCAGAGTGCGACGCCGAGTCGGAGCTGCTGCTCGCGGAATTGCGGGCTCAGGAGCGTGAAGGCGACGCCTGACGGCTAATCCCCTAGTGTCGCAAATCTCAGGTTGGATCAGGAGATCGGGACCATGGTTCATCGGGAAACTCATCGGGTCGAACGCATCGGCTGGCTGCGCGCCGCAGTGCTCGGCGCCAATGACGGCCTGGTCTCGACCGCAAGCCTGGTCGTCGGCGTTGCAGCGGCCTCGCCTAACCATAGTGGCGTTCTGATCGCTGGCGTCGCCGGGCTTGTGGCAGGCGCCATGTCGATGGCGGCGGGCGAGTACGTCTCGGTTAGTTCCCAGTCAGACACCGAGAAGGCTGACCTCGCGCGCGAAACTTCCGAACTGGCTGGCGACCACGAGGCCGAGTTGCGCGAACTGGCGAGCATCTACGTCGGGCGAGGCGTGGAGCCTGACTTGGCCGCCCAAGTGGCGCAGCAGATGATGAGCCATGACGCCCTTGGTGCTCACGCAAGGGACGAACTCGGCATCTCAGAAATCACCACAGCGCGCCCCATCCAGGCCGCAATTACTTCCGCCATCACCTTCTCGGCGGGCGCCGCCCTGCCCTTGGTCGTTGCGGCCATAGCTCCCATGTCCAGCTTGGTCGTCTGGGTCGCGGGCTCAGCCTTGATCGGCTTGGCCGTGCTTGGCGCCCTGGGAGCCAGAACCGGCGGTGCCCCCATAGGACGTTCTGTTGTTCGCGTCGTTTTCTGGGGGGCATTAGCCATGGCCATCACCGCTGGCGTGGGCCGCGTTTTCAACGTAGCCGTCTGATCAGGACGCCTCAGCATGCGGGCATTCAGCCCGTTTGCTACTGACGCCTGACGGAAAAAAACCTCGACCGGTGAGGGGCGGGGCAACCGGTGCATTGCTGAGAGCCGGCTATCGCGGGTGCGTCTGAGATCTGATTGAAAACACGGTCAGCAGCAGCATCCCGGCGCCGGCAAAAGCCAGGGCGTTCGGACCAAACTGCGCATAGGCCAAGGCTCCCGACACAGCACCCGAAAGCAGTCCGGCCCAGAGTAACAGGTATGGGACCCAGCCAAATCGGTCACCTCCCCAGAGCGCGACCGTCAACCGTTTGCCCAGCTTCACCAGCGTCCCCGTCATGTAGGTCAAGCCGACGCTGACTTCGCCGTCTTGTGCGAACACGGCATTCTGCGCTCCCATGGCCAAGGCGAGCGGTAGCGCTGCGAGCGGGCCCATGCCGAGCCAATGAGTTGTGGCCGCCAGGATCAACAGGACCGTGACGAGCCCAAGTATGGCGGGCTCTTTCCATGTCCGCGCAGCGCGACCCACGCTAGCTCCCAGCACGACGCCGGCGACAAAGGCGAGGATCAATCCACCAGCGACAGCGGCTGCCGTGCTTGCTCCCGCAAGGCCGATGCCCAGCCTCGTCGAGTTGCCACTCATGAACGAGACGAAGAACCCGCCCGTCATAAGGAAGCCGACGACGTCGACATAGCCAGCAACCGCGGACAGGCAGGCTGCGAGCGTTCTGGAGCGGGGGTCGAGACGGATCATTGTCCACGTCTAGGGTCGGCTAAGCTTCCAGCCGATTACCACGCGATGAAGCCTGACACCAAAAACCCCGCCCGATGAAGGGCGGGGCTAGTGAAGTAATTCAGTTAGCCTTTCCGGATCCCTCGGTCCGTTCGTCATACACGCCGAACAAAAGCGCTTGTTTGCCGTAGTGATGCGCCACTTTCTGACGAAGTTCGCCCATCGTTTTGCAGGACTTTGCTAGACCGACAATTTCGTAACACCTCGCCACCAACTGCCGAGCCCCATAGTTTTCAGTCAAATTTTGGTGCCAACGAACCCCCGGGCCGGGCCGGTTTTCACGAAGGTATTTGGCAACATCGGGATCAAGCGTGTCATAGATCAATTCGATGACTAGCTTTCCCCAGTACTTGGGCCTGCTGCTTAATGGCCCTCCCCAATTTGTCAGTCGCCCGAACTCCTCCCAGAGCTCATCGGGAAAAGTTTTCTCCCAAGCCCTTAGTTCCTCTGCAATGAAAAGACGCAGTTTTACCTGAAGTGCGTCCTCAGCCCGCTCGTACTGGTAGCCAGTCGCTTCGTCGATGAGAGCATCAAGACCCGTTCGAGTGAGGCCGGCTGTAAGGACGGCGCACTTGACTGCGATGTCACGCTGACGAGCAGTTAGCGGGGCCTTTTCATAGAGCGCCTGCACATAGCCACGACAGATCAATTCGAAATGCTCAGTCGTCATGCCCCGGCCAAGAAACTGCGTTCCAGGGATCGAAAAATCCCTGAGTTCGGCCAGGATTAAGTCATTGTTTATGAAAGGATTAAGTGACGAAACCCCAATAAATTTGGCCAGGTCCCCGCTGTCTGCATCCGCAATCGAACGGACTGCCGACCGCAAGGCGATCACTCGATCGCCCGTATCCAAGACGTACACATCCAACTCATCTCCGCCCAGATCAATCTTTCCACGCCACTTGGCAAATGGCGAAGGCATTTGGCCTACGGCATGTGCAATTATTTCCGTCTTGTTAGTAGGCGCACTTGACCTTGAACTTTGGAGTTCAATTGGATCTATGTGCAAGCCGATCGACTTACCTGCGGCGATTATCTTAGAGTGCCACTTTATTGGAACTTTTCCGGTGCTAGCCCAATATTGGACTGTGCTCTGCTTAGTACCCAAAGCCCGAGCCAAGTCAGATTGACTGCCAAATCGAGAGATCAAGTTGTTGACGCGGCTCATGACGGCTCCCACGGTGAACGCCGTCACCTAACGATAAAAATCGTTAAGTGTCTACCAGAAAAATTCGTTAGGCCCCTCAAGCACCCGTATTGCCGCTTCGGCAATGCCGCGTAGCGCCTTATTTCGCCCCCTCCCCCGAGGTTAGCCGCCCTCGATCTGAGCCAGCATTTCAGCAAGCAGCGCGTCAGCCGAGTCATCGCCCGCATCAAGGTTGCCGATCACGCCGGAAAATTCGCCTGAAGCAAAGGCGTGGCAGCGCGCCTTAATGCCGTTGATGGTCCGCGTCGCCCGGGCCCTTTGCTCCGCTGGAACCACGCTGATCTCGGCGCCTAGATTCCAAGCCGCTACGATCTCTTTGGCTGCGCCTGCCGAAACCAGCTTCTGGATATCTTCCCGATTCATTCCGCCGGCCGCCGCCCTGGCATGGAACTTTTCCACGTAGGCGGACATGGCTCGATCGTCGGACGAGTAGCCGATCAGCGTGCAGTAGCCGACTGCAGCAGTCAGACGGCCATGGCGCTCCGCTTCAGCCTGCAGATCAGCCAAGCTGGTGGTCTGCAGCGCCAGAACAAGGGTAACCCCCGCGAAGTTCATCACCCCTCCCACGAGGTTAGCTAGTTGGGCGTCCGCGAACCGTCGTCCTGAACTTCGACCAGGCCTCCTCGCCAGGGCGTCCAACAAGCCTGCTCTTTGAAACCTGACCGACAGCGAAGGCACCGAATTCGGACCCTTCCAGCGTCTGAGAGATCAGCACGCAGTTGCGCACCTCCCCCGTGGTGACGAAGGCCTCGCACTCCACGACGGCCTGTTCATCGGCTTGGGGCGTACTCGCACACCCTGTCAGGAATGCTGCGGATGCCAAAATTGCTATCGCTCTCATCACCTCTCCCCCGAGGTTATCCTTCGGTGCCCGTACGCCTAAAGCTCTGGAGCACCTTGAGCGCCTGCTCTCGCTGCTCGGTCGGGATCTCGGCCCAAACGTCGAGAATGGCGGTCGGCAAGTCGTTGGGATCGTGATCGAGGAGATAGCCTGGTGATGTGTTCAGCACTGGAGCCAAGCGTCTGAGCCACTTGGGCGAGAGCTTCCTCGCGCCGCTCTCCAAAAGACTGATCACCGAGGCGTTGGTCTCCACGGCAGCAGCCAGCTCGTCCTGCGTCATGTGACGGAACTCACGCCACGCACGAAGGTGGTTCTGCTCGGGTGGATCAGCTTCTCTCGCCATTCTTGCATACTGCAACGCGACGAAAGGCGGGTCCTTATCGGACCTGCAACTTTGCATCTTGCAATCTTGTTTTGCATTCCGCAATGTATGCGGCATGACTCTTACCCCGACATCCCTAGCTAAGGCGCTGTGCATAAGCGTCCCCTACGCCAGCCAGATCTTGAACGGGAAACGCGACCTGTCTCGGGACATGGCCGTTCGCCTGTTCCGAACTACTGGCGAAAAGCTGGGCCCCATCGCGTTGGCAACCGACGAAGAAATCGCTGTGCTGGAAGCCTTCCCTGAAAGGGTAAAGCTCAGGGCCGCCAATGACCTCCCCGCGCAACCGGAGGCCGCATGACCCGGTCGGTGGTTGAGATTCTGATCAGCACCGTGCGGGCGCAGGCCGAGGCTGTCCTGGCCTTCGAGCAGATGCGCGTGGCTGGCGTGGACGAGTTCACCACGGCCCGCACGCGCCGGGCGCTGCTGGACGGCGCCCGCGAGGCCCAGAGCATCGCAGACATGGCCGAGGCCACGCTGCGACGCGCTCGAGCATCCATGCCGCATGTGCAGTCCCTGCCCGTCGCCAACACCGATCAACCCGAACCTCCCTCTGAGCCGCCGCCCCAGGCGGCCTGACCCGTGAACCCATACGGCGGCGCTTGGCGACCGTCAGCTTGCAAACAGAAGGCACCGTGCAATGAGCCGGCTTCAGGAAACCTCAGAGGTCAAAGCCCTCTTCAAGATGCTGGTGGCTGCGGTCGGCGGCGTGGAAGCCGCTGGCGTCCACCTTGGCGTGTCGCATCAGCGCGTGTCCCAGATCTACTCGCTGAGCAACGACGACGAGCCCGCCTATCGGCAGATCCGCGTGCTGGAGGTGGCGGCTGGTCAGGCGGTGGTCACCGGCGCCCATGTGAAGGCGGTGCGCGGCGACGAAGCTGACTGCATCACAGCCGCGGTGGTTGAGAGCGTGGGCGCCACGACGAACGCCCTGCGCCTAGTCCACGACATGGACGCCGATGGTCGGCGGGACCAGGGCGAAATCCAGGCGGTTCGGCAGGCCGCGACCGTCGCCCGTGAAGCCGCCACGCGTCTGGAGGCCACACGGAGCCTCTGGCCACGGCCTGGCTTGGTGGACCGGCCCGAACTCTGTAGCCAAGGGCTCGGAGGTCAAGGGCAACGCCTACGTCTATATCTCGATGAACACGGTCGGCGGACCGCGTTTCGGCGGGTCCGACACCCCAACGGGCGGAACGGTCAACATCGACGGCCCCACCATTCGGAGCCGTGGGGCGTCCGTCCTGGGGCAGTTGGCGTCCAACACCTGGATCAACCTGGGCGAAGCGAACTTCGTCGGCCTGCAGGGCAATGAGGTCATCGACCTGGAGGCCAGCCTTTCCGCGTCCAGTCTATCGACGGGGTCGGTCACGCTCGAGTTCAGGCTGGTCCACATCTCGACCGCGACCGTTATCGCCACCCTGCCCCAAAGCACCCCGGTCGATCCGACCGCGACCCTGCTGCTGATCCAGATGTCAGGTGGGAACAACTGGTCTGGATCGCAATCGTTCAGGCTTGAGGGGCGTCGCCTTTCCGGCACGGCGTCGGTCGATATCAACGGCCCGGCGCAGTTCACCGCCTACGCACCGGCCACGCTGACGAACCCTGGCTTCATGACCCCTGCCCAGGTGGCTCAACTGAATGCGGGCGGCGGCATTGCCCTGGCGACGACTGCCCCCCCAGCCATTGGGACCAGCAACTCTGTCGGCACAGGGACAACGGCGGCGCGGGCCGACCACGTCCATGCCCACGGCAATCAGGGCGGCGGCGCGCTGCACGCCAACGCCACCACGACGACGGACGGCTTCATGCCCGCCGCCGACAAGGTGAAGGTCAACGGGCTGGCGAACAGCGCCTCGATCCCGGCGACGGGCGCGGCATGGACGGTCAGCACCCTGGTCCAGCGCGATAACAACGGTGACATCTCCACCCGTCGCTATCTGGCCAGTAGCACCGGCGGCGCCTTCGTCATCGGCGGCTCGCGCGAGATGGGGATCAACGGCGCCGGGTTCGGCTTCAACGTGGCCTGCACCGGCCCCGCCTTCACGCCGAACTCTGATCCGGACCTCAAGGAGAACATCGAGGCCGTCAGCAACGACCCGGCCGCCCTGGTCGAGGTCCTGAGCGCGGGCCAGATCCAGTATGATCGGGTTCAGGACGGCGTCCATGCGCTCGGCTTCAGCGCCAAGGCCCTGCGGGACATCAACCCGCTCTGGGTGGTCGGCGGGGAAGCGCTCGATCCGAACGGCCCGCCGGAAGACCTTGAGGGCTCGGTCGTTGATGAAGACGGCGTGACCCTCAGGCAGGCCCTGGCTGTCGATCCCATGGCCATGATGAGTTCGCTGTTCGCGGCCGTGCGCCAACTGGCCAACGACACTGGCTATCTGGAGGCCCGCCATGAGCAGGCCCTTACCCGCATCGCGGCCCTTGAGGCCGAGGTCGCCGCCCTGACGGCGGCGTAATCCACTTCACAACCAAGGAGGCCAACATGGCCAAGACCCCATCGTCTGCGGAAATCCTGCAGGCTGAGATCGCCGCTCTGCGCCTGGATGACGAAGCGCGCCTGAAGCGCGTCCGCCGCATCGAGGTGCTGCAACTGCCCATCGCCGCCGAGGTGGCTGAGGTTCTTCGGGCAAAGACTGTGGTCGAGGCCGCCGTCCTGCTGCCGGACCTTGCCGCGAACCTGACCGACAACATGCAGGCGGTGATCAATAATCTGGTGTCGCAGATCGGCTACGCCCTGACGGTCATGGAATCCGAGGTTCAGCGCATCGAGGCGCAGGTCGAGGCGGATGCGCAGGCAGAAGCGGAGACGGGCAAGTGAGCCCGAGGTCGATCGGCGACGGCGGGAAGGCCAGCGCCTCTGAACTCACGATCCTTTCACACTACATGAACCCGCCTTCGGTCGCTTCCATGCAGGGTGAAGTTGCGTCAGCTCGCGCCGGATCAGCAGACCTCGCCCGCCAACTCGAACTAAACAGGCGGCGCTTCTGGCAAGGCGCGGCGCCCGACGAACCGGCTGCCTGAAGAACCCGGTTCGCGCCGGAGCAATCTCTACAATCTGATTTCGGAGGGGGCGCATGACGCCATCAATCTGGCTCGCCCTCGCGAGCCTGTGCGCCGGCCTGTTCGTTCAGGTCGCGGTCTTCGCCTTCATGCTGGGGCGCCTGTCGCAGCGGGTGACGACGCTGGAGCGGGACGGCTCAGCGCTCCAGGGCATTCGTGACGCTGTGACCAAGCTGACGGTCCAGATGGACAATGCCCAGGGTGACATCAACCACATCAGCAGGGACGTCAGCGGGCTTCAGCGGTCCCTGTCCAACATCGTGACGGATCGGGCGAGCAAGGCGTTGGAGCTTCCACCGACACCTCCTCGCCAACGCCGTCGAGGAGCCCCGTCATGAGTCGCAAACCGCCCCGCTGGTGGCCGCAGGTGATCAATCTGCCGCGCACCACCACCATCCTCGCGCTAGGCTTCCTCGCCGGGAACCTGCTGTTCCTGCCGGTGATCGCCTGGCTGGGGGACATGGTGGCGGAACGCTACGCCGACGCCGTCATGTTGGTGGCCTCGATGTTCAAGGACGGGATGCTGCTGATCTTGGGCTTCTACTTCGGGCGCAATCAGGCCAGCGACAGCGCGGGCTAACTGCCTGGGGCCTGAATCCACCGGACGGCGCCGACGACCAAGAGCGCCACGCTGAAGATCGCTAGTCCGATGGTCGATGGCACAAGGTGCGGATGCCACGGCGCGCGGGTCCGCAGCTTGCCCCAGGTGTCGAGGCACCAGATCAGGCCGCAGCCCCCTAGAAGAATATCTACCCATGCTGGCCAGATCATCGGGCCAGCCTGACACAGGCGCACGGCGTGCGCATCCCCCTGACAATCTGAACTGGAGGCCTCGCCATGAGTATTATGAGCGGCCTGACCGAGGACGGCTGGGCCGGTCGCGATATGGAGGCCGAGGATGCTGACAGCGTGCCGGACTGAAGGCGGCGATTGCAGCGCCGGCCGACTGACGACCTGATCCAGCGCTCATGGGGAGCCAACTGGATCGGGTCGTCTGGACCGTGCCTATGCGGCCCTTCTCGACAGCAACTCCGACTACTGCTCTGCCGAGTTTGCGAGCTGGGGGCGATATAGCTCACATCTAAGACAACCAGAGCGATGCGGGTATGTTCCCGATGAACGCTGATGTGATCTGCCTGCCTAGAACATGCGAACTGACCAAGCTGCTCCGGCGAAACAGGCCACAGTCAGAACGGCTAGGATGATTTCAAAGGGCGATAGCCTCCAGATGGAGGGCGGGCGAGTGGTCTTGACGGACATGACGGCCTCATGGTTTCCAGAATGATCTTGAGAGCCGCGTCGGTTGCGCCCGTGACGGGTAGCGGCTGGCCGTAAAGGCCGCGCCAAAGCGCATCTAGCGTCTGATCTTCTTTTCCTAAGGGCTCCATCAACGACCCTTGCACGGAAGTGACCCTGCAGCCCCATCAATTAGCGCGCTTGCCGAACAACGCTCGTTTTTGTCGGATCGCTATTTCCCTCGATGCCGCAAGGGACGAGCGGCCGGCGTAACCGTCACCCCCTCTTCATTTTGGAGATCGGCTTGGCGAAGAGCGTCTCGCGCTCCGTGGTCGAGCAGGATGCGCCTTGCAACGGCGGGCGCTCCATAAACCGGCATGGGCGAGCCAAAGTGCGCCAGCCAGATCTCGGCGAGCCGGGCATCCTCTTCTCTCGGCAAAAGTTCCAACTCGCCCCTCCGATCGCGTGACGGGGCGTGAGGTTAGGCCACTCTTCGAGAGCCTACTGCAAAACCCTGTAACGCGGGCCCGTCCTGCTTTCCCCACAATCTGAACTGGAGACCACCATGCTCGACGCACGTCGATTGCAGGGCCGCCTTGGCGTGCCTGTTGACGGGATCATCGGCGCCGGAACCCTGACCGCCCTGTTCGCGAAGATGGGCGCCGCGCCCGCCATCGCGGCCGAGCTGGGCCTCGCCGCCAACGTCCATTTCCGCACCTACGGCATTCTCGACACCGGCCTGCGCCTGGCGCACTTCATGGGCCAGTGCGGCCATGAGAGCGGCGGCTTCCGCTACATGGAGGAGATCGCCAGCGGCGCCGCCTACGAGGGCCGAGCGGACCTCGGCAACACCCAGCCCGGCGACGGCCGGCGCTTCAAAGGACGTGGGCCGATCCAGCTGACCGGCCGGGCCAACTATCGCCGCGTCGGTCGCAAGATCGGCATCGATCTGGAGCGCTACCCTCAGATCGTCGGGCATCCCTCTGTCGGCCTGCTGGTCGGCTGCGTCTATTGGGCCGACCGGAGCCTGAACGCCAAGGCGGACGCCGACGACATCACCGGCCTGACCAAGGCGATCAACGGCGGCCTGAACGGTCTCGCTGACCGACGCATCCAGACCGACCGCGCCAAAGGGCTGATCCTGTGACCCGCGCCGAGATCGCTTGCGGCCCCGATCACGCCATCGACTTTTCGTCTCTCCAAACCGGCCCGGTCTTTCAGGTTCATCCTCCGGTTTTCATCGCCCCTTCCAAGATCGTCATCGTTCCCGGCGTCTTCCTGGAAGACGGGACGCACATCATGGAACAGCAGAGAGAGACCGAATGATCGCGCTCGCCCTCCGCATGGTCCGCGCCCTCACCCCTACCGCATGGCTGGCGCTGGCCATCCTCGCCGCCTTCCTGATCTTCGGCGCCTATTGCGCGCACCGGGGCGCTGACGGCGTCCGCGACCGTCAGGCGGCGTCGGCCCTCAAGGTCGAGCGCAAGGCCTCCAGCGCGCGGGAAATAGCCGCCGGCGAGCGCCTGGCCGACACCACCACCATTCGCAACCGGCAAGAGGAGAGAGACCATGCCGCTGAAGCGCTTCCTGATGGCGTGCCTGATGATCGTGAGCTGCGGCGCCGCTGTCGCCAGTTGCTCGACGCCGGGCGCAGCCTTCCCGCGTGCCGAGGACTTGAGGGTCCAGCCTAAGCCGGTCCCGCCTGATGAGGTGCTGACCAGTCGGATCGCCGGCGAGATACACGACAACGCCGTCGAAGCGTGGGGCGAGGCCGGGTGGGCGCAGGTAGCACGCCTGTGCCGGTTTTTCGATCAGATGGGGATGAGGGGTTTGGCGTGCTCCCCGCGGGATATTCAGCCTCGTTGATGATAACGCGCTTCGACTGGGGGCTCATGTCAAATGGCAAAATGCACGGCCCTGCTTGCGATTCCTATGGCTCCGCAATAGAGGTCATTGGGCCGGCCGCTTATTGCGGCATCGGGATGGACATTTAGATAGCCGCATTCTTAGCTTGAAAGAAGCTATCTAACTGTATTTAAAAAGGAATGCGTGGACATTGGCGCGGACATATGAGGCGACACATCCGTGGATATCCTTTGGACTCAACACGGCGCTTTTTGACTACAAGTTGTGGATGGCTCTCGGTGAAGCGGCATCAAAATGCCACCACATAGCGGGGATCCCGCTGGCTCCGGAAAGCGCGGCCCAAATGCACCGCCTCTACCTAATGAAGGGTGCCGTCGCCACGACAGCCATCGAGGGCAACACCCTCTCTGAGGAAGAAGCGGAGCAGATTATTGAGGGGCGCCTAACCCTCCCTCCATCTCAGCAGTATTTGGCCGACGAGCTGAATAATATCGTCGACGCCGTGAACGATCTTACTCGGTCTATCGAAGATAGCGGCCCGAAACCGATCACGGTTGAAATGTTGAAGAATATGAACCGCGCGGTGTTGCGGGGTCTGGAGGTAGATGAAGACGTCATCCCCGGCGAGGTTAGAAGGCATTCCGTGGTGGTGGGACGCTATCGCTGCGCGCCTGCAGAAGATTGCGATTACCTTCTAGAGGAATTCTGCCGCACCCTGAACGAGTTCCCGTGCCCTGAGGCAGACCGTCACCAATTCTGCATAATCAAGGCAATCTGGGCACATCTCTATTTTGTCTGGATTCACCCATTTGGTGACGGGAACGGGCGAACCGCGCGGCTGCTCGAGTTCTACATTCTCTTGTCCGCTGGCTTTCCACAGCCGACGGGGCACCTCTTGAGCAACCACTACAATCGCACGAGGCCCAAGTACTACGAGCGCCTCGACGCTGCCGTACAGGGCGAAGACAAGGTCGTGGATTTCATCCGCTACTCGGTGAACGGCCTGGTCGACGGACTGCGAGAGCAAATAGAATTCATACGGAACCAACAGTGGCACGTAGCTTGGCTGAACTATGTTCACGAGCAGTTTCATAGCCGGAACAGCCCCTCCGAAGTGCGGCGAAAGCATCTTGTCCTTGCGCTTTCGGGACTAAAGGAGCCAGTTGCTGTCTCAAAAATCCCCGGGTTAAACGCTGATCTTGCACGCGAGTATTTCAACAAGACATCGAAGACGGTGATCCGGGACATAAATGCGCTGCTAGACATGGATCTGATTGTGCGGGAACGCGGCCTCGTCCGCGCCAACAGGCATAAGATCCTCGCTTTCCGTGCATGGCGAGCACCCGAAGAGAACGTTGCAT
>Ga0247823_10004024_pt1 | contig 11799 bp, 12 predicted proteins | sample 13C_PalmiticAcid_2_FD_192426 | JGI IMG/M metagenome (GOLD analysis project Ga0247823, IMG submission 192426) | Soil microbial communities from agricultural site in Penn Yan, New York, United States - 13C_PalmiticAcid_Day30 | ecosystem: Environmental > Terrestrial > Soil > Agricultural land...
GCGGCAGACAGGGTGGACGACTGGCTGGCAAGGGATGTCGCCCTGCGGCCGCCGCGCCTCGAGGCGATCGTATTGACCAGCGCCGACCCCGACGATCTTACGCTCCGCGCCGCGCGCCTGCTCGGCGAGGCGGACCATGTCTTTCATACGGCCGACATTCCCGGTCCGATCCTCAACCGTGCGCGCGCGGATGCGGTGCGCCATGTTGCGGACGCTGCGCCGGAGGCCCTGCTGCCCGGCCTTTCCTTGTGGATCATCTGCGCCGATTGACGCGCGGCCCGGCGATTATCGCGGCCGCGGCATCTTCGTGACATGCTTCCGGAAATTCAGCGCGGCGCCGACCAGTGCGTCGGTGACGACGAAAACGATCGGCAGGTTCGGCTCGACGTCGACGACGATGCGCGCCGCGAACCCGCGCGAGCGTAGATAGCCGCACACCCTCCCCAAGGCCCACGCCGAGCCTAGCGCATTTTGCGCGAGGGCGGGAGGCTTGAGGCGCGATGGCCGGCCCGCCCCATTCCTGCCCGCCGCGACGGGTCCCGGCGCCCCTCGGCCGATTACTTTAAGTTAACTGGGATGCGCGCCCTGCAGCCCATAGCCCGGTCTCCGGCGGCAGATCGGCCGCCGCTCTGCAGGAGGGGACTATGGAACTGCCCGTCATCGATATCGACGCCGTGCCGCTGCTCGACACCGCGGTCGGCCTGTTCGGCTCGCTCGCGGGGGTCAGCGTCGCTTCGACCACTTCGGTGTTCGACGTCGCCATTTCCGTGATGCTGATCATCTACGACTGATGAAAAGCCGGTTCGCGGGCGGCGCCATCGTCGCTCGCGGCCTGCCGAAGGACATAGCATGCCGTCGCGCCACGATCATTTCCCACGCGAGGACGCCGAACGGTGGAACCGTATCCGCGCGGCCATGCACACGCTCGAAGCCGGATGGCGTGCTGCGGATGCGGCGCCGCAGGGCCTCGTCACCGCGATCGATGGCGCGGCCGGTGCGCGGCCGGAGATGGTAATCGACCGATTGCTGCCCTGGCTTCAGGATATCGGCTGGCTGCGGGCGCGATTGGGCAGCGCCCTCGCTCTTCTCGCCGCCGATAATTTCGCGCGCCCGCCACTGCGGCCCGTCGGCGGCGGCGACGGGCCAGCGGGGCTGATCCTTGCCGAGCGCGGCGCGGTGCGGCTGTCGCTGCAGATCCACCGCTTCGAGCAGAGAGGCGCGGCAAGGCCCGCAGCCGCCTTCGTGCCCGGCGCGCTCGCGATCCGCATCCTCGCGGGCGGCGGCGCGATGCTGCACCGCCATCATGTCGCGCTTTCGAAGGTCGAAGAGGAAGGGATATTCTCGTCCGCCACTGCCGCGCGGTGTCAGAGCGCGTCCCCGCGCCGGCTCGTCGATGGCGAGATAGTGCGGCTCGACACGACGCGCGAAGCTTTCTCGCTCGCCGGCGCAACCGGCGACATCGTGCTCCTCGAACTCGCGGTGCTGCCGCCGTCGCCGCTGCCGATCCGCTGCCACGATGTTGCGAGCGGGCGCCTTGTCCATGTGTCGGCATCGCGCCGCGACAGCAGCTTCCGCCAGATGGCGCTCGCGCTGCTCCGCAGCTTCGGACGTACCGACGCCGCGCCCCTGTTTGTCGAGGCCACGCACGACACGGATTTCGCCGCCCGCTGGTCGGCGCTCCGCGAACTGGTCGCGCTCGACCCCGCCGCGGCGTATCCGCATGTCGTGCGCATGGCGACGTCCGATCCGCACCCCGAGCTACGGCGCGCCGCAGAAGCGACGCTGAAGCTCTACGAACCAGGGAAGGCAGAGCCATGCCCCGCCTGATCGATCCGCCTGCCGTCCCCGAACTCGACCTGGAGGACGTGACTGCGCGCCTCGACGAGCATGGCGTTGACCTTACCGATGAGGATAGCGTCGCGCGCTGTGCCGCTCTTCTTGCCGGCCTCCAGCGCAATCGTTCATTCCTCGCCGACCGCATCATTGCCGAACTCAAGGCGAGCTATGCCGGCCAGCTCGCGGCGAGCCGATATTCGGCGCAGGTCTTCCTGCTCCATCGCAGTCCGCGCGGTTTCTTCCTCCGCGCCAACCTCTGGCCCGCCGCGACCGACGCCGTATACGCTGCCAGCGGGCCGCTCGCCTTCGCCTACGGCCTGCCGCACGATCATAATTTCCACTTCCTCACGACCGGCTATTCGGGCCCCGGCTATGTCAGCGACTATTATGATTATGACGCCGAGGCGGTCGATGGCCGTCTCGGCGAACCGCTGAACCTCCGCTTTGTCGAGCGCAGCCAGCTGGGGGAGGGCAAGATGATGCTCTACCGCGCGCACCGCGACATCCACAGCCAGCTCCCGCCGGAAAGCCTCTCGATCAGCCTCAACATCATGGACGAGGGCGAGCATATTCCCTGGCGCGACCAGTATATCGTCGATCTTGGCCAAAAGGACCAAGGCCACGGCACGATCGCCCGCCGCCCGACGCTGACCCCGGCCGAAATGCTCCTGCGCTGCGCGGTGCATTTGACCGGCAATGGCAAGGACATCGCGGAGCATTTCGCCAAGGCGCACCCGGTGCCGCGGGTGCGCGCGAACGCGATTGCGGCACTGGCCGCGGTGGCCGACGATCGCGGCGCCATATTGGAGCGCGGCCTTGCCGATCCCGACGCGCGGGTCAGGGACGATTGCCGCCGCTGGCTTGCCCATAGCTAAGCCTGCTGACAGCGCGGCTTTCCGCTGCTAACGGGCCGCCATGACAACTCCTCTCTCGCATATTCGTAATTTCTCGATCATCGCGCATATCGACCATGGCAAGTCGACGCTGGCCGACCGGCTGATCCAGTTCACCGGCGGCCTGACCGCGCGCGAAATGTCGGCGCAAGTCCTTGATAATATGGACATCGAGAAGGAGCGCGGGATCACGATCAAGGCGCAGACGGTGCGCCTGAAATATACCGCAAAGGACGGCGAAACCTATGAGCTGAACCTCATGGACACGCCCGGCCACGTCGACTTCGCGTATGAAGTGTCGCGCTCGCTCGCAGCGTGCGAAGGCGCATTGCTCGTCGTCGACGCGGCGCAGGGGGTCGAGGCGCAGACGCTCGCGAACGTCTATCAGTCGATCGAACACGACCATGAGATCGTGCCGGTCATCAACAAGATCGATCTGCCCGCCGCCGATGTCGACAAGGTGAAGGCCGAGATCGAGGATATCATCGGCCTGCCCGCCGACGAGGCGGTGCTCGCGTCGGCAAAGTCGGGCATCGGAATCGAGGAATGCCTCGAGGCGATCGTCACCAGGATTCCGCCGCCGAAGGGTGACGCTGCGGCGCCGCTGCTCGCGATGCTGGTCGACAGCTGGTACGACCCGTACCTCGGCGTCGTCATCCTCGTCCGCGTCGTCGATGGCGTGCTGAAAAAGGGCCAGCAGATCAAGTTCATGCAGGCGGGCACCACCCATCTGATCGACCGCGTCGGCTGCTTCACGCCGAAGCGCGAGGAGTTGAACGAGATCGGCGCCGGCGAGATCGGCTTCATCACCGCGCAGATCAAGGACGTCGCGCAGGCGCGCGTCGGCGACACGGTGACCGACGCGAAAAAGCCCGCCGCGAACCCGCTGCCCGGGTTCAAGGAAGTCCAGCCGGTCGTTTTTTGCGGCCTGTTCCCGACAGACGCGAACGATTTCGAGAAGCTGCGCGAAAGCATCCAGAAGCTCCGCCTCAACGATGCGAGCTTCAGCTTCGAGATGGAAAGCTCGGCCGCGCTCGGCTTCGGCTTCCGCTGCGGTTTCCTGGGCCTGCTGCACCTTGAGATCATTCAGGAGCGACTGACCCGCGAATATGACCTCGACCTGATCACGACCGCGCCGTCGGTGGTCTACAAGCTGAAGCTTGGTCACACCAAGAATGAGGCGGCGAAGGAGATCGAGCTCCACAACCCGGCCGACATGCCCGACCCGAACCGCATCGACGAGATCGAGGAACCGTGGATCGAGGCGGTGATTTACGTGCCCGACGATTATCTGGGCCCGATCCTGAAGCTGTGTCAGGACCGCCGCGGCGTTCAGAAGAACCTCACCTACGTGGGCGGCCGCGCACAGATCACCTATGAACTGCCGCTCAACGAAGTGGTGTTCGATTTCTATGACCGGTTGAAGAGCATCAGCCGCGGCTATGCGTCCTTCGACTATCACCAGATCGGCCACCGTGCCGGTGACCTCGTCAAGATGAGCATCCTCGTCAACAATGAGCCAGTCGATGCACTTAGCATGATCGTCCACCGCGGCAGCGCCGAAAGCCGCGGCCGCGGCATGTGCGAGCGGCTGAAGGACCTGATCCCGCGCCACATGTTCAAGATCCCGATCCAGGCAGCCATTGGCGGGAAGGTGATCGCCCGCGAAACCATCGCTGCGCTCCGCAAGGACGTGACCGCGAAATGCTACGGCGGCGACGCCACCCGCAAGAAGAAGCTCCTCGAAAAGCAGAAAGAGGGCAAAAAGCGGATGCGTGAATATGGCAACGTCAACATCCCGCAGGAAGCGTTTATCGCCGCGCTTCGCATGGGGGATGATGCCTGATCGTGACGCGCGGCGCCGCTCTGCTGCTGCGTGGCCCGCTTGCGCTGCTGCTGACGGGGCTGGGCGCGTCATCGGCATGGGCGCAGGCTGAAACCCGACCCCCCGACGACGCGGCTGCCGTGGTGATACTCCCGTCGCCCGGCGTCCGCGACAACGCCGGTACGGCGGCGGACGAACCGCCATCCGACGCGCCGATCAGCGAGGTTCGGCAGCTTGATCGCGATTGCGGCGACGAGGATGCCGACGCGTGCCGCCGGCTCGCCTATATCTATCATGAAGGCGATGGCGTCGAACGCGATGACGCCCGCGCTGTGACGCTCTTCGTTCGCGCTTGCGATCTTGGCCAGGCGTCAGGCTGCACGATGGCGGGCTATCTGTTCGGCGAAGGGAAGGGCGCCGCGCAATCGCACGAGCGCGCCGCCGAGTATTACACCCGGGCCTGCGATCAGGGCGAGCCGATGGGCTGCAACAACCTTGGCCTGTCATATATCAACGGCGATGGCGTGCCTGCCGATCCCGACCGGGCGATCGCGCTGTTCGAAAAGGCGTGCGACGGTACCGCGACCGAAGGATGCGCAAACCTTGGCGCATCCTATTCGCTGGGCAAGGGCGCCGCGCGGAACCAGCGCCGCGCGGTCCATGCCTTCAAGGTCGCGTGCGAGGCAGATGACCTGCACGGCTGCTACAATCTGGGCGTGATGTACCGCGACGCGAAGGGCGTGAACCGCGATTCCGGACGCGCCGTCGCGCTGTTCGAACGCGCGTGCGATGCGGATCACAGGGAGGCGTGCGGTAATCTGGCTTTCATGGTCGACGATGGTCGTGGCACGCGCCGCAACCGGACCCGTGCGCTGGGCCTGTTCGACAAGGCCTGCTCGCTGGGCGAGGCCGAAAGCTGCTTCACGCTCGGCCGCGCCTATCAGCTTGGCAAGGGTGTCCCGCTCGACAAGGATCGCGCGATCGAACTTCTGGAACGCAGCCTGTCGCTCGACCCCGATACCGAGTCTGCCGGAGAGGCGCGCAAGGCGCTGGAAATCGCCCGCGGACTGCGAAAGGGGCGATAGGGCGGCGCGAGGCTTCGGTCAGCCGCGAGAAACCCACGGCCCGGCTCTTGCGCGAAATTGCAACAATTGACCTTGGCCCGCGGCTTCCGCATCGCGGACGGAGTTGCTTTGAGCGGGCGAAGCCGGGGGGCGGGCGTCTGTTTCGGGTCTTGAAACAAGGTTGCGCCCCCTTCCATGAATATTTTCCAACGCCTCGCCCCGCAGGGGCCTGAAATCGCCATCGACCTCGGCACGGTGAACACCGTCATCTATGTCCGCGGGCAGGGGATCGTCCTCAACGAACCGTCGGTCATCGCGCTCGAGACGCGAAACGGCATCCGCCACGTCAAGGTCGTCGGCAATGATGCGAAGCTGATGATGGGCAAGACCCCCGCGAATATCGAGGCGCTGCGCCCGCTGCGCGACGGGGTCATCGCCGACATCGATGTCGCCGAGCAGATGATCAAGCATTTCATCGACAAGGCGCTCGGCGGGCCGAGCCGGCTGCGACGGCGGAGCAACGTCGTCGTGTGCGTGCCGTCCTGCTCGACGCATGTCGAGCGCCGCGCGATCCGCGACGCCGCGACCAATGCGGGCGCGATCAGCGTGCGCCTGATCGAGGAGCCGCTGGCCGCGGCGATCGGCGCGGGGCTGCCTGTCGCGGAGCCGCGCGGGACGATGGTCGTCGATATCGGCGGTGGTACGACCGAGGTCGCGATCCTGTCGCTCGGTGGGGTCGCACACAGCAATTCGGTGCGCGTCGGCGGCGACAAGATGGACGACATGATCGCGTCCTATATCCGCCGCAAGCATAATATGATGATCGGCGAGATGACCGCCGAGCGCGTGAAGCTGACGATCGGTGCTGCAGTCCGGCCCGAGGGCGAGGGCATGGTGATGGCGGTGAAGGGCCGCGATCTGGTGAGCGGACGCCCGTCGGAGATCAGCGTGTCGGAGGCTGAAATGGCCGAGGCGCTCGCCGAGCCGGTGGGCCAGATCGTCAGTGCGGTGAAAGCCGCGCTGGAAGAAACGCCGCCCGAGCTGTCGGCGGACATGATCGATGAAGGGATCACGCTGACCGGCGGCGGCGCACTGCTGCGCGGGATGGATCAGGCGATCGCGAAGGCGACGGGGCTGTCGGTGCGGGTCGCCGACGATGCGCTGATCTGCGTCGCGATGGGCGCGGGGCTGACTTTCGACGACCGCGCGTATCAGGGCATATTGATGGCGGCGTAAGCCTGTCGCGCCGCGCGGCGCGTCAGATTTCGATGACGATCTTGACCTTCGCAGGGGTGGTGCCCGCCGCATGGGCGATTTCGGCGCGCATCCGTGCGACCATGTCGCCAAGGTTCGGCCCCGGCGACGCCTCGGGCCCGATAAGCGCCGCCACCGCGGTGCCCAGCAGCGCCGCGAGCGACTGGAGCCGCGCCGAGCGGGGGCGCGAGCGATCCTGCTCCCAATAGCAGACCGAGGTTTCGGTTACGCCCAGCTTTTTTGCCAGATCGGCCTGCGTCCAGCGTTTCGCCTTGCGCAGCCGCGCGATGCGCTGGCCCACGCTTTCGGCACTGCCACCCGGCGGATTGTCCAGAAGCGCGCCGAGCGGCAACGCGCCCGGCGTGGAAGAAGAGAGAGAATAATTGCGCACGACCCTTAACCCCGATTAACTTTCTTGGCCAACACAGCGTAACAGGTTAAGTTCCCTGCTTCTTTCAACTTTTCCCGCTTGCGTTTTTGATGCGACAATTGCCACGGCGCGGGGCGCGGGCTAGCCTTCGACCGGGATTCTGCACCGGAGGATGGTCCGATGGCGGTGATCGAAGTGGCGGCGCGGCCGATCGGCGGCATCGTTGTCGACAGCAGGCTCAACGACGGCACCCGCGTGTCGCTGCGCTGTATTACGCCGGCCGATGAGGAGAGGCTGCGCGACGGCATTGCAAAGCTGTCGGCCGAATCGCGCTATCTGCGCTTCTTTTCTCCCGCGCCGACGCTGCCCGACGCGGTGGTCCAGCGGCTGGTCGATGTCGACGGGCACGACCATATCGGCTGGGGCGCGATCTGCACCGATTGCGACGACTGGCCGGCGATCGGCGCGGTCCATGCGGTGCGCTATGCCGACGGCGGGGCGGTGGGTGAATATTCGATCGCGGTGCTCGACCAGTTTCAGGGCAAGGGGCTGGCGCGCATGATGACCGCGGCGCTGCTGATCCAGTGCCTCGCCGAGGATATGCTGACCCTCGATGTGCATATGCTGTCGGAAAACGACGCCGCGCGGCGCCTGGTCAAGTCGCTGGGTGCGGTGTGGGCGGGCGAGAGCGCGGGGGTTGCCGACTATCGCCTCGACGTCGCGGCCGGCATTGCCTCGCTGCGCGCGGATCCCGATGCGCCGGGGGTCGAGGATGTCTTTCACGCGCTGACGGGATTGTAGGCTGGTCCCTTCCGCCGCGAGGGGTCGCAGCTCGCGGCGGAAGGGTGAAGGCCGTTGCGGCGCTTGGCCGTTCCTTCCCTCGCGCTCCTTCTAGCCGCGACGCCATGACGTCAGCGTGACGTGCGTCACACGGTGCAAAACTTTTATGCCGCGCACGAAAAAGGGCGCCGGAGATGCTCCGGCGCCCTTCGTCAGCTGTCGGGGCGAGCTTATTTCTTCTGCGCCTCGGGAGCGGTGGGGGCGACCGTTCCGGCGGGGGGCGGCGTCGTGCCATTGTCGATCGCGTCGGCCTTGGCTTCGCCGGCGTCCTCGACTGCATCGGCCTTGGCCTCGGTCGCTTCCTTCGCCGGGCCTTCGGGCATGGCGTCGGCCTGGGCGTCGATGGCGTCGGCCTTGGCCTCGGCCTGGTCCTCGACCTGATCGGCGGGCTTGCTCTGGCAGGCGCCGAGCGCGAGCGTCGAAACGGCGGCGAGGGCGATAATCATCTTGCGCATGTCGAGTTCTCTCCAATGTTGACTCCAAGGCTTAACGCCGGGTGAACGCGAGAGTTGCAAAATATTTTCAAGCCACTGAAATATATTCAATATTTCGATCTGCCGGCCTAGTGCGCGTCGGTCGGGGCAGGGCCGCCGATCGGCGGGGGCTTGCAGAAGGGCACCATGACCAGCGCCGCGAGGAAGATGTACGACATCAGCCGGAAGACATCGTCGAAGGCGAGCGTCAGCGCCTCGCGCCCGACGATGCGCGCCAGCACGCCATTCGCCATGCCCGCCGCGAGCGTGGGGTCGGAGACATAGTGCCCGATCCCCTGCGTCAGGTTCGCCGCGGCTTCGCGCGCGGCCTCGCCGCCGCGGCCGAGCGCTTCGGACAGGCGCAGGACATGCAGCCGCATATTGTCGCCGAGCCACGTGTTGACGAGCGCGATGCCGATCGCGCCGCCAAGATTGCGCATCAGGTTGAACAGCCCCGAAGCATAGCGCAGCTCCGCCCCTTCGAAATTGCCGAGCGCGAGCCCGACCGAGGGGACGATGCAGAGCATGATCGCAAAGCTGCGGACGACTTGCGGCCAGAAGAGCGCGGCAAAGCCCCACTCGGGGGTCATGAAGCTGAACATCCAGAGGCCGATGGCAAAGAGCGTGAGCCCGAAGGTGATGACGATCCGCTGGTCGACCTTCTGCGACAGCGCCGCGGCGATCGGTACGCCGAGCAACTGCGCGAGCCCGGCGACGAAAACCGTCGTTCCGATTTCCGAGGCATTATAGCCCTGCACCCGGCCGAGATAGATCGGGATCAGATAGGTGCTGGCATAAAGGCCGAAGCCGATCACGAGGTTGAAGACGCAGGCGAAGACGAAGGTCGGTTTGCGGAAGGGCGATAATTTGACGATCGGCCCGTCGGACCGGAACGAGCGTTCGAGGAAGAGGCCGAAGGCGACGAACGACAGCCAGGCCCCGATCGCGATCTCGGGCTCGCTGAACCAGTCGTGCTTTGGTCCTTCTTCCAGCACGAATTCCAGCCCCGCAAGAAACACCGCCATCGAGGCGAGATGGACCCAGTCGATCTTGCGGAGCATCGGCAGGTTCGGCTTGTCGACCCTGACGAGCGCGAGGATCATCAGCGTCACCGCGGCGCCCGGCAACACATTGATGAAAAACACCCAGCGCCAGCCGAGTGCGTCGGTGATCCAGCCGCCGACCGTGGGGCCAAGCGTCGGCGCCAGCACCGACACCATGCCGAGGATCGCGGGGATCATCGCGCGCTGCTTGCCCTGAAACAACATATAGCCCGTCGCGAACACCGTCGGGATCATCGCGCCGCCGACGAAGCCCTGCACCGCGCGGAACAGGATCATCGATTCGATGCTCCACGCGAGCCCGCACAGGATGCTCGCAATGGTGAAGAGCGCCGCCGAGGCCGCGAACAGCCAGCGCGTCGATAACGCCTGCGCGAGGAAGGCGGAGAAGGGGATCATCACCAGCTCGGCCATCAGATAGGCGGTCTGCACCCAGCTGATCTCGTCGGGTCCGGCGCTGAGTCCCGCCTGCACTTCGTTGAGCGATGCGGCGACGATCTGGATGTCGATCAGCGCCATGAACTGGCCAAAGGCCATCACCGCAAAGATCAGATATTTTCGCGCGTTGGGCATCGCCGCCGGATCGAAGGGCGCGTCCCCGTCCTTTGGCGCAGCGGCGGGGTTTTGTCCGGGGGAAAGCGGGATGGAAGCCATGGGTCTTGTGTCCTGTCGTCATTATATTATATGCGTCATATAAAAGGAGACGCAAGTGCGCTATTCAACCGGTCACAAGGCCGAGACCCGCGAGCGGGTTCTGAAAGAGGCGGCGAAGGAGATCCGCGCCAAGGGACCGGACAATGTCGCGGTCTCCGGGATCATGGCGCGCGCCGGGCTGACGCATGGCGGCTTCTATGCGCATTTCCCGTCGAAGGATGCGCTGGTGAAGGAAGCGATCGGGACGATGTTCGCTGACGCGCGCGCGCGCAGCGACAAGATCGACATCGACGGCGACCCGCGCATCGTGCTGCGCGCCTATGTCGATTTCTATCTGTCGCGGGCGCATCGCGATGGCCGCGATCGCGGTTGTCCGCTGCCGACGCTGTCGGGCGATTTCGCCCGCTCGCAGCCCGCGACGCGCGAGCGGTTCGGCAAGGGGGTCGAGGCGATCGCGGCGCGGTTGGCGATCCCGCTTGCCCGACTTGGCTATGACGATGCGGAATCGCGCGCGCTCCTCGCGCAGCTCGTCGGCGGGGTCGCGCTGGCGCGCGCGGTCGGCGATGCCGCGCTGTCGGACAAGTTGCTCGCCGACACCCACAGCAGCATCGTCGCGCGATACGGACTGGAGACGGCGCAATGACGCTTGCGAAGATCAAGGGGCTGATCGCGTTGGGCGGAAAGCCGCCGATCGGCCATACGCTGGGCTTTCAGCTTGTCGATGCCGGCGACGGCTGGGCGGCGTTCGAAGGTGTGCCGGGCCCAGAGCATTACAACCCGATGGGAACGGTCCATGGCGGCTACGCCGCAACCCTGCTCGATTCGGCGTGCGGCATAGCGGTCGTGACCAGGCTGGCCGAGGATCAGGCAATGACGACGCTGGAACTCAAGACATCGTACCTGAAGGCAATGACCGAAAAGACCGGCAAGGTCCGCGCCGAGGGGCATGTGATTTCGATCGGCCGGCGCGTCGCCTATGTCGAGGCGAAGCTGACCGACGAGGCGGGGCAGCTCTACGCCACCGCGACCTCGACGCTGCTGGTGCTGAGCCAGTGAACGCGCAGACCGCCATCGCCGCCGATGCGCCCGCGGACGCTCCGGCAAAACGCCGCATCGCCCTGCCGAAAAAGGCTTGGAAGATCGGGCTGATCGCGCTCGTCGTCGCGGCGCTCGGCATCTGGTGGCTGACCGCGCCGAAGAGCGCCGAATCGACCGACAATGCCTATTTGCAAGCGGACTCGAGCGAGGTGGCGCCGCGCGTCGGCGGGCTGGTCACTGCGGTGCTGGTGCAGGACAATCAGGTGGTGAAGGCGGGCGATCCGCTCGTGCGCATCGATGTCCGCGATTATGAATCGCGCGTGATGGCGGCCGAGGCGGCGGTCGCCGATGCCGATGCGCAGGTCGCGACTGCGCGCGCGACGCTCGCCTCGCTCGGTGCCGAGCAGCGACTTGCGACGGCGCGTATCCGGTCGATGAACACGCAGATCGCGGCGACCGACGCCGAATATGTGCGCGCCGCCGCCGAGGCG
>Ga0247823_10004025_pt1 | contig 11798 bp, 8 predicted proteins | sample 13C_PalmiticAcid_2_FD_192426 | JGI IMG/M metagenome (GOLD analysis project Ga0247823, IMG submission 192426) | Soil microbial communities from agricultural site in Penn Yan, New York, United States - 13C_PalmiticAcid_Day30 | ecosystem: Environmental > Terrestrial > Soil > Agricultural land...
CGCTTGGACAGCTCGTGGTTGTAGCCGACGCCGACGCGCCACTGGTCGAAGTCGACCTTCACGTCGTCCACTTCCTGCTGGCTGTAATCAGCGAACAGGTGGAAGTTCGGGTGGATGGCCACCGAGCCCTTCAGCGCCCAGCCGTCGGAATCCGGACCATCGATGTTCGTCTTGGTGTAGCCGCCTTCCACGTAGTTGTAGGAGACGCCATCGGCCGCGGAGGCGGCGAACGGCAGGGCGGCCAGCAGGGTCAGGGCAAGCAAGGACTTCTTCATACGCTCAAACCTCTATTTTTTTAGTTGGTATCCAGCGCTGAGGAGGTGATCCGTTCGCTGCTGGTGATGTGAATTATCCGTTAGCGCCCTCAATGTGCCCTGAATATCAAACTGAGCAGTACATAAATTGAAGAGTGATTTGCGGAACTTTCGGCACATGAGCAGGCGGCCGAAAACGCAGGCCGACGCGCAAAGTCAGCCTTTCATCACGTGCGGGATTCCTGCACGCATCCCACACCGGCGACGACCTAGCGTTGCGGGTGTCGAGGAAAGGAAACGAGGAGCAGGTCATGGCCGCATCATCCCCGCACGAAAAAGCGCACGACGGCAATCATCGGGCATCGGGTCACTACCGGCGCCTGCTGGTGATGATCGCGCTGTCCTTCGCGGTCATGTACTTGTTGATGTATGCGATGGTCGATCGTCCCGGCAACGTCTTCCACAATCTCAACCAGATCTACATGGCCGGCTTGATGGCGGCGCCGATGCTGCTGATCGAGGTTCTGCTGATGCGGAGCATGTATCCGGATCGCCGGCTCAACCTGCTGTTGGCTTTTTGCGCACTTGTCGTCGCACTGGTGTGCTGGCTGGGAATCCGCGGACAGTGGGCCATCGGTGACCAGCAGTTCCTGCGCTCGATGATTCCCCACCATGCGGGCGCCGTCCTGATGTGCCGGAAGGCGGAACTGGACGCGCCGGATCTGCGCCGCCTGTGCGACGGCATCATCCGCGGCCAGGAAGCCGAGATCACGCAGATGAAATCCCGGCTGGAATGAGGGCGTCGGCGACCCTGCTTGTGCCGGAACCGCGTCAGGCGTTCGCCGGCACCCTGCGCCGGAACAGATACAGCACCGCACCGATCACCAATGCGACCGCGGCGGCAAGCAGGTTGCCGATGTTGGCGCTTGCGAGCAGGCCGAGCGACAGGATCAGCGCGGCCAGCGGAATCAGCGGGCCACCGGGCAACTTCAGCGCGCCTGGATGGTCGGCGTAGCGGCGCTGCAGCACGAGCACCGACAGGGTGGTGCCGATGTAGGCACACAGGCGTGCCACCACCGACAGCAGCGCGAGCTGCACGAAAGAGCCGGACAGCGCCAGGGCCAGAGCGAGCACGCCCTGGGTCACGATCGCCACCGCGGGGGTATGGAAGCGCGGGTGGATGCTGGCGAGCGCGCGCGGGCCGAAGCCGTCTTCCGCCAGCGAATACAGCACGCGGGGACCGAACAGCATGGTGTTGCTGTTCGTGCCGAGGATGGAAATGGTCGCGCCGACGGTCAGGATCAGGGCCAGGCCCTCGCCGCTGAAACTGGCGGCGGCATCCGCCAGCGGCGTCTTCGACAGGGCCAATCCCGCCAGGGTGCCTTGCGCGACCAGCTGCACCGCCGCATAGATCAGGGTGACGGTGGCGATCATCGTGAGCAGCGCGAACGGCACATCGCGTCGCGGATTCTTGAACTCGCCGGCCGCCGCGGGGATGTTCTCGAAACCGGCATAGGCGAACAGCAACAGCAATGCCGCCTCGCCCAGATTGCGCATAGGCGGCAGTTCCCCGCTGCGAAGCAGATCGATATCGATGTAGAACACGCCGATGAGGATGAACAGCGCCAGCGGGAGCAGCTTGCCGATGACCAGCGCCACGCCGGTGCGTGCGGCCGACTTCACGCCGATGACGTTGATCAGGGTCAGCAGGCCCAGCGAGCCCACCACGCCCGCCAGGCGTCCGCCACCGGACGCGGCTGGCGCCCAGAACCGCGCGGTCGCATCCGCCAGGCCGTTGCTGAGCGCCGCGGCCGAGGCGATGCGGGTCAGCCAGACCATCCAGCCGATCTCGAAGCCGACGAACGGGCCGAACGCTTCCCGCGCATACAGGTAGCTGCCGCCGGGCTGATCGAAATAGCTGGCTGCCTGCGCGTAGCACAGCACGAGCAGGGCAACCGCGAGGCCTGCCAGCAGCACCGCCCATACACTGGCCGGACCCAGCAGCACCGCGGTGGCGGCCGGCAGCAGATAGATGCCGCTGCCGATGACGTCATTGATGGACAGTCCGACGATCTGCCAGCGGCTGACCGCGCGGACGAAGCCGGGATTGGGGGCGGCGTCGCTCATGGGGCGGCCTCCGTGATCGCGGGCAATTGCCAGTCGGCGCGCAGGCGCCGGTACTCGGCCTCGGGCAGCAACACGAACACCGGATGCCGCTTGTCATCCAGCCAGGCGAGCAGGCGATCCATCATCGGCTCGGCCATGGCGGTGCAGCCCGCGGTCGGTTCGCCGGGCGCCTTCCACAGATGGGCGAAGATGCAACTGCCGGCGCCACTGACGTTGTCGGGATTGTGCTGGATCACGAAGCCTTCCTTGTAGCGGACATCGCCATCGGCGTGCAGGTCGCGGCGCATCGGTTCGGTCGAGCCTTCGACCGCGGCCGCGCCGACCCGCTCGCTGTCGACGATGCGGTTGTAGAGCGGCGAGGCGGGCACGTCGATGCAGTAATGCGACGCCTGCATCGGCGCGTAGGTCAATCCGGTGTCGCGCTGGGCGGCATAGCCGAAGGCTTCGCCCAGGGTGAACACGCCGGCCGGCGCCCTGCCGTCGCCTTCCCGTTTCTGCGGACCGTCCGCCTGCGCGGGATGCAGGCCGCGTCCCCACGCGGCACCGCTGCGGCCGATGGTGACCGGTACCGGCGATTCCGTGGCACGCCAGCCCTCGCCGAGGCGTTCGAACGTCTGCATCCTCCCGCCACTGGCGTCCCAGCTTGGCGTTACGACCAGGATCAGTTGTTGCGCCTGCCGCCAGGCCGATGCCACCTGCGCCGTCGCCGGGGAGGACGCCGCATGGGCCGGAAGGCTGGCCGCCAGGGCGGTGGCCAGCACGAGGTTCGACAGCGCGAAGCGGAACACAGAGGCCATGGCGGCTCCGGGACGGGGATCAGGAATCCAGCAGGTGCTGGATCCTTTCCAGATTGATGTTCAACTGCCGATGGCGGTCGTCGTGGTTGTGGCACAGCAGGACGAACAACACGTCCAGCAGGTACTGCAGCGAGGAGCGATAGAGCAGCGCTTCGACGTGCGGGGCGGAATCATGCGCCGACACCACCAGCGATGTGTCGGCATGCGCCCGCAGCGGGTTGGACGTATGCCGGGTGATCGACACCACCTTGCCTTCGGCGTCCTGGAACTGCCGGCTGATCTGCGAGAGCGTGGGCAGCTTGCCGAATTCGGAGAACACCAGCAGCACATCGCCGGGACGGGCCGCCGACAGGTTGGCCATCATCAGGATGGGATCGGCATGGTGCACGGTCAGCACGCCCAGCAGCGACAGGCGCATCGCGAACTCGCGCGCGAACAGACCGTCGTCGCCCAGGCCGTAGACGAACACCTTGCCCGCGCCATGGATCAGGCCGGCGATGTGTTCGATGTTGGCTGGCGGATTGAGCAGCCGGGTTTCTTCCTCGGCGGCGGCCTTGCCACGGCGCAGGCCGGCTTCAAGGCGCTGGTAGGCGCTGTTTTCGCCTTCCGCGTCGCCCGCGTCTTCGGCCTGCCGCGGCTGCGGCGCGCCGCCATTGCGGGCCACGGCCTCACCGATGGAGAACTTGAGATCCGGATAACCCTTGAAGCCGAACTTCTGCGCGAACTTCACCACGCTGGACTGGCTGATGCCCAGCGCGCTGGCCAGTTGCTGCGAGGAGTAGTCGCGCAGCAGGTGGGCGTTCTCGAGGATGAAGTCGGCGATGCGGCGTTCGATCGCCGACATGTGGTCGCGTTCGGATCGGATTTTGACCAGGGGCGGCATGTGCGCTCTTTATCCCATCCTGTGTCGGGTCGGTCCAGGGGTCAGACCGAAATCAGTTCCAGGCCATGGATGGTCTGGATGCCCAGCCCCGGCGCGTCGGTGATGGAGATCTCCGATTCGTTGAAGATGACCCCGCCCTCCACCGGGTTGAACTGGCACAGCGAGGGGCCGTCCAGGTCCACTTTGGTGATCGATTGCGATTTGGCGACCGCCAGGTGCACCGCCGCGGCAACGCTGATGCTGGTTTCCAGCATGCAGCCGATCATGCATTCCACGCCGTACAGCGAGGCGATGTCGGCGATGCGCACCGCGTTGGAAATACCGCCGGTCTTCATCAGCTTGATGTTGATGATGTCGGCCGCGCGCATCTTGATCAGGTCGATGACCTCGGTGGGGCCGAACACGCTCTCGTCGGCCATCACCGGTGTATGTACCCGGTCGGTGACGTACTTCAGGCCATCGATGTCCTGCGCCTTGACCGGCTGTTCCAGCAGTTCGAGCACCACGCCGGCGTCTTCCAGGTTGTGCATGGCGAAGACCGCCTGCTTGGCGGTCCAGCCCTGGTTGGCGTCCAGACGCAGCAGCGCGCGTCCTTCCACCGCCGAATAGATTGCCTTGACCCGCTCGATGTCCAGGCCGATGTCCTTGCCCACCTTGATCTTCAGCGATTCGAAACCACGCTCGACCGCGTTGATCGAGTCGGCCACCATCTTGTCGATGTAGTCGACGCTGATGGTGATGTCCGTGGTGATTACCGGATCGCCGCCGCCGAGTATCTTGTAGAGCGGCGCGCCATACAGCTGGCCGAACAGATCGTAGACGGCGATTTCGACCGCGGCCTTGGCGCTGGTGTTGCGCTCCAGCGCGGTCTGGATGAGGTGGGTGATGTGGTTGAGGTTGGCGATTTCCTGGCCGATCAGGCGCGGTTTGATGAAACGCGCGATGGCCTCGATGATCGAACCATGGGTATCGCCGGTGATCACCGCAGTGGCCGGCGCTTCGCCGTAGCCGACATGGCCGGTATCGGTGCGCACGATGACCACGATGTCCTCCACCGTATCGACCGTGCGCAGGGCCGTCTTGAAGGCGGTTTTCAGCGGCACGCGCAGCATGCCGAACTGGATGTCGGTGATTTTCATGGGGGCCTTAGGGGCGGATTCTCTGGATGCTGTAGATGCGATCGATGAAGGTCTTGTCACCACCGGCCAGCAGTGGCTCCAGCGGAGTCACCGACACGGCGTTGAGCGAGGCGCGGACCAGCTGGCCGCGGCCATCCTTGTAGGTGATGCCGGTGGTGTCGTGGATCAGGTAGGTCTGGCCGTTCTCCTTGCCGATCACCATCATCACGTGGCCGGGGATGTAGATCAGATCGCCCACCTGCAGATCGCGGATGACCTTCATGCGTGCTTCGCGATCATCCTTGTCGGTGAAGGCGATGCGGTTGAGCGCCGGGCTCACGCCCTGGTCGCTGGTGTTGCGCGGCAGTTCCACCCCGAAGCTGCGGTAGACCTCGGACACGAAGCCGCTGCAGTCGCGGGTGTTGTAGGAGTGGCCCCAGCCGTAGCGTTCGCCGAGGAACTTGAAACCCTGCCGCAACAGTCGCGCCGGGGTAAGTGGAAGGTACTCGGTGCCGACGTCGGCGTTCTTCGGCAGCAGCGCCGGGACCAGCTCCAGTCTGCCGTCCGTGCCGCGCACCGGCAGCTGGATGACCCAGGACGTGTACGGATGCTGGCCATTCACCGGCTTGTCGGCCGGCCAGTCGCTCAACAGCGGCACGCGCACGCCCATGTCCAGTTGCAGTTCGGACACGCCGGGTTGTTCCGGCGTATGCACCGTATGCACTGTCGGACCGGTGACGATCAGCGTCGGCGTGCGATGGGCGTAGCCGAACACCTGTTCGCGCGCGCCTTCGGCCAGGTAGGCGTTTTCAATCCAGGCCGCATACAGCGGGCTGATCACGAACGACCACTGGCGATCGCGGCTTTCGTGCAGGACCACCACCGGCGTGCCCGGGAACAGCGCGCTTTCCTGGAAGCGATCGATGTCCGTGTCGCCCGGCTCGCGGAAGACCCGCAGCCGGGTCGGGAAGGTACGCAGGTCGGCGCGCCTGACCACCAGCGCGTAGCGCACGTCGGTCCGCGCCGGCACCGAGTCGAGCGCGGCATTGGCGACGATGGCGTCAAGCGCGGCCTTGTCGACCGGCTGTCCCTTCGCGTCATACAGCGTTCGGGTGGGCGGGCTGGACAGCTTGCCCACCCATTCGCGCAATTCCTCGGCGCTGAAATGCGCCGGCAATCCCTCGATGTCGTGGACCGAGCGGTCCAGCTCGTGCAGGCGCTCGTTCTGGGCGGCGATCGCCCGCGGCTCCAGGACGACGCGATCCGGCTGCGCGAGCTTGTCGATCCAGTACTGCGGATCCAGGTGCCGGTCCTCCACTCCAATGACGGCGTGCGCGGGAACCGGCAGCGCGGGTGCCGGTTCGCGGGCCAGCAATCCGCCCGCCGGCAGGACCAACAGGGCGGAAAGGAGCAGGCCAGGCATGCGACGGCCCCGCATTCCGGAGGCCGGGTGCGCAACCCGCGAGGCGAATGTTGGCGCGGCATGTCGCCGGGCCGGACCACCGGTGTCTTGTTTCATTTGCCTCCCCTCGGAACGGATGCGACGGCCTGGTGTTGCACGGACGGCAAACGACCGGGTCGATTCCGAGGAATATTTACTTCTTTTTCTGAAAGATTCAAGAATAAATTATTGACCGGGTTCTCCGGTCGTGTTACACAACGGTGACCAGTCGGCTGAGGGGCAAGTGATCGACGTGGACGCCAGCGGGGGCCAGCGAAACCGTTCCATTCGAAGGGAGCACCGGAGTGCCGGGCGTTCCGTGCGCGTGCGTGCGACTGCATGGCCGATATTACTCCTGATGGCCCTCGTCGCGTCCAGCGCTGCCGGCGAATTGCCGCCGCCGGCGCCACCGGCCATCGTCGCCCAGGTGGATGCGGGCCGTTTCGCCGAGGCCGAACAGGCCATCGCGCGTGCGCTCGCCCAGCCCGGCCTGGACGATGAACAGCGTGACGCGCTGCAATACGAACGCGAGCGCATGCGCCGGATCCGGCTGGATTTCCGGCTCACCGAAGCGGATGTACTGGCACAGCTGCGCAAGCAGATTCCGGATCTGAAGCCGGAGGAATTCGCCAACTGGGATCAGGCCAACCGGATCGAGCGGCTCACCATCGACGGCGAGAAGCGCTACTTCAGCCGCTCGGTGTCGAACCTGTTCCGCCTGTATCCGGACGTCGCCGCGCGTCGCGCGCCGCCTATCAAGCCGTTCTCCGAGGGCCCCTTCGAACGCCTGCACCCGCATCATCGCGAGGCGCTGGAACAGGCACGCGCCACCGGTGCCAACAGCATCGCGCCGCGCCGCTTGCGGGTCACCCAATCACTGGTGGTGAAACCGGATGCCGTTCCGGCCGGCGAAACGGTGCACGCCTGGATTCCATATCCGCAGGCGATTGCGGGACAGCAGGAACACATCCGTTTCATCGGCAGCACGCCGGAGAAATCGCGGATCGCGCCCGAAGGCACGCCGCAACGTACCGTCTATATGGAGCAGACCGCACGGGCCGGGCAGCCGACACGGTTCTCCATCAACTATGAACTGACCATCCACGCGCGCCACTTCGATCTCGATCCGGAAAAGGTCGTAGCGACCGCCGCGACACCGGAACTCGCGCCCTACCTGGGCGAACGCGGGCCGCACATCGTATTCACGGATGACATCAAGCGCTTCTCCGCACAGGTGGTCGGAGACGAGAAGAACCCCTACCGCATCGCCAGGAAGCTGTTCGACGCGGTGGACCGGATCCCCTGGGGCGGCGCGCGCGAATACTCGACCATTTCCAACATCAGCGACTACGCCCTGCATTCGGATCACGCCGACTGCGGCCAGCAGACCCTGCTGCTGATGACGCTGCTGCGCTACAACGGCATCCCCGCGCGCTGGCAGTCGGGCTGGACCTACTCGGACGAGGAGGTCGGCTACGACAACATGCATGACTGGGGCTGGATGTACCTGGCGCCGTATGGCTGGGTACCGATGGACGTCACCACCGGTGCGTTGCAGAGCGACGACGCGGGCCTGCGCGACTTCTACTTCGGCGGCCTGGACGCTTACCGCATCAGCTTCAACAACGACTTCTCGCAGCCGCTGGTGCCGGCCAAGCAGCATTTCCGCTCGGAAACGGTGGATTCGCAGCGTGGCGAGGCCGAGTGGCGCGGAGGCAACCTCTATTTCGATCAATGGGACTACCAGTTCGAATGGACCATGCTGCCCATCGCGGGCAGTGACCAGTAAACCGGGCGGGATCACTTCAACACCTAGCAGGAGAGAGCGGGGATGAATGGCAAGACCTTGAAGAAAGCAGCGCTGTGTATCGCGCTGGGCACGTGCATCGCGTCGATGGCGCCGATGGTGATGGCGCAGAACGTCAATGGCGCGGTGGCTGGTCGTGCAAGTGCGGGCGACCAGATTACCGTCACCAATACCGCGACGGGGTTGACCCGTACGGCCACGGCGAATGCGGATGGCAGCTATCGCCTTTCGCAGCTTCCGGTGGGCGACTACTCCCTGCAGGTCAAGCGTGATGGGCAGCCTGTCGGCAACGCGGTCGCCGTGAATGTTTCGCTGGGCGGTACGACCACCGTTAATCTGGGTGCCGAAGGCGGTGTCGTCAACCTGGATTCGCTGCAGGTGATCGGTTCGCGTGTGATCAACCGCGTGGACGTGCGCTCCACCGAAAGTGCAACCAACGTGACGCGGGAGGATCTCGCCCGCCTCCCTGTAGATCAGAGTATCGCCGCCGTCGTGAATCTCGCTCCAGGCGTGAATTCGGGCAACGCCTCTTTTGGAGGCTTGTCGTTTGCGGGCTCATCCGTGGCGGAAAACGCAGTTTTTATCAATGGCTTGAACGTCACGGACATCTACAACCGCCAGGGTTTCTCGACGACGCCGTTTGCGTTCTTTCAGGAGTTCCAGGTCAAGACCGGCGGTTACTCTGTCGAATTTGGTCGCAGCACGGGCGGCGTCATCAACGCAGTCACGCGTTCGGGCAGCAATGAGTTCCACGGCGGCGCAGAAGTGACCCTGGAACCGTCGGGCTGGCGCTCAAGTGCCGACAATCACTTTCACAAGGATGGCTCGGTGCACTCGTACGCCAGCCACGACAAGCAGAGCTTTTCCAAGACCAACGTCTGGGCCTCTGGGCCGGTCGTGAAGGACAAGTTGTTTCTGTTCGCCATGTACGAGGATCGAAACAACCGTAGCAAGTTCACCAACAACGTTGGCACCACACTCACGAACAGCGAGGCCAACGACGGATTCTGGGGCGCGAAGCTAGATTGGAATATCAGCGACAACCATCTTCTGGAACTGCTCGCCTTCAACGACGAGAGCGAGACCGAGCAATCGTTGTATGGATACGACTTCGATACATACGCCAAGTTGGATCCGATTAATGTCACCAATATCGATGGCGGTGGCCAGAACTGGTCGGCGACGTATACCGGTCACTTTGGCAACAACTTCGTTGCCAAGGCAATGTACGGCATCAACAATCGCAATTCGTTGACCCGTTCGAATGTGGACGAACTGTGCAGCCGCGTGACCTATGACGTTTCCTCCTACGGCCAGTACGTGGACGAGATTCCATTGCCGTCGGCGATTGGCTGTGGCGGCAGCAATTCGGTCGTGACCCGCGACAATGAACGGGAAGCGGCTCGCCTTGACTTCGAATGGACACTCGGCGACCACCTGATCCGCTTCGGTGCCGATCGCGAGGTGATGACCACCGAACAGTCCTCGCGCTATCCGGGCCCGACCGGCATGACCTACACGGCGATTGGAGTGGAGCCAGGCGACGAACTTTTCACGAACAACTTCGTTCCGGATGGCGTCTTCCAAGCGTTGCGCGCAAGGCGTCGCGTGGACGGCGGCACTTTCGAAACGGAGGCAAACGCGTACTACATTGAGGACATCTGGAACGTCACTCCCAATCTGTTGGTGAATATCGGAGTTCGCTGGGACAATTTCGACAACCGCGCGGCGAACGGAAACAGCTTCATCAAGATGGACAACCTGGTAGCCCCGCGGATGGGTTTCTCATGGGACATGAAGGGCGATGGCAGTACCAAGCTTTACGGTAACCTGGGGCGGTACTACCTGCCGGTCACTAACAACATAAACGTCACTTTCGCTGGCGGTTTGACCGACGAATACACCTACTATGCCCTCGATGGCTGGACCATCGCCACGAATCCCGCGACCGGATTGCCTTACTCGACGCCGATCATCGGTGCCCAGTTGGGCCCGACGGATACGTCGATGAATGCCGGCGGAGGCGATCTTCGCCAGTCGGTCGACCGCGACCTGGAGGCCGTGTACCAGGACGAAGCAATCCTAGGGTTCCAGAGCATGATCGATCAGGCCTGGTCGTGGGGTGTCAATGCGACCTATCGCCGGATGACGCGTGCCTTGGACGACGTACGCATCAATCACACCCCGTGCGGCCCGGTTGGCTTCAACTTGTATCCCATCGCCAATCCCGGCGAGACCTTGACCATCTGGGGGGATGAGAGCATCGGTTGCGAAACCGAAGGCTGGATAACCATTGACACGTCCAAGGACGGCTATATCAAGGGCGGCAGCGGTGAGGTCGTCGGTTACTCCGATCCCAAGCGTACCTATAAGGCGGTCGAGTTCCAGATCGACCGTGCCTGGGACGGCAAGTGGGCGTTGAACGTGTCATACCTGTGGTCCAAGTCGGAAGGCAACTTCGAAGGGCCGGTCAACTCCGAACTTGGCTATGCTGATACGGGCATGGTGCAGCACTGGGATCATCCGGCCAACAACGATCGTTATGGGGTTTTGTTCAATGACCACGAGCATCAGATCAAGGTGCGTGGCAGCTATGCGCTGAATGACCAGTGGCTGTTTGGCGGCACCCTGAACATCCAGTCTGGTGCGCCAATTACTGCGTACGGTGTGACCTGGCCTGGCGACACGACATCGGCGGGCAGTTTCACCAATGAGTACGGTAGTGGTGGTTCGAGCTATATCTGTGTTTCGCGCTGCCGTGCGACGCCCGAGGACCCGACCTGGACCTACGCGGATCGCGTCTATCGCTTTACCGGCCGCGGCGACTATGGCCGCATGCCCTGGACCTACAATCTAGGGGCCACGGTGGTATGGACGCTGCCTGTAGAGGATGTGGACTTCAAGGTGCGCTTCTCGGTGTACAACCTGCTCAATCAAAAGCGGGTCACCAACGTGCACACGCGGTATGAAGGCCAGCCTGGCGGGTATCGTACGGACACATTTGGCACGGGCACGGGCTGGCAATCCCCGCGCTATATGCAGTTGGTGGCGACGTACAACTTCTAAGTTGTACCGTGTCACGAGCCGCCGCTGTGAAAACCAGCGGCGGCTTCGCGTGGGAGACAGGCAAGGGGAAGTGATGGCGAGGCGTGGCAAACGATTGGTACTCATGTTCCTGCTCGCCCTAGCGCCAGGTTGGGGCCATGCTGATGATGGCGGCGCTTTTGACGCCGCCGTCGAACAGACGGTCCAGCGTTACCGACTTCCCGGCATTGCCGTGGGCGTGATCGAAGACGACAAGATCGTCCACCTGAAAACCGTCGGCAGACTGGAGGCCGGCAAGCCGGAGGCCATCAACCCCGACACCCTCT
>Ga0247823_10004026_pt1 | contig 11797 bp, 8 predicted proteins | sample 13C_PalmiticAcid_2_FD_192426 | JGI IMG/M metagenome (GOLD analysis project Ga0247823, IMG submission 192426) | Soil microbial communities from agricultural site in Penn Yan, New York, United States - 13C_PalmiticAcid_Day30 | ecosystem: Environmental > Terrestrial > Soil > Agricultural land...
GCTACGTATGGGATGCGGCGGGCAACCTGAGTTCCCACCAGAAGGAACAGCGCTACCTCGAAGCCTTCACCTACGATGCTTTGAACCGCCTGGTCGAATCGAAAGTGTTGATCCAGAACGGCGTGGTTACCAATCAGGTCACCCTGGCGCAGGGTTACGACAAGCTGGGCAACGTTTGTACCAAGAATGGTTTGGGCTACGACTACGCAGGCGCGGATGGGTGTGGCGGTGCGGCGATGATGTCGTCTCCGACAGCAAGCGCGGCTCCGGCCCGAGGGGCGACGCTGTTGCCGGCCTATCAAAGGCCGAAGCCGACAGGATGGAGGCTGCCGGCCGCCTGGCGCGAAACTCGCGCGCATCAGGCGCCCGAAACGGCGACACGCCGCTACAGCGACGACGACCGTCCGAGTTGGGATCGGGAAGCCGACAGTTGGGGCCTGAACGACGATTTGCGTCTGGAGGCCAACGAGCGTTTTTGGGTACGTAGCAAACCCAGGCCTCGTTCGGCTGCTAAACCTCCGTTGCGGGGCACCACACCGAGCACAACAACTGCCGTTGCCAGCACTCAATCCGTGGGGATTATGTCGGTCACTGGCAGTCCGCATGCGGTGAGCCAGTCGGGCACTGGCACGGGGGCGAGTTTTTATTACTACGACACTCACGGTAACCAGACACTACGTGATGCACCGGGCACGGCCAGCGACCGCACCATCAAATACTCGGTGGACGGCAAGGCCTATGAGATCGCCATGGGCAGCGGCCAGCGTGTGCGGTTCTGGTATGGCCCGGATGGGCAGCGCTACAAGCGTGAGGAGGCCGGCAAGACCACGCTATATATCGGCGGCGTAGAGGTCGTCATCCAGGGTGGAAGCGCCAACTTTAAACGCTACCTGGGCGGCATCGCTTTGCAAACTGTCACGGGCGGCGTGGTCAACAGCACCAAGTATCTGTTCCACGACCACCTAGGCAGTCTGGTGCGCATCGCCAACGCCGATGGCAGTGTGTCCGAAGGCCTGGATTACGCACCCTTCGGTGGCCGCAGGAGCTACACCAGCCCAATCGCTGCTGGAACGGGAACCACGACGACGGACCGCAGCTTCACCGGGCACGAGGCCGTCGATGGGACCGGCGTGATCCACATGAACGGCCGCATCTACGATGCGGAGGTGGGCCGGTTCCTCCAGGCTGATCCCGTGATCCAGGCACCGGACAACACGCAGAGCTGGAATGCGTATACCTACTGCTTCAACAATCCGCTGGCGTATACCGATCCCAGCGGAAATATCAGTCTCAGGCAGGTCCTAGGCATCGTTATCGCGGTGGTCGGCATGTATTTCATGCCCTATGCGTCGAACGTATGGATCAATATCGCCTACGGCGCGGCAGTGGGTTTTGCGAGTGGCTATGTGGCCACTGGGACGCTGCGTGGCGGTGTGACAGGGGCGTTCACAGGCGGCATGACGATGGGCATAGCCCAGTTGGGATTGGATATCTGGGGGCAGATGGCCTTCCAGGCCATGACCGGTGGCATCGTCGAAGGAATCAATGGCGGCAACTTCGGCAATGGGTTCCTGGCTGCTGGACTGAGCACGGCCGTAGTACCGCAGATGGGATACGGCAATCTGGCCCAGCGGAGCATCACGGGGGCATTGATTGGCGGCACGATCTCGAAATTGACGGGCGGTAAATTCGCAAACGGAGCGATCAGTGGCGCAATCCAAGGTGCTATGGCGGGCTCTAATAAGCGCCGCTACGCTTCTTCAAAAAGTGACGGCAAGGATTACGGATGGGCCGGCGCCTCGGCTGAGGAGAAAAAACTCCTAAGCGACCCGGCGACCAAAGAGCAGGGGATTGAAGCAATTGCCAGTAAGAAGGGCATGATTATTCAAGACGAACATCTGATTTATAGGCACGAAAAAGGACCTTGGAATCCACAGGTAGGTGGTTTTGCAGCCGCTGAAATGGACAATGGGAATATCATCGTGTATGCAAATGCGTTCGATGGAAATAATTATTGGGAGCTTTCATCGATCATTGTCCATGAATACTCACATTGGCTAGATTGGAGATTTAACCTTCCGGGCAACGCGAATAACAATCTTTCCGAGAGCATTGCCTATAAGGCGCAAATAGACGGAACGGATTTTGCTAAAACACCGGCCGCATTCCAGGCCCATGCCAATACGATGCACACCTACTACAACAATGAGTACCTACTTGAAACGAGGGGTTACATAGAATGCAAAGATATTTCGCGAGATTGTTAATAACCACCTTCGTTAGCATTTCCGCTTTCGGGTTGGCCGCATGTTCCAAGGCTCAGCAAACTGAAGAAACCGAGAAAGTAGACAAGCTACCGCTCATGCTTTCCATATCGGAAAGGCAGGAGTGGTTGTTTGTGTCCATTGCAAACAGGTCCCCCGAGCCAATGATCATCAATAGATTAATGCGGCCTAGTGGGAAACTCCCGGAGCTGACTTTCTACCTTGATGGCAAGCCGGCAAAATTTAATTCCGACACTCACTATTTTGCTATGCCGGAAGATCTGTCAAATCCGTCGCATAGCCTGGGTGCGCAGCAGATCTATGGAATGATCATTAGAAGATCGAACCTGATTACGTTATTCGAATTTCCTAAAGGGTCATGCAAGGAGGTGCAAGTGCGTTATAAGGACATTCTAGGGGTTGAGGGGGCTTACCAGGGTGAGCTGGCCTCTAACAAACTGAAAGTGTGCCTGTGATGGCAGGTTGTCGCTGGAGTTAGATGGCGTGCAAAGACGACGCCTGCATAGAAGAGTCAGCAGGTGGCTGGTAGTTGCGGCTGCCGCCTTTTGGACTGTCGTGGCATTTGAGTTATTCGCGCGGGGGTTCGCGTAGTTCTATGACTGGGCACGAAAAAGCCGCCCTCTCGGGCGGCTCGGTAGCGTTCTGACCAACTGGTCGGCCTACACGTTGGCCAAGCGCTCGCGGGCGATGTCAGCGTAGTGCTGGGTCATCTCGCAACCGACCCAGCTGTATCCCTCAAGCTGGGCGGCCAGCAGCGTTGTGCCAGATCCAGCGAAAGGATCAATAATCCGCCCGCCCTGCTCGCAGATCCGCACCAATTGACGCATCAGCTCGGTAGGCTTGCCGGTCATGTGGTGCTTGTCGGACCGACGCACCGGCTCGCGGATCACGCCAGGCAATACCGGCGCCCGCCGCTGCAGCGGCATGTTGCCCTTACTGCCCCACACCACGTATTCGGCCTGGTTGCGGAAGCGGCCCAATTGCGGTCGCACGCCTTCGGTCTTGTCCAGACCGTGATGCCACGCTAGGTGAAGCCTGCACACTGCAGCGCGTCGGTGTAATGACCCAGCCCTTTCTGCACAGGTCAGGCCGCTAACGCATATGCCCCAGCGAGCGCTTGTCGTATCGATGCCTCATGTTCAGTGTGAACTATTGCCGAAAAGCCCTGCTTTGAGGCAAACAGAGTTCACGTATCAATGCCGAAAATGAACTGCAACCGTTGCATGACGCGGCCCTTTCACGGCGCCTTCGCAACCGTGTGCAAACAATCATTTACGGTGTGACCCACGTTGCGGCCCGGATTGTGTCGCAGATCCGGAATTCATGGCGGGTTGGAATTCCGCCATTAGAGTCGTATATGGTTGGGTTGTGATGAATAAGATCGACTGGCGCATGCCAGAGCGGCTGCGGAACATGAGTGATCATTGAAATACCGCCAGGGTTGGGCAGGTTGCCGGCGATAGTCGATGCCGGCATTGAGTATGGTGGCCCCGAATCCAGAGGTGGCATTTGAGCAGGATCGATCGAACGATTGGAATGGTGTTGGCTTGCGCGATGGCGCTCTGCGCATGCAGCACGCGCGCGCCGATGCGCGATTTGCCGCCGGCGGACCCGGTGGGCCAGGCGCTGGGCCGTCCCGAATACCGGCTGGGCCCGGGCGACCTGGTCAAGATACAGGTGTTCCAGCTGCCCGACCTTGAGCGCGAAGTCCGGGTCGACAACGCCGGCCGGATCACGCTGCCGCTGATCGGCGCCGTGCAGGCAGCGGGCTCCAGCATCAGTCAGATCGAAGATCAGGTGGCTTCGCGGTACCGGGATCGCTATCTGCAGAACCCTCAGGTCACTCTCTCTTTGATGGAATCGCCCAACCAGCAGGTCACGGTGGGCGGCGCGGTCGAACAGACCGGCATCTACCCGATGGGCGCACCGTATCTGACCTTGCAGCAGGCGGTCGCGCTGGCCAAGGGCGTCAGCAACATCGCCGACCGCCGCAACGTCATCGTGTTCCGCACCGTAAACGGCGAACGCGTATTCGCCAGGTTCGATCTGGTCCAGATCCAGCAGGGCAAACTCAAGGATCCCGATATCTATGGCGGCGACATCATCATCGTCGATCGCTCCGGTGCGCAGATGCTGCTGCGAACCTTGATCGAACTCACTCCTTTCGTAGGGGTATGGCGGGCCTACCGATGAGAAGGTACACGCCCGGAACAGACGCGCCCCGAACAGACGCGCCCGGAACAGACGCACGGGAAGATCTGCGCTACGCCGATCCCCACGACGCGCCGGCCGTCGGCAATTTAGCCGAGTATGCGGGTGCCTTGCTGAGAAGCTGGTGGTTGATCCTGCTCATCGCCGGTGCGGTGGTACTGGCGGCGCTGGCGGCGAGTCTGATGATGACGCCGCAGTACCGCGCCACCACCACCTTGCAGATCGAGCGCGAGGCGATGAAGGTGGTGCAGATGGAGGACCTGATCCCCAGCGAATCGCCGATGGACCGCGATTTCTACCAGACCCAGTACGAATTGCTGATGAGCCGCTCGCTGGCGCGGCGGGTGATCGCCAAAGCCGGCTTGGCCAACCACCCGGTTTATCGGGAGACAGTGGAGGCAGCGTCGGAGAAGCTCGGCCCCGTGGCTGCTGGCCAGCCTGCCGCTGCGTCGCGGCGCGAACTGATCGACCGTGCGCTCACCGATCAGGTGCTGGCTTCGCTGGAAATAGAACCGGTCCGCAACTCGCGTCTGGTCAAGGTGAATTTCAGTTCGCCCGATCCGGACCTGTCCGCACGCGTGGCCAATACCTATGCCAGCGAGTTCATCGCCAGTGGTCTGGAGCACCGGCTGCAGGCATCGTCTTTCGCCACCAAATACCTTTCGGAACGTCTCACCCAGATCAAGCAGCGCCTGCAGGACTCGGAGAAGAACTTCGTGGACTTCGCGGGCCAGGAGAAAATCGTTTCGGTCGGCGATGACAAGCCATCGCTGCCGGCGCAGAACCTCGAAGAACTCAATGCGCTGCTCGCGTCGGCCCAGGACGCGCGCATCAAGAGCGAAGCGGCCTGGCGCCAGGCCAGGTACGGCAGCGGCCTGGCTTTGCCGCAGGTCGTCTCCAATCCGTTGATCCAGAACCTGATGCAGACCCGCGCCCAGCTTTCCGCCGAATACCAGCAGAAGCTTTCGACCTTCAAGCCGGATTACCCGGAGATGCTGCGCCTGAACAGCCAGATGAGCGAAGTCGGCCGGCAGATCAACACCCAGATCGCCAACATCCGCGAGTCCATCAAGGCGCAATACGAAGCGGCCAACACGCAGGAGCAGATGCTGGAAGCGCGCATCGAACAGCTGAAGGGCGACGAACTGGACCTGCAGGACCGCAGCATCCGCTACAACATGTTCAAGCGCGAAGTGGACACCAACCGCCAGCTCTATGACGGATTGCTGCAGCGGTTCAAGGAAATCGGCGTTGCAGGAAACGTGGGCGCCAACAACATCTCGGTCGTGGACCTGGCCGACCCACCCGGCAACCCGTCCTCGCCGCGGTTGGCCTTCAATCTGGCGCTGGCGGCCATTTTCGGGCTCTTCGCCGGCGTCGTCGCTGCGTTGCTGCGGCATGCGATGCGTTCGTCGCGAGAGGCGCGCCGGTAGGGCCGTAGCGTCTGCAACCGTTCATCGGAAACATTCGCCGCCGCCTTCCTCCGGGCGGGGACGAAGTGCGTTCGAAGCTCCACTCGCCGATCAAGCGATTTGGTATTTCGTGCGTGATCCTAATCACGGACTGGCGCGTAAATCGATTTTTTTTGCGAAGCAAGTCGCGTTTACGTAGCTGACTTACCTGTACCGAATCGTTCGACCTCACAAGTGATTCAGAAAAATTTCGCTAGCGTGCAGACCCTCAAGAACCAAGCGCAAATGCACGCGCTCTTCACAAATAGGTGCTATGTTGCAGTGCAGCGAAACATGCTTTTCCCCGCAATAAACGCCGCATTTCACTGTCGTAAGCATGTCTTGCCGCCAAGAGGTGCCCTGATCTTCTTTCCAACCAGCAAGGACGCTCTTCTTTCAATCAGCAAGTAGGTTTGTCGTTCGCCTGGGGTCGGCGCTGGAGGGCACCGGTAAAGGCATCGGCAAAGTGGTTAACAGCACGGTTCGCGTACGACGTCCCCCCGCGTCGGCCCGCTCCGCGCATGTTAGGGAATACTCAAGATGCTTCTCGCGAACCTGAGTGCCGCCAAGTCGGCATCGTCCCCCCGTTTGTTGTCGAAGTACTCCACCGCCGCCGATCTATGCTTGCGGGTCGCGGATCTGGCGGTCGTTCTGATTTCAGCGCTGATCGCCTACCGCCTGCGGTTCGATACCTGGATGCCTGCCTTCGGGTACCGCATTCCGATCAGTACTTCGATCCTGATCGCAGCGCTGTGCTTCAACGCATTCCCGCTGTACCGCAGCTGGCGCGGCCGTGCGGTGTTCCGCGAAGTCTGGATGCTGGGCCTGGCATGGACAGGCGTGCTGGCGCTGGTCTCGGCGCATATCTGGGTGCTGTATCTGGGCCAGCACACCTCTCTGCTGTGGCTGGGTCTGTGGTACGCGACCGGTTTCGTGCTGTTCGGCTTCTTGCGCGTTGCCGTCCGTGGTGCGCTCAACTGGATACGCAGCGTGGGCATAGACGTGCGGCGGGTGGTGGTGGTCGGCCTGCGTCCGCCGGTGCTCAAGATCCATCGCTATCTGCACCAGAACGCATGGGTCGGCATGCAGGTCGTCGGCTATTTCAGTACCCGCGACGACATCAGCATCGCCGAAAGCACCGATCTGAAGTGCCTGGGAGCGGTCGAGCAGTTGCCTGCGTTCCTGGAGGAGGACAGCGTCGAAGAAGTATGGATTTCGCTGCCCATGGGCAAGCTTGGACGGATCAAGTCGGTGCTTGCCATGCTGGACAAGACCCCGGTCAAGGTGAAGCTGATCCCGGATATTTCCGATCTGGACGCGCTCAACCAGTCCAGCGAACAGGTCGGCAGCGTGCCGGTAATCAATCTGCGGCAGGGTAGCGGCGCGCCGGACAATTCGTTCTTGCTGACCAAGGCGATGATGGACCGCGCGCTCGCGCTGGTCGCTATCGTGGCGCTGTCGCCGCTGATGCTGGGCATCGCGCTGGCGGTGAAACTCAGCTCGCCCGGTCCGGTGCTGTTCCGGCAGAAACGCCATGGGCGTGCCGGCAAGGAGTTCTCGATGCTCAAATTCCGCTCGATGCGCATCGATCAGGAAGCGGGCGCCGAAGTCAAACAGGCGACTCGCGGCGACCCGCGGGTGACCAGGATCGGCGCGTTCCTGCGACGCAGCAGCCTGGACGAACTGCCGCAGCTGTTCAATGTGCTGGATGGCAGCATGTCCCTGGTCGGGCCGCGCCCGCATGCGATCCAGCACAACAGCTACTACGGAACGCTGATCGACGGCTACATGCAGCGGCACTACGTCAAGCCCGGCATCACCGGCTGGGCGCAGGTCAACGGTTTCCGTGGAGAAACCCCGCTGTTGCGCGACATGAAGAAGCGCGTGCAGTACGACATGGACTACATACGCCGGTGGTCGCCGTGGCTGGATCTCAAGATCATGGCGATGACGGTGTTCAAGGTCCTGGGCCAGAAACAGGCGTACTGAAATGACTGGGCTTTGTTTCGACCGGCCGCTTTGCGGAAGCCGAACGCGATGACCGCGACGATCGCCAGGGAGCGCGGCAGCAGTCCGGCCGTGGCGGCGCTGTTGCTGCTTGCGATCGGCTACAACTTCCTGCTGGCGTTGTTCAATGCCTCGGTGCATCCGGTCGGCGCGTCGTCGGCTTATGCGGTCGAGCTGGCCATTTATGCCGGTTGCTTCCTGTTCGGACTGCGCTCGCTGGGCCGCGACGGCCAGCTGCTGGTATTCACCGGCCTGGGTTTGGTGCTGGCCTTCAACCTGCTGCGCTTCCTGGAAACCTGGAGCTTCGACCTGAAGCTGGTGCGCGACGCGATCATCCCGTTCGCGTTCCTGACCCTGGGCACGGCCTACCGCGGCCGCCTGCACAAACTGGTGTTGTGGCTGGCGGTGATCGTGGTGCTGGTGGCGATATTCGAAATGGCGTTCCCCAACCTGTACGGCGATCTGGTCGATCCGCGCAGCTACTTCGTGAACACGCGCGGCAACAGCGAAGACGATTTCTGGAACGAAACCAGCAAACTCTACGTAAGCGCCACCCGGCCGGGCGAACGCAACTGGCTTGGCGGGTTCGAATTGCCGCGGGTGTCCTCGATCTTCGTGGAGCCGGTGACGATGGGGAACTTCATCATTTTCTTCTGTGCGGTGGCCATCACCTTCTGGCGGTCGCTGCGGGTCGCCGGCGTGGTCTTTTCGCTGGCGCTGATCCTGTTCCTGTTGATCGCTTCGGACGGCCGCCTGGCCAGCGCCACCTGCCTGCTGATGCTGATGCTGGCGCCCTTGCTGCGGCGGACGGACCAGACACTGGCCGCCTTCCTCTTCATCGGCGTGCTGCTGGCCGGCTGGCTGGCGGTCTGGGCGCTCGGGGTCAGCGCCTACGAAGACACGATGATGGGGCGGGTGTTCGTGTCGGTCGATGCGATCAACGCGATGAGTCCGCGGGAGTGGTTCGGCATGGATCTGGCGGCGCCTTACCGCTATTCCGACAGCGGTATCGCTTACTTCATCGCCGGGCAGTCCATCCTGGTGGTGCTCGTGTTTCTGATCGCTTATTCGTTCCTGCTCAAAATGCCCACCAGCAACGGGCAGTTGTTCAAGAATCTTTTCGTGGTCGCCTTCGCGCTCAGCCTGCTGGTTTCCAATGCGTACTTTTCCATCAAGACCGCCGGGTTGTGGTGGTTCGCATGCGGCTACTTCTGGCGACTGCAAATTCCACAGACGACGCCTGCCTGGAAAGGCGGACTGGACACGCATGAAACGCCAATGTTCGGCGGCGCGAAAACGGCGGTGTCGCCATGAACAAGAACGGAGTGCCGCATGGCAGCAACTACGGGGACAGCCCCGGAATTCCAGAACGCGGGCGTATCCGACGCAACAGGGCGCGACGCGCGCATCGACGCAGCCAAGGGCGTGGCAATCGCACTGGTGGTGCTGGGGCACGCAAAAGGCATCCCCGGGCAGTTCACGATACTGGTCTACAGTTTCCACGTACCGCTGTTCTTCCTGTTGTCGGGCTGGCTGTCCCATCGCCGCAACGCGCAGACGGCGGCGCAGGCGCTGCCGACACTCGGCCGCACACTGTTGGTGCCTTACGCATTCTTTTTCTTCGTGGCTTATGCCTATTGGCTGCTCACCCGTCAGATAGGGGAAAAGGCGCTACGCTGGGGGCAGGTGCCCTGGTGGGACCCGCTCGGTGGGCTGCTGACGGGAATCGGACCGCAGCTGTACGTGCATCCGGCGCTGTGGTTCCTGCCCGCACTGTTCACCACTGCGCTGGCGTACTTCTTCCTCGGCAAGAAGCTGCGGCCATCGACTATCGCGGTAATGGCGCTGCTGCTGGCGCTGTTGTGGATCGCGTTCTTCCCGGGATTGGGGTTGCGTCTGCCGTTCGCCCTGGACGTGCTGCCCGTCGCGCTGTTCTTCTATGCGTGCGGCGCGCTGGCGGGGCGCACGCTGCCATTGCCGGGATCGATGCTGGCGGGAATCGCGCTGGCCGTGGTGCTGCTGGCTCCCTGGCTGTGGCTGGCGTGGAGCAACGGGCGAGTCGATATCAATCAGCTGCGCTTCGGCGCTTCGGCGTGGAAATTCGTACTGGCCAGTCTGTTGGGCACTTCCATCGTGCTGTCGATCAGTCCGCTGGCGGCGAGATCGGGGATATTGCGCTGGATGGGCCGCAACACGCTGTTGATCCTGTGCACGCATATCCTGGTTTTCTTCGTGCTGTCGGGAATCGCTTCGGTATTCGGTCTTTTCGTGGCGGGCGACAAGCCCGGCCTCGCATGGGCGCTGGGCATCTCGGTGGTTTCGGTCGCTTTGTGCGTACCGTTGCGCTGGCTGTTCATGCGCTACGCGCCATGGGCGCTGGGGCAGCGTGGCGCCAACGTGAAGGCGACGACATGAGTGCGGCCGGCGGAGCGATCCCATGAAAGTCGTGCACGTGGTCCGGCAGTTCCATCCTTCGGTCGGGGGCATGGAAGAAGTAGTGCTGAACATAGCCCGCCGCCATCTGGCCGCTGGCGGCGAAGTGGAAGTGGTGACGCTGAACCGCGTCTTCCACGACGGTGCGCAGCGTCTGCGTACGCACGAGCAGTATCAGGGAGTGCCGGTGCGGCGCCTGTCTTACACCGGATCCACCCGCTACCCGTTATGCCCGCAAGTACTGGGCGCATTGCACGGCGCCGATGTCGTTCACGTGCACGGCATAGATTTTTTCTACGACTACCTCGCATTGACCGGCGCGGTGCACCGCAAGCCGATGATAGTTTCCACCCACGGCGGGTTTTTCCACACCGCCTACGCCTCCCGGCTCAAACGGTTGTGGTTCAACAGCATCACCCGCGCCTCGGCGCGCGCCTACCGGCGCATCGTCGCCACCAGCCGCAACGACGGAGAGATGTTCGCCCCGGTGACGGCGGCCGGGCGCCTGCGCGTTATCGAGAACGGCGTGGATATCGAAAAATTCTCCGGCATGGGTTCGCCTGTCCCCGGCAAGACTCTGGTCAGCTTCGGCCGCTGGTCGGTGAACAAGGGCATTCCGGAAACATTGGACCTGCTTGGGCATCTGGTGGCGGGCGACGACGCCTGGCGCCTGATCCTGGCCGGCCGCGCGTTCGACCTGAAGCGCGCGGATGTGGAGCGCGACATCGCCTTACGCGGATTGCAGGCGCATGTGGAGGTGGTGGAAGCGCCGTCGCAGGAGCAGTTGGGCCGCTTGCTCTCGCGTGCGCAGTATTTCGTTTCCCTGTCGCGGCACGAGGGCTTCGGCATCGCCGCGATCGAGGCGATGAGCGCGGGCCTGATTCCTGTGCTTGGCGACATCCCGCCTTACGCCAAGCTGCACGACGAATCGAAGCTGGGCGTGCTGGTCGATGCGCAAGCGCCCGAGGCCGCCGCCCGGGCGGTCCGGCAACTGGCCGATGTGGACGAGGAAACCTTCCAAGCGCGCCGGCGGCATGCCCTGGCGTATGTAGCGCGCTACGACTGGGACGCGGTCGTAGCACGCTATCGGGACGAATACCGCCAGGCGCTCGTCCAAAGCGGAGGGCCGGCGCAATGAACGTCGCGCATACGCCTTGGGTGTCGGCGACGCCCGCCCGCCGTTTCGTCGTGCTGCAATCCACCGGCAAGCCGGACGAGACCACCAATCCGTACCTGGTGCAGCTGCTGGACGCGCTGCCGGAAAACGTGGAAGTCCGGTATTTTTCGGTACGCGATGCTCTGTTTTCGCGCTACGACCTGTTTCACGTGCATTGGCCGGAGTATCTGCTGCGGCACCGTACTCCGCTCACCACGCTGGCCAAGCGGGCATGCATGTTCCTGCTGTTGCTG
>Ga0247823_10004027_pt1 | contig 11796 bp, 8 predicted proteins | sample 13C_PalmiticAcid_2_FD_192426 | JGI IMG/M metagenome (GOLD analysis project Ga0247823, IMG submission 192426) | Soil microbial communities from agricultural site in Penn Yan, New York, United States - 13C_PalmiticAcid_Day30 | ecosystem: Environmental > Terrestrial > Soil > Agricultural land...
CTTTGGGTCGGCGATAGAGAAATGGAACCGAGAGCAGGCCCAGAAGGCCGAGCGCCAGCCCTGCGCGTGAATCGGTAACCAGAATCAGCGGTACGAGCACCAGCCCGCTAGCCATTGCCAGCGCCAGCCGCAGCCGGGCCTGGTCGAGGGTGTGTAGCCCTGCCCATGCGAAGACCGCCAGCAAGGGATAGAGCGACGCAAGCAGCAGCCCTTGATGGTTGCGGTTGGAAAAGAGGCCGACCGCAGCCCCGGGATTGGTTATCTCATAGAAATATAGCGAACTATTGCGGCCACTGGTCACCTGGAGCAGGCCCAGCAACCCCGAAACCATACCCAGTGCGACGATCAAGGGAAGCAGGCGGAAACGGTCCTCGCGCGGCAATTGGACGCCGAGCAACAGCACGGCAAGCGGTACGAGCAATGCGTAAAGCGCGTTCCAGGTCGCCGGAGGCGCCATGCTGAGCGGGCGCCAATTCCCCTTCAGCCCGACGGCGGCATCGATATCGGCTATTACGGCGCGTCCTGGCAGCGCCTGCCAAACGGCGGGGGGGAGCGGGACGAGCTGCAGCGCAACGATCAGGATAAGCGCTACCGCAAATCCGAACAATATTCGGTGCGTGCGAATATGTTCCCACTGCAGGGTTAGAAAGGCCACGCCGCAGGTCAGCGCCGCGACCGGCCGCAGGATGATCAGCGATTGGATGTCACTACGCGCACCGCCACCCATGGCGAATGCCAGTATAAGGAAGGCGGCCAGCATCCAGAACTGGACCGACATGCGGACCCGAGCAGCTGTCGTGCGCGGCAATCTATTTCCCCTTGAAGGCGTTTGGCCGGGCTGGTTTTGGACGCCTGAATAGCTTCTGCGCCTCGGTCGTCAATGCGGCGGCTGAGCTCCTTAGCTTACGCTGCGGTGCTCGCCAAGCTCAATGCAGCGGATGGCGGGGGCATCGGCGACGAAGGGATGGGATAATGCAACGGCAATCCACCCGGCCACCCAAGGTGGAATCTCGATGTAGCTCGAAAATTACTTGCCAGATGGACTCGGTAAAATTGATCAATAACTATCGGAAATCCATGAGATGACTTTTTCATGATCCTGATTGCCGTCGCGGCAGGCGATATTATCTCTGTAATATTCGATGATCTTGCAAGTTTAGGTTGAAAAACACTGCTTCATTGCAAGGGCGCAGCTGGTAGCGGCGATTGCCTGATGAGATGCTTTTATCGGTACGAGACGATTGCGGATCTTGCCGCGCCGACCGGCCCGGCCGCGTGACCGGTGCCTCAGATGAATAGTCCACTGCCACGCGATGCTGCGGTCATCTATTGCGATGAAGGCGACAACGTTCCACCGCCGGGGCGGCTCAGCGGCCAGTGATTGGTGCCGTCAGATATTTGTTGATCGAAAGGGCGAGGCTAATGTGTCGTCGCTGTCAGAAGGCGCGAGCATATATATATGGCAGCATTGCCAGCGGTAATCCCCCGGTACGGCAAAGCCGAATAGCTTGGTGGTGCCAATTGCCACCTCCGGCTCGAGAAATCGACGTGCACGAGAGGCGAAGCTCCTCCCGGCGCTATGCGGCAAATCTCCTGCGCTCTCTCGTCGAACCTTTATGGCCGGCCACGGGGCCGGCTAGATAGGTCGGGAAAATGAGTGCCGACGATGACGCGCCCGGTTCGTAGCGCTCTCACAATCGCAAATGCTCTCATTGCCCTTCGATAATATAGAGATTCGAGGTGTTACTACCCTTCGTGTAGTCGGCGACATACACCTTGTCGGCCCAATCGTAGGCGAACGTCAGCACCCCTCGGAAGTCCGAGGTCGGATCACCGATTAGAGACACCAGATCGCGGTCCGGTTGGCCTGTGGTCACGTCAAATGAACGCTTGGCGCTGTAGGGGATTGTCTGAATCGGCCCACCCAAATCACCGAATAGCATCCGGCCGTTCAGGTCGACGATAGGGCCACCGTAAGCCGGTCCGACCGTGACGCCCTCACCGGCAGCATATGAGAGTGACTGTATCTCTCCCGTGTTGTCGAAGCGCACAAAAGGAAGGGGCGAATTTCTGATGCTTTGCCGGAATTGCGTGGTGCCGTCAGGCTGCCGCTGATCTGCCACCATAATCCTGTCGGTACCGACGAAGAAGGCGCGGCGCGGCGAGTACCAGCCCCAGTTATAGGGCTCTGGAGGATAGACCAGATCGGGGGAGTAGAAATTCTGCGCTCCCCCGGGGATGGCGTAGTCTCGCTCGGTGTCGGCCGGATACTGATCACGCGATACATCGACGCGAAGAAGGCAACCCCGCAGGCCCGGGAACAGGGTGGGCGGATTGCCATCGCGTACTCCCGTGCCGAGGTACAAAAATCCGTCCGGCCCGAAACGGAGCCAGCCGCCGATGTTCCGAAAGGTTGCTAAGGTTCCGCGCGGGACCCGCAGGATCACATCCGCGCTCGCCGGATCGGCCACTCCGGCGGTCTGGCTATAGCGGCGGACCACAAGATCCCCCGTGAGGTCGGTCATCGATACGTAGATAAGCCCGCTGGTCACGAAGTCTGGCGCGGGTGCAATATCGAGCAGCCCGCGTTCATCATTTGCGGTCGAATCGTAGCCGGTGTCCGTTACCGTGAGATAGGGCGTATCCGCTCCTGTCGTCAGGTTACGCACGAAGATCTGGCCATTGCGTTGTGCGACGAACAGGCGGCCCGCATCCTGCGGTACCCAATTGATATCTGAGATCAGGCTATAGCTGCCGAGCTTGCGGAGCTTGACGTCCATGGCATTGGTGACGGTCAGCGCCAAGCTCAGCGTGGTGTTCGCAGTGCCGTCGGAGGCGGTAATCGTCAGAGCATAAACGCCGTTGGCGTCAGCATCGGCTGGAGCTTCGAAATTTGGCGGTGCGAGGAAGCTCAATGCGCCGGCCGAACTCAATGCGAAACGCCCGGCGTCTGCACCGGCAAGCGTATAAGTGATCGAATCGCCGTTCGTATCGACTGCGACAGCCTGGTAGACCGTGCCCGTCGCATTCTCCGAAACCGACGCCGTCGCCGCCGACGTAAAGTTCGGAGCGACGTTGGGTGTGGGTGTCGGGGTTGGCGCGGGAGAACCGCCGCCATTGGATCCATTGTCGCAGGCAGCTAGCAACGCCAGTACGCAAATCGTTGCATTCCGCCACATTTTCGAATCTCCCAAACCTGAGATCATATTATGACCAGTGCATCGGCGAAGCGAGAGAAAATAGCGCTGGCCGGCAGCAGTTGCTTCCCCGCGCGGTTTCGAAGCTGCTAGGCATGTCCGGTGCCTCCGGACAATCCCCCAGTCGATACCATTCGCCGCGCCGCGTTGCTGGGCGGCTTGTCGATGACTCTTGTGGAGCCATTGCGCGCGGCGGCACAGGTCCGGCCTGCGGGCGCAGGTGTCCGTTCAACGGTCTCCGTGGCCGGCGCTGCCGGGGACGGAAGCGCTGACGACAGCGCTGCGATTCGCGCTGCGCTCGCGCGCCACGATACCATCAATCAAGGCGCTTTCACCGTAGCGATCGAGGAAGGGGGCTATCGTCTGGAAGGCAGCGGGCGAGCGCTTCTCACGCTTCAATCGGGCACCCGGTTGCTTGGAGGGGCGTTGGAGGGAACACAGCTTCTCGTCGCGCCGGCCGCCGATGCGGCCGCTGTGCTCAGTGACGATTCTCAACGCGCGGAGGGCTCCGCCGCCAAGATCGAACTCTATAATCTCACGATCAACGGCCGGGGAAATCCTCGGCTCACCGCGGGATTCGATCTGGGCACCGGGCGCTCGGTGCCTTTCGGCACCTATGGGCGGCTCGACAATCTCCTCGTCCGCGACGCCCCCAACGCGACCGCGTTCAACCTGTCGGTAAACATCGTCGCGATTGGCGATCTCTACAGCCTCAACACGCGCGACGGCCTTGTCACCGCCGATGGCGGATCGGGTTGCCATGTGCGGGCCGTTTATCCCTATGGGTGGTCGCGATACGGCATCCGCCTGGGCGGTATCGGCGACAATGTGCTCAACGGCGAGGGCGAGGCCCCGACAAGTGACGACGCGGTCTATATCTATGGATCGCGCAGCTTCATCGTCGGGTTGGGCTCGCATCTTATAGCGGTAGGCGCCGGTACCACTCTCAAGCGCCCCTTCGTCATCGACACCGTGACCGTCGGCGATTGGGCGCTCGGGCCATGGCAGTTCGTGCGGAGCGACCGCACGCACCGGTTCGGCGATTTCGACAAGCCGACCTATCGGGGCCGGGCGAGCGCCATCGGTGCGAACACCCTCACGGACACGAGCAAAAACTGGGAACTCGACGAGCTGAAGGGCTGGGCGATCAAGATCCTGGCGGGTCCCGGTGCCGATAATTGGGCGGAGATCGCCAGCAACACGGAAAATACGATCACGCTGCTTTCCGGCAGCTGGACCAGCACCGGGCCTGTCGTCGAGACCACGCCAGCGGTCGGATCGACATACGCCGTCGCGCCGGCATTGTGTAAGGCGCAGGGCGGCGGCTTCGCCTCCTCCAAAGTTCTTACCCTTGCCGAGGCCGTGGTGCGTAGCCTGTTCGCGCGCGTGCTTCGGGTCGGATCGCTACGCGTCGGGCCTTCCAACGCCGCCGCGGAAGTGCGGGGTATATTGCGTGCCGACGTGATGCTTGACCTCGGCAGCGTCGATCCGCGTGTGCGTATTCGCCGCACGGTCCCGCTTGCCGGTGCGCGGCCCGGCAACTTCGTCGTCGTGTCCGCCGCGGATCTGCGGGCTGCCGGTCTTGGTGTCGAAGCCGACGCCCAGCAGGATCAAGTCATCGTCTGGATCGAAAATCGCGGGGCGCAGCCCGTCCGCGCAGGGGCGGGCAAGATCGGTCTGCTCATCGTGCAGGCGGGATAGCCGTCCGGGGGCGCTGCAATGCTTGCGGGCGCTTCAGGCAAATATAGGGGGCGCTCCGGTTATTTCGCGCCGTTGCCGGTAAGCATCGTCTGGATCGTCCGCAATACGATCAGGATATCCAGCCAGGCCGAAAAATTCTTCACATAATAAAAGTCGAGATCGAGCTTTCGCCGAACGTCGTCGACATCGGCGACATGGCCCAGATTGACTTGTCCCCAGCCCGTGATGCCCGGCTTTATTATGTGACGGTAGTGATAAAACGGGATCTCTTTCTCATACCATTGCGTGAGGGCGACCGCTTCGGGGCGCGGCCCGATCAGGCTCATTTCGCCTTTCAGAACGTTGATCAGCTGCGGCAGTTCGTCGATACGGCTGCGGCGCAGAAAGGCGCCCAGCTTGGTGATCCGCGGATCATTGTCCTGAGTCATCGCATGCACGCGGGCGTCGGCCGCCGATTGCGGAGCGGTGACCTGCATCGTGCGAAATTTGTAGATGACGAACGGGCGGGCGCGGAAGCCCGTGCGAGGCTGGCGGAACAGCGCCGGCCCCGGCGAATCCAGCCGGATCAACACCGCCACCACCAGCAGCAATGGTCCCGTGAAGATCAGCAATGCCAGCGCAGCGATGAAATCGAGTACGGCCTTCAGCTTGAGGTAGAAATCGTTCGGGTTGAGCGAGCCGAGCGTGTTCTCCGAGAGATGGTTGATCTCCACCCGGCCACTGAGTTGCTCGATCGCCTCGCTGACATGATAGACCGGCGTGCCTTCCAGCGCGAAAGCGGCAATGCGGCTGCTCCACTCGTCGCTATGATCGGCGTTGAGGTCGACGACCACGCCCTGGAGCGGGGGCAACGGCTCCGACGGCGAGGACATGCGGTGCCAGATCACGCGCGCGAAGTCCGGAAGCCGGTCTGTGGCGCCGTTGGGAACGACGCCCAGTATCAGCGATCGCTTGGCGAAGACGCGAAGATGAATGAAGGTGAACAGCGCGACGGTGATCAAATAGCTGGCGAGCAACTGGAGTCGACTATAGTCGATTCGCAGCATGATCAGCACCACCGCGAGTGCGCCGAAGGTCATCGAGAAGGACGTCAGCACGTACCCGCCCGCAGCATAGCCGGGGAATACATAGAGGCGGCGATACCCTATATAGCCGATGACGAGCGCGACTACGCCACCGATTGCGGTGTTGTAGAGATTATTTTCCGAGCCGCCGAGATACGTGAAATTGTAGCGGATCGCCGCAGGCAAAACGACCGCAATGAGGATACCGAGCAGGATCTGGTTGCGCGTGCGCTGCAGCGTTTCCCCCTTCGAAGCCGTGAGGGTCGTATTCGTAGAATGATTCATCGCCGAAATTGCCAGTTCATCAATACCAGGCGGGATGTTCCACACATTTCGGCAACGCATCGGAGCGCCAGAAGCAGGACGTCCGATTGTGCCGAGATGCTCTGGATCGATGGCCGCAGATCGACCGGCCTCATCCCCTCGCGGCGACCTTAGCCGTCTCACATGGGGATGTCAGTACTATTGTAATAATCCGTCGTCGCGGACCTAGCCGGCGAGCCGCAATCCATTGTGCCGGGCGTCACCGGCAGGCTGGTCGGGCCAGATGCCGCGCGTGTCATAGACCTGTTTGTCTGCGCGCTCGTCGAGCGGGATCGAACGGAATACGTCGTGATCGACCAGAACGACGAACACCCCGCACGTCTCGATCGCCGCGTCGATGTCGGTCAGCCGCGCACCGCTACCCTCGAAGCAGCCGGGCAGTTCGGCGGCATAGGGCTCGACGATCGCGACACGCTCGCCGAATCGACGCGCCAGTTCGGTCGCGACCTTGAGCGCCGGGCTCTCGCGGAAATCGTCGATATTGGCCTTGAAGGCCAAGCCGAGACAGGCGACCCGCGCCGTCGGATCCGCCTCGATCATCGCGGACGCCCGGGCGATCACATGATCGACCTTGCCATCATTCACTTCGCGAGCAGTGCGGATCAGCGGCGTCTGCTCGGGAGCGGCGCTGACGAGGAACCATGGGTCCACTGCGATGCAATGGCCGCCGACGCCGGGACCGGGCGACAGGATGTTCACGCGAGGGTGACGATTCGCCAGGCGAATGACTTCCCAGACGTCGACGCCCATCCGATCGGCCACCAGCGACAATTCGTTGGCGAAGGCGATGTTGACGTCGCGGAATGCGTTCTCGGCGAGCTTGGTCATCTCGGCCGCCCTGGCGGTGGTGGTGACGCAGGCGCCGCGGACGAAGCGGCGATAGAATTGCAGCGCCTTGCGTGCACAACGGGGCGTGATGCCGCCGATCACGCGATCATTGTCGATCAACTCGACGAGGATGCGACCGGGGAGCACGCGCTCGGGGCAATAGGCAATGGCGATATCCGCGCTGCCAGCGCAATGGCCGGGAATCTTGAGATCGGGTCGTAACTGCGCGAGCAATTCGGCGACATTCTCGGTGGTGCCGACCGGCGAAGTCGATTCGAGGATGACCACATCACCCGGCTTGAGCACGATCGCCACCGTCGTGGCGGCTTTGAGGACATAGCCGATGTCGGGCGCGTGATTCTCCCCGAACGGCGTTGGCACCGCGATGACGAACACGTCCGAGGGCTCGATCTGGAGCGAGGCGCGCAGATTGCCGCGTGCGACCACGCCCGAAACCAGGCCATCGAGATCGATTTCCTCGATATGGACCTTGCCCGAATTGACCGTGTCGACGACATGGCTGTGCACGTCGACGCCGAGCACCCTGGCGCCGGTGCGCGCGATCACTGCAGCGGTGGGCAGGCCGATATAGCCGAGGCCGAGAACGGCGACCTTGAGCTCAGAATCCGAAACCATGTGCGACGATCCCCGCAATCCGCTCTGCGGCATGGCCGTCGCCAAACGGATTGTGGGCGCGTGCCATGGCAGAATAGGCCTGAGGTACGTCGAGGAGGGTTGAGATTTCGGAAACGATCCGGTCGGGATCGGTGCCGACGAGCTTCGCAGTGCCGGCGGCAACGCCTTCGGGGCGTTCGGTGGTCTCGCGCATCACCAGCACCGGCTTGCCGAGCGCAGGCGCTTCTTCCTGCACCCCGCCCGAATCGCTGAGGACGATTTCCGCCATCCCGAGCGCGCGGATGAAATGAGGGTAATCGAGCGGATCGATCCGGGCGATGTTGTCACGCTGGCCGAGCACATCGTCCATCACCGACACGACGTTCGGATTCGGGTGCATCGGGAAGAGCACGGCGGTGTCGGGCCGGTCGGCGATGCGAGCGATCGCACCGGCGATACCCGCCATGCCCTCACCGAAATTCTCGCGGCGATGCGTCGTGACGAGGACCAGCCGCTTGCCGGCGAACCGTTCGGCGATCGCATCCAGCCCGGCGGCGAGCGCGGGATCGGCGGCGATCCGGGCGCGGGTGGCGTGAAGCGCGTCGATCACCGTGTTGCCGGTGACGTGGATGCTCGCGGAAGCGATGTTCTCCCGGCGCAGCGCCTCGGCGGCGGTTTCGGTGGGAGCGAAGTGCTGGTCGGCGATCGGCGCGACGATCCGACGGTTCACTTCCTCGGGCCAGGGCTGGTAGATGTCGCCCGAACGCAGCCCGGCTTCGACATGACCAACCGGAATCTTGCGATAATAAGCGACGAGGGCACCGACCATCGCGGTGGCGGTGTCGCCCTGGACGAGCACGCGATCCGGCTGCTCCGTGTCGAGCACCTTGCCGAGCCCGGTGAGCAGGCGCGCGGTGAGATCGTCGAGCGACTGACCCGGCGTCATTACGTCGAGGTCCATATCGGGCGCGATTCCGGCAATTTCCAACACCTGATCGAGCAGGCCGCGATGCTGTGCGGTGACGCAGGTCCGCACCCTGAGCCCGCCACGCGCCTCCAATGCCTTGACGACCGGAAAAAGCTTGATCGCTTCGGGACGGGTGCCGAAAATGACGAGGATCTTGGGTGCGGACATGGCGCCTTTCTAGTGCGCTACCCTTAAGAGCAGGATAAGCGAAGCGCGGCGCGTTTCGATCTGAGGCAAGGGGCTACCGGATCGAATCACCGCGAAGTTCGAACTTCGCGTTGCCGCCGGGCGCCAGGCCCAGCGGCTGCCTCACAACAGATGATGATCGCGGCGGTCAGGTTGCGATCAGGCCGTGCTCGCGCAGGCGGGCGAGCAATGTATTCAGTTGCGTGATCACGCTGGCCGCATCGGTCGCATCGGCCACTGCCGCACCCTGTGCTCCCACGACTTGCGTATCATTCACCTTCAAAACGCCGGACGTGAGAACGTCGCCGTTGCCGCGAACACTGAATTTGAGCGTCGGGGAGACTCCCGAAATGCCGCCGATCAGATAGTCGTTCTCGGTCTCGCCATTGGTCTCGCAGTGGATCGCGAATGCAGCGCCGGCAGCGGGGCGTGCGGCGAACGAGGCAACCCAATCGGATTTGGTAGACACCGCGAACAGCTTGGGATCGGTACTGGAAGGCTCATGATAGACTTCGCCGTCAATCGCTCCGATCTCAAGGCGGCCGCGGGCCAGCAGCTCCATATGGACGACAGGATGGTCCTTGAAGGCCGTGGAAAAACGCATTTTGGTCGGCGGGATTTCGCCATCCGCGTACAGAGCCTCTCCCGAGACCACCACATCAAGGCTGGCATTGTTCCACATCTGGGTGCCCGAATAGCCGCGGAAATCGAGATATCCGAGCTGGGTGCCGGGAGTCACGAGCTCAGGCTCGGCCGGCGTACCGAGATATCGGCGAAAGGCGATACCAGGCGGAAAATTTGCGCCGCTATCGATGGTGATGGCATCGGCGCTTTGAACGGTGTTGCCGATAAAGATCTGGCCGATATCGGCGGGGACGGGGCTACCCGCCAGATTGGTTTCGATCGCCTGCGTGGTAAGGTCGCCAAAAGCACTGGGCTCCAACAAATTTGGCAAGCAATTATCCTTTCGATGGGGAGCCGATGAGCTCCGGTTGTGCATATTCGTCCATGCCAGGCTCGCGACAGGGCGCTCGCCGGGTGACGGGCGACGGGCGACCCCGTGTCGTGGTTCGTTATTGCGGTGCTGCCGGGCGACGTCGGTGCCGCGACTTCCTGGCGATCGCGGGATGCGCAGAAGCGACTTGCGCGACGCGCGAGCCCGGAATGACAGCGTTTAAACCGCTTGGGATTGTCGAGCATTCGCTTAAGACCGGGCCACAAGATCGAGAAGAGCATTCCAGCGAGCCGCGATCAACTGGAATGTGACGGAAGGACGGCAAAAACCGTCGAGGAGAATTGCATGATAAAGCCGTTGCGCAAGGCCGTATTCCCGGTGGGGGGGCTCGGCACCCGTTTCCTGCCCGCGACCAAGGCCATGCCCAAGGAAATGCTTCCGATCGTCGACCGCCCGTTGATCCAGTACGCGGTCGACGAGGCGATGGAGGCCGGGATCGAGCAGATGATCTTCGTCACCGGCCGCGGCAAGAGCGCGATCGAGGACCATTTCGACATCGCGTTCGAGCTCGAGACGACGATGAGCGGGCGGGGCAAATCGCTCGAGGTGCTCGACGCGACGCGGCTCAAGCCCGGTGCGGTCGCCTATGTCCGCCAGCAGGAGCCGATGGGGCTGGGGCATGCCGTGTGGTGCGCGCGCGACATCGTCGGGGACGAGCCGTTCGCGGTGTTGCTCGCCGACGATTTCATGGTGGGCCGCCCGGGCTGCCTCAAGCAGATGGTCGAGGCGTACAACAGGATCGGCGGCAATCTGATCTGCGCCGAGGAAGTCCCCGACGACCAGACCCATCGCTATGGCATCATCACGCCGGGGATGCGCGACGGATCGCTGACCGAGGTCAAGGGGCTGGTCGAGAAGCCGGCGCCGGGCAGTGCGCCGTCGAACCTTTCGGTGATCGGGCGCTACATCCTCCAGCCCGAAGTGATGCGGGTGCTCGAAGGGCAGAGCGCCGGCGCCGGCGGCGAGATCCAGCTGACCGATGCCATGGCGCGGATGATCGGCGACCAGCCGTTTCACGGCGTCACCTTTCAGGGCACGCGCTATGACTGCGGCGACAAGGCCGGGTTCATCCACGCCAACATCGCGGTGGCGCTGGAGCGGGCGGATATCGGGCCGGCGGTGAGGGCGTTCATCGACGGGCGGTGAGGCCGGGCGGTCGCCGTTCGACTCTGCTCGACTCGCTACGCGTGTTTTTCGGCTCGTGCGAAGGGGCGCCTCCGCTGTGCGACGACGAGGCGACGGCCTCGCTACATCGACGCGTCGCCCTTGCGCCATGGCAGCGACCGGTGCGCAGGCTTTCGCGACGGTCGGTTTGCGAGCGACCGGCAACGCCGACCGCCCGAGGCAAGCAGATCAGATCCTGTTTCGCAAGTTGCGCTCAGGCCGGTTGTTCGACCTGATCGAGATAGGCGGCATAGCCTTCCGCTTCCATCCGGTCGCGCGGGACGAAGCGCAGCGAGGCCGAATTGATGCAATAGCGCAGTCCGCCGCGGTCGCTCGGCCCGTCATCGAAGACATGGCCGAGATGGCTGTCGCCGTTCGCTGACCGCACCTCGGTGCGCACCATGCCGTGGGTGGCGTCGCGCAACTCTGCCACATTGGCAGGCTCGATCGGCCGGGTGAAGCTGGGCCAGCCGCAGCCCGATTCGTATTTGTCGGTCGAAGCGAACAACGGCTCGCCCGAGACAATGTCGACATAGATGCCGGGTTCCTTGTTGTTCAGATACTTGCCGGTGCCGGGCCGTTCGGTGCCGCTCTGCTGGGTCACGCGAAACGCTTCGGGGGAAAGGGCAGCGACGGCTTCGTCGGTCTTGCGATACCGGGTCATGCGAATCTCCTTTTTCTCCGGGCTATGTGGGGTGCCGGGGCACCGGTTCCAATCACTCCAGGGGGTGGGTG
>Ga0247823_10004028_pt1 | contig 11794 bp, 10 predicted proteins | sample 13C_PalmiticAcid_2_FD_192426 | JGI IMG/M metagenome (GOLD analysis project Ga0247823, IMG submission 192426) | Soil microbial communities from agricultural site in Penn Yan, New York, United States - 13C_PalmiticAcid_Day30 | ecosystem: Environmental > Terrestrial > Soil > Agricultural land...
CCGTCGAGGAAGGCTCCCGCATCAACGTGGAAGTGGTCCGCGACATGGCGTTCGATACCGCGTTCGAAAGGAACCGCCGATGAAACGATGGCGACTGCACGCCGCACTCCGATGGGTGACGGTCGGCCTGGCGATGTGCCTGGGGGCGTCCTCGGCCTCCGCCGCGGGCGATGCCTACGATTTCGACTACCGCATCTCCGGGCACACGTCGGCGCGCCCGGTGCAGGTGTTCGCCGATGCCGAGCGAACGTACTTCCAGTTCGCCGCGGGCCGCCCTGTCCCGCTGATCCTCGCCGGAGCGGAGGGGGAGCGAGTGGTCCCCGTGCAGGAGGGCCCCTACCTCGTCGTCGCGGGGCGCGCCCGCGAATACACGCTGCGGCTGGCCGGGCGGCAGGCCCGTGTCGAACACGCGGGCCAGGTCCTGCAGGCGCCAGCGCCGCAGGCTGCGGGGTCGACCGCGGCCGTGAAGCTCGGGGCTGGCGATCGCCTGCTCAGCAGCTACGCCACGCCGGTTCGCGGCGACGTCATCGAATGGGTCGAACCCGAGCCGCGCGTGGAGCACAGCGTCGTGTTCTCGCCGGGCGTCAGCCAGCTCCCGGCGGCAGATGCCGACTTCATCGCCAAGGTGTCGGCCCGGATGGGGCCGCAGGTGCAGGTCGAGCTCCGCAGGCCGCGGGGAGGCCGATCGCGCGCACTGGCGGAGGCGCGTTCGCGCGGCGTGCTGCAGGCCTTGGTGCGTGCGGGCGTGTCCCCCATGCGCATCGAGTTCTCCACGGTGTCCGATCGTGTGCCTGCGGCCGACATCCTCCACATCGCCTGGAGAAGGACGGCCGGCCCCGCGGCTGGGGCGGCCCCCGCTGTCTCGCCAGCGGAGCGCGGCGGCTCCGCCATCGGCCGGCCGTTGCGCGGCAACTTCGACATCCTGCTGTCCGACGGCACCGTCGCCACCAGCCTGCGCCGATGGGCCCAGGACTCAGGCTACCGGCTCGAGTGGGACACCCCGATCGAGGCCCCGGTGGTGGGTGACCTCACGCTGGACGCCCGGCGGTTTCCCGAGGCGGTCGACCGCATCGTCACGGGCTTGCGTGCCTCCGGCTACCCGTTGCGCATGGAGACCGAAGAGGGCCGGGTGGTGCGCATCCGGCACGAAGCGCCGCCATGACACCCGTGCGACGCGGACCCACACATCGAATTCAAGGAGGGAGACTCATGACAAGAAGTGCAAAGAACCGCTGGGGGGCGCTGTGCCTTGCGACAGCGTGCCAGGTCGTCCAGGCGCAGAACCCACCGGACCCGCTTCCGGTCGCGCCGTTCGGACCGGCTTCGTCCCCGGGATCCTCAGATCAGCGGTGGGAGGTGAAAGCCTCCGATGTGACTTTGGCGAGAACCCTCGAACGATGGGCCGCCGCGGGCGGCCACAAGCTCAAGTGGGATGCCTCCCGCAACTTCCTGATCGGCGCGCCGGACCTCTACGTCGGCACCTTCGAAGGCGCGCTGCAGCACGTTCTGCGGTCGCCCGGCATCCGCTACTCCGACTACCCGCTCGAGGCCTGCTTCTACGCCAACACGCCACCGCTCGTGCGCATCACCCGGCAGGGTGAACAAAGCCGCGAGTGCACGCCGGCGTCCGCCCCATGAACCGCCTGAACGAGATCAACCCGATGAAACTCCTCACGCTGGGCGGAAGCCTGCTGCTGCTGGCGGGCTGCGCCATCCCGAGCCTCTCCGAACGTGTCGCCGGCGACCACGCGGACCGCGCCCGCAATGTGGCACCGGTGCTGGACCGTCCTTCCATTTCGACAGACGCCCCCGCGGATGTCCCTGGGGGCGCGGCCGATGCCGACCGCCGGGCCCGCGAACAGGCCTCGCACGTGGTGCTGCGGCGCTCGAACCGGCCGTGGGTGGCCTCCGTGAGCGTGCCGATGGGGTCGAACGAGAAGCTCCCATCCGTGTTCCAGGAGCCGGTGCGCCTCAGCTTCAACGACCTCGGCACCGGTGGGAAGGTGGGCCTTCGCACGGTGGCCGAACGCATCACCGCGGTGAGCGGCGTGCCGGTACGGGTCAAGCCCGACGTGTTCAGCGATGGGGGGGCACCGGCCAGGCCGGCGGGCATGGCATCGCCCGGACTTTCGGGAGGCACCTCCACGATCGGCCAGCCTGCGCCGTCGAACGCCGTGGCGTCATCCCGCACACCATCGCCATCGCTCGCTCGTGCACCGGAGTTCCACGCCGTGGCCATGCGCTGGAACGGATCGCTCGAAGGCTTCCTGAACCATGTCACCGACCTCACGAACCTCTCGTGGGAGTACCGCGACGGTGTTGTCGTCATCGAACGCTTCCGCACCGAGTTCTTCGAGATCGCGACCCTCGACGGCGAAACCCAGTACGCGATGGGCCTGACCGCCAGCGACCAGGGCAGCACCGGCAACAGCGGCGGCATGGGCAGTTCGGGCGGCATGAGCACCAGCAATGGCAGCGCCGACGTGTCCGAGAAAGGGCGGGCGGCCACGGTGCCGACGCTGATCTCCACCGTGAACCAGATCGTGGCCTCGGTTCCCGGGTCCTCCGTGGTGCGGGCCGACGGCTCGGGCCGCATCGCCGTGACGACCACGAAGGAGGCCATGACGAAGGTTCGCGACTTCATCCGGGCCGAGAACGAGTCCATGCTCCGGCAGGCCCAGATCCAGTTCGACATCTATTCGGTGCGCCGTGACGAGAACGACGAGCGCGGCATCGAATGGGGTCTGCTGATCCAGTCCGTCGCGAAGGCCCTGCGGATGGGCGTCGTGTCTCCGACCACGCTGGCCAGCGAGGCCGCGGGCACCGTCAATTTCACGGTGCTGGGCAGTCCGCCGTCCAGCAACGACCTGTCGCGCATCGCGGGCGGCAGCACGGCGGTGCTGCAGATGCTCAACCAGTACGGCAATTCCACGCAGCACCGTCCCGTCAGTCTGCTGACACTGAACCGCCAGTGGGCGCGGAAGGCCTCGCTGGGCAGCAAGGCGTACGTCAGCGAAACCGTGCCGGGCGCCGCGTCGACGCTGGGCGCCGGGGCACCGGGCCTGAAGACAGCCACCGTGACGACAGGGGACCGCTACCTGGCCCAGCCGTACATCATGGACAACCACACCGTGGTACTGAAGTTCGGGGTCGGCTTGTCGTCCCTCGTTCAGATCGCCAACTTCACGAGCGGCACCGGCCCCACGCAGCAGACCGTGCAGACCCCGGAGATCAGCAACCTGATCGACCAGTCCACCGTGGCCTTGAAGGCGGGGCAGCTGCTGGTGATCACCGGACTCAGCCGCATCGTGACCAACGACGACACCCGCCGTCTGACCGAAGACGCCCCACTGGCCGCAGGTGGCAGTCGAAAACTCGGGCGGCAGCGCGAAGACTTCGTGATCTTCGTGCGGCCGACGATCCTGTGAAGGAGGGACGATGACCATCGAACGCATCCTCTCCCACAGCAGCGCGGGACCGTTGTTGGGCGGCTTGAGCTGGCGTCCGCCGGCTGGCGGCAGGCACACCATGCGCAGGCTCCACGAGGCTCGCAACCTCACCACCGATGCCACGCACTACACGCTCCTGTCCACCGACCGCACGGTGGTCTACGGCCTGTTCCAGCCCCGGGCCTCCGAAGAGTCGGTCCGGCTCGCCAAGGGCGCTCAGGCCGCTGCACATTGTTTCGCGGTGCAGGTCGGAGCCGATGCTCCCAACGCGGCGCTGCTCCTGACCGTGCCAGCGGATGGTCAGCGCAAGGACGAACGGGTCTACGTCGTGGTGCTGGAAGACGGCGTTCCGGTGGTGGACTCGCTCACCACGGAAATGGAAGCCCGCAACGCACTGGGTTCTGAAGACCGCCCGATCTGGTCCGACACGCCGGCCCTGTATCCGAACTGCCAAGCGGTGGATTTCGAATGGCTGGCCCGAGGCGCGACCAAGGCCACGCGCATGGCGCAGATTCCCCTGAATCCCTGGCCGCTCCTGATGGTGCTGGTGATGGTCGGGGCCGGCTTTGCCACGTGGTTCTCCGTGAGGGAAGCGCGGCGTGCCGAGGCCGCGCGAGAACAGGCACGGCTCGCCGCGGAAAACGATCCGGTCCCGAAGTACCTCGCGGCGCTGGCGGCCCGCTCGAAGGACATGGCCTTCGACCGTCAGGCCTGGCTGGGCGTGGTCGACGGGATGTTCGACAGGCCCGCGATGGTGCCCGGCTGGCGCATGAAGTCCACGGAGTGCAACGCCGTGTCGCTCCGCTGCGAAACCGTGTGGGCACGCCAAGGAGGAACGTACGACGAACTCAAGGCGGCCGTTCCGAACGAGACCCTGGGGCTGCAGGGGCTCGAGGCCAGCGTCGTGCCGGCGCTCGATCTCGCGCGCACGTCGACCCCCTGGCGCATCGACCGGCGGCCATTGGGCACGCCGGGCGAGCGACTTCCCACGTTCACCGAAGCCATTCGCACCGCCGGATCCCTGTTCCAGGTGTGGCGCACGGCGGACCTGTCGATCGAGATCAGGGCGCCTCGGCTGTGGCCGCGGGTGGAGGCCGTGCCGGCGCAGTTCGAGCATCCGCAGGCGTTGATGAGCGGTGCCATCACGCTGAGCGACGTGCCGGGGCCGTTCGTCCTCGAGGCGCTGCGAACGGCACCGGACTGGATCAGCTGGGAGTCCGTCCGAGCGGACATCGGTGAGGGCGACGTCGTGTCGCGTCTGAAATTCAAAGCCACGGGGGTCTACTATGTTTCGCTGCGCTGATCTGGGTCCGTTCGCGGGGGTGTTGGTGTTCGCGGCCTTCAACGGCCCGATGCAGGCTCATGCACAAAGCATCGGCGACTACAGCCGGGCGCAGCGGGCGGTCATCGAGTCGACCATCGCACGCAGCGGTGTCCGTCCACCCGTGGCGTTGCCCAGCCTGCCTGCGCCCGCACCTCCGGTCAACGCAGGGGCGGCCGCCCCCGCATTGCCGCCGCTGCCACCCCCTGCGGTGAAGCCCGCGGAACCGCCGGCGCCCGACATCACGGTGACGGGTGTCATCTTCTCGCCCACGCTCGTGCTCACCGAAGTGCTGGTCGACGGCACGCCGTTCCTCCTGTCCCAGGGGCAGCGTGTGCCGGGCACCCGCTGGCTGGTCTCACGCGTCGAGGCCGAGCAGGTGGTGTTGTCCGCGGAACCTCGTCCCAAGGGCGCGAAACCGGCAACGCGCACCTTCCCGCTGTCCACGTCGGGGTCTTGAGATGAAGTGGTTCGATCGAGCCGTGCCCGTGCCTGAGCTCGGCACGCGCCCCGGGGAACTGGGTCGCAGCGATTCGGAAACCCCGCCGCATCGCCGCGCCGAGTTCGTTGCCACGGAGCCGCTTCGCGTGACCGAGGTCATCGACAAGTACGCGGATGTGCCTCCCTACCAGCGGCTGCTGACTGGAGGAGACGATCCGGTGTACCGCCTGCCCCCTGATCAGCAGGAGCGGTTGATTGCGACCGACATCGGTGGCAAACGCGTCCATGTCATCTGCGCGGCCATGCCGGAGGCCCAGCTGCAGCAGTTGCAGTGGCAGGTGCGCGCATTGAAGGGAGATCTGCGGGCGAAGGGATACCAGATCGTGCAGGAACTGGTCGCCACGCCCGAGGTGATGCGCATCGTCATGCGCAACGTCGGGCTCAGCACCCAGTCGCGGGGAAGGGGAGAGCCGCTCCGCCTGTTCAATCACTGGATCGAACTGGCAGCCCGGGCCGATGCGACGGACGTTCACGTCGATGTCCATGGCAACGTCGCTCAGGTCCGGGTGAGGGTGGACGGGCGGCTGGAAGTGCTGCCCGACGGTCATGGCGGGAAGTATCCGCGCGGCGAAGCCGTGGATGCGCTGGCCGCCGGCTACAACAACACACGGCAAGGCAACAACGTCTCGCAGTACACCGAGGACAAGTTCGTCTCCTGCATGATCGGACTCAACCTGCCGGGTCTGAGCGGGCAGCTCCGCTACCAGAACTTCAAGGGGAGGGCGGGTCCCAAGGCGGTCATCCGGATCCTGCGCTCCGGGGAAGACAACGCCATCACGTTCGAGAAGGCCGGCTACGCACGCAGCCAGCTGCGCCTGTTGCGCGAAGCAGGACGATCGGGCAAGGGCATCGTGCTCATTGCCGGGGTCACGAGCTCGGGGAAGTCGACCAGCCTCAAATGCCTGATCGAAACCTTGCCGAACCTGGCTGCGAAGTCGATCTACACGGTAGAGGATCCGATCGAGTACGAGATCATGGGGGCGCACCAGATCGAGGTGCTGCGTGATCTGGCGGACGACGAACTCACCACGTCACGCTATGCGGATGCGATGCGTGCGCTGATGCGCGGAGACCCGGACGGCGTGATGATGGGCGAGATCCGCGACCGGCTCACCGCCCTGTTCGCGCTGCAGATCGCGGAAACAGGTCACCTTGCGATGGGGACGGTCCACGCACACCTCATCAGCACCATCATTCCCCGACTCACGAACGACCAGATCGGCCTTTCCCGTCAGGCCCTCACCGGCCCGAACATCTTGAACCTGCTCGTGTACCAGGCCCTGGTCCCGCGCCTCTGCACTCATTGTGCCGAGACGACACCCGTGGCGGCCTCGAGGGACGCCGATGTCCGGGACATCGTGGACATGCTCGGGCAGCGGATCCGAGTTCCCACGCACCGCTTGCGCTGGGAGCGTCCCGGTGGCTGTGTCCACTGCAGCGGGAGAGGCACGAAGGGCAAGACCATCGTGGCCGAAATGCTGCGGCCCGACCGGACCTGGCTGAGACTGGTGCGGGACAACGACGACGACGCTGCGGTGATGCACTACCGGTCGGTGTCGGACGGCGACTTCCTCAGCCCCGACATGACGGGGAAGACGGTGTTCGAACATGCGTTGTGGAAAGCCCTGCAGGGCGAGATCGACGTGCGGAACTGCGAGGAGTTCGACTCCTTCTCCCGCTTCGAACTGCCGCAGAAGCAGGGCGGGTCGAAATGATGTTCCGGCGCTTCATCCAGTGGGGCTGGACCTTCGTGTTCCGGCCCCAGCGGGCCGATTTCTACAGGGATCTGGCCGACATGTTCCGGCGCAACGAATCCATGATGGGGTTCTTCGAAGGGGAGATCGCCAACGCTGTCCGAACACGTCAGCGCGCGCGGGCAGCCGCACTCCGCATGATGCTCGCGCGCTTGCAAGGCGGCCATCAGGCCGGCCGGGTAGGGCACTTGCTGGAAGGTGTGATGCCCGCGAGCGACATGATGATGATCGTCGGAGTCGACCACGCCGACGACAAGGTGCGGGCCCTGCTCTCGCTTGCCGATGCCGTGGAGGCCCAACGCACCATGCGAACCACGGTCTTGAGCTACGCGTTCTTCCCGCTGGTAATGCTGCCGTTGAGCTACGTGCTGATCCGGATCCTCTCGGAGGTGATCCTGTCGATCGACCGCAGTGCGCCTGACTGTGTCAAGGATGAACTCTGGAGCGGAAGCAATGGCTGGGCGCGGCAGATGGCCGTCTTGATGGACCAGTTCGGCCTTCCGATCGTGGTCATGTTCGTTGTCATTCTGGCGTTGGCTCTGGTGTCGCTGCCCCGCTGGAGAGGGAGAACACGCTTGTGGGTCGAGGCGTGGCCTGTCTATGGGCTCTACCGCGATTTCCAGTCGGGCCTCCTGTTCTCCGCGCTGGCCATGCTGCTGTCGAACGGAAGCACCCTGAAGGGGGCGCTCGAGGACATCGCCCAGGGCTCATCGACCTGGATGCGCTGGCATCTGACGCGGGTGCTCAGGTCGCTCGACGACAACCCGACGAACACCATCGAAGCCTTCAGCCGCGGGCTCCTGTCGCCCTACATGCTGGCGAGGGCTGCCACCCTGCAACGCACCTCCGCGAGCTTCGCCGAAGTGCTCATCGAACTGGGGACGCGTGAAAGCGAGCGGGTGCTGAAGGGCGTCCGGCACGCAGCGGTGATCGCGAACGTCGCCATCGTGGGAGTGCTCCTCTGCGTCTGTACGTTCATGGGATTGTCGACCTTGACCGTGCCCGGCAGATTCTCGGCGCTGATGGAGCCGTCCACCTTGATGAGCCTGAAACAGGCGCATGAGGCGAAGAACGCTTCGAGGCGATCGAGCAGTTCCATTTCCACAACCCGGCTTGACCAGAGCAAGCCATAGAGGAGGAGAGAACCATGCAACAAGCCAAACGTCCGCGCACGAGCCACCGGCGTCGCCGCGCCCGCGGCAATGCAGTCCTGTTCACCCTGCTGTCGATGGTGATCGGCGGCATCGTCGTGGCCATCGGCGTCACGCAGTACCAGGATGCCGATCGAGCGGCGACCGTGCAAGCCACCGTCGCCGAGGTCAACGCCATCATCGGCAGCGTCAAGCAGAACTATGGGCAGTACTCCTATGCCGGCTTGACCACCGGCATCTCGGTCGGGTCCCGTGTCATTCCCGAGAGCCTGCAAATCTCGGAGACCGCCGCTCGAAACAAATTCGGAGGGGTCATCGAAATGCGTGAACGAGGGGCAGGGACGGGCACCGCCGAACTGGTCTACCCGAACATCCCTCGAGCGCTTTGTTCCAGCGTGATCAATGGCACTCAAGGTCTCGCGCGGGAAATCCTGATCGGAACCACGGTGGTGAAGGAGGCGAACCGCGCTCTCGACCTCGGCGCACTCAACACCGGCTGCTCGTCGAACGCCGCTGCGGACATCACCTGGGTGATCGGACGCACATGATCCGCTGTGAGTCCCGCTGCCCGCCGTGCGCTCGCCAGCAACGAGGCAACGCGTTGATCCTTGCGCTGCTCGCCCTGGTGGTCACCGGGCTTGCAGCCGCGACGGCGTTGCAAGCGAGGCACATCGAGGCCAAACGCGCATCGGGCCTCGCGGAGGCCACCGTCCTGGAGGCACTGCGCAACGCCGCTCAGGCGGCGGTGTACGAGCACCTGAACGCGATCCAGCAAGGGCTGCCCATCGAAAAGGGCGGGACCGTGGTCACGCCCACCTCTGAAACGGGCGAACTGACCTGGTCACCGACAGTCGACCAACTCCGAGACATGGGCTATCTGCCATCCGAATGGTCAGCCACCCGTTCCACCCTGAACGATGGCCCGTACCGAATCACGTTCCACCGCATCCCCGCGGGATGTCTGCCCACGGCTTGCGATGTCCAGGGAGTGGTGATTCTCGGTGCGCCGGTGCTGGATGTGGGCCGGACCTCGGCAGTGGATGGCGTCCTCATTGGCCCGATCCTCACACGGGCGGGAGTTGACGGAGGAGTTTCACTCCCTACAACTCCCGGCACGATCTCGGGATTCCACGGCACGTGGCACGCGCCTAATCCGTTGCCAGGCAACCCTCCGGGAGTAGTTGCCATGCGATTCGGAACTCAGACCGGGGGCTTCAGTCAGTTTGTCCGTGTGGGCGATTTTCGAGACCCTTCGTTGAGAGGAAATTTGAGTGCGGAGGGAAACCTATCTATCGGCGGCTCAGTACATGTGGACGGTCCCAGTACATTTGTTGGGGAAACCAATTTTCAGGGTGGAGTGCGGATTGGCCCTCCGGTGGAGCCGTGCATAACGGGAAGTCCCTCTGGGCGGGTCACGGTAGCTTGCACCGGACAAATAGATGCCAAAACGGCCATTTTCGACGATGGGATTGGCAACAGAAGTTCAATTAATCCTGAAGAAGTTCTGACCAGACGCGTCGTGGCAACAGGCGGCATCTGGGCTGGGTCGGGGCGTATATTTGAGTCAACAGATCCCAGCGCCATTTATATGGAAGGTGACGAGCTAAATATTAATAGTCAACACGGATTGCTTGCATCCTTTCAGCGGGGAAGTGTCGTAGTTCGAAACTCAGTTACTGCGCAATTCCTCAACTTGGCGAACGTAGCAGAGGATGGTGCTCTATGTCAGACTCAGTCACCTTCAGGTCCTGCCTCGCAGTACGGGGCCACAGTGGAAGGGGTTCTCGCCGCCTGCATCAACGGGCGGTGGATCTCTGCATTTCGAGTCGGTCAAGCTGGGCAACGATGCCATGTTGAGGGAGCTTCCGCAACGGACTCAATAGACGGGCAATCGCTAATTTGTAGGAATGGTTCTTATGCTAGGGCGAATGCTTTGCTGTCGAGTTTCGTGTTGGTCCGGACCGTCGGACTACAAATCACCGGAGGTTCGATTCGGGTCTCCAAACCAGATTGCCCATCGTCCGGCGGAGCCGCGCCTCTTCCACTCATCGTCCTAACTCCGAACAGCGAAGATGCGCCAGTGGCTCTTGGTCCTATACTCTCGGGAATTAATCGATTCGCGTTCGACGCTGGAGCGGACTGGGAGGTCCGTTTGGAAAAGTCCGCCGATTACTCTGCACTTTCCGGGCGCCTTATTGCGAGTATCTACTGTTTCTACGGGTAGAAAATGCGACATTTTAAGCTTCAATTGCTTTTTGTACTTTTCCTGATATTCGACTTTTCTTTTGCTCAAGAATTTCCGGGCGACTCAGTTATCGAGCCGTCCCAACGTGCTCGATCTGGAGTATTGATCGGTACACCAAGTGCAGGAGCACTAAGTCTATTGCACAGCGTTCCACTCGCATCGCAAATGAACCCGCAAGTTTTCGTGGACTATGGGCCCTTTACAAACGAATCCGTCTCAACGATGATTTTTTCGTTGGCGAGTAAAGGTATGGACGGGCGAAGAACTTTAGTTGGAGGATTTCTCGGCGGAGTTCGGTACGAAGGCACGGATTCAATAACTTTCGAGGTTCCACCCCGCACTGTCTTCGGCTTCAGCGTCAAGGATTATGCAGAGTTGAGTATCAGCATAAAACATGGTCATATTAATGGTCAGCCAACTGGAATACCATCGGCAACTGATTTCTTGACGCCTACTGGAAAATATTTGAGATGTTTCGAGTACGGAGGCGCTCAGGACGAAGGGACTTCCGTTGCATCTCAAATTTATTATTTGTATGAGGCAGGGAGCATGTCGGACAAATCAACTCAGAGAGACTACATCAATCAAAGTAATCTCACTATTACGAGCGGAATTAGACCCGCCGAACCGGGAGTGTGCGGAGCGAGTTGACTACTTGAGGGGTGGAAAGAAAGTCGCTGGCATGTTCCATCGGTAGACGCTGCTAGTACACACGGCCAAACTGAGCGACCGGGAGGTCTCAGCTCAAGCAGGATCAACTCCCAAATCCGAACGTGAGAGGCCAAGCAAGATGATTTGGCGTGGCTTTGGGGTCACCGTCGCCGTGGGTGGTGCGGCTTTGGGGGCTTAGCGCCTGGGCCAGCGGAGCCCTTTTGTGGCGAGGTAAAAGAATGACAATGTGCGTTATGTAAATAGTTAGGTATCGATGGTTCCTCAAGTTCGGGGATGCACGCACCTCTACGCGGCACTAACCTTGAACTGTTGACCGCAGCGCGATCACCGCCTCGCCCGTCGCGTCAGACCCCAGCCACGGGAATCACAGGAGCGCCCAGATGATCATGCCCTCGCCGCGCAGCGTCTCGTTAGGCTTCGCAGCAATGGTGATCGGTACGACCGGTTGCCTGGCGCAGCAATTCAATCCCCGCGATGCCGTCGAACTGTCGGGGACCATTTCGATCGAGGCTTCGCAGTTCACGTTCAAGGAGTGCGGCTTCAGCGGGCAAGTCGTTTCACTTTTGCCGGGAGATTCCGTGGACAAGCTCATTGCGCAGGCGAAACAAGATCGGAAGTACAACCGCGGCTACCCGGCGGGACAGGACTACATTTACGCCCGCATTGAGTTGACCTACGTCAAAGACGCAAAGCAACGGCGC
>Ga0247823_10004030_pt1 | contig 11793 bp, 8 predicted proteins | sample 13C_PalmiticAcid_2_FD_192426 | JGI IMG/M metagenome (GOLD analysis project Ga0247823, IMG submission 192426) | Soil microbial communities from agricultural site in Penn Yan, New York, United States - 13C_PalmiticAcid_Day30 | ecosystem: Environmental > Terrestrial > Soil > Agricultural land...
CTGCACAGCTGGTGGTTCACCACGTTCATGATTTCCGCGACGTGGCCGCTCACGGGCTGGATGAGTGTCAACGCTGTCTCCTCTCGCCAACTGGGGGGCGCGTATCCGCTGCGCGGTCAGGCCTCGGGCCTGCCCACCGCTGGATCCGGATCGGTGTCCGTCCGCCGGATGATTCCGTGCGGAACTCCGACTATAACCGGTCAGGGGGATGGGTTCAAATGCGTAACAATCCCGATGTCGTTTCGATATTGCGCGGATATCGCATCGATATCGCCACGATATCGCGACATATCCGGCCGTGCAGGGACTTGTCGTGATGCACGCGCCACATGGCGGCGATGACCCTTCGTCCGTGACGCTCAGCGCGGCGTGATCGACAGCAGGTGCATGCGGCGATACAGGGTATTGCGGCTCACGCCGAGCGTGCGGGCCACCGTACTGACGTTCCACCGATGCGTCTTGAGCAGGTCCAGGATGGTATGCCGGTCGTGGATCTGGGCGGCGGTCAGGCCTGCCTGTGTCATGGCCGCACTGCTCAGCGCCGGTCCCATGCGTGGCACGGGCGCGGCGGCCTGCCGCACGATCTCGAGCGGCAGGTGATGGGCCGTGAGGCGCGGTCCGTCGCACAGGGCGAGGGCGGTCCGCAGCACATGGCGCATCTGGCGCAGGTTGCCGGGCCACGGATACTGCATCAGCGCCTGCTCGGCATCGGCGGCCAGCTCGGGGCGCTGCCACTTGCCTTCCTCAGCCAGGATACGGTCGATCAGGGCGCGCCGGTCGGTGCGTTCGCGCAGGGCTGGCAGGTGCAAGGCGATGCCGCCGAGGCGGTAGTAGAGGTCCTCGCGGAACTCCCCGCACCGTACCAGTTCACCGAGATCGCGGTGGCTCGCGCTGATCAGCTGGAACTCTACGCTGCTGCTGGTATCCGCACCCAGCGGCGCGACGCGTTTCTCTTCCAGCACGCGCAGCAGGCGCGCCTGCAGCGTGAGCGGCATGTCGCCGATCTCGTCGAGGAACAGCGTGCCGCCATCAGCCTGCATGATCTTGCCACGCCGGCCCTCGCGCTGCGCGCCGGTGAAAGCGCCGGCACGGTAGCCGAACAATTCGCTCTCGATCAGCGTTTCCGGCAGCGAGGCGCAGTTGACCGCGACAAAGTTGCCGTCGCGCGCCGGGCTGACGGCATGCAGGGCATTCGCAAACACGTCCTTGCCCGAGCCGGTCTCGCCCTGCAGCAGGATCGGGATCTGCCGCGTGATGACGCGCCGCGCGAGATGGATCTGCGCGTCCATCTGCGCATCGCCCAGGCTCAGTCGCGCCAGCGGGTCGCGTGCGTCCTGCGGTGTCTTCCGCCGGTCCTGCGATGGTGTTCGACCGATGTGCGCGGCATGGGCTGCATGCGCTGCTGCTTCGGGATGGATGAGAGTCTCCACGGTGTGCTCCTTCTTGCCTGCGCCGCCGGGCGGCACGGATCTGCAGTGTGCGAGCAGTGTGCAAAGCGCGCGTGGTGCGCGCAATACCCAGGAGGAGGCGGACACCCGGAGTACTCCCGCTACCCCCGTGGAGGTAGTGCCAACGAGAAATTGTTTCGCCCCGAACCGCTGACCATACTTCGCTGCACAACCATGACAAGCGGAGACATGCAATGAAACGGCAATCGGTTCTCAACGATCGGCATCGTGCACTGGGTTCGAAGCTGGACAGCGAAATCTGGAACATGCCCATTCCCCAGAGCTACAGCACCGACCCGTATGCGGAAGCGCTGGCTGTGCGCTCGGCCGCCGGCCTGTTCGACATCAGCGCCCTGAACATCGTCAACGTGTCCGGCCCGGATGCGGCCGACGTGCTCGACAGGCTCGCACCGATCGACGTGAAGGCCATGCGCAACGGCACTGCGCGCCTTGCTGCGCTGGTCAACGACAAGGGCCAGCTGAGCGACGACCTGATGATCATCCGCGATGGCGAGAACGCGTTCCGCCTATCGCATGGCGGCGGCAATACGCAGGAGCAGCTGGCACACGTGGCCGAAGGCCGCGACGTCAGGTGGGAACAGAATTTCGACGTGCACATGATGTCGCTGCAGGGTCCGCGCGCCGCGGCCATCCTGAAGGGCCATATCGACACCGATGTCGCCACGCTGCCGTACTTCGAGCACCGCTCCACCAAGCTGTTCGGCCGGCCCGTGATTCTCTCGCGCGGCGGCTATTCGGGCGAGGAAGGTTTCGAGATCTCCTGCGCTTCGGCCGATGCGGTGGCTATCTGGGATGCGCTCATGGATACCGGCAAGCCGCACGGCCTGATGGCGGCCTCCTGGGATGCCCTGGAAATCGTGCGCGTGGAAGCCGGACTGCTGTTCTTCCCGTTCGACATGCCCGAGGGCGACACCACGCCGTGGGAGGTCAACCTGGGCTGGGCTATCGACGCCGACAAGCAGAGCGATTACATCGGCAAGCAGGCGCTGCTGGCGTCGCGCGGCAAGGAGCGTTTCTTCCAGGCCGGCGTATCGGTCAAGGCCGATCGCGCCGTGGAAGCTGGCGCGCAGATCACGGTCGATGGCAAGGATGCCGGCGTGGTCACCAGCACCATGTTCAGCCAACACCTGATGCAGTCGCTGGCGCTGGTTCACCTCAAGCCGGAGTACCGTGCCCTCGGCACGCGGATCGAGATCGCTGACAGCCAGGGCACTTGCACCGGCTATGTGACGCGCACGCCGTTCTACGATCCGCAGCGCATCCGCACCCGCGTTCAGGGCGTCTGATCGTTCCTGTCATCCGCAAGGAGACTGCCATGCTGGTTACAGGAATCAAAAGCATGCCGCACTACCAGCCGCTGCAGCTCGATACCGGCGGCACCCACCATCTCGTGGTGTGCCAGGGTGTCGGCGCGGAGGCCGGACGGCGGCTCATCGCCGCCGCGGCACAGGCGGGCCTCGGCGACGCCTGCCAGGTACTGTATGTGCCGGCAGGCGGCGACAATCGCTTCGCCACGCTGGCGCAAGCGTGCCGGTCGGCGCAATGCTGTGCCGACGCGGGACATCTGCTGGGTGTGCTGGAGACTGCGCTGGCAGCCCTGCCGATGGGCCTGCGCGTGTACGCGGCCGGCAGCGAGGAATTGCTGGCCCGCGTGGTGCGCGTGGCCGAAAGCCATGGACTGGACCCTGCGGAAATCCAGTGCGAGCAGGCAGGGCCTGCGCTGCGCCGCGTCTACTGCATCCACTGCCGCGCCTTCAGCGAGGGCGTGAACACCGCGCAGGTGACCTGTTGCGGCTGCGGGCGCGACCTGCTGGTGCGCGATCACTATTCACGTCGCCATGCCGCCTTCATGGGCGTGATGGCTGATGCCGAAACGCAGGTGGCAGCATGAAAGCGGGCCAGGGTATTCCAGTCCGCGTGGCGGAGATCGAGGCCGTCACACCGCTGATCCGCCGCTTCACCTTCGAGCATGCCGATGGTGGCGCCTTGCCGTGCTTCTCGGGCGGCAGCCATATCGTCGTCGAGATGCAGGGCGCGGGACGCGTGCACCGCAACCCGTACTCGCTGATGAGCGCGCCAGACGAGACGCGCTATTACCAGATCGGCGTACGGCGCGTGGACGAAGGCCGTGGCGGCTCGCGCTTCATGCACGAGCATGTGCGCAAAGGAACGGTGCTGCGCATCTCCGCGCCGGTCAATCTGTTTCCCCTAGTACGCACGCGCCGCAAGCACATCCTGCTGGCCGGCGGCATCGGTATCACGCCGTTCTTTGCCCACATCGTCGAGCTGCGCCGCCTGGGGGTGGATTTTGAGCTCCACTACGCGGTGCGCGATGCCTCGCATGCCGGGCTCGCCAACGATCTCCGTGATCTGGCGGGCGACCGCCTGCACCTTTATCTCGAGGACCGCGGCCAGATGATCGACATGGGCACGGTCCTGCGCGGTCAACCGCTGGGCACCGATGTCTATGTCTGCGGGCCGGCCGGCATGATCGAGGCGACGCGCGCGGCTGCCCGTGCAGCCGGCTGGGCCGACAGCCACGTGCACTGGGAGCAGTTCAGCGCGCCGCCTCCTGGCGAGCCGTTCGACGTCGAACTCGCGCATAGCGGCGTGCGCGTGCACGTCGCTGCCGACATCAGCCTGCTCGAAGCCATCGAAGCCGCGGGCATCGATGCGCCCTCCCTGTGCCGTGGCGGCGTATGCGGGCAGTGCGAAATCCAGGTGCTCGAGCTCGATGGCGAGCTGCAGCACAACGACCACTATCTCTCACCCGAGGAGCGCGCCAGCGGCAGCAAGATCATGCCGTGCGTGTCGCGCGCCCGTTGCCGTCGGCTGGTGCTGGCGTTGTAAGGAGCAGGTGCGATGCAGATCGAATACAAGCGCGACGAAAGCTTCCGCGACCGCTTCATCTACGCCAACAGTCCGGCCGCGATTCGCCGTTTTCCGTTTCCTTTCCATGAAGACCAGTACATGTACTCGGTCAACATCGAGCCGCATGTGGCGGGCCCGGCAGGCTCGGTGCTCGAGCATCCGTTCGATATCGACGAGCACTATGTCGGCGAATGCCGCGAGCGTGCCCTGGTACTGGAAGCCGACCCCGGCCGCTGCCAGGCCCTGCCGCACATGATGGCGGCGCAATGGGATTCGCTCGAGCTGATGATGACGTCGCTCGCCACCAGCTACCCCACGCAGTTTGCGCTGCGCCGCGACGGTGCGCGCTGGCACTGGCATAACCGTCTGCTGGGGATCGAGCAGTCCTTTGTGTTCGGCGACGAGCAGACGCTCCCGTATGCGCCGATGGAATACATCATGCGCCAGGTGCAGGGCGACTGGGTGCTGATGGACCACCGCCACGACAATCTCTACATGGACGCCGGCGTGGTCACCACGCAGGCCGACTGGTCGCTCGATTTCGACCTCGGCATGACGTTCTCCGAATGGCATGGCCCGGTGCCGATGGTGCACGAGATGGGCATCATCGACCGCGCGCTCAAGTTCCTGCTCAACCTGCAGGCTGGCGCACCGGTACGGCGTCTGAACTGGACCATGACCATCAATCCGCGCCTCGACACGTCCCCCGAACAGTATCCTCACTGGGGCGCAGACCGCAGCAAGGTCACTGCCGCCAACGCTGGCGAACTGGCGCATCTGCGGGTCGAGCTGCAGACGCTGTTCCGCCTGCCGCGCAGCCATGCCATCGGCTTTGGCGTGCGCTGCTACCTCATCAGCATGAACGAACTCGCCACCGTGCCCAAATGGGCCGCGCGCATGCACCGCGTGCTGCGCAGCCTGCCGGACGAACTGGCGGACTACAAGGGCCTGACCCGCTACCGCGGCGCAGTCATCGACTGGCTGAGCCGCTTCGATGATGGCCGGCCGCTGAGCAACGGCACCGCCCCGGAATGATTCCCACTGGCGCGGAGCAGGCCAGTTCCGCGCTGACATGACGCCCCGAGCGTCCCCATAAATCGGCTGGAGACAAAACCATGGCCCGCGACCCACGCTACGACATTCTGTTTGAACCGATCCAGATCGGTCCGAAAACACTGCGCAACCGTTTCTACCAGGTTCCGCACTGTATCGGCGCCGGCTCCAACCTGCCGGGCTTCCAGGCTGCACACCGCTCGATGAAGGCGGAAGGTGGCTGGGCGGCAATGAACACCGAATACTGCTCCATCCACCCCGAGTCGGACGACACCATGCGCGTTTCGGCGCGTATCTGGGACGAGGGTGACGTGCGCAACCTGCGTGCCATGACCGACGAAGTGCACCGTCATGGCGCGCTGGCCGGTATCGAGATGTGGTACGGCGGCGCACACGCTCCCTGCCTGGAAAGCCGCGCCACGCCGCGTGGCCCGAGCCAGTACGCCTCGGAATTCGAAACGCTCTCGTACTGCAAGGAAATGGACCTGCGCGATATCCAGCAGGTACAGCAGTACTACGTCGATGCAGCCTACCGCGCGCGCGATGCCGGCTTCGACATCGTCTACGTGTACGGCGCGCACTCCTACCTGCCGCTGCAATTCCTCTCCCCGTTCTATAACAAGCGCACCGATGGATATGGCGGTTCGCTCGAGAACCGCGCGCGCTTCTGGCTCGAGACGCTGGAAAAAGTGCGGCGTGCAGTCGGCGACGATTGCGCCATCGCCACGCGCTATGCGCTCGATTCGCTGTATGGCGTGGCCGGTATCGAAGTCGAGAACGAGGGCATGAAGTTCGTCGAAATGGCTGACAGCCTGGTCGACCTGTGGGACGTGGACGTTGGCGACATCGCTGAATGGGGCGAGGATGCCGGCCCGTCGCGCTTCTACCAGCAAGGTCACCAGATCCCCTGGACGCGCTTCATGAAGGAAGTGTCGAAGAAGCCGGTGCTGGGCGTGGGCCGCTTTACTGATCCCGAAAAGATGACCGAGATCGTCACCAAGGGTATCGCCGACATCATCGGTGCGGCACGTCCGTCGATTGCCGACCCGTTCCTGCCGAAGAAGATCGAGGAAGGCCGCGTCGAAGACATCCGCGTCTGCATCGGCTGCAACGTCTGTATCTCGCGCTGGGAAATCGGTGGTCCTCCGATGATCTGCACGCAGAACGCCACGGCCGGCGAAGAATACCGCCGCGGCTGGCACCCGGAGAAGTTCGCCAAGGCCAAGTCGGACGACTCGGTGCTGATCGTCGGTGCCGGCCCTTCGGGCTCGGAATGCGCACGTGTGCTGATGGAGCGCGGCCATGCCGTCCACCTCGTGGATACGGCCGAGAAGATCGGCGGTCACCTCAACCAGGTCGTCACGCTGCCGGGCCTCGGCGAGTGGGGCTACCACCGCGATTACCGCGAAACGCAGATCAACAAGCTGCTCAAGAAGAACAAGCACAGCCAGCTCGCCCTCGGCCAGAAACCGATGACGGTGAAGGACATCCTGGAGTATGGCGCCGACAAGGTGGTGATCGCCACCGGTTCGCACTGGGTGACGGACGGTACCAACTGCCTGTCGCATGAGCCGATTCCGGGTGCGGATGCGTCGCGCGACGACCAGCTCACGCCCGAACAGGTGATCGCCGGCAACAAGAAGATCGGCAAGCGCGTGGTGATCCTCAATGCGGACACCTATTTCATGGCACCGAGCCTGGCCGAGAAGCTGGCAGTTGCGGGCCACGAAGTGACCATCGTCAGCGGCGTGCATCTGGCCAACTACATGCACTTCACGCTCGAGTACCCGAACATGATGCGCCGCCTGCATGAACTGGGTGTCCATGAGATGGGTGACCACTTTGCCAGCCGCATCGAGCCGGGCCGTATCGAGGTCTACAACATCTGGGGCGATGGTTCCAAGCGGACCTACCGTGGCCCCGGCAAGCCGCCGCGCGACCCGAACAAGTCGCACCGCTGGCTCGAGTTCGACTCGCTGGTCCTGGTGACCGGCCGTAAGTCGAACGATGCGCTGTATCGCGGCCTGAAGGAAGTGGAGAACCAGTGGGCCGAGAACGGCATCAAGGACGTGTACCTGATCGGCGATGCGGAAGCACCGCGCCTGATCGCCGACGCGACCTTCACTGGCCAGCGCCTGGCCCGCGAGATCGAGGAAGCCGAGGCGCAGCTGCCGCTGCCGTACCGCCGTGAAGTGTCGGTGTGGGGTGTGCCGTACCTTAAGAACGGCCAGTACGAAATTATGTACAAGGTCTGATCCCCGGTCCGCCCTGTAGCCCTGTACGGGCGGCCCAGAGGGGTCGCCCGTGCCTCACCGCACGAGACGGAAGCTGCCATGTTTTCTGCAGACAAATTCGACCCGCTCCAGGTCACACGTATCCTGTTCGAGGGTTTTTCCTCACACGCCATCGTACTGTTCTATCTGCTAGGGTTCGGTGCGATCGGCGTATTTTTTTACGGGGTGTTCGTGCAGGTGCGCAAGTACCGGCGCGGGCAGCCCATCGGCGCACCGCTGGCGCTCGGCGAGCGCTTCCTCCAGATGTGCCGTACGGTGGCCAGCCACCGCACCATCATGCGCCGCGATCCGGCAGCTGGCCGCGCGCACCGCATGATTTTCTATGGCTTTGCGCTGCTGTTCATCGGCACCGCGACCATTACCGTCGACTACGACATCACTTCCAAGCTGTTCGGCCTGTCGTTCTGGCATGGCAGTTTCTACCTGTGGTTCTCGCTGGTGCTCGACTTTGCCGGCGTAGCGATGATCGCGGGCCTGCTGTACATGATGATCCGCCGCGGCTGGATCAAGCCGCCCAAGCTCGATTACAAGCGCCCGGACCGCAAGCCAGGCGATCCCGATTACGACCGCAGCGGCTACCGCCGCGAGGACTGGGCATTTCTCTGGACCCTGATCATCATCGGCGTCACCGGCTATCTACTGGAAGCCGCGCGCCTGGTGTGGCTGCAGGAGCGGCCGGAAGTGTGGGACCTGCGCTGGTGGTCGCCGTTCGGCGCGGCCTTGGCCGAAGTCCTGCGCGCCAGCGGCCTGAGCGCGGAAGGCGCGGGTATGCTGCGCAGCGGCTTGTGGTGGTTCCACGGCATCATCGCGCTGACGCTGATCGGGCTGATCCCTTTTACCAAGGTCAAGCACATCTTCACATCCTCGGGCTCGCTGATGTTCCGCGACCCGCTCGCTGCGCAGCGCCTGCCGCGCCAGCCGGCCGACAGCGAGAAGGTGGGCTACACCAGCATCACCGATTTCACCTGGAAGCATCTGCTGAACCTGGATGCCTGCACCAAGTGCGGCCGCTGCCATGAGGCGTGTCCGGCCAATGCTTCGGGCGCGCCACTGTCGCCGCGCGATGTGATCCTGTCGCTGCGCGAGTTTGCCAACGAGGCGCTGCAGAAGAATGCGCTGCCGGATGAGGTCAAGCTCAGTGTGCACGGCAAGGACGGCGGTCAGGTGTTCATGGAAACACTGTGGTCGTGCCGTACCTGCATGGCTTGCGTGGAAATCTGCCCGGTGGCTGTCGAACATGTGCCGATCATCGTGCAGATGCGTCGCAAGCTGGTCGAGGACGGCGACATGGAACCGCAACTGCAGAAGACGCTGCAAACCATCCACAAGACCGGCAACTCCTTCGGCGAATCGAAGCGCAAGCGCGCCGCCTGGACGAAGGCGCTGCCGTTCCCGGTCAAGGATGCGCGCAAGGAACCGGTGGATGTGCTGTGGTTCGTCGGTGACTACGCCTCCTTCGATCCGCGCTACCAGAAGGTCAGCCAGGCCTTTGCCACGCTGCTGCATGACGCGGGCGTCGACTTTGGCCTGCTGTACGAGGGGGAATCGAACGCCGGTAACGATGTGCGCCGCGTTGGCGAGGAAGGGCTGTACGAACTGCTGGCGGAAACCAATATCGCCACGCTCGGTACGGCCAGCTTCAAGACCATCGTCACGACCGATCCGCATTCGTACAACACCATCCGCAACGAGTATCCGGAGTTCGGCGGGCAATACGAGATCGAGCACTACACCAGCTATGTGCTGCGCATGCTGCGCGACGGCAAGCTGACGGTGCGCAAGCCGCTCGGTTCGCGCGTCACGCTGCACGATCCGTGTCACCTGGGCCGCTTCAACAAGGGCTACGACGCCCCGCGCGACATTCTCAAGGCCATCGGCTGCGATCTGGTCGAGATGCCGCGTCATGGCGATAACTCGTTCTGCTGCGGGGCTGGCGGCGGGCGCATCTGGATGCCAGATCCGGTTGGCGCGGAAAAGCCGTCGCAGATGCGCATCAAGGAAGCTGCGGGCATCGACGGCCTGGAAGTGTTCGTCGTCTGCTGCCCGAAGGACCTGACGATGTTCGAGGATGCGCTCAAGACGGCTGGCTACGAGGGCAAGTTCGTGGTGCGCGAGCTGATCGAAATGATCAGCGAGGCGCTCGACGAACACGAAGTGGATGCTGATGGCGACGTCAGTGGCAGCCATGCGCCCGCCGGCCCGAGCGATGCCAAGGACGCCAAGGACGCCGGCGAGCCGTTGGTGGCAGCCTGAGCGTATACAACCATGGCGATCTCGCACCGGCACTGGCTCGAGCTGTTGCGGCGGGCGCGGCACTGCAGCGATCCTTTTGCGGCAGCGGCGTTGTATCCGCATGCCGCAGGATCGCAGCGTGAAGCGCTGGCGCAGCGCCTGTTCCAGGCGCGTGCCGATTGCCTGCAGCTGGCCGCCGCACCATTCCTGCCGGGCAGTGTGTTGAGTGCATTGGCACAGCGCTGCGCGCACGACGAGATGGTGCTGGTGCGGCTGGCCCGCAACCCGGCCACGCCGTCGCATGCGCTGGCGCATGTCTGGGATGCCGCACGTAGCGCGCGTACCTGCGAGCTGCTGGCGCGCCATCCCAATACGCCGCGCATGGTGCTGGCGGCGCTGGCCGGATGCAATCCCGCACCGCCCGTGCTGCGCGCATTGTGCGAGAACACCGGGGTCGCACCAGAGCTGCTGGCCGAACTGGAGCGGCGTCATCCCGCCGCGCTGGAGCGCCTGCTGGCAGTCAACCTCGCCACGGATGGCAGCACGCTCGACACACTCTGGCAAACCACCACGGAACCAGCCGTGCGTGCGCAGATCCTGCTGCATCCGGCGTGTCCGGCACGCTTGCTGGCACAACTGCCGGATGGTGTGCTGGAACGGCGAGCCCTGGCGCGCCAGACACGTACTTCTCCCGATCTGCTCGGCCGGCTGGCTGCCGATGGCGATGCCGCAGTGCGTCGCGCAGCGGCGACGCAGGCTGCGTTGCCAATGGCTGCTTTGCTCACGCTGTGCTTCGACCGCGATACCGGCGTACGCCGCGCGATTGCAGGGCGTGCCGATCTTCCTCCCCGGCTGGTGGACTGGTTGCTGGAAGATGCCGACGTCTGGGTGCGGCGTACCGTGGCGCGCAATCCCGCCTGTCCGGTTGACCGCCTGACGCGCCTCGCTGCCGATGCCGAAGCCGATGTGCGACGCGGCGTCGCGCGGCACCCCGCATGTCCACCGGATCTGCTCGAACGCCTCAGCCTCGATCCCGTGCCGTGGGTTCAGGCTGGCGTGGCGTATCGCCACGATATTTCCGTACAGCTGGTGCGGCGCCTCGCGCGCAGCACCGATATCGATGTGCTGGCAGGCGTCGCGCAGCAGCGCGAAGTCTCGCCGACACGCCTGGCCGCACTGGCCAGGCACGACAGCCCGGATGTGCGCCGGGCCGTCATTCTCAACCGCCATGCCAGCCGCAGCGTGCTGCTGATGCTGCGCAAGGACGGTTATGCGCTGCACCGCGCGCTGCTGGTGGACCATCCGCATCTCACCGATGCGGACCGCTGGCGCATGCGTAACGACCCGGATTCGCACGTGCGATTCCGTGTCTTCGCGCATTTCGCCCGGCAGGCCGGAGAGGCGTTTTGCCTCGTCCGGACAGAACGGGCGGCACCACTCAGGACGATGGAGACGATATGAAGATACTGGTGACGATCAAGCAGGTGGCTGCGCTGGATGAGGACTTCGAGATGCGCGGCGATGGCCGCGATGTCGATCCCGATTTCCTGCTGCACGACCTCAACGAATGGGACAACTACACGCTCGAGGAGGCCATGCGCCTGAAGGAAGGGCCGGGCGGCGAGGGCATCGAAGTCGTGGTCGTGACGGTCGGCCCGGACAGTGCCGACGAAGAATTGCGCAAGTGCCTGGCCAAGGGCGCGGATCGTGCTATCCGCATCTGGTGCGATGACCTCGAGGAGGCGGACCCGATTGCCGTGGCCCGCGTGCTGGCTGCGCTGGCGCGCCGCGAGAATGCTGCGCTGGTATTCGCCGGCGTGCAGGGCTCGGACCATGCCTACGGCGCCACCGGCATGGCACTCGACGCGCACCTG
>Ga0247823_10004031_pt1 | contig 11791 bp, 11 predicted proteins | sample 13C_PalmiticAcid_2_FD_192426 | JGI IMG/M metagenome (GOLD analysis project Ga0247823, IMG submission 192426) | Soil microbial communities from agricultural site in Penn Yan, New York, United States - 13C_PalmiticAcid_Day30 | ecosystem: Environmental > Terrestrial > Soil > Agricultural land...
TTTCAATAGCGCACGGTGTCGCGGCGGTCGCCGCGGATGATCTCGACCTCGTGGCCGGCGGCCGCCGCCGTGGCCACGACCGGGCGCGGCGCGCTGCCGGGCGGGGCGGGTCGGCGCGTACCGGCCGCGCTGCCGCCGGCGGCCAGGTCCTGGGTGGTCAGGCCGGCGAGGGCGCGGTCCATGCCGCTGAGCGCGCCGCTGCCCCGGCGGGCCGGTTGCAAGGCGGTCTGCAGTTCGGCGAACAGCGTGGGATCGGGTTCGGCGGTGTCGGTGGGGTTTCGCAGCGCCAGCAGCAGGCGGCCGTTGGCCTCGCCCAGCGCGAGCCGGTTCACGTCTTCCACCGGCACGGCGAGCACGGCGGTGCGCGCGGGCTGCTGGTTGATGACCTGGGGTCTCGGGTTGCCGCGGCCTTCGCCGTTGGCGGGCATGCCGTCCACCGAGGCGGTGCCGAAGGCCAGCACGCGCTTGCGGGCCAGCAGCAGGCGCGACTGGCTGCGATCGACATCGCGGCCGTCGGCCTTGAGGGCGAAGAACACGTCGACGAAATCGCCCGGGCGCACGCTGTTGCCCACGCCCATGACCTCGTCGGCCTTCACGGCCACGGCGCGTTCACCGGGCTCCAGGCGCAGGGCCAGGCCCGACATCAGCTGGTTCTCCAGCAGGGGCGCGCCGGTGCCGAGGTCGAGCACCGGCACGCGGCCGACCGCTTCGGCCACCGTCATGAAGGCGCCGGCCGGGTTGATGGTGAGTTGCGCCACGCGCAGCGCGCCGGCCTCGATGGGCTGGCCGGCGGGCAGTGGCTGGCTGGCCACCACCACGGGGAAGGTGGCCTCGGCCGGCGCCGTGCGGGCGGCGGGCTGCGGGGCAGGGGCGGGCGGCAGGGGCTTGCGGCTGAGCAACCACGCATAGCCGATCAACAGCAGGGCCAGCAACACCAGGACGGCGGCGATGATCTTGGAGAAGCGGATCATGGTGAGAGGCTCCGGAAAAGAAGGTCCGTGGTCTCGGGCGGTTCAGCCGCCCGGGCGCCAGACCATCCAGGCGATGGTCGCGACGCCGAGGTAGGCCGCCAGGGGGATCGGGCGTGGGCAGGCGCCGCCGCCGCCGGGGCGGCCCGACAGCGCGAGCGCCAGGCGCGGCGCCAGCGGCCAGCGCTGCAAGGCGAGCCAGAGCAGGCCATGCAAGCCGGCCAGCAGGCTGGCGGCGACCCAGATCGGCAGCAGGGGCGGCAGGCCCAGCCACAGGCCCAGGGCGCCCGCGAACTTCACGTCGCCCGCGCCCATGAGCCCGAAGGCGTAGAAACAGAGCAGGCCGCCGAAGGCCGCGGCACCGCCGACCAGCGCTTGCGGCCAGGTCAGGCCGAAAGGCTGCAGGTCCAGGGCCAGGGCCGCGAAGGCCAGGCCCATGCCCGCCAGCACCAGCCAGTTGCGCACGCGGCGCTGCACCCCATCCTGGACGATGGCGGTCAGCAGCCAGAGCAGCAGGACCAGTTTCATAGCGGGGCCTGGACGGGGAGCGGTGGGCCTGCTCAGGGCGTCGTGGCGCCGGTGGTGGCCACCGTCTTCACGTGCGCGAAGATCGCGTTCAGGGTGCCCTTGACGCCGGTGTCGCTGTTGAAGACGGCGAGCAGGATGACGGCCATGAGGCCGGCGATGATCCCGTACTCGATGGCGGTGGCGCCTTCTTCGTCGCGCAGGAATCGGGTGATGTGTGCTTTCATGATGAACTCCTGTAGTGAAAACTGGATTGAGAACTTTGGATCGACTGTCAATTGATCGGCATCGCCGTTCGGTTGGAAATGAGGCCCTTGGTTTTCATCGCCGACGGGTTAATCGGCGAAGGGCAGATGGTTCGTTTCGATAATTCAACCTCCTTGCGCGAAAGCCAATCGATTGGCGCCTCGGAAAAAATCAAACATTCCCTACACGGCTCCGGGTGTTAACCCGGAAGCGCGCTGTGTTGCTGCGCTCCCCCGGGCGTCAGGCCGACGGGGCCCAACTCCGGACGGATTCGCTTCGATCTGGGAATGCTATCGGCGTGGTGATTTGATAATGAAGGAAAGTTAGGGGTTTGCACCGCCTATTAATTGGGTTTGGTGTAATCGCCGTGAGGTTTTTCGCGCCTATTGATGGGGCGTTGAAAACTAATTTTGACCGAATGGTTTTATTCGATGCAATGACGATCAGGGCGGGGCCGATCAGGATGCAAAAATTTGCATTGAAAGCGGCGGAGCATTCCACCGATGGGGTTGGAAGGTCGTGCGGCGCCGGGGTGGACTGCGGGTAAGTCCGGGTGTCGGGGTGGCGGCGACCTCCCGTAGAATTACGCGTAATTACAGGTAATTTTGAAAGAACGCGGTGCTCAACTCCCTGCATGACGAAGTGGCCACGAAGCTGCGCGAGCGCATCTTTGCGGGCGGGCTCGCGCCGGGCAGCTTCATCGACGAGCCGGCCCTCTGCGCGGAGCTGGCGATCTCGCGCACCCCTTTGCGCGAAGCCTTGAAGGTGCTGACCGCCGAAGGCCTGGTGCGGCACGAGCCCCGGCGCGGCTGTTTCGTGAGCGAGGTCACCGAGCGCGACCTCGACGAGATCTTTCCCGTCATCGCGCTGCTCGAGGGGCGCTGCGCCTTCGAGGCCGCCAACAACGCGACCGATGCCGACCTCGCGGCCCTGGAGGTGTTGCACGAGCGGCTCAACCACAGCGCGCGCGCGTGCCTCATCAACGAGTACTACGAGATCAACTTCGCGATCCACGAGGCCATCATCACGCTGGCGAACAACCGCTGGCTGGCGCAGGTGATCGGCGACCTGCGCAAGATCGTCAAGCTCGCGCGCCTGCAGCAACTGCATGCGCCGGGACGGCTGGACCGGAGCCTGTCCGAGCACATGGCTGTGTTCGCGGCGCTCAAGGCGCGCGACGCCGAAGGCGCCGAAGCCGCCATGCGCACCCACCTCACCCGCCAGCGCGCCGCCTTGCGCGAGCTGGCCCGCACCCAGAAATCGAGGCTTTCGGCATGACCCCTCCCGACTGGCTGACGCAAGGCGTCTCCCTGCTGCGCCCGGCCGCGAAGGCCCCCGGCCCCCGCTCGACCCAGGAGCGGCTCGACGCCACCCTGCGGCAGGACGAGGAGGCGATGTCGCCGCGCATGCTGCGCCAGTCGCTCAAGGACCTGCAGGCCATCGTCGACCCGATGGTCAGCGAGGTGGAAGGCGGGCGCCGCGCGCAGGCCATGATGGACTGGTACGCCAGCGCCTCGCCGCCGCACCGGCGCGACCTCTGGCTGCTCATGAGCGAGCGCTTCGTGGCCGACCCCCAGCGCGTCAAGAAGGCGCAGGCCCAGTTCGCGGCCGCGGTGGGCACGCCCGACGAGGCCGCGGCCGAGGTGCTGTACCGCCGCGCCACCGTCTCGCCCCGGCGCCGCCTGCTGCAACGCTTCAGCGCCAACCCCGACGGCGTGCGCTTCCTGGTGGACATCCGCGCCGAGCTGCAGCCGCTGTTGCGCAGCGACAAGCGCCTGCTCGCGCTGGACGTGGAGATGGAGTACATGTTCTCCACCTGGTTCGACGTCGGCTTTCTCGACCTGCGCCGCATCACCTGGGATTCGCCGGCCTCGCTGGTCGAGAAGCTCATCAAGTACGAGGCGGTGCACGACATCCGCAGCTGGGCCGACGTGAAGAACCGGCTCGACAGCGACCGCCGCTGCTACGGTTTCTTCCACCCGCGCCTGCCCGAGGAACCGCTGATCTTCGTGGAAGTGGCGCTGATGAACGAGATCGCCGCCAGCATCACGCCGCTGCTGGACGAGTCGGCCGCGCCGGCCGACCTGGGCAAGGCGACCACCGCCATCTTCTATTCGATCAGCAACACGCAGACCGGCCTCAAGGGCGTGAGCTTCGGCGACTCGCTCATCAAGCGCGTAGTGGAAACGCTCAAGCAGGAGTTCCCGCGCCTCAAGACCTTCGCCACGCTCTCGCCCATTCCGGGCCTGCGCGCCTGGCTCTCGAAGAACGCCCCGGCCGACCTGCTGAAAGCCTGGGAGCGGGTGGACGAGCTGGCGGAGAACGCCCCTGAGCGCCGCGCGCTGCTGGGCTGGGCCGCGCGTTACCTCGGCGACGAATTGAACGACGGCCGGCCGCTGGACCCGGTGGCCCGCTTCCACCTGGGCAACGGTGCGCGGGTCGAGCGCCTGAACTGGGCCGCCGACCCCTCGGCCAAGGGGCTCAAGCAGTCCCACGGCCTGATGGTGAACTACCTCTACGATCTCAAACGACTGGACAAGCACCGCGCCTCGCTCGCGCAGGGAAAGATCCCGATAGCCGCGGCCATCAAGGACCTCTATCTTTGAAGCCGCCATTTCAACCACAGGAGACAACAGCATGACCGAGAGCCTGAATCGACGAGACATCCTTCGCACGGCCGTGGCCGGCGCCGCCCTCTACGCCACGGCGGGCCATGCCCAGTCGACCTGGCCCACCAAGCCGGTGACCCTGATCGTGCCGTTCCCGGCCGGCGGCGGCACCGATGCGTTCGCCCGGCCCATGGCCGCGCAGTTCGCGCGGCTCTCGGGCAAGAGCCTGGTGATCGACAACCGGGGCGGCGCGGGTGGCACGCTGGGCGCCAGCATCGCGGCCAAGGCCGCACCCGACGGCTACACCTTGTTCATGGGCGCCGTGCACCACGCGATCGCGCCCAGCATGTACCCCAAGCTCGACTACGACATCGACAAGGACCTGGTGCCGCTGATCCTGGTGGCCAGCGTGCCGCAGGTGGTGGTCGTCAACCCCAAGCGCGTGACCTCCGCCAACTTCAAGGAGTTCCTCGCGATGGCCAAGGCCAACCCGGGCAAGCTCAACTACGCCTCGGCCGGCAGCGGCACCTCGCACCACCTCGCGGGGGAGCTGTTCAAGCAGCAGACCAAGACCTTCATCACCCACATTCCCTACCGTGGCGCCGGCCCGGCGCTCAACGACCTGATCGCCGGCCAGGTGGACGTGATGTTCGACGGCCTGGGCTCGTCGGCCGCGCACATCAAGGGTGGCCGCATCAAGGCCCTGATGGTCTCGGGCGCCCAGCGCAGCCCGGCCTTGCCGGACGTGCCCTGCGCGGCCGAGATGGGCCTGCCGGACTACAACGTGACCACCTGGTACGGCGTGTGGGCGCCCAAGGGCACGCCGGCGGACGCGCAGAAAGGCGCGATCGATGAAATCCGCAAGGCCGTGAGCTCGGACGAAGCGAAAGCGGTCTGGGCCAACCAGGGGGCGGAATTCGCCAACGTGAGTGGCCCGCAGTTCGATGCCTTCGTCAAGGGCGAAATCCGCAAGTGGGCGCAGGTGGTCAAGGCCTCGGGCGCGACGCTCGAATGACGGGGCGGGTGCACCTGACGATGGATCACGCGCTGGCGCGCGTGACGCTGTCCCATCCGGGCAAGTTCAACGCCATGTCGCGCGCGATGTGGCGCGAGCTGAAGGCCGTGTTCACCGAGCTGCAAGGTCGCGCTGAACTGCGCGGCGTGATCGTGGCGGGCGAGGGCGGGCACTTCTGCGCCGGCGGCGACATCGCCGAGTACCCGGGCTTTCGCTTCGACGCCGACGCGCTGCGCGACTTCCACGAGAACGACGTGTGGGGCGGCCTGGGCGCCATGCTGGCCTGCGACCTGCCGCTGCTGGCGCAGATCGAGGGCAACTGCATGGGCGCGGGCGTCGAGATCGCGAGCTGCTGCGACATCCGCGTGGCCGGCGAGGGCGCGCGGTTCGGTGCGCCCATCGCCCGCCTGGGCTTTCCCATGGCCCCGCGCGAAGCCCAGCTGGTGGCGCGCGAGGCCGGCCTGGCGACCGCGCGCGAGATGCTGCTGGAAGCCGCTGTGCTCGGTGCCGACGAGATGAAGGCGCGCGGTTTCCTGCACGCCGTGCGGCCCGACGCCGAGGTGGCCGCCGACGTGCAGGCCCGCGCGCAACGCGTGGCGCGCCTGGCGCCGAAGGCCGCGCGCCTGAACAAACAGACCCTGCGCGCGCTGGGTGCGGGCCGGCCGGTGGAGTCGGTGCTCGAGCGCGCCTACGATTACGCCGACCAGGCCGAACACCGCGAAGGCATCGCCGCCTTCCTGGCCAAGCGCCAACCCGTTTTCTGAATTCCTTTTCCTTCGTTGCGTTCCCACACCATGAACCACAACCTCTACGCCGCGCTGCGCGCGGCCTTTCCCGCCGATCTGGACAGCACCGCCGTGGAAACGGTGGGCGGCGCGCACGCCGGCCTGCGCTATTCCTGGCGCGACCTGGACCGCGCCAGCGCCATGATGGCCAACCTGCTCGATTCGATGAAGCTGCCCGAGGGCTCGCGCATCGCGGTGCAGGTGGAAAAGTCGGTCGAGGCGCTGATCCTGTACCTGGCCACGCTGCGCGCGGGCCATGTGTTCCTGCCGCTCAACACGGCCTACCAGGCCGGCGAGATCGAGTACTTCATCGGCAACGCCGAACCCGCCGTGGTGGTGTGCAGCCCGGCCAACTTCGGCTGGGTGTCCAAGATCGCCTTCAAGGCCGGCACGCGCCATGTGTTCACGCTGGGCGACGACCGCAGCGGCAGCCTGCTGGAGCGTGCGGCGCACCACAGCGCCGAGCACACACCGGCCAACAGCCGCGCCGAAGACCTGGGCGTGATCATCTACACCAGCGGCACGACCGGCCGCAGCAAAGGCGCGATGCTGTCGCACGGCAACATGCTGAGCAACGCGCGCGTGCTGCGCGAGTACTGGGGCTGGAAGCCGGGCGACGTGCTGATCCATGCGCTGCCGATCTTCCACGTGCACGGCCTGTTCGTGGCCATCCACGGCGCGCTGATCAACGGCAGCCCGATGTTGTGGCTCAACAAGTTCGAGCCGCGCGCGGTGCTGGAACTGTTCCCGCGCGCCACGGTGTTCATGGGCGTGCCCACGCTGTACGTGCGCCTGCTGGCCGAGCCGGGCCTGACCAAGCAGCAGGTGGCGCACATGCGCCTGTTCATTTCAGGTTCGGCGCCCTTGCTGATCGAGACCTTCGAGGACTGGAAGACCCGCACCGGCCACACCATCCTGGAGCGTTACGGCATGAGCGAGACGGTGATGATCACCTCCAACCCGTACGCGGCGGACGCGCGTTTTCGTGACGAGAGTGAGCGGCGCGGCGGCACGGTGGGTTTTCCCCTGCCGGGCAACGAGCTGCGGGTGGTGGACGAGGACACGAAGTCGGTGCCGGTGGGCGAGATCGGTGCGATCCAGGTGCGCGGGCCCAATGTGTTCAAGGGCTACTGGCGCATGCCGGAGAAGACGGCCGAGGAGTTCACTGCCGACGGTTTCTTCAAGACGGGCGATGTGGGGCGCATCGACGAGCGGGGCTATGTGAGCATCGTCGGGCGCAGCAAGGACCTGATCATTTCCGGGGGCTACAACGTGTACCCGGCCGAGATCGAGGGCTACATCAACGAGATGGCCGGTGTGGCCGAGAGCGCGGTGGTGGGCGTGCCGCACCCGGACTTCGGCGAGGTGGGGGTGGCGGTGGTGATCGCCAAGCCCGGGGCTTCGGTGAAGCCCGAGGAGGTGGTCTCTTCCCTCAAGGCGCGGCTGGCCAACTTCAAGATTCCCAAGCGCTGTGTGGTGGTGGCTGAACTGCCGCGCAACACCATGGGGAAAGTGCAGAAAAACCTTCTTCGGGATCAATACAAGGGTTTGTTCGCCTGACTGTTTTCTCCGGCCACAGCGGTCCTCGGCGACCGGGGTGGCCGGCTCCGCTCATGTCCCCCGAACCGGCTTCGCCGGTTCTCCTCCTTTACTTCGCTGCGCCGGCCACCCCGGTCACCGAGGACCTGTAGGCATTCGAAAGGTCCGCGTGCGGAACGTGGGCGTGCCTGCGCTTTGGCAAGAGGATGGGGCTGCGGGTTCTGCGCAGCGGGGTAAAGGAGGAGGCGGCACCAGCCGCCGGGGGACACCCGCGGAGCAGAGCCCGCAGCCCCATCCTCCCGCGAGGTATCACCCCAAAGAACGTCAGCGAAGCACCAACACAGGAATGTGTGAATGCGTCAGCACCTGCTGCGTCTCACTGCCCAGCAAAAGACGCTTGATGCCCCGACGCCCATGCGAAGCCATCACGATCAGATCGCACTTGTTGCGCTTGGCCGCCGCGATGATCGCCTCCGCCACCAGATCGGACTTCACCGTCACCGGCTTCACCTTCACCTCACGCAACTGACCCGCCGACTTCACCGCATTCACCGCGACCTGCGCCTCGTCCAGCCATTGCTTCTCGATGCGGGCCACTTCGGCCGCCGCCAACGCCACACCACCCTCGAAGTAAGTTTGCGGGTACCGCGGAATCACCTTGAGCGCCACCACTTCGGCACCGGTCAGATCGGCCAGATTCAGGCCATGCTCCACCGCCTTCTGCGACAGCTTCGAACCGTCGGTCGCCACGAGAATTCGCTTGTACATTGTTGATCTCCTTGTGTGGTTGAACTCGGAAGCCCCAGCGTAACAAAGCATGGGCTTCAGGTGTTGACCTATGTCAATGGCCCGAAACACGGCGTGGAATACCCTCACGGCATGACCCCGGCAGCCTCAGCACTCGTGGCAAGGCACGTGCCTGCCCCATCGCCCTCGACAGGCGAGGCGGCACCGCCGCGCGCCGACTGGCTCGGCACCCACCGCGGCTCCCTCACCGTCACCGACGACTTCGCCATCCTCGACGACCCCGTCGAACAGGAAACCTTCACCCGCAGCCTCGCGCCCGAAGGGGAGGCCGAATCCGTGCTGGTCGTGCAGGGCATGTACTGCGCCGCCTGCGCCGACACGGTCGAGTCGGTGCTGCAAGGCCTGCCCGGTGTGCAGCGCGCCCAGGTCCACGCGGCCACGCGCCGCCTCACCCTGCGCTGGGACCCGGCGCTCACGCGCCTCTCCAGCCTGGCCCGCACCCTGGGCGACACCGGCTACCGCCTGCTGCCCATGCAGCACGCGCTCTCGGTCAGCGAGCGCCTGCGCGAAACCCGCCAGGCCCTCTGGCGCCTCTTCGTGGCCGGCTTCTGCATGATGCAGGTGATGATGTACGCATGGCCCGCCTACGTGACGGCGCCCGGCGAGATCCCCGCCGACATCGCCCAGCTCCTTCGCTGGGCCAGCTGGGTCATCAGCCTGCCCGTCGTGTTCTTCGCCAGCGGTCCCTTCTTCGCCAGCGCCTGGCGCGACCTGAAGCACGGCCGCGTGGGCATGGACACCCCGGTCTCCATCGGCATCCTCGTCACCTTCATCGCCAGCTCGGCCGCCACCTTCGACCCCAGCGGGCCCTGGGGCGAAGAAGTGTGGTTCGACTCGCTGACCATGTTCGTGTTCTTCCTGCTGGGCGGGCGCTACCTCGAGCACAAGGCGCGCGACCGCACGGCCGGCGCGCTCGACGGCCTCATGAACCGCCTGCCTGAGGTCTGCGAGCGGCAGAAGCCCGGCGGGGGCTACGAGTCCGTCTCGCTGCGCCGCCTGCGGGTGGGCGACACGGTGCGCGTGCAGGCCGGCCAGGCCTTCCCGGCCGACGGCGAACTGCTCGACGATCGCGCCACGGTGGACGAAGCCCTGCTGACCGGCGAGTCGCACCCGGTCTCGCTGCAGGCCGGGCAGGGCGTGGTGGCCGGCAGCTTCAACCTCGGCGGCCCGGTGCGGGTGCGCATCGACCGCATCGGCGCCGACACGCGCTTCGCGCAGATCGTCAAGCTGATGGAGCGGGCCTCCACCGAGAAGCCCCGCCTGGCCGTGCTGGCCGACCGCATCGCCGCGCCTTTCCTGGTCCTCGTGCTGCTCGCGGCCGTGGGCGCCGGCTTCTACTGGTGGCAGATCGACCACACGCAGGCCCTCGCGGTGGCGGTGGCCGTGCTCATCGTCACCTGCCCCTGCGCGCTGTCGCTGGCCACGCCGGCGGCCATGCTGGCCTCGGCCGGTGCGCTGGCGCGGCGCGGCGTGCTGGTGCGCCGGCTGCAGGCCTTCGAGGCGCTGGCGGGCATCGACGCCGTGGTGTTCGACAAGACCGGCACGCTCACGCACGACCGCCTGGCGCTGCACGAGATCCGCACCCGGGCGGGCCTGGAGCGCGCGCAGGCGCTGGCGCTCGCCGGTGCCCTGGCCGAGGGTTCGCTGCACCCCGTGTCCCGCGCGATCTCGCGCGAGGCCCAGGACGCCGGGGTCGACCTCGCGCCGCTGGCCGGCCACACCGAACGGGCGGGGCAGGGCATGCAGGCCCTGCGCCCCGACGGCAGCTGGGTGCGCCTGGGGTCGGCAGCGTTCTGTGGCACCGAGCCCCCGGCCGCGCTGAACCCCGGGGCGCCGGCCGTTCACCTGGCCGACGCGCAGGGCTGGCTGGCCAGCTTCGAGCTGCAGGAAGGCCTGCGCGAGGACGCGGCGGCGGCGGTGGCCGCGCTGCGCGCCCAGGGCGTGCAGACCTGGCTGCTGTCGGGCGACCGCGAGGCCGCCGCGCAGCAGGTGGCCGGGCTGGTGGGCGTGGACCATGTGATCGCGGGCGCCTCGCCCGAGCAGAAGCTGGCCGAGATCACGGCGCTGCAGGCGCGGGGCCTCAAGGTGGCGATGGTGGGCGACGGCCTGAACGACGGCCCGGTGCTCGCGCGCGCCGACACCTCTTTCGCGCTCGGCCATGCGGCGCCGCTGGCGCAGTCGCAGTCGGACTTCATCGTGCAGGGCGGCAAGGTGATGGACGTGGTCTGCACCCTGGCGCAGGCGCGCGCCACGCTGCGCACCGTGCGGCAGAATCTGCTCTGGGCCGGCGCCTACAACCTGGTGAGCGTGCCGCTGGCGCTGATGGGCTACATGCCGCCCTGGCTGGCCGGCCTGGGCATGGCGGCCAGCTCGCTGCTGGTGATCGGCAACGCTCTGCGCCTGGCCCGGCACTGAAAGCTTTCGATGGACATCCTCTACCTCCTGATCCCCCTGTCCGTGCTGCTGGTCTTCGGCATCATCGGCGTGTTCTGGTGGGCGCTCCAGGCGGGGCAGTTCGACAACATCGAACGCGAAGGCGAGCGCATCCTCAAAGGCGATTGAGGGCGCGCTTGACGTAGGTCAAGGCGGAACAGGAACTCCTTGCGCACACTGGCGGCAGTGACATTGGCAAGGAGTATGTGTATGTCCGTGACCAACAGGGCCAGCCAGTCGGCGGTCTACAACGACAAAGTCGTTCGGCAGTTCGCCATCATGACGGTGGTCTGGGGTGTGGTGGGGATGCTGGTGGGCGTGATCATCGCCGCCCAGCTGACCTGGCCGGCGCTCAACCTCGGCATCGAGTGGCTGTCCTATGGCCGCCTGCGGCCCCTGCACACCAACGCGGTGATCTTCGCCTTCGGCGGCTGCGGCCTGTTCGCGGCCAGTTACTACGTGGTGCAGCGCACCTGCCAGGTGCGGCTGTTCGGCGGGCAGCTCGCGGCCTTCACCTTCTGGGGCTGGCAGGCGGTGATCCTGCTGGCCGTGGTCTCGCTGCCCATGGGCATGACCTCCGGCAAGGAATACGCCGAGCTGGAATGGCCGATCGACGTGCTCATCACGCTCGTGTGGGTGGCCTACGCGATCGTGTTCTTCGGCACCATCGGCCTGCGCAAGGTGCGCCACATCTACGTGGCCAACTGGTTCTTCGGGGCCTTCATCCTGGCCGTGGCGGTGCTGCACATCGTCAACAGCGCCGCGCTGCCGGTGGACATCTTCAAGAGCTACTCGGCCTACGCCGGCGTGCAGGACGCGATGGTGCAGTGGTGGTACGGCCACAACGCCGTGGGCTTCTTCCTC